>Ga0326727_10002550_pt1 | contig 61642 bp, 66 predicted proteins | sample MB2enrmetagenome_FD_207643 | JGI IMG/M metagenome (GOLD analysis project Ga0326727, IMG submission 207643) | Lab enriched peat soil microbial communities from McLean, Ithaca, NY, United States - MB29MY | ecosystem: Environmental > Terrestrial > Soil > Wetlands > Peat | place: USA: New York...
CGGGCGTCCGAATTGGACCAGGCGCATTCGTCGGCCCTGGCGTTGTCGTGTACGACGATGTGGAGGCGAATCAAATGATTTTCGCGCGGCAATCACTGGTCAGGAAGCGCAAGAAAGGACACGCAGGTAGAGGGAGAAGTTAGGCATGTCTTTTTGTGCTCGTAACAGAAATGACGTCTCTGTCTTTCAGAACGTAATCATCGGCAACTCTCATCTTGGATCTTGCTTCCGTGGCGTACAGGAACCCTCCGGCCAAGTCGGAGTGGATTAGACCGGCAAATTCCTTGGCGGTTGTACCGAACGGGACCAGGTACGCATCGGGAAGAATGCGCCCTTTGTGGTCCGTCAGTTTTTCGGGATCCTCGACAGGGTATACGGCTATCATCCTAAGCAGTTTGAAGAACGCCAGGTTGAGTGCATCTTGAACCCCCGTCGAACCAAATGGTATCAGGACTTTTTCCTTAATTCGCGTTAGAGCGTCTGATTGTTCGGTTGAAAGGGGAGTTCCCTCTTTAACCTTAAAGTTGCTGTCTCCCGGAACATAAGCAAGAATACCTTTCTCAGCTGCCCTCCTCAAGGCGAGTTCGGCTTCGGCGCAACACGGCACGGTGATTCGGCCGGTTGCGTTCAAGGCCTCTAGGTTCTTTTCGGCCGGGGAGACGTCAATCTTGTTCGCGGCCAGTAGGAGAGGCTGTGTCTGCCGTCTGAGCTCCTGAATTAGCCTCATTAAGTCACTATCTGACCAAGCGCCTGGCTTCTCAAAGTTGAGGCCAAGTTTGGCTTTGGCTGAGAGCAAATGTGCTTTGTGCACTCCTAGCCCGCTGAGCTTGTCCTCGAGGATGGGGAGCAGGTCTTCTCTCGCTCCTTCAACTCGCCTTACTGCGCGGTCCCATTCTTTCTTGAGAATTTGAAGGCCCCACATGTCCAGCTCATGATCCAAGAATTTGACGTCTTCCAGCGGGTCGTGTGTCCCTGGGTCACACGGCTTTCCTTCTGAGTCAGTTGATCCGGAGGCGTCGACAACGTGAACTAATGCGTCAGCCTGGCGTATCTCGTCGAGGAATTGATTTCCGAGGCCGTGTCCCTCCCATGCTCCAGGAACGAGGCCCGCGCAGTCAACGACTTCAACTGGTATTAGCCGTATTCCGTTCACACATGTGGAATTTCCCGGTGAGTCCGTGACATCAAACTCGCGGCATACGCAGGGTGTCCGCACGTAACCCATACCGATATTCGGTTTGATCGTCGTGAACGGGTAGTTTGCGATTGCGACATGTGCGAGAGTTGCCGAACTGAAAAATGTGCTTTTTCCTACGTTAGGTTTTCCTACGACTCCTACTTTTCGAGGCATTGAAATGTTCCTGAGGCGCGGGCCGGCTTCAGCCCGTTCTAGGAAGGCCGGTGATTCTTATGCCGGCGTCGCTCACCTTATATCGAATGTTTATCCCGATTAATAGGGCTGTTATTTGTTCGACGATTCTAGAATTATCTAATCGTCCGCCATCTACAGCTCTGACTCCGGGGATCTTCTCGGCCAGTTCCATGCCCACTTTTCGTGTCTCTTGCGAGTCTCCGCATACGATTACGTCTGAGTCGACTTCGCGGTCGATTCGCTGTAAGGCCTCCGCAACGACGTTGTGAAATGCTGAGGCAATCTTCGTGTGCGGCGGAAGTAGTCTTGCAGCCTGTTGTGCCGCTGACCCTTCCCAGACGGAGAGTGCGGTTGACGCAGATCCGCCGACCGCCGTCGAGAGAGGCACCACAACGTCGATGAACACGTCATCTGGTTTTATACTGTCGTGAACGGATTTGATCATATCGACATGGGCTGCGAAGGGAACCGACATGACGATTATATCTGCCGCGGCTGCGGCCTTGGGGTTTTCCATTCCTGAGACGGTTGGTGTGCCGCCGAGGATGCTGTTAGCTTTCTTCGCAGCGTCCTCTGCCTTTTGCTGTTGCCTGGAGCCTATGATAACGTGCTCACCCGCCTTTGCCCAACGTAGCACTAGGCCGAATCCTTGGTCGCCTGTCCCGCCTATAACTGCAATTGTTCTGTTAGCCATCGTTTAACCTTCTGGAACATTTCGCCAGCAGAGTTGGCAATAAAAGCTAGCTGTCCATGCCCAGTTTTGCAATCTTCCTCAAGCCTGAGAATTCAGGTTGGGAAGTCGTGGATGAATCTGCCCCGCATCATGTATCGCGTTTGTTCGCGTGCGCGCTTGATTATTGACCGGGCGCTGGTGTACAGCTCTTCCCTGTTCTTTTTCAACCTGGCAACTCCGCTGGCCATCGCTTTCTCGGCGACAGCCGTCGCCTCGCGCGGGAAGACCTCCCAATCATCCATGGTAGGGATGATGTTCTTTGCGGTCAAACCATGTTCTTCCGCTAGCTTTGCGAGTTCAGATGCAGCCGCGAGGCACATCTCATCAGTAATTGTGCGCGCTCGCACGTCGATCGTCCCTCTGAAGATGCCTGGAAAGCCGAGCGAGTTGTTCAGCTGATTGGGAAAGTCAGATCGTCCGGTGGCAACTACGCTAGCCCCAGCCTCTTCGGCTTCCCATGGCCAAATTTCTGGAATGGGGTTGGCGCATGCGAACACAATCGGGTGATCGTTCATTTTGGCGACAAAGTCCTTGCTGATTACCCCCGGGCCCGGAGTTGACAAGCCGATACAGGCGTCCATGTCGATCATTGAGGCTTCGATTCCTCCTTCGCGTCCTTCGGAGTTGGTGGTATCACAGAGTCGCCATTTCTTAGGCGTGTCTCGCAGATCCTTTCTGTTCCGGTGCAGCGTACCTTTACTATCGACAAGAATCATGTTTCCCGGCTTAGCGCCGGAGAGCGTGAGTAGTCGGGCGAGGGCCACATTTGCGGCGCCTGCGCCTATCATCGATATCTTAACCTCCGAGATCTTCTTTCCAACAACTTTCAGGGCATTTAGAAAACCTGCGAGGACTACGGTGGCGGTTCCTTGCTGATCGTCATGCCAGACAGGGATCTGCAACTGTTGCTGAAGTGTGTCAAGGATTTCGAAACACTTGGGCTGTGCTATGTCCTCTAGATTTATCCCTGCGAATGAGGGTTGAATCCATTTTACCGCGGAAATTATTTCTTCAGTCTTCTTTGTGCCGAGACATATTGGGAATGCGTCAATGCCGCCCAGGTACTTGTAGAGTAGGGCTTTTCCTTCCATGACTGGAAGCCCCGCCTCGGGGCCAATATCGCCCAGACCAAGCACTCGGGACCCATCAGTAACAATTGCTATCGTGTTCCACTTGTTCGTGAATTCAAAGACGGCTTCCGGCCTGTTCTTTATCGTTTCACACGCTTCGGCCACACCGGGTGTGTACCAAATAGCGAAGTCGTCGAATGAGCGAATTGGGCATTTGGGGACGATCTCAATCTTGCCCCTGTAGAAGGGGTGGTACTTCAGCGCAAGTTGGGAAGGAAGGTATGCTTTCCTGAGGGATTCTTCGTCTGACGTCATGACTCATTACCTCTGCAAGCCGCTTAAATAGCAGAGCGACTTGGAAGCTCAAAGATGATCATTGGTCTTAAGCTTAAGCTTCGAGGATTTGATTGGAGAGATATTCGGTGGGAGCACAAAAATACCTGAGTCGAACGTGGCTAGGTAGGGAAAAGAACGATCTAGAGCGAGAACTCCGGCAACGCGCCGTCGCGTGGAGGCGAGAACCCACGGTTCATCGGGTTGAGCATCCGACTAGGCTTGATCGGGCCAGATCACTGGGTTACAAGGCGAAGCAAGGATACGTCGTAATCCGAGTCAGGATTCGGAAAGGAGGGGCCCGTAAGATTCGGCCCAGAGCTGGACGTAGACCACGCGCACTCGGCGTAACTAAATTCACCCGTGCAATGAGCCTCAAGAACATCGCTGAAGAAAAGGCACGAAAAAAGTACCCGAACATGAACGTGTTAAACTCGTACTACGTCTGGGAGGACGGAATGCACCACTGGTACGAGACAATAATGCGCGACCCACACAATCCAACCTCAAAGTAATAGGTCCTTCACTAGTACCGAGCCATTACAGCGTTCAAGTTCTCAAGCCGGTTCCAACGGTCAAAGAAGCGGTAGCTCCCCTGTTACCTTATCCACTAGTTCAGCCGGCCCGGGTCCGATTCCAACGCAGGTGGCAGTTCCCGGCTCCACCTGAGTCAAACCACTGTCATGTATGACCGCGGCGGCCAAACCAAGAGCCTCAGCTTCTCTTCGCAGGTTATCGAGTTCGCTCTCGGAGTTCACCTTGACGACGACCTTGCATTGGCCCTCCTCGAACCATCCCTTCCACCAATCTGGACGTTCCTTTCGCGTTTGTTCTGAGGTGGTGACAGAGGCGTGCCCCACTTGCACGGCAATTTTTCCTTTCCCCATGTCGAGGTCCCGTCTAACGGCGACCGCCAGTTTATACTTGAATGCCCTCGTGACTCAATCCCCTTAAGCTCCTGCTTTATCTTGACCCAGTTCCAAATAAAGCGAAGAGTTGGGCGGATATTCGGTTGAAGCGAGGACAGACGGTGCAATCAGTGGAGATAAGCACAATCGCCCATGCAACAGATGATCTGGATAAGGTCCAGAGCGCGTTGACTAGGTTACTTCCAGAATCATTGAGAGGCCGTCAAATCTTTACGCGCCGCTATTTGGAGGGACATTACAGGAACCCGATAGTCACATTTGAAGCCCATCTTACGGAGCCGGGGGACGTGGCTGAGTTCGGAACCTTCCTTCTAAAGCAACTCTCCGCGGTGGACAAGGTGTCCCTTAGGGGCGAATTGGATCGGCACTCAGACGCCGATGGGAACCTCTACGTTCGGATTGACAAACAAAGAATGGTTAGAGGCGTTGCTCGTCTGGGACAGGACGACCCAATTAGGATCCGAATGAAATTCACGAAGTTCGCCGGTAAATCGACTGATCTTATGATTCAATACTTGGAGTCAGAATAGCATGGGCAAGTACGTTGATCTCCACGTTATCCCGCGTCCCGACGACGCACAATCATGCGAACGAATGGCCGAACTTCTAAGAACAGCTAACTATACCACAGTAGGCCTCACTGTGGCGACGGGTCTACTCAAGGATCGCATCACGTTCGTGCGGCGCATATTCGAAGAGCGAGGCGTAAGTACCGCTCTGAGGGCTGACTTCAAGCCGACCTCGCGAACAGAGCTGCTGCGGTTACTCCGAAGGTTCCGAAACTTGTACGATGTTGTTGCTGTCCAATGTTTGAACCAGCAAGTAGCAACCGTATCGTGTCGTGACCGACGGGTTGATCTAGTGTTCTTTGACATCGCAAACCGGAACTTGCGGTTCAGTCATACGTTTGCTCGACTCTTACGTGGAGCCGTAGAATTCAACCTTGTATCCGATCTGACCGCGCAGGATGATCCTTGGGTTTTTTCCAGATTCCGTAAGGCGATTATGGTGGCGAGGGAACACCATGTCAATGTGGTTTTGTCTAGCGGAGCAAGGAACTATGAAATGGTGAGGAGCCCATTCCAGATCAGCGCCCTCGCAATGTCGCTTGGACTAGGTCATGAAGAATCGATCAAAGGTGTGTCCTCTATCCCCTCGGCGATCGTTACGCAGAATCGTAAAAAACGTTCGCCTCAATATGTGGAGGAAGGTGTGAAGATAGTTGTTCCTTCGGTGCCGTGAGGATGATGGTGAGACGTTACATCCGCGTGAAGATCGTCTGCGACCATAAACTGACGAACGAACAGTTTCACGAAATCCTGGATAACGCCTCAAGGCGGTATTTCGGCCAGCTCGGAGTTTCACGCATCGACCCAAGAATTGTGAGATTCGATGCGGAGTCGTTGGAGGCTATCGTTTCGTGTGAGAGCTCAGCAGCACATGAATTCGAGTCCGCCTTGAGCTTGATCACGAGTTATGCGGAGGCCCCAATTAGTCTCTTAGTGTTGCGTGTCTCGGGAACTGTAAAAGGGGCTGCGAGAGGAAGAAAGTAAATGTTTTTCACGGAGCTTCCATCTCGTCGCTGCGGGGATGAAGAAGCCAGTCCCAGTCAGATCTTTTTGCTGAAGATATGACGATCTCAGCGACGGGCTGACCCCAATAATCGAGACGACTGCAAAGGCCTGACCGGCCGAGGTACTCGAGCTAAACCGGCGCGCGAACAGATGAGTTTCTGCGTCGCCGCATCCCACTAGTATTTCGTATGCCATACACCGTGTTATGGGCGCATGACTCTTCCTCTTCGTCGGGCGCGGTCGCCCTCAAAAAGAGCTGTCGAGAATCACTGTGCAACCTAACTGCAGACGGAAAGTACACCATTCAACGTAAACCATGAACTTACTGACGCCGTGCAGAATTAGCCCCTCGTCAATTGAAGCAGAGTTCTCGAAAACATAAAACACGCTGTGACTCACATAACACGGACTCGGTCACAATTGAGGCCGCGTTGAGGTGAGGGGTAAAGGGTTTAATTAGGGAACCTTACTCAAGTGGCTGAATTTCATACTGGTGAATTCGTATTGTCAATGTTTGCAGTACCTGGAGCATACGATCGAGCAATTACCGTATTCTCGCCAGACGGCCGTCTCTTCCAAGTTGAATACGCTTCCGAGACCGTCAAGCGCGGAGCTACGGTTCTGGGAATTGCGTGCCCAGACGGCGTCGTTCTAGCCGCTGAAGAACGGGCAACGTCGAAGTTGCAAGATCCAACATTCATGTGGAAGATATTCCAGATAGACGAACACGTTGGGGCCGCGGTCGCCGGCTTAAGCTGCGACGCTCACATTCTTGTAGACCAAGCGCGTGTCTACGCGCAGTCTAACAGGTTACTCTACGATGAACCCATCGATGTCGAGATTCTGACTCGTAGAATCGGTGAGATCAAGCAACTGTACACCCAGCATGCGGGGGTTCGGCCCTTCGGGATATCTATGCTCTTTGGGGGACTAGACCGGAAGGGTAGCAGGCTATTCTGGACTGACCCAAGCGGCGCATTTCTCGCGTACAAGGCATGGGCAATTGGAGCTGGCGGAGACGCCGCAAACGAGATCTTGGAAGCCGACTACAAAGAAACAATGACGCTGGACGATGCGGTCGTTCTCGCCTTGAAGTGCATGAGCAAAGTGCTGGAAGATAAATTGGATGCACAGAAGATTAGAATCGCAACGGTTTCCGCCGCTACCAAGAAATTCACCAAACTCTCCCAAGAAGATGTGGACAAATACATCAAACGGCTTGACTCGACTAAAAAGGCCGCCAGCCGATGAGTGAAAAGTTCACTACGGCGCGAATCTCAAAAAGCGGAGAAAAGTTTGAAGTTCTGGTCAAACCTGACCAGGCGTTAGAGTACAAAATGGGGAAACCGCTCCCCATTTCACAACTCCTCGTAATTGACGAAATCTATTCCGATGCGGGTAAAGGGACACGAGCATCAGCTGAAAAACTGCAGAAAGCCTTCAGCACAGAGGATCCCCTGACCGTTGCAGAGGAGATAATGAAGCACGGCGAACTACAGCTCACTACCGAGCAGAGAAGGCAACTGGTCGAAGACAAACGCAAGCAAATAATTGCTTTCGTCGCGAGAAACTGCATAGACCCTCGGACAGGCACACCTCACCCTCCGATCCGAATCGAGCAAGCGATGAATCAGATCAAGTATTCAATCGACCCATTCAAGAGCGCAGATGAACAAGCTAAGGCAGTGATCGAGGAACTCAGAGCGCTTCTTCCAATCAAGATGGAGCAGATGCGTGTTGCAGTCAAAATCCTTGCGGAATTCGCGCCGAAGGGTTATGGCGCGGTTAAAGGCTACGGGACAATCAGCAGGGAAGAGTGGCAAGCCGACGGAGCGTTGGTTGCGGTGGTCGAAATGCCTGCCGGACTTTACGGGCCTTTCTTAGAGCGACTGGGAAAAGTTACCCAAGGAACAATCCAAACGAAGGTTCTCAAGTGACTGGGTCCGACCGCTGCGAGCGGCCAGAAGCGCCCTAATCGACGTTCCTCGACGATTCTATCCCCCGCATGTTCTACACACGAATGAGGGACGGCGCCGCCCTGGAAAACTCAATGTATATTTAGAAGTTTCTTTGTCTTGACAAATTCATTCGTAAAGATTGAGTTGGAACATTTGACGATCTTCGCAGAGAGAAAACAACTTGTCGGTCCAGGAGATCTCCTGGCTGAGGGACCGTACTTTGCAGGCGAGAACACCTACCGTGACGGCTCCAAGATTTGCTCATCTAGGGTAGGGATGGCAGAAGTAATTGGGAATAAACTCGTAGTAATGCCGTTCAAAGGCGCCTATATTCCGCGCCTTGACGACATCGTGCTGGGTCGTGTCACTGATATCGGGATGTCCGGTTGGCAGGTTGACATCTGCTCTCCCTACCCCGCCATGTTGCCTGCGTCTGAAACACCAATGCACAGAGGCCGGGATACAGTGCGTCAAGACTTGCGAACAATCTACGGTGTCGGGGACTTGATGATCGCCCAAGTCATCGCCTTTGACCGGACGCGTGATCCGTTGTTGACGACCAAAGGGCGGGGACTCGGCAAAGTGAGTTCGGGGCTTGTGGCGAGAATCCCGCCTACGAAGATTCCTCGTATGATCGGGAAGAAGGGATCGATGATAACAATGTTGAAGAAGGAGACCGGAACCGATATCGTTCCCGGTCAGAATGGCGTCGTCTTGGTGACGGGAAGAGACCCCGACCAGGAACGGGTTGCTGTCGAAGCCATTTACATGATTGAACGTGAGGCACATACGACGGGATTGACTGACCGCGTGAAGGCAATGATTACGGAACGAATGAAGGGAACAAAAATTGGGCAATAAGGAACAAAAAATTCGACTTATCGATGATAATGGGCTTAGAGTGGATGGGCGACGACTAGATGAGTTACGCCCATTGAAATTAGAGGTTGGAGTGCTTGACAAGGCGGATGGGTCCGCTTACATTGAACATGGCCGAAACAAGATTCTTGCAGCAGTATTCGGACCAAGAGAGGCTCACCCGAAACATATCGCGCTCGCGGACAGAGCTGTGGTCCGATGCAGATACCACATGGCGCCGTTCTCTACGGATGAAAGGAAGTCGCCCGCGCCATCTAGGCGTGAACAAGAACTATCAAAAGTAATTAGAGAGTCACTTGAACCCTCTATAATGTCCGAATATTATCCACGGTCGACGATTGATCTATTCATTGAGGTGCTTCAGGCAGACGCGGGCACGCGATGCGCCGGCATTACTTCCGCCTCCTTGGCTCTGGCAGACGCAGGCATTCCCTTGCGAGAACTCGTAGCCGGCTGCGCCGCGGGGAAGATAGACGGTAGAGTAGTTCTAGACCTCTCCGACATAGAAGACAAAAAGGGCGACGCGGACTTACCGATAGCTTACATGCCCAAATCTAATGCCATAGGTTTGCTGCAAATGGACGGCTCCCTGACTGAGGACGAGTTGAAGCAGGCACTCGATATGGGCGTTGGCGCCTGCAGAACCATTTACGAGATGCAGAAGGACGCGTTGCGTCGAAAGTATCATGTCGAACACGACGAGGCCGAAAAAGAGGAAATTGCGGAGGTTAAAGCATAATGTCGGCTACACATCAACCGTCGCCGCTTGCGAAGCTAGAACAAAAGACGATCTATGAAATAATCGTCAAAGGAAAGAGAATTGACGATAGGGGCCCGTCTGATTACAGACAACTGACATTGACGCTCGGAACGGTTGAGAAGGCAAACGGTTCAGCCCAGGTATACCTCGGAAAGACGAAAGTGCTGGCTGGCGTGAAGGTTCAGACGGGCACTCCTTTCCCAGATACGCCGAACGAGGGAATTCTGACCGTAAACGCAGAGTTCGTGCCGTTGGCATATCCGACATTCGAGACGGGGCCACCGGATGAGAACTCAATCGAATTGGCACGTGTCGTGGACCGCGGCATACGCGAGTCAAAGGCAATTGACCTCCAGAAGCTCTGCATCGATCCGGGAAAGAAGGTGTTTGTTGTCTTCGTGGACGTCTACATACTGGACCATGACGGCAACCTGATTGACGCCGCTGGAATGGCAGCCTTGGGCGCATTAGTAAACGCCAAGATGCAGGAGTGGGAACTGAAAGGCGGCGAAGTGCGTTACAAGGACTCGAAGATTCCGTTGCCTATGCTGAACTACCCTGTGCCAATCACTACGGTGAAGGTTGGGAACTCACTAATTGTCGACCCCTGCCTTGAAGAGGAGCAAGTCATGAGCTGTCGTTTGACCGTCACTACGGGCAAGGACGACGATGTCTGTGCTATGCAGAAGGGCGGACTAGGCACCTTCACGCCGGAAGAAATCAAACAAATCGTCTCGTCCTCGATTCAAAAGTCTAGAGATCTTAGAACAAAGATCGGCTCTAAAGTGAACTAACGTGCCCAGAACATACAAGGTCGGCCCTTCGGGTAGTTTTGGGGCCCGCTACGGAACCGTAGCCAGAAAACGTTACGCCACCCTAATGACCGAACTTCGAGCCCCACATGAATGCCCTCAATGTCATATCTCCGCCGTCAAGAGACTATCGGTGGGAGTTTGGCTGTGCGGGCGTTGTGGCTTCAAGTTCGCGGGGGGCGCATACGCACCCACTACAAAGCTCGGACAGATAGCGGAGAGGGCATCACGCGCAGGCGTGGCAAGCAGTTTGCTCGCGCAGATGAAAGCAGAGAAAGCAAAGGAAGCCGAAGTGAAAGCGAAGACTGCTAAGCGACGCCGCCGAAAAGCCAAACCAGAGAAGCCGGCAGCTGAAGCACCGGCAGTTGAAGCGGTGCCGGAAGAAAAACCCGAACCCGAGACATAGGCGGATACGAATACTAAACCGTTCGATATGTATTAAATGAACCGAGCGAGTTTCAGCGCGGAGGCCGAAGTGAGTATTCTACTCCGGTCACGAAAGCAACTAATCGCCATTGCAGCTGCTCTTGCCCCGGAGGCTTTGCACCCTGCTAGCGAGAAGGCGAACGCGAAGATCGCGTTGCGAGGGCGGCGGCTCAGAATTGTGCTGAGAGCAAGGGATTCGGCTTCGCTGAGGGCGATAATGAACTCTTATCTTCGAATGCTCAAAGCAACCACGAGCGTCTGTGGATTACTGATGGACGTGGAAGGCAGACATGCGAAGCGGGGGGCTACGTAGTATGTTCGAAGATCTGGATTCATCGATGCGGCTTCGCGGCATCGACGGCGTTGTCGGGTACGGCGAGACAACACTGTCCGATCCCGACCTAACTTACGTAGTGGGCGGGGCATTAGCCAGAGGGGGGTTCTACTTCAAGAAGCGCGGCAGACCACCACTTCTCATCGTCAGCGGTCTGGACTACGGTTCGGCCAGAAGGTCCGGGAGGGTCAGAAGAGTCCAAACGTTTACTCAGTGGAGGTATGAAGAACTCCAGAAAAAGCATCCGGAGCGGTACGAAGCCTCTGCACGGCTCGTCGCGGCCGTTCTCAGGAAGGAAGGAGTTCGTGGGAAAGTGGTTCTCTTCGGCCGAAACGATTTAGCGAAGGCGCTCCGGTTCGCCCAGACTCTCAAGCAGTTAGGCGTTAGGGTGATGGGTGAACGGTCTCCAACGGTCGTGGAATCGGCGAGGGACACGAAGGAAGGCTATGAACTTGGGAACTTGAGGGAAGTGGGAAAGCGGACTGTGGCAGTCGTGAACTATGTATTGCAATCGCTGCGCGACGCGAAAGAGAAGCGAGGACACTTGGAACTTGGGCGAACGCGGGCGACTATTGGTTGGGTCAAGTCAATTATTGCATCAAGACTCGCGGCGGAGGGGTTGGTTGCTCCGGAGGGTACTATATTCGCCGTCGGACCCGCGGGAGCAGATCCACATAATGCTGGCGACCCCGCTGCTAAAATTAAGAAAGGGAGTCTGATTGTGTTCGACATTTTTCCTCAAGCGGAGAACGGCTATTGGTCCGATTTGACACGGACCTTCGTGGTTGGAAGGGCTGATTCGAAGGCACGAAAGATGTTCGAAACCGTTCAGCAGGCACAGGGCGACGCTCTCGACTACCTTAGCGCAGGTATAACTGGTGAAGCCAGCATGAACCGAGCGTGCGACGCGATAGAACGAGCAGGTTTTGGGACAGTGAGACGACTATACACGGGTAAGGCGAAGAGTATCAACTCAGGTTTCATTCATTCACTAGGTCACGGAGTAGGCCTAACCATCGGCGAGAGCCCGTATCTGAGCTTCAATAGCAGGGAGCCCCTGAAAGAAGGAGAGGTTGTCACCGTTGAGCCCGGCGTTTACCTGCCGAGATACGGCGGCGTTCGAATTGAAGACACGGTGCGCATCAAATCGAAAGGCATAGAAAACCTAACGCCCATAGAGAAAGAACTAGAACTTACTTGAAGGAAGTATAGATGCAAACAAAAGTGGTCGATGTGAGGGTTCCCGAGGGTTGCAACGTAATTCTCGGTCAAAGCCACTTTATCAAGACGGTCGAGGACCTCTATGAGGCCATGGTCAACTCCGTTCCGAACGCGAAGTTCGGGATCGCCTTCTGTGAGTCTAGTGGGCCATGCCTTATCCGATTAGAGGGTAACGACGATGAGTTGAAGCAGCTCGCCTCCACAACCGCGCTCGCACTTTCCGCGGGCCACAGCTTCATTATCTTCATGAAGAACGCATACCCGATAAACGTCCTTGATAAGGTGAGATCTTCTCCGGAAGTGTGCAACATCTACTTGGCAACGGCCAACCCGTTTCAGGTTATCTTAGCTGAGACGGATCAAGGGCGGGGGATCTTAGGAGTCGTTGACGGCTTCGCCTCTAAGGGCGTCGAGACCGAGAAAGATATTCGTGAAAGGAAAGAGTTCCTCAGAAAGATAGGATATAAGCTCTCAGGCTGACTGTTTCGCCTCGGCGGAAGCAAGATACCAGCGTGTTCCGGCCGGCGTGTCCTCCAACCCCACTCCAGCCGCCACAATTTCTTGACGAAGACGATCAGCCGTTGCCCAATCTCCTCTCTTCCGTGCGTCCTCCCTCAACTTCAGGACAATATTGAGTAGCTTTCCGATGACATCCGAACGTCGATTGGTGGACGGACTGAAGATTCCAAACACGCTCCCGAAGTAATTGAACGCGCGGATTACAAGTTGCACAGAATTCCTGTCTACTGGCCGAACTGCATAAGGTTCAACGTTCTTGGAATACCCGATCACAACGGCCAATGCACGGGGAGTGTTGAAGTCATCATCCATCGCTTCATCGAAATCTTCGGTTGCTTTGACGGAAAGTGCCTCGAGTTCGGCACCCGCTGAGGCATCAGATGTGAGGTTTGTTGAGTCGAGGATAGCAAGGAATTGATTGTATATGGACCTCAACTTATCCAGAACTTCTTCCGCCTGTGCGATGTTTGTCTCGTCGAAGTTGAGTTGAGTGCGGTAATGGCGCATTCCGTAGTATAATCGTAAAGCCTCGGCGTCATGTTTCTGAAGCAGTTCTGCAATTGTTACAAAATTTCCCATGGAGTGGCCCATGCGCTCGCCTCGAATCATTAACAGGCCACCATGTACCCAGAAACGTACGAGGGGTTTCACGCCCGTTGCGGCCTCCGCTTGGGCGATCTCTGCTTCGTGGTGTGGAAAGATTAGGTCCAGTCCACCGCCGTGAATGTCGTATGACGGCCCGAAATATGTCGTAGTTATTGCTGTATCTTCTATATGCCAACCGGGCCTACCCTTCCCCCAGGGGCCTTCCCAAGAAGGTTCGCCGGGTTTCTGAGCTTTCCAGAGCGCAAAGTCGACAACGCTTCGCTTCCTAGGGTCCGGATCAATTCGATGTGTAGCGAGTTCATCGACCCGCTGTCGTGACAGCTTTCCATAGTCGGGAAATTTTGCCACGTCGTAATAGACGTCCCCGTTCACTTGATATGCGAAACCTTTCTTCAGAAGAGTGGAGATTTGAGCGATTATCTCGGGAACATGCTCTGATGCTTTGGCGTAAAGGTTGACGCTCGTTATCCCGAGCGCCTCCATGTCGCGCATAAACTCCCTGGTGAACGAATCAGCCATCTTTATCGGGTCTTGTCCTGATTCATTTGCCCTGTTGATGATCTTGTCGTCCACGTCTGTGATGTTCATCAAGTAGAATAGGCTATACCCTTTTGCTCGCAGATACCTCGCAATTATATCATATGCGAGATAAGTACGCGCGTGGCCGATGTGGCTGTGGTCATAAACCGTAGGGCCACAAACGAACATATAGACTCGATTTCCTCGTTCAGGCTTGAACCCCTCAACCGTTCGGCTCTTGGTGTTGTATATCTTTAGAACCATTTCAGAAGCCAAACTGGCGAAGAAATCGTCAAATACCCTTGCACGCCGTTAGGGTCGAGAACATATACCGGTTCGGAGGCAAACGTGGCCACCCAATTGCTTTCGCCGTCATTCGATCTGTCGGCTACATCTAATTAAACTTCCTAGGAGCGTCCGTAAGCCCGAATTCTATCGTGGCAGTGATTAACCGCCCAAGCTTGAGATCCTTGCGAGAGGGCTACGGTCCTTCGATGACGCGCAAGTTACTTTCGATGCATCGAAAGTGGGTTCCTTATACCCTTACACATATATTGGGCGATTCGGTTCCAATCTGCAAAAATGGATGATTATCGACATGGCTCAAGCGGTTCTCAAATCTGAAAGAAGAGACGAGCACGTAATACAGCCAGAGGTAAACATCGGGACGCTTGGGCACGTTGACAACGGTAAGAGCACTCTTGTTCAAGCCCTTACAGGGCAATGGACTGCGCGGCATTCGGAGGAACTACGGCGTGGTATCACTATACGCATCGGCTACGCTGATGCTTTCATTTACAAATGCGCCAACAGTCACCCTCCAAGCAGCTACACGACAAAACCGAAGTGTCCTGTATGCGGAGCGGATACGCACCTAGAACGTGCCTTGAGTTTCGTCGACTGCCCTGGTCATCATAGCCTAATGGTTACCATGTTGTCAGGTTCCGCGCTCATGGACGGCGCGTTGTTCGTTCTTGCAAGTAGCGCCAAATGTCCACAGGCCCAAGACCGAGAACACTTGCTGGCCGCCGAGAGCGTGGGCATCAAGAAACTAGTAATCGTTCAGAACAAGATCGATGTCGTTACGAAGGAGCGAGCATTAGAAAACTACAAAGAGATCCGAGCATTCGTTAAAGGGACCATCGCCGAAGGAGCTCCAATCATTCCGATATCCGCCCAACACGGGACCAACATAGACATACTCCTGAAAGAGATTCAAGAAAAGATCCCGACGCCAAAGAGAGACCTAACGGCTCCCCCCCGCATGTACGTGCTGCGGTCCTTCGAAGTAAACAAACCGGGAACAGAGATTGAGGACCTAGTCGGCGGCGTTATCGGCGGGTCGATTGTTCAGGGAGTTTTCAAAGTCGGCGATCAGATTGAGATAAAACCGGGAATTTCGGTTCAAGAGGGTGGAAAGACCAAGTATGAGCGGCTAATCACGACGGTTCGAAGTCTTAGCGTCAGCAACGGACAGGTGCCGGAAGCCAAAAGTGGAGGTTTAGTTGGCCTGGGAACAGACCTGGATCCATCCCTAACGAAGTCGGACGGTCTGGTTGGCAGCGTGGTAGGGAAGATTGACACACTACCCTCTACCCTAAGTAAGATCACACTCGACGTCAAACTGTTTGACAAGGTCGTTGGAACTGAACTGGCCGTAGCTGTCGAAAAGATACGAAGTAACGAAGCTCTAGTGTTGAACATAGGAACCACCGTTACTTCCGGGTTAGTCAGTTCCGCGAGAGAGGACGTGGTGGACGTTGCGCTTCGCAAACCCGTCTGTGCCGACCCCGGCTCCAAAATAGCAATCAGTCGAAGAATAGCCGACAGTTGGCGCCTCATAGGCTTCGGAACATTGAGGGCTTAGACATGCCGGTTAAAGTCGTCCTAGACTCGAACTTCCTGATGATTCCGTTCCAGTTCAACCTGGATATATTTCAGGAGTTAGAATATTTGCTGCAGAAAAAGGTCGATTTAGTCGTACCCTCAGCGGTCAAGAGTGAGCTTACCCAGATCTCGGCGCGCGGCGGGGAGGGAGCGGCAGAAGCGTCCCTAGCTCTTCAACTTGCATCACGTTGTCGTGTCGTCGAGGTCACTCTCGCGCCAGGCGAGACCGTCGACGACGCTATAATCCGAGCGTCTCAAAAGTTGAGAGCGGTCGTTGCTACGAACGATATCGAATTGAAGAAGAAGCTAAGAGATATTAACATCCCGGTCGTGTACCTGCGCGACAAGTCAAAGCTAGAAGTCGAAGGAGTCGAGCCCGCGTACTTCTAGAGTAACGTGATGAACTGCCAAGGTCAAGAAAATGTTCAGACTGGTAACCGTTGAGGATATCGTGAGAATTCCGCCACAAAGCTTCGGCCACCCAATTGACAAGGCCGCGAAAGATCAAATCAAACTGAAGTACGAAAACGTCGTGGATGAAGAACTTGGCTATGTGATTCTCGTAGTCGACGTGGACGTTGACCCGGTCGGTAAGATCCTTCCGGGAGATGGTTCTACGTACCATAAGGTCAACTTCAAACTGCTGACATTCTACCCTGAGATGCACGAGGTCGTCGAAGGCGAAGTCGTGGAAGTAACTGACTTTGGAGCGTTCGTGCGCATTGGGCCTGAAGACGCGTTGCTTCACGTCTCGCAGATCATGGACGACTACATATCATTCGACGAGAAACACGGGGTCCTTGTGGGGAAAGAGTCCCAAAGGAAGCTCGGAAAGGGAGACATGGTCAGGGGCCGCATCATAGCGGTGAGCTTTCCGCGCGGCGGGACGGGCGGGAAGATTGGTATCACAATGCGTCAACCATTCCTGGGCAAACTAGACTGGATCGAGAACGACATCAAGCACACGAAGGTCCATGAGGAGAAAGCCTCTTGACCGAGAAGGCCTGCAAGAATTGCAGGTACATTAGCAACGGTCCCGTATGTCCGAACTGCAAGTCCACAAACCTGAGTGAGGACTGGAGCGGCTTAGTCGTTATAGTTGACCCCAATACTTCCGACGTCGCCAAAAGGATGGGCATAACTGCAGCGGGCCGGTACGCCTTAAGGGTCCGTTGATCAAATAGTCGGAACGACGAGTTGTTGCCGGCGACAACATACGTCCTACCCGCAAAGCTAAGGACGATTCTTAATCGCCCCCTCGGCGACCTAATCCGAGGCTCGGCGGTAGATCTCGGCTCGCTTCTTCGTAGCGTTATTGCGGAGCGGAAACCAACCAAATTGATTCTCGTTGGAGACAGCGTTTCCAGGCAGGCGACCCTAGCTGGAATAGCGCCGGACGTTATGATAGTGGACAACCTTGAGAAACGAAAGAGGGCAATCGCCTACGCTTATCCGCACGACCGGATAATAGCTGCAAAGAATCGGGCGGGAACAATTGAAGAGAACGCCCGTCTAGCAGTTGAACGAGCCGTTCGGGGTGAAGCCGATCTCGTGATTGTTGACGGCGAGGAGGATCTGCTGGCGGTTATTGCAGTAATCTCGGCGCCGCTGGGTTCTTTGGTGGTGTACGGACAGCCGAATGAAGGTGTCGTTCTGGTCAGAGTGTCTTCGGAGAGTAAGGTGCAAGCGGAGCGGATTCTCGGGCAGATGGACCGAGAGAGCTAGCTCTTAGTGGTCTTGGCCTTTACGAAATCAGTGAAGCTACAAGAGCCGCATGTCCACCGTTCTACAGGAACCTTGTGGTACGCCATAATGTTCCCGCAGCGTGGGCATTTTCTGTTCTTTAGCTTGACGGTTCCCTTCTGAGCGTCGATTTCGTAGAGTGCAGTTAGCCTGGCCTTCGGCTGCTTCTTTTCGCTCACTTCGCTTCAGGCTCCTTACCTTTCTTAGGTGACTCGGTGGGCTTGCCTTCGGCCTTGGGCTTAGCCTCCTTCGCGCTTTCATCTGGCTTAGCTACCTTAGCCTCAGGCTTTGCTTCAGCTGGTTTTGCTGCCTTAGGTTTCTCGGCCTTCGGTTTCGCCTCGCCTTTCTTCGCTTCCTGCTCTCGGACTCGTTTCCGTTCGTCCGGCGGCAGGTTGCGTGTCTGTATGTACTTCGGTACGGTCTTTTGTGCGGTTTGGGCGTCATCGTAAACTTCGATTTGGCAAACGGCATTTTGTGTCCCAGTCTTCGTCTCGACTTCGATTATGTAGACGTTTTCCGGTTTCGTAGTGAACTTCGAAGCGACGGCTTTTCTGAGATCAACCCGGGACGGCGTGCCTTGCCCTTCATGTTCGACCTCTAGGCTGACTTCTTTCCGTTTGAGAAGAGGATTGTATGTATCTTGCTTTACTTTCAAGTCCAAATTAATCACCAATCACTTGCTTTTCTTACCTGGTTTCTTAGCGGCCTTCTTAGGGGCTTTTTCCGGTTGCCTTGTGGCAATCGCTTTCTCGGGCGGTTTCGGTTGAGCGGGCTCCTTCTTCTCTGCCGGCATTGATTTCGTCAGTGCGAAGTTTATCTGATATGTTTCGTCGGTTATTGTCCTTCCGCGAACCAGCTTTCTTCTTCTCTCGCCATGGCGGGTAGGCTTGAACCCGGGGCCCGACGATAGAACTATGTACTTCTTGACGCCGCCGTGCACGTCGCCACGCATGGGAATGCCGTTCTTGTCACATCCACCAGTAATCCGGAGTGAGGATTGTGCGATTCCCAGCGGCGATCCGTCGATAGTTTCCCCTAGTGCGCGACCTATCAAGGCCTGGGCCCTTGCCCCTTCGATCTCGCTGGCATTTGACTTTCCTGTAGCGGGGTCGGATACTATTAGCTTGAACTTCGCCAACCGAATTTCCTACTTCAAACTGTGAATCGATACTAGCCTTTGAGAGCCTTTTATTAACATTGCATTTCAGAAATTCTCTTTCGACGTGGCAAATGATCGAGATTAGCCGTGTGGGTTAGTCCGAAGAAATGCCTTCAACTCGGAAATACTGAGAAAGCCATGCTCTCTGCGGCCTCCCCCCATCGCTTCTAACCAGATATGGTTTGCCGTCTGACCCTCGAGTTCACCAATTAATTCTTCAATAGTCAGATGCCTAAGATTTGTGGCTTGGTTCTGTCTAGGCTTTCTTTGTGCCAATGCATGGCGTTCGGTGGGCTTGAGGCTTCCTTCCTGCTTAAAGTAGCTCATTGTGCCGTCGACCGCAGGTTGGATTACGATTGTTGTGGAGTTCTTCAGTTCTATGAGAAGCATTGAGTACTGGTGGATTTCGCTGATGACTTGCAGCACATCATTCGCGGAGATCATCGGAAATCCAAGCCCGTCTCGCGACCGCAACTCATCGAAGAGTGAGCGCTTGGCTCCCTATTCAAGTTTCACGGGACCCCGAAACTTAGGGACGGGTCCTTCGGGGGGCCTGAATTATGTAGCTCCCGCGACGGTTTTCATGCAAACAATGTAAGGTAGAAACGTTCATAAAAGGCACACATGAGTAGCGGACTTAAATTGGCAAATGTGCGGTGAAGCGAATGCCAAAATCCTTCTACGTTAAGTTCGAAGTCCCTAAGGAGCTCTCGGACAAGGCACTCCAAGTAGTGCAGGTTGCGAAGGACTCCGGGAAGATCCGAAAGGGAACAAATGAAAGCACAAAGGCAGTGGAAAGAGCGGTCGCAAAACTAGTGCTAATCGCCGAGGACGTTGACCCCCCTCAAGTTGTAGCCCACCTTCCAATCCTGTGCGAAGAGCGAAAGATCCCCTATCTCTTCGTTCCGAGCAAACTTGACTTGGGCAAGGCGGCAGGAATCGACGTTGGATGCGCCGCCGTGAGCGTGCTTGACGGCGGAGAGGGATCTAAGACGCTCAAGGAAGTTACCGACCAAACGGACCAGCTGAAGCGAAGCGGGGCTAAAGCCTAGTCATGAGCACTGCGAAGGAGCGCGCTGAAGAAGCAATTACGCCCGCCGAAGTCACGCAGATCATAGGCAGAACGGGCGTAACGGGTGAAGTCATTCAGGTAAGGGTCCGGATCTTAGAGGGCAGAGATAAAGGTCGAGTAATAACGAGAAACATCAAGGGCCCAATAAGAACGGGCGATGTACTGATGCTCCGAGAGACTGAGAGAGAAGCCAAGAAGATCAGGTAGGGAGTAGCGTCTGAAATTTGCCGAGAACCTACACATGCTCCTTCTGTGGGAAAGACTTCCCGCAGGCAACGGGCGTAATGTTCATACAGAATGACGGGACAATTCTATATTTCTGCTCAACGAAATGCCGAAAGAGCATGATGGTCTACAAGAGAGATCCCAGGAAGCTTAAGTGGACGATGTATTACGGCAAGAAGGAAAGAGGCAAGTAGGCCGTTCCCTTGCAATTCGAGCGAACATTTTCTTTTCTCAAACCCGAGAGCGTCATGAGGGGCCTCATCGGCGAAATAGTGTCTCGCTTCGAGAAGAAGGGTTTGCTACTCGTCGCCGCTAAACTCATCCAGATGTCACAAGGACAAGCCGAATCCCTGTACGGAATTCACAGGGACAAACCATTCTTTCAGGAGCTAGTGCAACATGTCACTTCGGGCCCTGTATTTCTGATGGTATGGGAAGGGCCCAATGCAGTGAACGTCGTTAGAAACTTAGTCGGAGCTACCAACCCTCTCAATGCTGCACCCGGTACGGTCCGTGGCGATTTCGCTTTGCAAGTGACACCCAACGCTATACACGGTGCAGACTCGATCGACAACGCCAAACGAGAAATGTCGATTTTCTTCTCGCCAAGCGAGATTACGAGTTATTCGAAACCGACAGAACGAGAATTTCTACTCAAGTAGCCTAGAGGCCCCAGACGGGGTTCTCCCGGCGCTTGAGCTGAATTAACTCTTTGATTGTTTCGTGATCGCTCTCGGAGAGTTCGGATGGGAATTTAGCGATTAGTGTCCTTAGGTTCCTTTCCGGTATATCCGAATAGATAATGTCTCCCTCTGAGATGTTCCGGCCGATGACGCCATTTTCGATCGAGGCTGCGATTTGAACTCCAACTCCGGCTTCGGGCACATCTTTTCCTTGATCCTGAAGTCCTTCAACCTGCCCCAATTTCTTTCCCGAGGCCGAAATCATGGGGTACTTGGGCCGCAGTCGGCCGGTGAGTATCTCTACGCCCACAATCGCCGGTTTACTCCTTCTGAAGATAAGCCCGGGCAGGACTCTGGCTTTGCAAGGCCTCACCAATGCGTCTAGTTCCGCTTTCACTCCCGCGCTTCTCTGTTCTTCGTTCCACCGGAGGTAATCCTCCATCAGGTGATAGATTATGTCAGATTGGAAGACAGGTATAGCGGCAGTTTTCGCCTCCTCTTCCGCGTCGGGCAGCACTTTCACATTGAAAGCCAGAATCACAGCCAGAACACGGTCATCGTGGCTGGCAGTCTCCGCCTCCACAACATCACGCTTAGAAACATCGCCTATGTCCGCTAAATGAATCGGTATATCGTGCCGTGAGAGTTCCTCGGTAACGGCTTCTAATGAGCCTAGCGTGTCAGTCTTTAGAACAATTCCGGATCGCTCCGTCTTGATCCGAAGCTTCTCAACCTCCTCCTCGATTATACGGACGTATTCCTTCGTGTTTTTCCCCTTCGGGACGGCATATATCGTCGAACCCGCCAGCGCATTTTCCAGTAGAGGCGCAGCGATCTTCACCCCCGAGGCGGCTGTTACCCTATGAACGCTTGTGAATCGGTCCCTTGGATCTCTAATTTCGTCGAGTGGTTTGGGCAGAAGTATTGCACGAACTTTCGTGACAATCGGTTGAGTACGTCCGCCTAGAACTATCGTGTCGTCGACCTTCAAGGACCCATCATAGATTATCGCGTTTACGGTTGTACCGAGGCCCGGTTCGTCTTTTACCTCAAGCACGGTTCCGCGAGCGGGGCCGGATGTAACCTGGAGTTCGTCGGTAAGATATGCTTGGGTTAGGCCGGTAAGTATTGCGAGCAGGTCAGGAATCCCTTCGCCGGTCTTTCCGCTGACCGGGACAATGGCCACGTTCTGTCTGAAGTCAGATATTCGGTCGTACCTTTCCGCTCGAAAACCGAGCCGTGACAGGGTTCCGAGGATGGTATAGACTCGGTTGTCTAATTCGGTTTGCACTTCTGGATACTGGTCCTTCATTGATTTGAGGAAGGACTCGTCGGGTTTAGATTTCCATCCGGGGATAGCGTCAATCTTGTTTGCCGCGATGATAAACGGCGTCTTTCGGCTTTTGAGAATATTAATCGATTCAACAGTTTGAGGTTCAACGCCCTTTGTCACGTCGATAACGAGAATGGCTATGTCCGCTGCTGAACCTCCTCTCCTTCTCAGGTTTGAAAAGGTCTCGTGACCAGGTGTGTCAATGAATAGGATCCCCGGCACCTTCAGTTCAAAGTGGAATTGCTGGAGGAGGTCGCCGCAGATCTGTTCGATCGTCTGGCTAGGGAGGAGGCTGGCGCCGATCCATTGAGTGATCTGGCCGGGTTCGTGTTTCGCAACCGTCGTGCCGCGGAGTTTATCCAATAAAGTGGTTTTGCCGTGGTCGACATGACCCAGGACTACGACGATTGGTTGCCGAATGGTCATCGCTCTCACATTGCCTGGACAATTCGTTGATCGATACGGCCAGTCTGCCCTTAAACTTTCCAGGAATGGAACATGGCATCCTTAAGATGTTCTCCGGGGATGGAGGCGGTCGTTGCAGCAGGCTTACGATAGAGGGAAACGGCTCGTTTTGTGCCTCAGATACCCGCTTACCACCGGCCGGGGGCGGGATCGAACGCACCCTGATGTTTTTACACTCGGGACTGTAGCATCTGCTCGGCGTTCTGTAACTCTTGGCTACGCAGCAGGTCAACGTGTTCGACGAACTCGCGAAACCGTTACGCGAGGCGATCGTCGAGCGTGGATTCGTTTCACCCACTGATCCGCAGCTAAGAGCTATCCCCGAGATTCTTGCGGGCAGAAACGTGTTGCTAATTTCTCCAACGGCTTCTGGAAAAACTGAGGCCGCAGTATTCCCGGTTCTTAGTAAGTACATGGCTGATCGGGGGGAAGATCGCGGAATCAAGATTCTTTACATAACGCCCTTACGTGCACTGAATCGTGATATGCTCGATCGTTTCGAATGGTGGGGTAAACGCCTAGATATTCGAATCGCCGTCCGGCATGGAGACACGGACGTTCGGGAACGGAGTTTTCAAGCCAAGAACCCGCCGGAAATGCTCATAATCACACCTGAAACACTGCAGGCCATACTGACCGGCAGGATAATGAAACGTCACCTGCAAGCACTTCGGTATCTAATCATCGATGAAGTGCATGAACTCGCTGAGGATAAGCGAGGCAGCCAGCTCGCAATTGCCATCGAACGACTGAGAGCAACGGGATCACATGAGATTCAGGTGATTGGTCTCTCCGCCACGATCGGAACTCCCGAGAAAGTCGCTAAGTTTCTGGTTGGGAATGGTCGAGATGCCACAATCATCCAAGTCCCGGTGGGCCGCGAAATTCGCCTAAACGTTATCTGTCCGAAGCCTTCGCGAAAGGATGCGGTACTAGCCGCCAAGCTCTATACGCACCGGGAAGTTGCGGCTCGACTCGAACTAATGCGCCGGATGATTGAAGATCACAAATCAGTCATCCTCTTCACGAACACACGAGCGATTGCCGAAATACTGGCCAGCAGGATGAAAGTATGGGACGTTGACTTCCCAATTTCAATTCACCACGGCTCCTTAGCTAAACCATCCAGAATAAGCGCAGAGCGCGGGTTGAAGAACGGACAACTCCGAGGCCTAGTAGCGACCTCATCACTTGAATTGGGCATCGATGTCGGTAGCGTTGACTTCGTCATCCAGTACATGAGCCCTAGGCAAGTGACACGGCTAATTCAGAGAGTGGGCCGGAGCGGCCATAGAATCGGCCGAATGGCCGACGGTGTCATTGTTGCGCTCGATTCGGATGATACGCTCGAGGCAATGGTGATAGCGCGTCGCGCACTCGAGGAGAAGTTGGAACCCGTCTCCGTTCCGGACAAACCGCTTGATGTTCTCGCCCATCAACTGGTTGGATTATTGATTCAGAAAGGTAGGTGGTACGTGAACGAGATAATGGAGCTAGTGACCAAAGCGTACCCGTACAGGGACCTGACGGAACAAGAATTGCTCTCAGTAATCAATTATATGCACACGCGATTCCCGCGGCTAGCGTGGTATTCGGATCTTGACAAAGTAATGCTCCGACCCAGACGCATCAAGGCTCTATACACTTACTATTTTGGTAAACTCTCCATGATACCCGATGAGAAACAATACCTCATCATCGACGAATCAGATGATCAGGCTGTCGGAGTCCTCGACGAGGCTTTCGTAGCAGAATACGGCGAGCCAGGTAGGAAGTTCATCGTTCGTGGAAGCCCGTGGAGGATGACGAGCATTCGTGGTGACAAGATTTACGTAAGACCGATTCGCGACCCCACGGGATCTATACCGAGCTGGGTTGGGGAGGAGATCCCCGTACCATTCGAGATTGGTCAAGAAGTAGGTTCCATTAGGCGGAGAGCAGAAGAATCTATCCTTGCTAACGGCGATGAAAAACAGCTCATAGAGGACTTGTGCAAGGAATACCCGGCCGAAGCCGAAACGGTGCGGCGGTCTCTAAACGAGACCCTAGAGCAGATATCTTTAGGGATTAAAGTTCCGACTGAACGACGGATCGTAATCGAAGACTGGGAAGACTTCGTAATACTCAACGCACACTTCGGCTTACTCGTGAACAGAACCCTTGCACGACTGATAGGGCACCTTCTCTCCGAGGAGATTGGCGTTACAATCGGCGTACAACAGGACCCCTACCGCATACTCGTACAAACCTCTGGAATGGCGGGCGCAACGAAAGTCGCAGATATTCTCCGGCAACTCGGACGGATGGACATTCATAACCTGGTCATCGAATCAACGAAGAAGACCGGGTTATTCAAACGACGTTTGGTTCACGTGGCGAAGCGCTTCGGAGCTATAACACGGTGGGTTCAGTTCGGAAGCGTGAACCTACGACAACTCATGAAGAGCTTCGAAGGTACCGTCATCATGGATGAGGCCCTGAAAGAGACTCTGGAGAAGGACTTGGACGTACCAAACACAGTGAGGATCCTGCAGCAAGTTGACAACAACTTCGAGGTGGTCGTCGCGCCTCGCACACCGGAACCTAGCCCCATCGCGAGAATAGGGATTGAACGAATAAGCCGCAAAACCGACTTGATTCCGCCGGAAAAAATGAAACGTATACTCATCGAGTCCACAAAAGCGAGGATACTCAACGAGTCCAGAACTCTTGCTTGTCCAAAATGCCTGGCGTACGCACGAATAGTTAGGGTGAAGGACATGCCCGACGACTTTCTATGCCCAGAATGCAAGAAGGGGTACCTCGGAATCACGGCTGAACTGCCCGAAAGAATTGAGAAGATCGCAGCCAAGAAGAACCGTATCCGCTCTGAGCAAGACGAGCGAGTTATCTCCGACCTCAAGTCCAGCTCAACTCTGCTTAGAAGGTACGGCGAAGCCGCCGCTTGCGTATTAGCTGGACGCAGAATTCGAGCGGCGGAGGCGCGGACGGTGCTTAACCACACCCACCGGGTTTCAGACCGACTGTTCGAAGGCATAATGCAGGCGGAACGGAAGGTACTGCGACGCCGTTTCCTATAACGAACTTTAGCGACATCGCAGCCTTGTTGTGCTGACTCCCGTAAGAACGATAAGGCGGAGTTATCTAACGATCGGCGGGCGATGACGAAAGCTGGTATTAGAGTATCATGTGATCGAAGAAACCAGACCCGAGCCCTCAAGAACGATTCTTCGGCGCTGTTCTCCGATGGCCTGAACGTGGTGTGGAGACGCTACCCCTTAGCAAACAATGCCATTTGATTCATGCTTGTAAATCGAAGTCGCCTGGCCGCTTCCCGAGTGAAAGGTTCTCTGTGCATCTCCCAGCGCGAGAACCACGTGAAACCCAAGGTTTGGTAGAAGTCTTCAACTCCTCGAGAAGGGGTTACTGATAGACCGCACTGGGGGTAGCAGCCCATGATGGTTCGCAACAGTCCCGACCCGATCCCCTCATTCTTTCGTGACGGTGACACTTCTAGATGCAGAATACGCAAGTTGTGGTTGCTCTTCGCAAGGACGGCGAGGCCGATAACGGTCCCGTTTTGTACCGCAACCCAGAATTCATGCCCAACCGCTAGAACGTTGAATTCTACGTTTTCAGCAGACAGAGATAGGCCCTCGAACCTTAGAGTCACAAGATCGTCGAGGACTCCCATTCGATACTGAATCGTCGAGGACAAGGGTCTCCGGAGCAGTCCACGAGTACAAGAAATCCAGAGAGATCCTAACAGACCATGGAACGCAATTCTGGAGCGTACGACGGGGCGAATCAAGTTTCGACGCGTACTGCCAGCAACATGGGATTGAACACATCCTAGGAGGAATCGGCAAGCCTACGACGCAGGGGAAGATTGAACGATGGTTCAGAACATACGACTTGGAACATGCGAGGTTCGACCTCCACAGGAAATTCATCCAGTACTACAACTGGGAACGACCGCACATGGCACTAAACTATTCAACCCCAGCAGAAGTCTACTTCGGAAGTGTGCCACATGTCCTGGGATAACACATTCCCCTTAGAGAACCAAAAAGGTTTAAGTTCGGTAGGGCCAATCGCCGACTTCGTAGATTGAGAATTCAGGCTACAACCAAGTGGAATTTGATGGTCATTGGGTAAGCAGATCAGAGTTCAGCGGCGAGGCAGGGGAGGCTCTAACTTTAGAGCGCATACCTTTAAGCGGATTGCCCCGGCGCGCTTTCCGTTGACTAGCCCATCTTCCCCGTCTTTGAGAGGGACGGTGCTAGATATTATGCATGAACCAGGGCGCGGTGCCCCGTTGGCGTTGATAGAATTCGCTAATGGAACGAGTTGCTGCCTTCCCGCAACGGAGGGCTTGTTCCTTAACCAAGACATACTGCTGGGACCGGATGCCTCGCCTGACGTCGGAAATATACTGCATCTGGGCAAGATTCCTGAGGGGACCCTCATCTCCAGCGTTGAGCTTCATCCCGGCGATGGCGGAAGGCTTGCTAAGTCGTCCGGAACTTACTGCTCCGTAGTGGCCCACACGCCCCAAGGAACAGAAGTGAGTTTGCCCTCGGGTAAGTCGCTCTACATGAACGATCACTGCCGCGCGATAGTCGGAGTTGTGGCCGGAGCAGGTAGAATCGAGAAGCCGTTTCTTAAGGCGGGCACTGTCGGGAAACTGATGCGCGCGCGAGGTAGAGTCTGGCACATGACCAAGGGCCAGAAGATGATTTCAGCCTCACACCCGCACGGAGGAGGGAGACATAAACACGCGGGCAAACCGACGACGGTTGGGCGTAACACGCCGCCAGGAAGAAAGGTCGGAATGATAGCAGCACGACAGACCGGACGCGCTAAGCGAGCTGTGAGAACATAGGCAGGTAGGAATTAGGTTGACTTTAACTGATCCGCTTTCGAACGCATTGAACACCATATACAACAACGAAAGGCGCCATAAGCGAGAATGCATCGTCTGGCCGGCCTCGAAGTTGATGGGGCAGGTTTTGAGGGTGATGCAGAAGAACGGTTACATCGGCGAATTCGAGTTTGTCGATGATGGCCGCGCCGGGAAATATAGAATCCAACTTTTGGGCAGAGTGAACAAGTGCGGAGTAATCAAACCACGTTATGCGATGCGTGTTCCAGAGATTGAGAACTGGGAAGAGAGATACCTTCCGTCCCGCGATGTCGGTGTTCTCATCGTAAGTACTCCGCACGGAGTCATCTCTCATTCAGACGCTAGGACGAGTAAGGTTGGGGGCCGACTCCTAGCCTACGTTTTCTGAGGCTTAGAATTTGGCTAAAGGTCCACAGTACAACCTCCCGTTCAGACGCCGAAGGAGTGGTCGAACTAACTACCTAAAGCGCAGAAAACTGGTGGCGTCGGGCTCAGCACGCTTGGTTGTTCGCCCATCGAACAAACACATAGCCGCCCAGATCGTACGGGCTCAACCGACGGGCGATCAAGTACTGGCTAGTGCCCATTCCTCGGAACTGAAGGAATTCGGATGGAAGGCACCCTGCGGAAATCTTCCGGCAGCGTACCTAACCGGCCTGCTTGCAGGACGTAGGGCGAAAGCCGGCGGCGTGACGGAAGCCGTTCTCGACATCGGACTCCATGCTCCCGGCTCGCGAATCTTCGCGGTCGCCAAAGGTGCAATCGACGGCGGGCTGAACTTACCCCATGATGATTCGGCACTTCCCTCCAAGGAACGCATTCACGGGGAGCACTTGGAGAGTTACGCTAAGAAGATGGCCTCAGAGCCCGAGCGTTACAAGAAAATGTTCTCGGGTTATCTGCATCAAAAGCTCAAGCCGGAGGAGTTGGGTGCCCAGTTCAAAGAAGTCGAAGAGAAATTGAAGACCGTGTCAGGAGCGTAAAGGCCGTTGAGTGCAACAAGTAAGAAGAAGACGAAACCGAAGGCTCAACGAAAGCCGGCAGCGAAACGGACTCCACGGAAACCCGCGGCGACAGCCAAGAAACGTGAGCCGTTGCCACCACCTCCGGCCGCAAAGAAAGAACCTGCACAAGCAAAGAAGAGTTACCTTCTCGCGATCAGGCTCAAAGGAAGTTTTGCAACGCCTTGGCCGCTGCAGAAAGCGCTGGAGACACTTAAGCTCAGGAGAAAATTCAATGCCGTACTGATTGAGAACACACCGGCGACGATCGGGATGCTGAGAAAGGTCAAGGATTACGTTACCTGGGCAGAAGCTGGAACCAATGACATCGCCACTGTGCTGCGCGAACGAGGCGAACTCTCAGGCGGTGTTCAGATGACCGATGAAGTAATACACAGTAAGTTCGGCGAAGCAACAGTTCAGGATTTGGCATCGGCTCTTACTCAAGGCCGAGTTAGTCTTCGGGACCTCTGCCAGAAGGGGCTAAACCCCGTCTTCCGACTGCGCCCGCCATCAGGCGGTTTCGAAGGGAGCGCAAAACGACCATACGGTAGCGGAGGGGAGCTCGGTAAACGCCCCACGCCGCTGTCCGCCTTACTGGCACGAATGACTTGACGCTGAACGCGCACAATCCGGCAACTGACCCAATCTTGGGTAAGCAACGGCAAGTCACTTTAATTCCCCTTCATTTTCCGATTGTGAACCCAGGGGAGAACCTGACACAACTAGTCCAAGACTCCTTAAAGAAAGAAAGGCTGACCCTCCATCAGGGAGACATTCTAGCCGTAGTGAGCAAGATCGTCTCCACCTGCGAGAACCGCGTTGTTAAGCTGGCAGATGTGCGCGTTACCCCACGAGCAAGACGCCTGTCCCGTCGCTGGAGACTCGATGAGCGATTAGCCACTCTAGTATTGAAAGAAGCAGACGAAGTCTTGGGCGGCGTGAATGGCTTTCTCCTCACCGTGAAAGACGGATTTCTGACGCCAAACGCGGGAGTAGACTTGAAAAACGCGCCTCCGGGAACAGCCGCACTCTGGCCGATTGACCCAGATCGTTCCGCCAGTAATCTGCGCAGGAGCCTTGAAGGTAAGTTTCGCACAAAGATCGGTGTCGAGATCGTAGACAGTCACGTTACCGCTTTGCGGTTAGGAACCGTCGGGCTTGCGATTGGGTTGTCCGGGTTTAGGCCCATATTGGACCATCGTGGCATCAGCGATCTGTTCGGCAGAGCTGTGAGAGTTACGCAAACGAACGTCGCGGATGATGTAGCCGCGGCGGCTCATGTCATAATGGGCGAATCTTCGGAGCGGGTTGGAGCGGTGCTTGTTCGTGGCATGGTTATCGGGATGCACGCGACTGATGCGGGCCGGCTCGCGAAATTGAACCGTGAGAGGTGCTTGATAGGGAACAGCCTTATCCGTAGACTCACTCCTCTGCGGATAAGTTAACTCAGTGTGGATTCGATTCACTGTTCTCGAGTCGCTTCACGGTTCTCCGAACCGTTGTCCGCGAAACGATAGAGTTTTCGAGTTCCGTCGGCATCTGCCTTTGCAGTTATCAGTTTCGTTTCCCTGAGTTTCTTTAGGTGGTAATGTACGATTTGCTGGCTGAGGCCTAGGTCTTTAGCGAGTTGAGCTTCCCATATGCCGGGATGATCGAGGACCCAGAGTAATATGCGGGTGCGGAGGGCGTCAACCTTACCCACGTCATTTTCTCTCACGTAAAATCTACGAGATAGGCCATCTCTAAACGAGGATACGACCCCGCTTCGTTCCATTCTCACTAGACCCCTCGTGTTGACTGATTCACCCCTTGTGAAATGTTTGATTTCTCGAATCCTCAGCCCTGGTCTGCGCCCGAGTAGTTTGAGCGTTTGGCTCATTGAACCTGATTGAATGTCGGAGCGTTTGGAAATCCGCGAATAGAGCGCAACCCAGCGGTAACGCCCTTCCTCGAGCAGAACTGAGCCTGCGAAACTTGCGACGCCTACGCAGCTCATCAAGGCGAGCGCGCTAATGGCCGGGGTGTTGTTTTGGGGGAGAGTCGGGGTAACTACGCTCACCAAGCCATCCGGTGAGACGCCATATACAACGCCATCGCTGAGCACAGCAACTCCAATTATAGGGTTCTTGAAAATGCCCGTCCCAGTCTGATCAATCTCCCCCGTTATGCTCATTCTCACATAGGCCATGTTCGTTGCGTTTGACGGTGCTGCTGAGCTCGGAGGTGTCTGGCTCGCGATCACTGATGGTTGGTACCACACAAGGTAGAGGTTGTCATCAGGGCCGGCCGAGACCGCAAGGTATCTGGATTGGCCCGCAGGGGAAGTTAGCTGCTTGACATAGACCAATGCCCCGCTGGGAGAGATTTGTGAAACATACAAGGAGTTGTTCGATCCCTCGGTTCGCCATACGACAAACGCTCCATCCTGGCCAGTCATACCGGTCATGGTCACTTCACGGAGAGTGCCGGCAAACTTCGCTATCTGAAGTTGTGTAAGAATAGTGCCGTTAGCCCCAAGTTTTGTGTAGCTTACCGTCGAGGCGGATGTGCCATTGTTTTCGCTTTCGCCCCAAGCAATCTGTAGGTTCTGAGAGGAATTATCAAAAACCAAGTTGGCTTGCGGCGGGAAAACATCTGCTCGTAGATATGAAGCAAGTTGTTTCGTCTCAATCCGCGCCTGCGGCGCTACTCGTGCATATTCTACAGCCGCGTGGGAATTCGCCGGGTCATATTCCGTCCAGGTCATGTAGATGCTATCGTTGTTTCCCAGAGCAAGGGACGGCCATAGGATAAGTGAGTCATGTCTCGCCAGAACTTTTGATGTCTGCGCTTGAGTCGAATTGAAATGAAGCATGTACAGGATCGAATATGCGGTCGGTGTCGTGGTAACATCATCAGCCCACACTATAATCGCATTTCCTTCCGGATTAACCGCTAGATCCGCGGATTGTATCGTCGAACTGTTTGTGATTTTGGTGGGCGGTATAGTGTCGGTCCCATTCGGGCTGTATTTGCTGTACCAAATGCCTGGTCCAGACACTGAGTTATTTCGGGCAGGGACTAACCAAAGGACATGTACATTCCCATTCGCGTCCTGCAGCACCTTGGTTTGCAGATCGTTAGGGGCGCTGATCAGCGGTAGTCCAGACTGTTGAGAGGCGGCTATCGACGGCACTGCCGCCAGTAGGGCTATTGTGAAGGCAAGAAGGGCGATGAACCCTTTCGTCATCAGGACAACTCAGCCGTATTAGACAAAGATTAGCATTAAGAACATGTCGTTCTCACCATCGGCCTTATATCCCGATTATTTCGACAGATAGCCTTGAGAGCGGATAATTGTACGTTACTACCAGCCATGAATCAAGAATGCTGTAAGCTTCCGCATCTCTATAAACCGTGTGCGCTTGACTCCAACGCTGAAGAGCAACATCTGACGAAGGAAATAGAAATGCGCGGGATACCTGAATTGATCCTCCAGTTCCAAGCACCGACTTAGTTGCCATTTCAGTATCGTTAAGCTGGGTGGCGAACCGACCAACAAATAGAGCAACGCAGTCTTGGCCAGTCACTCCTGTGGCATATATCCCCCTCTGTACAGTCGGGTCGTCGAACAAACCTGAGCGGCTCGAGCTTACTTGATCTAGGACGGCTTCGACGTTCTGCAAGGCTGATGTCTTATCTGTGCTTAGTACGACATTGCCATTCACCACGGCCAGATAGCCTAACCCTGCGGTCTTATCGCCTAACTCCTGCATGAGCAGGCCATAGACAATGTAACCGTCGTAGCTGAGAGGTCGCTGAATCTTTGTCCGATTCGCGGATGCGAGCAGTTGCGTCAAGCTCGCCTGTTTCCAACTGGAAAGCTGAACGACTAGAGCTGAACCGCTGTATGTCGGTTCGGGTAATTGAATCCCCATCTCGTAAATAATGTCAAGTGGGATTATGTCGAAGCCCAATTGAGTAAATGCAATCACCACCCTCAACCCGAACAATGAGGAGTTCCCGGAGACCGAGTATGCTTGCTCATAGTTTATGTAACCTACGAATTGGGCGTTTGCCGGCACAAAAGCCATCCATTTCTGCGGCTTGAACACGAAAGAATCAGGGATATGTCCAACCGTCGGCAACGTTTGGTAGTAGGATACTCCGATAATCAAGGCGATGATAAAAAGCGTGGCAAGAAACGAGTACATCCTATACCTGCTAGGATCCTTCTTTTTCTTCTCTGCTCTTCTGGGCGGCAACTCTTGCGCACGAACTTAATTTACGGCTGTGAACTACTCGTTTCCGAAGGCGCAATATGTTAACGTTTCCCAGGATTCTGTGTAGGGCCTTGCTAATTGTTGGATTTGCGGTCTTGGGGGATGGGGTCGTATCCTTTGGATCGACGCGGTTTGGCTTTAGTTTCATAGAAGTAATTGGAGATGTCATGCTCGTTGAAGTGGCGATTTTGTTTATAGTCGCTGCGCTAATCGAATTCTCGTCGTCCGTTGGCGGCGCTCAGCTTAGGAGGTTGGTGCTTGGATCTAGGCAGGAATACTCTTCGTCTGCACACAATGAGGCTGGGCGAAAGGCTCTCGTGCTAGTGCTGGCGGGTATGTTCATGTTTGCAATTCTCATTGCGATTGCGCTAATCTCTGTCTCCTGACGCAGATAACAAAGAAAAACGGGGAAGCGCTGGAGACTCTGCTCCAGCGCGGAGAATGCTATTTAGCGGCGCTTGTCTTCTTCTTGCGGCTTCGCATCCAGAGGGCCACACCGACAATTGCAATGATTATGACGATCGGTACCGCCACAACCGCTGCGTCAGTCGATGCAGATGAAACCGCGATGGGATTTGTAAGCTGTGGTTGGGCCGATGACGGGAACCAGAGTATTTTGTGACCGAGCCAATTTCCGCTGTCTGAGACGATTGTTTGGTATTCCGCTTCGTTGAGCGTTACTGTGCCATTCTGGATTCCTTGCACTATACCGGTCGCGGGAACGATGCCAGTGAAGTTCGCTCTGTACCAGACCGTGCCGAAAGCGGGTGGAGCCGCTGCCGAGACCTGGTATTTGCTGCTGTTGTCTGCCAATGCTGGAGCAAAGTCGGTCCACGTGTTGCCACCGTCAGTGCTTTGCTGAACCATGACGAGCATGTTGGCTGCCGGGGCTGTGCCGGATACGGTTACTGAGCCGCTGCCCAACATCGGGCTGCCCGCATAAGTGATAGCCGGCGGAGGGCTTACGCTCACTGAGTATCCTGCCTGCTGTAGAAGCGACGCCGCCGCGTTCAGGTCGTAGCTATCGGGCGTGAGGCTAGGGTCGTACCATTCTCCCCACCCGGGGCCCAGGAAGCTGGCTAACGGGTATCCTGCTCCCGAGAGCAGTTCACTTACGATGAGGTCCCGCGGAATCATGTGGCTGATCGCTTTGCGGACGTCGCGCGCGGCCGAGGCAGCGTTAGCTGGGTTACTTGTTCCAGCCGGCGTTGCCGTACCGGTGCCGAAGACGGGGTTATTCATGTTGAATCCCATCTCCTGCCAACCGAGTTCCGTGGCAGTGAGCACTTTGACGTTGGGGATCGTTTCGAGTGTCGGTCTGTCTTTGGCGAGAGCGTAGTTGTAGTCCAGCAAGTCCACTTGACCGTTCTTCAACGCTGCAATCGCGGCGTCCTTGCTATTGATCCACTGAACTTTGTAGGTGTCGATCGAGAATTGACCCATTGATTCCAAGCCAGATGCGTTCCAGTAGTCGGGGAACTTTGTCAATGTCGCGACGTTATTGGTGAAATCGTAGCTCTGTAGTGAGTAGGGGCCGGCGCCGACTGGGCCTACGGCCGTGTAGCTGCCTGTGCCGCCGTACTGTTTCGTGTCCCACGTGTAAGTGGTGGGGCCGCTGGCTGTGCTGAAGGGTGCACTATCCCATGTGGAGAACGGATACTTCTCCATAATGTGCATCGGGAATGGTGCAATGGCGCCGTATACGTCCGCTGTGAACGCGTATGGCGCGGGCAAGTGGAATTGGAATTGGTACCGGCTAGTGGAGTTCCACCAACCATCAGTCTCGGGAACTCCTGGACCAACGTTGTTGTCGACACGCACCGTTCCATTAAGGAACCTGAAGGAGACTTTGCTTCCTAAGTACTGAATGTTACTGCCAAGGTTTGTGCTAGCGGTAGCGGCGTTGGTTTCGGCGTATTCGGTGAAGAGGAAGTCGTCCGCCGTGACTTCAACGCCGTCTTGGAACTTGACACCCGGCTTTATGTTTACAGTCCAAGTTGTCCCGTCGGGACTAGCTGTGATGTTGGTCGCGGTGCCGGGGATATAGCAACTACAACGCGGATCAGCCTCTTGCAATGAGCCGCCGATAATTGCGCCGTAGACATAGAGGGCGTAGAAACTGTTCGACGCTGAAGTGACTGCCGGATTTAGGTTGTTTCCAGGAAAGATGTTTGCCGATTCAGCCATGGTTAGGCTGTTTCCTCCCGACCAGTGCTGAACGTCCGGGAAGGTCACTTCGCTGTAGAGGCTTGAGTTGCCCCATGCCGTAAATTTGGAGGCCATTGGAACCGGATCTATTGCTTCGTAGACGTAGTTGTACGGGGCATCAGTGAAAACTTGATCCTCGAATTGGTGTGTCAGGCTAACCTGAGTTGGTGTATCGGTGGAGGCGTATAGTTTGTCAAAGATTCCGTCTACCGTAGAACTGTTGTAATATGCGTAATTGTTTCCGGAAGGCGGAAGGTACGCGGGTCGACTGTCAAAGTTCGATCTAAAATCAGGCACGAAGGCTGTGTAGCCCCATCCGATGAACCCAATATCATAGCCTCCCTGAGAGAAGGATGAACCGGGTGCAGCGGTTACAGCGAATAGGCGGTTCGCAAGTTGATCGAAGTTCACGTAGAACAGCTTTGCGTCGATACCCACCGATATCATGTTACTTGTGATGATACTGGCGTACTGCCTTCTCACGGGGTTGCTTGTTGCAGCAATCAAAGTCACGGAGAACACTCCGGGGCTTTGTGCATATGCATTGGTAAACATGACTGGGACTGCGCTTGATGCCGTAACGTAAATTAGAAGTGCTAAGGATATGCCTTGAATAATGTATTTTAGCGATTTATTAGACATTTTCATTTCACGCAAGCAAAATCGACGTAAGATTCTATTTATGCCTTCCCACAAAACCGAGAACCCAGCGACATTTCGGCCACAAAAAAGACTTTCCGCAGAGGAAGAGAATGTGCAGAGGGTGGGGGACTGCCGGTCATTGGGTGTATTTCAGCGTAAGCGCAAATGTTAATTGCTTGTTAACCTCGCATTCACCATATCAGTGTAGAGCATGGCAAGTTTAGTCCGCTATGTTGTTCGCCGCTTGCTCTTCATGGTCCCAGTCTTCCTAGGAGTAGCGATCTTAACCTTCTTCGTGGGAAACGCCGCAGGTAATCCGATTAATCTGATTCGCGCGGGTTTACGGAATCCAAGTCCCGCCGTGTTGAAAGCGTTAGAAGCCTATTATCATCTCGACAAGCCTGTTTGGTTGCGTTTCCTTTACTGGCTCTGGGATCTTCTCCATGGTAATCTAGGCGTATCAATATCGGGCCGACCAGTCATTTCTCAAATCGGTCCGTGGACGTTCACGACGTTAGAATTGCAGATCTTAGCCCTATTACTGTCCATTGTGATAGGGATACCGGTCGGGGTATATTCTGCTAAACATCAGTACTCGAAGAGCGATTACGCAATAACTACCGTGGCGATCTTTGGTTATTCAATGCCAACATTTTGGCTCGGAATTATGCTCATAGTTATCTTTTCTTTCTATCTTGGCTGGTTTCCTAGTAGTGGAGCGGTAAGCATTAGTTATCCATGGTGGGGAAACAGTCTTCTCGATCCCATCGCGCACCTGATACTGCCCACAGCCGTGCTCACCTACGTGAGCCTAGCTACCATTGTCCGGCTCGTGCGAGCCAACATGCTTGAGGTTCTACGACAAGACTATATTCTCGCCGCACGCGCGAGTGGACTTAGCGAGCGGACGGTAACATACCGGTATGCGTTAAGAAACGCCATTAGCCCGGTCGTGACGATTATTGGACTTGGTTTTGGGGCGGCCCTCGGTGGCGCTCCTGCCCTTGAAACAACGTTCTCCTGGCCGGGTTTAGGTTACGCGTTCACCCAAGCAGCCCTTACATTGGACATTCCGCTCGTTCAGGGGATCACCATCGTGATTACGGTGATGGTTTTGGTTGCCAACTTGATAACGGATCTTGTATACGCCTTTATCGACCCGCGAGTCACTATCCAGTGAGGCAAGAAAATTGTCTGAAGGACGACGGAGGCGTGCGGCAAGCCAATGGGCCGTGGCTTCGCGGCGTTTTAGAAGGAACAAATCGGGTTTAATCGGTTGCGCTATAGTGGTCTTCTTCGTGCTGGCCGCGCTTGTAGGACCATTTCTGGTCGCGTACCCGCCTAGGAGTTATCAACCTCTCTATGAGGGCGACGCCGGAGACCCTCCGTCATTCAAACATCCATTTGGTGTGGAGATCTCAGGGATCGATGTCTTCAGCGAGACCGTTGACGCTACGAAGAATGATCTCTACGTCGGATTGGCCGCAACGCTGATTACTACCCTGATTGGAATCGCCGTAGGCGCGGTTGCCGGATATTTCAAAGGTGCCGTATCCGACATTCTTCTGGGTGTCACGCAAATGTTCTTCGTAATCCCGGTGTTGTTGCTCATACTGTTGTTCGCGCGTGTGTTCTCGGTCCTAGTCTTCAGAGGTCTAGGTTTGACCTTGATTGTTCTCATACTTTCTTTCTTCGGCTGGTCCAGCATCGCGTTCATCGTGAGGGGTGAAACTCTGCGGTTGAAGGAGATGGAGTTCGTGCAGGCAGCCCGTTCTCTGGGCGCGAGATCATTTAGATTACTTTTCCGCCACATTGTTCCCAATATTCTGTCTCCAGTAATTGTGATAGCAACCTTGAATATTGCAGGTTTCATCTTGACCGAAGTGGTAGTAAGTTTCCTGGGTTTCGGGGACCCAAATACGTCGACTTGGGGTCTTCTGTTGAACGAAGGTTTTCCATACGTCAGGACAACTTGGTGGGTTGCCCTCTTCCCAGGTTTAGCGGTCGTCTTTTGTGTGCTCGGATTCAACTTGATGGGTGACGGATTGTCGGACGCTCTTAACCCGCGACTCCGCGAATAGGAGTGACAGTAATGAGTGACAGGCTTCTAGAGATCTCGAATCTGCGGACCTACTTCTTTACGGAAGCCGGCGTAGTAAAGGCGTTGGATGGCATGTCTCTAGAAGTTAACAGGGGCCAGGCCGTTGGCCTCGTCGGAGAGTCGGGATCGGGTAAATCCGTTACCGCCCAATCCGTGCTCAGGATCGTTCCACGCCCCGGCCGCATAGTTGAGGGTTCCGTCAAATTCGAGGGAGAGGAACTCCTCACCAAGAAAGAGGATGAAATGCGCAAGCTTCGGGGCCCAAAGATGGCGATCGTCTTCCAAGATCCCACAACTTCCCTAAATCCGCTCTACACCGTCGAGAAGCAACTTACAGACATTTTGATGCTTCATAAGGATCTTTCAAAGGAAGATGCTTCAAAACAGGCACTTCATCTACTCGACCGCGTTGGGATACAGGACCCTGAAAGGAGGTTGAAGACGTATCCTCATGAGCTTAGCGGTGGAATGAAACAGCGTATCGCAATAGCCCGAGCCCTAGCATGTGATCCTGTATTACTCTTTGCGGATGAACCGACGACAAACTTGGACGTTACGATTCAAGCACAGGTTCTAGAGCTACTTAAACAGCTTCAGAAGGAACTGAACATGACGATGGTTATGATCACTCATGATATGGGCATAATCGCAGATATGACTGAAAGAGTGACCGTGCTGTATGCGGGTAAAGTGATGGAAGTCGCCGACACGCCAACATTGTTTAAGTCGCCGAAGCATCCGTACACGGAGGCTTTACTGAAGGCTGTTCCGAGCGTGAGGCAGACACGGGCTCTTGAAGTCATTCCCGGTAACATACCGAATCTCATCGAACCGCCGACGGGCTGCGTTTTTCATCCTAGATGCAAGTATGCCAAGGACATTTGTGTCAAGAAAGACCCTGTGCTCGAAAAGGTAGCCGAGGGCCATTATGCGGCATGCCACTTCTGGCGCGAATTGGGCCTCGAAGGAAAGGGTAGTTGAGATGCAGTCAAGTATGCATTCGAGCGACCGGATCCTCGAAGTCGACTCCCTAGTGAAATACTTTGATGTTCTGGAACGGGGAATCCTTCGAAAGAAGACGGTTGGTGAAGTTCATGCAGTTGATAACGTTACGTTTCACATATTCGCGGGTGAAACCCTTGGGCTTGTAGGGGAAAGCGGATGCGGCAAGACAACTGCGGGAAAAGTCATTCTGATGCTTGAGGAGCCTACGTCCGGTTCCATTCGTTTTGAAGGCAAGGACGTAATCGAGGCGTTCGAACACAGCGGTCAAGATGCCGCAAAACAACTTAGACGAAGCATGCAGATGGTATTCCAAAACCCCTACAATTCGTTAGATCCGCGAATGACGGTTTACGATATCATAAGCGAAGCGTTCGTTATACATCGACACATTCCGAAGAGCCAGTGGACTGATCGCGTATATGAACTCCTTAGGATGGTAAATCTGGAGGAATACCACGCAGAACGGTACCCACATGAATTTAGCGGAGGGCAGAGGCAGAGAATAGCCATCGCCCGAGCTCTGGCGGTCGACCCTAAATTCGTAATTCTGGATGAACCGGTTTCCTCGCTAGACGTCTCGATCAGAGCTCAAATTCTGAATCTTCTGATAGACCTACAGAAGAAGCAGCATCTTTCCTATCTCTACATTTCCCACGATCTGAGTTCGGTGCGACAGATCAGTCAACGCGTCGCAGTGATGTACTTGGGGGAAGTAGTTGAGCTAGCAAGTGCGGACGAGCTCTTTGATAGGCCGCTGCATCCTTACACTCAGGCCCTCATCTCTGCGGTTCCTGTTCCAGATCCTGAGCACAAGACGACTCGAATAATCTTGCCCGGCGAGGTGCCGAGCCCTATCAACCCGCCTAAAGGTTGCAGGTTCCATCCGCGCTGCCCGCATGCTACGGACATCTGCAAAGACGTTGCCCCTAAGTTCGAAGACAAGTTGGTTCAAGGTCACTTTGTAGCCTGTCACCATGCAGACAAATTCGTCTAGGCCGGTTTTTTGGGCATTCGCAGAGCGAAAACTGTCGGCGTCGTTCTCTGCACCCTTGGCTTGATCTTCCTCTTCATAGGCGCCGTCTTGCCTGCCTACAAGTCGCCGCAGCGACTGGAAGGATCTGGACCGGGCGTGGAGTTTACTCCGTCGCGCCCTTACTGGATAAACTCGTATTTTATTCCGCCAATTGATGCCGGTCAGCCGATCAGCCTAACCGTGCTGAGCAGCAGGGCCGGAGCGACGACCGTTCTTCTGGCTTATTACGACGAGAACCTTCAGACCGTGCTTGGGCCGCCGCTGGTCGATGTGGTTTTTGCTCCCGACCAAAAGGGTCTGGTCGCCTTCGCCAGGGTCGAGCGCCCAGGCCCATATTTCCTAACGATCGATAGCTTCAACAGCACATTTACCTTCTACGTTACCTCGACTTGGTCGCCCTTCTACTGGTTGAAACCGCTTGCAATCTACTCGTTCTTGCTGCTTCCCGTCGGCGCGGTGATCGTCTACTATGATGAGATATCCGAACAACGAGAAAAGATGGTGGAGAAAGCTCTCAGGGGCATTAAGGAGCCACGAAAATGACCCAGTCCGAACGATCTATGCTATTTCCGACGAGTCTTGCGCGTTCGAGCGTGTCTACGTGGTCGAGAACGTCTCTTCCGACGTGACCGCTTCTTGGCCCTCCGGGCACTGGAATGCCTAGTGCGCATTGCGTAAATTGTGCCACCCGCCAGCAAGGACAAGAGTACAGCCACCCCCGCCGGGATAGTGTAGTCCGGCATCCAATGCACGCTAATGACCAGCGAAGAATTCATCGCCACAGATGTCGTGGGTGATTTTGAAAATTCTGTGGCGCCCAGAGCCCAGCCTTCGAAGACCCATTTGCCTCCCATGGTTCCCATAAGTCCGCTCATTGGCCGGGTTGCCGGTCCGATTGAGAGCGTGACGTTTATGCCGGTGTCGTACCATCCCGCGCCGCCGACATATACCGGGCTGATGAGGTCGAGGCGATACTGTACGATGTAGTTGCCGTCCAGAGTGACATCGTGATTCAACGAGATCGTTCTGTTTGTCGCAGTGGATCCATCGGACCACTTTACGAATCTGAGGCGAGTTGAGTTGTCGATCGGAATAATTGCTGGAACGGAAACAGTGTGGTCGCCCGCCGCGAGAACAAGTTGCAGGCTGCCCCACGTCCCATTGACTCCGTCAATGTCTACTTGCACGTTGTCCGGCACGTTTACGGTTAGTGTGAGGGCGGTCCTAACGGTTATTGTGAATGTGTAGTCGCTGAACGAGTTAGAGATGGGGTCCGTTGTGCTATCCAGCAACGCCGCAATTAGTGCCAAGTTCCACACTCCCTTGGGGTGATCGAGTGAGAATTGCATTCTCTCAGATCCTTCCGCGTTCGTCAGGGGGACGATACAACCCGCAGATCCGGCCGCGCTGGTACACGATTGAGGATTGGAGCTGCCTAAGCCATCAACCAGATTACCGTCATCCAGATCGAAGATTCCAACCGCCAAGTAGTCTCCAGATTTCGCGCCCGAGTAGCCTACGGTAGCGTTCACGATGAGAGGCGGGCTTGGAGTTTGAGTATCGATATCAAACAAAGCCGTCCTGGTGTAGCTAACGTTCGTAATCGTAGTCGTCTGAGCCAACACATTCGGTGCCCTGAATAGCAATGACAAGAGAGCGATGCCGCAAAGAGCAGCAAACTGTCGTTTCACTAGAGCACGTTCCTCTTGCTCAATTCCTTCGGCGTTTCGCCTTCAGTGAGACTCGGCTCCTACGATGACGAGTGTTAGACGATCGACTTTTCCTGTTCGTCCTGGTGAACCCAGGGTTGCGCCTTTTCAGGAGTGCGAGCAATGTTCCTGTTATGGCAAGTATGCCCACAAGAATCATTGTCTGCGACCAATCTACTCGCCACGCCGCCTCGACGTATTGCGGGTGATCCATCAAAGGGTCGCATTGAGGGGTTGTGCCGGTACAAGCTCCAGTCCAGTGGTCGAAGACATAGCGTGCTCCGAGCCAGCCTTCTATGCCTTCCGCGGGAACAGCCGTAGGGCTTATCGTGATGTGTGCGTCAGAATTTTGGAAGTACCACCCAACACCATTTACGGCCCCATACGGAGAAAAGGCTCTCAATTCGTGTTGAGTGCCGTAGTTGGCGCGTATGCTGACGTTGTTTCCGACTGGCAATAACCTACTTGAACCGTTGACTCCATCGCTCCAGTCCACAAACTGAGCCCTCGTGCCGTTGGAGATGGAAATCGTGTCAGGCACCGTTACCACGTAATCTCCCCAAGGAATCGGAAGTTTGACTCCGCCGTCCGCGCCGGTGTAGAACGAATTTCCAGCTACGGAAATGGGAATGCTTGGAAAGGGAGTTTCGATAGTCAGGTACGGTTCAACGAATGTAAGTTCGAGGGTTGGAGAGGTCGTTCCATTCGCGTACGGATACTCGTCCGAGTCGAACCATATAAGATTCCTCCAACTGGTTTCCGAGCTAATCGCCGCGAATGATACTTCGGCACTTGAGTTGGATAAGGGAGGGACCAAACCGGTAACGTTCCATCTCGCCCACGTTCCATTCTGCATGATGTTGAGCGGGACGTATTTGGCGGCGTCGTACTGTGGCATCGTGTTCCAAGTCAGCGTATTCTCAGTCCAATTCTCTGAGGCGGCGTCATGGATCTCTACCGTTGCGTTATAGAAGAAGTTCATGAGCCGGACATACATCTGTAGACTTGCGTTCTCAGGCTTTGCGCCAGATAGCAATATTCCCGAGGGCAGATTATCTGCCAAATCAAATTTCAGGAATGCATCGTTCTTTCCCACTGGCACACTCGGAACGTTCTGGACAATTAAGATTCCAGTACCGCCGAATGATTTCGTTGGCAACAGATTGTCCACGTAACCATTGTCACTTGGAGCGATCTCGCACTGGAGCACAACATGGGTTGCAACACTCCCTCCGGTCAAAGCAGCGCAGTCTGCGGGGACATCGAATGCAGCGCCTTGCGATGAGTGAGCCGGCTCAATCACGCTGAGCGTCAGAAGAGGAATGAGAATCAAAATCAATATCCTCAAGTTATCCTCCTCTTTGCACGACGGTTCACGAGGAATAGCGCCGCTATGCTGAAGACAGATAGGGCCGTTACCACGAAGACAACAAGCGGCACGGTCGTGTCAGTTGTCCAGACGGCCGTTACGGTATCGTTTGACTCAACAAGAACCCTGACGGTAAGGTTGCTCGAGTTTACGAGTCCAACCCATCTTTGGAATCGGTCTCGAGCGCCCAGCCAGCCGAGAATCCCCGGCGTGCTCGAATCTGTGTCTGGTAGCGATAGGTAGGCGAACATGCCCTGCGGTAGCGTTACTGTTGCGTTACCGGTGTATTGTTGTGTGCCGTACGTCGAGGTCACAAAGAATTGAACGTCCGGATGCACCTCTACGAGTACTCGCTCCTGCTGCCTTGTCCAAAGGAGTGTGCCGTCCGGAGCTCTTGGAATGCCCAATCCCATGATAAGCGAGTCCGGGCCAATTGCAGTCGCACCGTAATCATTTGCGACGCATCCAACACTTATACCGCAATAACTTGCGGCGATCAGTGAGTCCGTCATCTTCCATTGCGAATTGGTATAGTACGAGAGCCCGCCGAAAGTGACTGGCCCTAGGGGTTCCGTTGAATTCCCCGCCGAGCCCTCTGCTATAACCAGAGCCGGATCGATCGAAGGACTAACTGGGAACTGCGTTTCTTCAACGGTTACGCCGTCAAACGTGAAAGCCCATGTGTTCGAAGGCGACGGGCTGATTGCATATTTGTGGACCGTCGCGTTTGGTCCAGCTGATCCCGATGGCCCTATGCCAAAATAGAAGTCTGACTTTAAGCGGTCGGGCCAGTACTGCCATTCCCACCGTGCGTCGGACGCCGAGATTGATTCGGACGGTCCTTTGCAGGTGAATGTCCCCCCCAGCACAGTTCCACGAAGACAATGCTCGCCAGGTTCCAACGAATAGCCAAATTGAACGAACCCACCGTCGGATAAGTCATCGCCCACCCAAAAGTAGTTGAAAGAGTCTGGAGTAGCGTTATAGGTGTGAGTTTCTATTCGCACTTCTACGCCGAAGTTATTTCTGGAAGCGTCGTCGCCCCAAGCTCCAACTTTGAATGCATTCCCGGTCTGCTGTAAAGGCGTGCTTGCAAGTACCGCGTTGAGGAGAAGAAGAGGAATCAAATATATTGCGAGCCGCGTTCCCATCTATCACTCAAAGCCTTCCATTCGACGGGGAAAAACAAGACACAGCCGGTTTTAGCCTTAACCACAAAAATCGGGTTCGTCCGTGAGTTCCTCTCATGAGTCACCGGACTGCTTGGTCTCATCAGAGAGCTTTGGAGTTACGCGGCAGGCGTTCGGGATGATGGATATCGTTGATTCGGAGCCGAGCGCGCGTTGTGCGGACTGTAGAGCAGCATTGACGGTCGGAGAAGGTTTCATGTTGAAGACATCTTCCACGTAGTGATCCGGAATCGTGGATACCAAGTACACTCGGTGCGTCTGTAAGGTCCTTCCAAGGAATGAGGCCTTGAAGCCGTCGTAGCTAAAATGATGTCGGAGCCTGGATTCAAGGTACCTGGGTTCCTTATGCTCCGTAGACCACTCGTAGAACTGTCGTCCGCCGTGGCCTTGTCCGCATTCGGCAGCGACGATCAAGGCTCCGTCTCTCTTCAATGCGTTAAGCCCGACGGGAAAGCTCTCGACCGCACGGTCGAGGGTTGAATCAAAAGGTGCTCCACCCGCACTCATGACTAGGATATCCGACCGTTTCGTGATTTGTTTCAAGTATGCCTCCGTCATGATTGGTTCGAGCGAGGTCAACGTCGCCTCCGTCTGGTCGAACACGAGGGCGAACGGGTGATTTTCGATGTCCAATGCAAGGCCTAGGGCGAAAGTGTTGTCGAATGCCGCTGCGATCTGAAGCCGCTCTTTATGTAGATCATTCGGCGTCAAAGTTGACGCTTCGGCCAGGTGTTTGGTGATTGCGGTATCGGAGCCCAAGCAGGGAAAGACTAGATCGCATAGTCCCGCATATCCCAGGAACTGATGAGGCCGCAATTCGCCAATAAGCACTCTAAGATCGGCTTTGACGAATTCCGCATTAATCTGAGGTTTGAACCGACCTGTAAACGCCGTGCAGTCGAGGGTTTCAGATTGTGATGTGTGGCGTAGAACACGAATTCCGCCAACTGTGTTAGCATCGATATTGGTTGATTCTTCTGTGCACAGGATCGTCGTAGAGTTTTGGGGGTTATTGAAGAACTGTAGAACGGTTGCCGTCAGTTCAGTCGTCATTTGTTCGGTTCCGCAGAAGCCTAGTACGATGCATACTCGGGACGCGCCGTTTGCCTTATTCTGGAATGGTTCACAAGATTTCAGAAGCTCAGTTGCTTTCGCAGCCGGGTCAGGTACGAGAGCTGTAATGTCAGGCTTCAAAATGTCAACAAGTCGCTCCTCCGGTACGCGTACGGGAATCTCTGAGCGGCCATAAGGCAACCATACTTCCACCATTCTTGCTCACCGGCGGCTATCGGCTATGGTCGAGCGATTAAGCTTTCATAAGCTTCATGAGTGAATGCAACCTCACCAGGCCGCGTAAAAAGGCATAAAGGCTCATGGGTGCTTACCAGGGCTGAAGAAGATGCCAACTGTAGCCACTGTTGATGAATTCTGCAACGTCCTGCTCCGGACGGGAAGCCTCAAGTTCGGGACGTTTAAGCTCGCGAGCGGTATACTTAGCCCGTATTATGTTGACCTACGGCTTATACCAAGTAACCCTGAGGCGTTCCAAAGAACGGTCGCAATGTATGTGAGTGTCCTTGAACCAAACTTGATTAAACATGCTCAAAGGTTGGCTGGAGTTCCCACGGCTGGAATCGCTTACGCGGCCGTTGTCGCCCTCAACCTAGCTAAGCCTTTGCTTTACGTTAGAAAGGAGCAGAAAGAGCACGGCCGTGAGAGACGCATTGAAGGCCTCTTGCAACCGGGCGACCGAGTCATTGTGTTGGACGACGTGGTGACCACGGGGCAGAGCCTACTCGAAGCCGCTGAGGCCATCAGGGCGGAGGGTGGAATAGTTGACGATGCGGTCGTACTTCTCGATCGTCAACAAGGAGCCGTTGCGAACCTGCGGAAGAATGGAATGAAGCTTCACCCGTTTACGACAATGCGGCGTATTGCGGAGAAGCTCCTAAGCATGGGAACGATCGACGAACGTCAGCATAAAGAGATTCTAGGCCAAATTGTGTCAGATTAGATAGGTTCTCTACGTGGGCGAGTCAACCACTGCAACTCTGCATCCGCACCGACCTTTCAGCGGAGGGCCAAATGTCCATGCTATCTTATACGACTGGAAGTTTCGCATAGTCTGATAAGTGAAGCAGCATCTGCCCCCACCCTCCCCAAATGTACACGTCGACCCTGAGCAACCAAGTACCCTCTGAGTTCGGGGCCGTGGCGGTGTTTTGAAAAACTTGGTCGATGTAGGTTTGAGCGTAACCGACTTGATAGGTGGTCGTCGACAAGACGAAGCCCCTTGATATGTTGGTTAGGTCGACGCGGACGCTGTATTCGGTCCAGTACGGGGCCCACTCGACGCATGTTGCCGTAAGGTGCGTCTGAACCGTGATCTCTTGGCCAACCGTCACAGAAGAGGGGAATGAATAGTTAACGCTCTGGACGACGCATGGAGGTTCCGCAAACGCACCGGGAACGTTAACTGCAAGAAGTATGAATATTCCCAGGAGAAGAAACCCACTCTTCAACGAATCCAAACCTTGGACACTGCTTCTAGTTATGCGTTTCAGGAATTTAAGGGGATAAACCAGACTCGTAGTGGCGGCCCCTTCGCTGAGTCAGAATTCAGTATAGACGCACATATTTAGTAGAACTCAGTTACCATCTCCGATTGTGATGATTGTCGCTGAGGTTAGTGTAAGTGTTCTCGGTGAAGGTTCAAGCATCGGCCGTTTTGTGAAAGCAGCTGTTGAAGCTTTGAAGAAATCGGGCCTCAAAACCCTCCCCGGTCCTAATAGCACGTCAATTGAAGCTGCCAGCATCGACGCGATCTTGAGCGCGGTGAAGGATGCGCATATGGCCGTTGTCGATGCCGGCGGCAAGAGGGTGGTTACCACTGTGAAGATCGACGACAGGCGAGACAAGCCTGCGACAATGGAAACAAAGCTGAAAGCCATCAGTCAACCTTCAGTGTGACTTTGACATACCGGTAATGTCAGTAATGCTTCACGTTTGTGTGTTCGCCGGTGAACACCTTCCTGCCGTGGACGCGGCTCACCGGTGACCCACCTTTGTTTCCGCGACTCGCCCATGAGGGTACATTCTTGCTCTGCGCCTAAAACAGAAAGTGGATTATGACCACGCCGACCCAACCATCCGGGGAGGATGGGTTTGAGGAGGGTTCTGTTTTGTGGCGTTTAGGCTTGGGAGGGTTTGGTTTGGGAAGTTTCGTGGATTTTTTTCGGGCCGTCGGTAACGGCTAGTGATTACGGTTGACCGGTGGAGCACCGACCGCGATATACGATGCAAATATCGTTACCAAAGGTTGAATGTATCCCCCGGGTGATACATTCACGAATCACCCAACCCTTTAGCTGATTATGAGAATCCGTCTGTACTCACTCGGGCGAGAGCCCTGTCAACGCCCACGATTGAACTCCCGATTTGGTCGCGTAGAACGTTCACCCACCACTCACACCGTAGAATGTTAGACGCCTTTCTCGGTTATGTGGTTGTGTTGTTTACGGCAAACTATGGCTCGATCGACCTCTCTATTAGAAACCCAGAATTTCGTTAGATCTGATCGCCTTATCCTAAACGAATGCCAAACACTGCCCGACATAACCTTTGGAGTTGAAGCTTTCGACAGCGCTCTAACTCTTAGTTTCGGTCAATTTGCTGCCCTTCAAGGCAAACCAGCCCATGCGTTCTGCATGCTCCTCTGCGTACGTGCTGTATTGCCACAGCCTCTGGGGCCGAACAGCGATGTTATCTTCGTAGACGGGGGAAACAATTTCGATCCTTACTCAATATCTGACAATTCGGTTGAGCAAGGGCTTGATTCAGAAAAGGTTCTGGAACGAATTCACATAAGCAGAGCTTTCACTCACCATCAGCTTGCAAGCATCATAATTGACAAACTTCCACGTGCCATAGAGGAATTCAAAGCGAAACTCATCGTCGTCTCCGACGTAACTGGGCTATATTGCGATCCGGATGTGCGGGACGACGACAAGGAGGATTCACTGCACATCTTCAGCAAGACCGTCCACACACTTAGGACGCTTGCCAGAAAACACCACTGCCTAATCCTCGCCACAAACCTTGAACGAAGAAACTCCCAGATGGAATGCAGCCTCGAACACGCCACCCATGCGTCGGTAAAAGTTGAACAAGAATCGGGTCTTACTCGATTCACGTTGTTGAAACATCCGCATCTACTGCCCCGCACTACCATAGCATCCGTGCTCGGGGTTAAGGTTCTGGAGAATTATCTGTAATGGGGCGCACAATTCCATCGTGGCGAATGGTTGTCGAAGTTGAAGTTGAGAAACTGAAACGCTTCCAAGAATTCCTTAGGCAGGAAGACAAAACCATGTTCGAAGATATGCTGGATCAATGCAAACTGCTCGCTTCCGCAGCCAGCGTCATGGCATCGCCAATAAGGCAAGTACCGCTCATAATCTCGATGCTGTTTGCGCACCACAAGAAACTGGCAGAAATAGAGAAACGCCTAGAAGCACACGGCCTTTGACATACCAAGGTTGGATACTGGACCTTTACCCTAGGGCAGGACAGATGATCGTCTGGCTTAAACAGCCCGACGGCTCATGCATCCCGCTCGTCGACACGTGGAAACCACGCATCCACATCGACGGAGCACTGGACGACCTCCTAAACCTCCAACCATTCCTCCCCACCTGCAGATTCGTTAACAAATTTGAGAGGGCAGGAGACAAAGAACGAAGCAAAGTCCTCGAAGTTGAGGTTGAAAACGAATCAGAAGCGCAAGCTCTCGCGCGACAGATTTTCCGAGAGGGTAGATATTCCAAGTATCGACTTTACGACGTAGACATTCCATCCACTCAAATGTACCTCTACAACAAGGATCTTTTTCCGCTAGCATTCGTCGAAGCTGATAATGCGCATGGTCACGTTGAATGGACCGTTAAGGATTCACGAGAACAAATAGACTACCCGCTCCCCGTCCTCCGAACCGTACGACTCGCGGTTAACACTAGGAAAAATCATAGGATTCAAACTTTCGAAGACGAGTTAAGCACAATTACCATTCAAACCCGCAATGAATCAATAGTTCTCGACTCCGGCAACGAACCGGATACAATTATGCAACTAGTAGATGCTTTTCACAAGATAGATCCAGACGTCGTTTTGACGGAGGGCGGAGACTCATTCATCTTCCCGTACCTTGCCCGAAGAGCACGGCATCATGAGGTTCTTCACAAGATGATTCTGGGTAGAGAGGAAACCCCACTTCGCGTCTACGAAGTGCAGGGCCACAGCTACTTCTCGTACGGGAAAATACTGTTCAAACAAACCGCCGCACGCCTCTTGGGACGATTGCATGTAGATGAGACAAATGGTTTCATCAGCAGTGATTGCGGCCTCGAAGGACTCTTTGAGGTGGCACGTACGTGTATTATACCACTACAACGGGCGTCGCGAACGACCATAGGTACAAGCATGACTTCCATCCAACTTTACCACGCCGTGAAAGCCGATGTACTTATCCCATGGAACAAGAACGAACCCGAGGAATGGAAAAATGGGAATGAACTCATAGTTGCTGACCGCGGCGGTTTCATCTATGAACCGCGATTCGGCTTACATGAGTCGGTCGGAGAATTAGACTTCTCTTCCCTATACCCAACCATAATGCGAAACATGAACCTCAGCGGGGAAACCGTACGCTGCACATGCTGCCCAAACTCTACCAATCGTGTTCCCGAACTCGGATGGAACATCTGCGAGAAATGGGACGGCATCGTCTCAAGATCGTTAGATATTCTGCTTAGAAAGAGGTTGCTCTACAAGAAGTACAAGAACGAAGCATCAGACCCTCCAACAAGACTGCGGTATGACCAACGTCAAGCCGCACTCAAATGGATCCTAGTCTGCTCATAGCCGCCTGAAACGGCGGCGGGCAATCGGCTACTTAGGATTCAAGAACGCAAGGTTTGGGCGGATTGACGCGCATATCGCAACCTGTGCTTTCTCCCGTCAAATCCTCAGAAAAGCCGTTGCGATCGCTGAATCGAGAGGTTTCAAGCTCATGCATGGGATTGTGGATTCAATGTGGCTCAAGAAGCCTGGCGCAACCCCCACAGGGTACGAATGTCTTTGCCGCGAAATTGAAGCTCAACTGCACTTCCCAATCGCGTTCGAAGGTCTTTACAGATGGATTGTCTTTCTAAACTCCCATACTAATCCGCGTATCCCCGTCCTCAACAGATACTATGGTGCGTTCCAAGACGGTAAGCTTAAGCTACGAGGTATCGAGCTACGTAGGCATGACCCGCCCGGCATCGTTAGGCGTTGTCAAGCCGATGTCTTAGCTCTGTTCGCGCATGCACAAAACTCAGAAGAGTTCATGGCACTCATACCCGAAGCCCGAAGCATAGTAAAATCCTACGTAACTATGATTCGTGACGGTGCTGTGCCTCTTGAGGAGTTGACGATTGAGAAACGCCTGAGCAAAAATCCTAGTGAATACCACAATATGGTTCCACAAGCCATCGCAGCTCAACATCTCAATCGCGAGGGCAGGGGGGTTCATGCCGGCCAAGCATTAAACTACGTCGTGACCTGCAACAGGTCACGGATAATTCAGAACCGCGCCCTCCCGGTTGAGTTAATGGGTGAAAATTGCCCGGTTGACTCCGAGTGGTATGTCGATCTACTTATTGCCTCGGCGGCGAACATGCTCCTCCCATTCGGATACACAACCCAAGTTCTGAGAGAATACATGGACTCGTCCGAGTATGATTCTGTGAAGCTACGCGCCTAATGGGATGAAGTCAAGACAAATTTCTAACGTTCTTCGACCAACAAGGATGCGGCAGTATAGGGATCTATGTGCCGTCCAGCGATTCGGTTAACCGCTTTCTTGAATCTAGCCGAAGACTCCATCTCTTGCAGTGTTATGTCCTCAAAATAGCGTTGGGCGGCGGCTAGGAGCTCGCGTCTCGCCTTCTCCACTTTGTCGGGGGTCAATGTTGATTTTCTCATGTGGTCGGCATGTTGGTTGATCGCCTCGGAGAGCACCATGACGCCATCGCCCGTTGTTGCTACTGTTTTTACGACTCGCGGGACCCACCCGTTAATCGGGCCGCCCATTGTAATCATTGAATATATTTCCTGGGCGGCTTGGTCTGCGTTATCTCTATCCGCCTTGTTCACGACGAAGATATCGCCGATCTCCATGATTCCAGCCTTCAGTGCCTGGATTTCGTCGCCGAGGCCAGGGGCGGTGACTACGACGGTCGTATCTGCCAGCGTTTTCACATCCACATCGGATTGGCCAGCACCGGCCGTTTCGACTATTACGCGGTCGGAGGACGTTGCTGCTAGGATACGCACGGCGTCCTCTGTGGCGCGCGCAATCCCACCGAAATATCCTCGGGTTGCCATACTTCTAATGAACACTTCCGGATCCCCAGCCAAGTCGGCCATCCTTATTCGATCCCCCAGGAGCGCTCCGCCCGTAACTTGGCTTGACGGGTCAACAGCGACCACTCCAACTGAGTGTCCCGCGGCGCGGAATTGTTTGGCCAGCTGTGCAATGAGAGTGCTCTTTCCACATCCTGGGGGACCCGTGATTCCTATTATGTCGCTCCCCTTGGAACGCCAGTAAAGTTTCGCGAGAATTTCAATACGAGAATGGGGGTCGTTCTCGGCCAGTGACATTAGCTGAGATATAGCCCTCCTGTCGTGCCCCAGTGCTCTGCGAATCAGTTTGTCAAGTTCAGCCGTTCCGTGAGTCTTGGTTCGCGCTCGGTTGCTTGAACGGTGTTTTCTAAATGATGGTTTTCGGGTGGAATTCGCCGTATGTATCCCTCACTGCGTCGCTTATCTCGCCTGTCGTAGCCTTAGCTTTCACCGCTTCAATGATGAATGGCATCAAGTTTTGGTCGCTCTCCAGTGCGTCCCTGAGTTTTGTAAGGCTCCGCTCTGTTACGGTTGACCTTCGGTTCTTCTTGAAAGCCTTGACGTTTGAAACCTGCATTCTAACTATACGCGGGTCTATCCTGTGAATCGTTATTTTCTGCGGTTTAACATCTTTGAGGACATTAACACCCACAGTCTTCTTTCTGCCGGACTCGATTTCCAACTGCTGCTTGAACGCACTCTCGCGTATCTGCGTCTGTATGTACCCCTTCTCGATAGCTTTGACGGAGCCACCCATTCTGTCGACTTTCTGTATCTCGGCCAGAGCCTCTTTCTCTATGGTTTGGGTGAGGCTTTCGAGGTAGTAGCTACCGCCCATTGGATCCGCGGTCCTAGTGACGCCGCTTTCCAAAGCGATGATTTGTTGTGTACGAAGGGCGAGTGTCACGGCCTGCTCGGTGGGGAGGGCAAGTGCCTCATCGAGCGAGTTGGTGTGAAGCGATTGTGTCCCGCCTAATACCGCCGCAAGGGCTTGCAGGGTGACACGGACAACGTTGTTGAGGGGTTGTTGTGCGGTCAAGGTTTCACCGCTAGTTTGTGCGTGAAACCGAAGTTTCATGGATTCGGTGTTCTGCGCGTTAAACTCTTCCTTCATTATTTTCGCCCAGATCCGGCGTGCGGCTCTGAATTTAGCGATCTCTTCGAAGATGTCGTTGTGTGACGCAAAGAAGAAAGACAGGTGTGGGGAGAACGCATCCACATCCAAGTGGCGACTGATGGAAGTTCTAACGTATTCCTTAGCGTTTGAGAATGCGTAGGCTAATTCTTGAACCGCAGTAGATCCTGATTCCCTTATGTGATACCCACTTATGCTGATCGGATGCCAAACCGGCATCTTCTGGGCACAGAATTCGATAATGTCCGTGGTAAGGCGAAGCGATTGTTCAGGTGGGAAAATGTAGGTGTTTCTGGCGATGTATTCTTTCAGAATGTCATTCTGGGTTGTTCCGCGTAGCTTGGCAAGTGGCACTCCCTGTCGTTCGCCCAGGGCAATATACATTGCCAGCATAATTGCGGCCGTTGCGTTGATGGTCATCGACGTGCTGACTGCGTCGATACCAACACCGTCAAACAACGCTGCCATGTTATCAACGGTGCTAACTGGAACGCCGACACGACCCACTTCGCCACGGGATCTAATATTGTCCGAGTCATAACCAAGTTGTGTGGGCAGGTCGAACGCAACGCTGAGGCCAGTTTCGCCTTGACCGATCAGGAACTTGAAGCGTTCATTCGTAGCATGCGGGCTGCCGAATCCCGAGTATTGCCGCATCGTCCACAGTCTCTTACGGTACATCGACGGATAGATGCCACGAGTGAAGGGAAAGACCCCTGGTTCCTCTTTACCCGATCGGCTGAAATCCACCTCGTAATAGACCGGCTTGACGGGAATTCCCGAAGCTGTGAGGACATTATCTGCACTCAAAGGCGATGCCACTACTCGACACGAGCCTTAGCATCGGGCGGCAAAAAACTATTCACCTTGGCAAAGGACCCAAGTGTCAAGCGGCGCACAGTTCTGAAGCCTAGACCAGAGCCCTGGTTCGGTAGCTCGGGTAAGTTCCTTTGAGCCACGTCACATCTCTAGAGCAAATCCTTTGCCGACCTGCAACGCATGGAAAATAGAAAAGGAACGAAAAGGGAGATTTATCGAGCCCCTCAGTCGCGTGTTGCTCGTGTTGTTGGACCCTAATGATGGTGATAGTAGGAGTAGCAGCTTGCGTAGTAGTAAGCTCCGTTATAGTAAATGATTGTTTCGCCGTTATAGCAGGTTCCGTAATGGTAGTACGATGGATAGCTGTAGTAATAGGGGTACGGATAATAGTAGTAAGTGTACCCGTTGCTATAGTAGTAATATGATGGGTAACTGTAGTAATAGTACCCGTTGTAGTATCCAGTCGGGTATCCGTTGTAGTAGCTGTACGAGTTCGATGGTGGACTATAGAGGCTGCTAGCGTGTATGGAGGCTGTAGGCGAGGATGTTGCGACTAGGTCGCTGTACTGGCCGTTGTTGTAGTCACCATAAACCTGAATCTGGACTTGGAGCTGATGCTCTACGACTGATGACGGTAGGTTGAACGTGAGCTGTCCGGAGTAACCGTTGTTCCAATTCATTGCAACATTGTTCGACCCGAGGTTAGTGTTCGTAACGGTATCGTATACCGTGCCGACCGCCCACATCGGGTAGCCAGAGTTCGAACAATCTACTGATAATGGGATGGTAAGTTGAATGTTGTAAGTGTTGTACTGACCGTAAGAGTATCCGCCGGAAGACTGTGTAGTGGCAACCATAGAGCCAACCGATACGTCGCAAGATTGACCAAAGACCGTTCCTGTGCTAGCGGCAACGGCGGCTAAGGGAAGCAAAACAGCCAACGCCAGCAACACATGATAACGACTTTTCAAATTCGGTTTGTCACCTCACATGGGTAAGATCGGCCTATGGTGGGGGTTAAACGTAATTCCACCATTTCTACACCCCACAGCGCCTTTACGGGCCGGAACACTCCTTCTCTGGGGCCAACGGTTGCCTCTATTACCTTCCTTGGACCGTTTTTCACCCAAACAGTGATTAGTTCCGTTTTCTCCAACTGGTGACGCGCGGACGTGGCGTAGTTGGCAAAGTTACGCAAAACCTTCTGGAGAGACAAGAGAGAGTGGGTCGCGAAGCGCAGGCATATGCCCGGCAGTTTCTTCGACAAGAGGTCTCTAAGCGAAATCTCTGCGCTTCAAAAGCAGTGGGAGAAGAACGTCTACAAGAAGTGGGCGACGAAGTCGCCGGAACGCAAAGACAGGTTCGAAAACCCTTCGGGTATTCCACTGAAACCAGTCTACACTCCCTCTGACATAGCGTACCATCAATATCCCGTTGACTCTAGCCTTCCTGCTCAGTTCCCATTTACACGCGGCATTTATCCTACCATGTATCGGGGCCGTCTTTGGACTATGAGGATGTTCTCAGGCTATGGGACGCCTGAGGAAACCAATGCTCGGTTGAAGTATCTGCTGAAGGAAGGTGAGACTGGGCTTAGCATCGCGTTTGACATGCCTACCCTGTACGGGGTTGATGCGGATAGTCCAAGGGCTGAGGGCGAAGTCGGGAAGTGCGGTGTGTCCGTTTCGTCGCTAAAAGACATGGAGGTTATCTTCGATGCTATCCCTATGGCTGAAGTCAGCACTTCAATGACCATAAACGCACCTGCTTCGGTCTTAACCTGCATGTATGTGGCCACGGCCGAGAAGCGCGGCCTCTCACCAGCGAAGCTTCGCGGGACCGTGCAGACAGACATACTGAAGGAATATGCGGCGCAGAAAGAATGGGTCTACCCGCCGGAGGCGCACCTCCGCATCATTCGTGACATGATGCTCTACGCGACTAAACGCTTGCCCCAATGGAACTACGTCAGCGTTAGCGGGTATCATATCCGCGAAGCTGGCTCAAGTGCATTGCAAGAGCTTGCCTTTACCTTAGCGGATGGGTTTGCATACGTTGATCTTGGCGTTGAAGCCGGGTTGAACGTAGACGACTTCGCCCCTCGTCTATCTTTCTTCTTCAACTGTGGGATGGACTTCTTCGAAGAAATTGCGAAATTCCGTGCAGCGCGCCGTATCTGGGCTAACATCTTAAAGGAACGTTACCGCGCGAGGAACCCTCGATCTTTGCTGATGCGTTTTCACACCCAGACGTCGGGTGTATCCTTGACTTGGCAGCAGCCGTTGAACAACATCGTGAGGACAACGGTGGAGGGTTTGGCTGCAATTTTGGGAGGGACCCAATCCCTTCATACTAACTCCTATGATGAAGCATGGGCTCTTCCAACTGAGCGAGCTGCCCTGATAGCCCTACGAACACAGCAAATCATTGCAGAGGAATCAGGTGTTGCAGACGTCGCCGACCCACTGGGCGGTTCATACTACGTGGAATGGTTGACGGATGAGATGGAAGAAAGAACATACGAGTACCTAGCCAAAATAGAAGCTATAGGCGGGGTTCTGACTGCGATTAAGAAGGGGTTCATACAGCGAGAGATCGCCGACACGGCGTACAAGTACCAGAAGCAGATGGAAGAAAAGCAGCGCTTGATCGTAGGGGTCAACGCCTACCCCATGAAAGAAGCTTCACCCATCGCGACACTCAAGATCGATGAAAGTGCTCGAAAGAGGCAAATCGAACGGCTGAATCAAGTGAAGACCACCAGGAATAACGTTGCGGTCCGACATTCGTTGGATGAACTGCGCAAATCTTTTGAGAACCCAGACTCGAACTGCATATACCCAATGCTGAAAGCGGTCAAGTCTTATGCTACCCTAGGCGAGATCGTAGATGTGGGCAGGCGAGTATTCGGTGATTGGAAGGAGCCATCGATACTCTAAACTTGGAGGTGGAGAAAATCTCTTTGTCAAAGACAATGAGCAAGACACAACAACGCAAGATTAGGATCGTAGTCGCTAAGCCCGGGCTTGAGTAACACTTACAGCCAAACGGGCACGATCGCGGAGCCCTCGTCCTCTGCAGGGCCCTAAGGGATGCCGGGATGGAAGTGATCTACGCGGGCCTGTTAGTTAGCCCGGAACAGGTCGCCCAAATGGCAATAGACGAGGACGTAGACGTCGTAGCGCTAAGTTTGCTGAACGGGGCACACATGACCGCATTCCCCAAGGTTGCCCAAGCTCTGAAGAGGAAGCATGCAGCTGACATTCTCCTAGTGGGAGGAGGGATAATACCTGACGAAGACAAACCGAAACTTGAGAAAATCGGAATTACGGGTAACTTCGGGCCGGGCACTTCCCTAAAGACAATTGTAGATCACATCGTTACTAGAGTCCAAAAAGAACGATGGAAATGAGGAATGGACAGTTAAGGTATTTTCTCGAAGTATTCTATGTCGAGAATTGAGCCGGTTCGGCCAGATTTGTTCTTGAACACGGCGCGGACTCTGTCTCCAACGCAAACTTCCTCCTTGGTCTTGTGAATAAGGCCGCCATGCGCGGACGGAAATCGAACGAAGGCAATATTGACGGGTTCGGGGAGTTGTTTGCCCTCATTGTCCTGCGTGCAGATGGTGTAAGATTGGACCACTCCGGAATTCTCTACTGGGACGTATTCTTCGAGCTTTGACATGCAACGTTCGCAATAGATTCTTGGCGGGATGTAATTCAGTTGGCAACTGTTGCATCTTGCGGCGATTAGTCTGCCGTTGTCCTTGATTTCTCGCAAGAATTTCTCTCCCGCTAAACCGGCAGTGTATCTGAAGTGTACGGGAAAGTCGCCCTCGACCGTGTTAGAATCAGTCATCATTCAACTCACTTGTGTGGTTTGAAGTATCTGATGTCGGTTATGGAGCCTTTCCTTTTCTCTGGATCTGCCCATACGGCTTTCACGTGCATCCCTATCCGGACATCGTCAGGCTTTGCTTCGCCTATTATGTGTAGAAAACCCGCGTGACCGGCCGAATCTATCTCAATTACGGCGGGGATCGTGGGCGTTTTCTGTCTCGTTGTGTCGGTAGCTATGTATGAGATTGAGAAGGTGTTAACCGTTCCAGTATCGGGTAGCTTCAACCATGTCCCGGTTCTCTTGAAGCACCATTCACAGAATATTCTTGGTGGGACCGCGATTCGTCCGCAACTATCGCATTTGGTCCCCAGGATTTCCCCTGCCTTGAGACCGTTTAGAAATCGGCCGATAGCTACGCCCGTCGCCCACGCGTACTTCGCCATTGGTTGATAGGCGACGGTGAGTACATTATTGCGCTCAAGGTCCTCTTCTTTCAGGCCCCTACCAGGCGGTTCAAACGGCATGCTTTTGCTCAACACATTTCACCTATGCATGCATCACGACTACGGTTCCGATCTGCATTAGATCTCCCCAGGCTTGCGCGACCGCCGTCCTGGGATCGCCTGGGATCTGACGCTTTCCTGCTTCACCGCGAAGCTGCCAAAAGAGCTCGCAGATTTTCATTAATCCTGCTGCTGCGATCGGGTTTCCGACCCCCAGGAGCCCTCCGGATGGGCAAATCGGCAGTTTCCCATCTCTCTCGGTTACGCCTTCTGCAGTCAGCTTTGGGGCCTCTCCTTTTCTGCAAAGCAGCAGGCCTTCCATGTGGTGCAGTTCCTTGTAATCGAATGGGTCGTACGGTTCGGCGAAGTCTATCTGTTTGCGCGGATTCGTGATTCCGGCCATATCGTAGGCCATGCGAGCGGCGTTCGCCACGTACCTTGGAAAGTACAGGTCACGATTCGTCCAATAGGTTGTGTCCAGATTCCAACCTACTCCGTTGATCCAGACTGGTGAATCCGTGATTTTTCTCGCTACGTCCTCTGATGCTAGGAGAACCGCGCACGCTCCGTCGCTTACCGGGCTTATGTCTAGCCGCTGCACTGGCCATGCTAGCACTTCCGACTCCATGATATCTTGGAGCGTCGCGGCGCGTGCAATCTGAGCGGAAGGGTGGTCTAACGCGTTTCTCTTATTCTTAACAGCGACCTGAGCGATCTGTTCCTTCGGAATCTTATGTCTCTGCATGTACCGCTGCATTTCTAACGCAAAGATCCAGATCAGATTGGGTCCTAAAGGTCGTTCGATCATATTATCGAAGATCGTTAGGAAAGCGGTTTGCGGGTGTGGCAGACAAGTGGACATCTTTTCCTCTGCGACTACCAAGCAGGTGTCGAATAGGCCGGAGGCCACATGCCACCAGCCATGGATTGCACTGAAAACACCCGTCCCCCCTCCTACAAAGTTACGTGAGTATGGCTTCTGCCATCCACCCGCTCCATCGAGAAGGTACTCGCCCTTCATGTGAACTCCATCGAAAGCGTCGGGTGCGCTTCCAAGCGCCACTGAATCCACGTCTTGTATTCGCATCTGCGCCGAGTCCAAGGCTTGTTTAGCCGCCTCGAAAGCGAGTTCCTTTCCAGTCTCCTGCGCTCTGCGCATGAACTTCGTCATCCCGGCGCCTACAACTGCAACACGTTTCTTCACTAGCATGAGTGTCACCTGCCAAGCACGACGACGGCACCACTGGCCGTCGGGACGCCTCTCCAAGCTTGAGCGATACCTGTTTCAACGTCCCCAGCGACCTGATGTCTTCCAGCCATCCCACGAAGTTGCTGAACGACCTCAATCACTCTCACTAAACCACTCATCTCCAAAGTATGTCCCATTCCAATGCTCCCCCCAGACGGATTGATCGGTAAGCCTCCACCCATATCATACAACCCCTCCTCAAGCATCTCGTGTGCCCTCCCCCCGCTCGTGAGTTCCAATGCTTCTGCATGTTGCAGTTCCTTGAACGAATAAGTGTCATCGATCTCTGCAACCTCAACCTCATCAGCCGGATCGGTAATCTTCGCTTGTCGGTACGCCTGCCTCGCCGCCAGCGCTGCATAAGTAGCCCTATCCCAATCGTGTGTCTCAAGGTTCGGGCTATCCGAGGCCCATCCGGCTCCTCTTATCCAAATGGGATCATCTCGAAGGTTCTTCGCTGTGTCTTCGGCGGCCAACACTACAACTGCTGCACCGTCCGCTAAAACTGCTGCGTCATCCATTGCCAATGGGTAGGATAACACTCGCGTTCGCGTGGGCGGAATGTAAGTGGAGTTCATTGCGAGGGGATTAGATAGAGCGTTCTTCCTATTCTTCTCGACTACCCTGTTACAATGCATAAGGCTGGCTCTACTCGAATGAAGGAAGGCATTCATCTCGAGGCCCGCGACGAAATTTGCGTTCAGTCCTAAAGGACGAATATATATTGGATCCAACGCAAGATCGTAAATTGGTGATATGTTTACGATATCAGAGGCTTTGCTATGGGCCTCAACGGCCACCACATCGAAGAGCCCCGTGAGGATTTGCATGTAAGCCATGGCTAAACTGTAGATCCCGTCCGCGCTAATAGTGCAGACCGGCTTCAGAACTCCGCCGAGCTGGTCGGGCACGTATTCATCGAATATGCTTGTCCCCTCGTAGAAATCTTCGGAGGAGCAGACGAAGCTTTCGACATCTCGACGAGGGTTTACGCCGGCGTCGGCGTAGGCTTTCAGAGCTGCGTCAAAGATGAGTTCCTTATACGACGCTTCTGGCGTTGTAGCCTTGAGCGGCGTGACTCCGACTCCGACAATTGCGACACGTCTCAGAGGTCGGCATCTCCAGTGTGGTACCGAGAGACCATATCCGGAATTTAAGTTGATTCAAAGTTATGCGTTTCTCTGAAGAATCACCAGCGGGCATGCAATATCTTCAATTACCTCAAGGCCCAATGCCCCATTACCATAGTAAGCGATTGTGAAATAATGCCGACCTTGGGTAAACCAATCGCCTCCATCGTATCGGCCGGAATATCGAAGTTCGGTGTTCGGGAAGGCCTCTATACGCGTGAGCTTTTCGCTGAGGCTGCAAAGGAAGCATTCGACCAATGCCCGAACCTCAGCCCCAGGCAGGACATCCAAGCACTCTTCGTAGGGATGATGAGTGACTCTTATGAACATCAGGCACACGTAGCGCCTTTGTTTTTGGACTGGATTGGTCTTACCCCGAATCCTGCATTCAGAACCGAAGGAGCATGCGCATCCTCAAGCGTAGCCATGCGCGCAGCGCTTTTCGCAATTGCATCCAAGGCATATGATGTCGTGATAGTTGGAGGCGTCGAGAAGATGACGCATGTAAGCACTACGGGTGTCACAGAAATCCTCGCAATGGCCTCCGACTTCCCATTCGAACAATGGCATGGAATCTCGTTCCCCGGAATCTTTGGGATGATGGCCGTTGATCACATGCATCGGTACGGAACTACCGAGGAACAGATGGCCAAAGTTGCCGTCAAAAACCATGAACACGGGTTCCTCAACCCAAAGGCCCACTTCCAGAAGCTCATCACCTTGAATGACGTGTTGACGTCAAAACCCGTCGCGTGGCCACTGAAACTGTACGACTGCTGCCCAAGGAGTGATGGGGCAAGTTGTCTTATTTTGACTTCCCCGGATGTGGCGAGGAAGTTTACGGACACGCCGGTGAATATTATTGGATCGGGTCATGCGCAAGACACCCTAAGCCTATTCGACCGCGAGAATTTCAGTAGCATGAAAGTCACAAGGCTAGCCGCCGAGCAAGCCTACAAGCAGGCGGGTGTCGGGCCGGGAGACATAGACCTTGCTGAACTTCATGACTGCTTCACCATCGCCGAGATAATCGCTTATGAAGACCTCGGCTTTTGCGGAAAAGGACAGGGAGGGCGATTGATTGACGAAGGTTCAACACGCCTGGGTGGCAGAATTCCTACGAATACCAGTGGCGGGCTAAAAGCCAAGGGTCATCCCGTCGGCGCGACGGGTACGGCGCAAGCCTGTGAAATATACCTACAACTCACGAATCAAGCCGGTCGAAGGCAAGTCAGCGGAGCAAAGATCGGGTTGACGGAGAATGTTGGCGGGTCAGCCTCAACGGGGGTCGTACAGATTTACGGGAGAGGAGATTGACATCGCAGATGACTGATTCCGATGCCACCGGCAATCGGTTCGTGCAAGACGAAGACGGCCGAATCCTACCGGTCATAGAGAACTTCTACCGTTTTTGCGGACAGAAGAGGCTGATGGCAGTAAGGTGCACTAGTTGCAAGGCGATCGTATGGCCGCCGAGAG
>Ga0326727_10002551_pt1 | contig 61621 bp, 54 predicted proteins | sample MB2enrmetagenome_FD_207643 | JGI IMG/M metagenome (GOLD analysis project Ga0326727, IMG submission 207643) | Lab enriched peat soil microbial communities from McLean, Ithaca, NY, United States - MB29MY | ecosystem: Environmental > Terrestrial > Soil > Wetlands > Peat | place: USA: New York...
CGAATCTTGCCAGCCCTGTGAATGGCGCGCTCTGGACTCTCAAGATTGAGGTCGCCTTCTATTTATTGGTTCCCGTAATGCACTCTTTGTGCATCCGCTTCGGAACCAGAAAGATCATGGGAGCGATCTTCTTCCTTTCCTGCTTATGGAAGTACGGCTTTACCTGGCTGGATTCTATTTACCATTCGCCAGGCATTTATACATTGGATAGTACGCGCGGCATTTATGGTCAACTGTCCGTGCAGTTTCCTGCACAACTGATGTATTTCAGCGCAGGCATATTGCTGTTGCTGTATTTCGACAAGCTCAAGCTCTACTTCCGGAGCATCCTGGCCATCACGACTTGCTTGTATCTTCTCGACCATTGGTTCACGGGAGGCGCCCTTGATGTTTTCTGGATCTCGGGTGTAGTCTTCGTTTTTGGATTCTGGCGCTTTATTGGTAATTTCGCGAAATATGGCGATTTCTCCTATGGCGTCTATATTGTGCATTGGCCTGTATTGCAGATCATGTGTGCATTTGGGCTCGCCACTCTCAATCCGGCTGTTTTTTTGCTGTTGAGTGTTTCCTTTATTGGCCTGGCCGCGCTGCTGATGTGGAACCTGGTCGAGAAAAGGTTCCTGGCGAGTAGTTCCCATTACCGCGGCGTCTCCTCAAAGGCATCAGCCTGACCGCAATGTTATCGCGGATCATACGGCCCTCCGTTTTCTCGGCATAGCAAACCTCTTGAGCCGCAGGAAAGGCTTTTCCACAAGATAGTAAGATGCGATGGCCATTCCAAATGCGAGCAGAATATTGATTGGGAGTTTAGCCGGCCAAGCGTTCCAGTCCGGGTTGAGAAAGGCGTTTTGCCAAAGGTAAAGCGAATAACTCAGAACGCCAACATAGACAATGGGGCGCCAGTTCAGCATGCGCCCAACACCTCTGCCAAAGTTACGGATCGACCAGTCGATGCAAAGTGCTGTGCCCAAGTTTGCTACGGACTGCCCGATCACATAAAAGCACGCCGGACTGACGGCGTACAGGGCATCGCCACCCAGCACCAGGCCCAGCGATACGATCCAGAAGAGCCGGGACGACTGGAAGCGCATATACCAATGAGTCGCACCAATGCGATTGAAATTCATGCTCAGCAGGCAGCCGGTGGCAAGCGTGTCGGCAACAGCCTCAAAGTGCTTGGTCATTGCACTGTCGCTGGCGTGAAAGCCAAACCACATAATCGCGCGAATGGCGGGACCGGCGATAATAACAACCCAGGCTGCCTTCATGCCCCGCCGCCTGCCCGCTAACCAAAGGAGCCCCGGCCACAGCAGATAAAACTGCTCCTCAACCGAAAGCGACCACAGGTGGCGAAACCAATGGGCGGGATTATAACGATAGTTCATTGTATAAGTAAGGGCATGGACCAAGTCGCCCGATTTAAGCGTGATCCAACCCAGCGCGTAACAAGCAGCGATGATTCCTATGTAGATTAACGAGGGAGGAAAGATGCGCAGTGCTCGGCGCATGTAAAATCCTCTCATCGAAATGCTGCCGGTCGTTTCATGCTCCTTCAGCAGCAGTGTAGTAATCAGGAAGCCGGAAATAATGAAGAAGCAGCGCACGCCCAGGTTGCCTAAGTGACTGAAGTAATTCAGCAAGTGCGGGGCGTTCAGGGAGTCGGCCGAGTGGCCGGCAATTACCAGCGCAATCGAAACGGCACGTAGACCATCGAGCGAGGGAATGCGACTCGGCACTATAGGCGCCAGAACCTCAACGGTTGACTGCTGGCAATCAGTATCCATCCGTATGCTCCAGCCGGCGGTAAAGGTTCCGGCCGCATCCTCTTTGATATGGGTATTTGCCGGTCCGTACATGTAGCTCAGGCATGCAGACCATGCACTATCACATGGTAGCAGGCCCGCCACGTCCTGTTCGCGCGATCCTGCGATATTACCGCCATCAGCGAGGAAAGCCGAAAGCGGCTCAAGACTTCCATACCTGAGGCCCGCCCTCTGAACGCCCCAGCGCTGTTTGGGTTATTCTAACTATGGTTGCCGGTTTTGGTTAGAACCTACGCTATGGGCTTCGTTTTAAGCGTTCTCTATTTCGTGACGTACTACCTCACGCCCGTGGTTGTCTTCGGGCCGATCGCGGCTGTACACATCGAAGTGATTCTTGCGGCTTTAGTCTTTGTCGTCTCCCTCCCCGCGCTGCCCCGGTCCTATCTGCTGAAGACACCGCAGTCGCTTGCGTTGATCGGTTTGGCAATTGCAACATTCTTGTCAGTACTCATCGGGGAGCACTGGCTCGGGGGGGGGCTACAGGCGTTTCTCGATTTCATACCATGCGCATTCGCGTATTACCTGGTCTGTCTGCACTTCAACTCAAAGAGGCGGTTGAAGATTCTTGTCTTGATGATGTTGTTTGTCTGCCTGTTTGTCATTGCGCGCGGGAGCATTGAGCTGAGGCATAGTGATCCTGACAGCGCTTCGCAGTCACCCGGATCCGGCTATGGCTCCTATCTACTTGCGATGAAGAGCGACGCGGGAGAATGGTTTTACAGGCTCAGGGGACAGGGGCAGATCAACGACCCAAATGACTTTGGCCAGGTCATCGTCTCCGTGATTCCACTTGTGTTTATCTTCTGGCGGTCTAAGAGGACGATGCTGAACATTGTATTAGTTATATTACCTGTGAGTGTGCTGCTCTACGGAGCATACCTGACACATTCGCGAGGCGCACTCGTGGCCCTGATGGCGGCGGCGGTCGTGGCTGCGCGACGGCGTATTGGAACGCTGCCTGCGCTGCTGGTGGCGGGCGTGTTGTTTGCCGCGGCGATAGCATTGCACTTCACGGGCGGACGTGAGATATCGGCCGAATCGGGCGCAGGCCGCATGGCTCTCTGGGGCGAGGGACTCGAACTGATGAAGTCGCATCCGCTGTTCGGCGTGGGCTATGGAAATATGAAGGACTATTCTGATCACACCGCGCACAATTCAATTGCAGTTTGCGCGGCTGAACTTGGCCTAACCGGATTGTTCTTCTGGTCCATGTTTCTGTTTCCTACGGTGAGGAACGCTCTGGCGCTAGCTTCGCCGTCTAAGGTTAGTGAAGGAGAGCCGGTCGAGCCCGCGGAAGAATTTGTTCAGCTGCCGGCAAGGAAGATTGAGGTTATCGATAAGGCCGAGGTAAACCGCCTAGGGCGTTTGCTGATCATATCGCTCACAGGCTTTCTGGTTACAGGGTGGTTTTTGTCTCGCGCCTATGTCATGACGCTGTTTTTGCTCGGCGGCATCACTGAGGTGGTTTTCGAAATGGCTTTTAGGCAAGGAATGATCGCACCACGCCTGCCGTACACACGGGTAATGCCATATGCTGCCGTATTGGCAATCTCACTTGTGTTGCTGATGTACATCATGCTCCGAGTTACGAACCTCACGCACTGATTCCAGCAGACGAACCGCCTGAGGAGTTTATGTTAGGAACAGAGGACGGACCGGAGTTGGACGGCCGGAGATTCAGACATCCTGTATGAAGATTGCGCATGTAGTTGACAGCATGGAGGTTGGAGGGGCCGAGACACTCGTCTCGCAGATGTGCCGCCTGCAAAGAGAACAGGGGCACGATCCGTGCGTTTATGCTGTCCAGAGTCTTGGTGCGCTCGGCGAGGTGATGCGAAAGGAAGGCTTTGCCGTGCAGCCGCATGTGGGGAGGCACCTGTCAGACGCGACGCGTAATTTCTTTCGTAACTTCAAAGAGTCGCGGCCCGACGTGGTCCACCTTCATAACCCGACGCCGACAATCTATGCTGCTGCTGCCGCACGATTGGCCGGAGTGCCCAGCATCGTCAGCACACGGCATAGCCTGGTGGCGCGCCCGCACAGGTTCATCGTGGAGCTGAAGTACGCCTATGCGGCTGCCTTCTGCGATTGGATTGTCGGCATCTGCGATGCAACAACCAACAATATCAAGAGTATTCACAGCGTTTCGGCACGAAAGATTGTGCGTGTGTACAACGGAACGGACCCGATGTTACGCGTGACAAAAGAACAGTGGCCGTCGAAGTCCGGATTTACATTGGTTTATGTTGGACGGCTGGAGCCCGTGAAGAATCATTCGCTGCTGTTGCATGCCTTTTGCCTGGCGCTCAAGTCCATGCCCGGTTTGCGGCTATGGATGGTGGGCGATGGCAGCGAGCGCACGGCACTGGAGAGCCTGGCCGCACTCTTGGGCATAACTTCACAAGTTACATTCTGGGGGCAGCAAATTGACGTGGCGTCATTCTTTTCCGCATCCGATACTTTCATCATGTCATCAACTTCGGAGGGATTGCCCATCTCGCTATTGCAAGCTTTCTCAATGGGACTGCCGGCAATCGTGACCGATGTGGGAGGAATGGCGGAAGTTGTCCGGTTGGCGCGGGCGGGGATCACGGCGCCAGTAAGGGATACTGCCGCGATGGCTGCCGCAATTCTCCGGTTGGCAGAAAACGATGCGGAACGAAAGCAATTTTCGAAGAACGCGGAAGCGGCATTCCACTCGCGTTTTACTATAGAGACAATGGCGGACGCCTATATGGACCTCTATCAGAAGACTGCGCGGGCCCGACGCGCATAGCCATCATCCCGCGGCGCCAAATGTGAAAGGAGCCGCGCTGCTCTCCGCATCAGGGATTGCGCACACAGTCACTGTCCCTGCGAATTGGAGTACCCAACTCGAGGACTTCAAAGTCAGTAACCTTCAGGGCCTGCAAATCGTGAGGCCCGAAATCCATGTCGGTATACTTTGCGGTTGTGTCTCGATCGTTCTGCGCAGTGAGAGTCATATTGCCCCCGTCTGAAAGGAACATGCCGTATTTCTGCATCGCTCGCGCGACAACTTGAGCCGCCGGCGTCAGTTTTGACAGGTCGAAGGAGGCCTTCAGCCGGAAATGCGCGCCCATCGGCGGAGCGGTAACCGGCCCGAGCGGAGCGCCGGCATGCGTGGCTGGATGCACAAAGACGTGCGCGCGAATTCGCGGATTGGGAAGAATAAAGCGGATGGCGTGGTTGATGCTTCCCGCGGCCAGTTCGTCGGCGTTGAAAAGCAACGGTGCAATCGGGAAGCCGGCGGCGTCGGTGCTGGAGCATTGATCACCCCGTCCCGACGGCGGATAAATGCGATTGAGATCCCACACCACGAGGCCGGTTGCAGAAAGGGCGCCATCCGCGTAGTTGGCTTGATAAGCTTCGTAGAGTTTTCCGTGGCCCCGGTCGGCTACGATAAGGTGGCAATCGCCCTGTTCCGTATTGCACTGATAGCCAGACTCTCCTTCAATGCCGCCACCGGCGGGCAGTGGAAAGGTCGAGACTATGTCGGAATCCCCTGTATAGAACCCCGGAGCTTTGCGAAAGGGAACTTGCGGAGTGGAGGCGTTCGCCTGCAACACGCGGAGGCCGAAGTCAACATTCATCTTTCCAAACCCCCATCCGCCTGCATCCGCCAGCCAGGCGATGATGGTGGAGGACTGGGGATCAAGAGGCGCGTGACTAATATCCTTTGTCCAGATGGCTCCGGCGGGAAAGTAGGCGGCAGGCGCAACAGCGTGTTCCATCCGGGCTGCTTTCACCTTGACGATGTGGTTGTGAAGAACGTAACCGGTCAGGATGGCTGCGATACCCACCATGGAAATAACCAGCGTTTTCAAGGGTTTCATGACGGCTGAATGCTCCTCTCATTGATGTCAATCGTTCAAAAAGAATTCTACACCCGGTCGTTGGCTGCCTCAGATGCGAAGGATTCCGGCAGCGCGGAGTTCACGGTGTTTGGATTTGCCGTGCTAGCCGCCGCTGTATCTGAAATCCAGATTTTCCAAAGGGGACCGCGCGTAAAAAGAAATCTGTAAAGACCGGCGATAGCGGCCGCATTGAGCACCAGCAGCGCGCTGGCCGGAGCCGCGACACGATGCAGTAGGGGAATCTTGTAGCGCAGGGCGACGATAGCGCTGGTCAAGCCAAGAATCTGAAAACCGGCGAACGCCGTGTAGAGGAGCGATCCGCGGGAAAGCGCCAGCGTGGAGATAAGCAGCAGGACCATTAAATAAGGAACTATAAGGCGCATGACCTTGTGCGAGACAAACTGAAAAAGGACAGGATTACGCGGTGTCAGTGTCCACGGCGCGAGCTGAAAGAGTTGGAAGTTGCCCGCCAGCGTACGCACCTTGCGATGAAACTCCTTCTCAATTCTTGTCGGCCATGTGTCGTAGACATAGGCTTGCGGATCAAGGACCGACCGATAACCCTGACGGATAATCGAGAGCGGCTGGAACATATCATCCAAAATCATTCCGGCCGGCTGCGGCACGGCAAGTTCGCGGCGGATCGCGTAAAAACCTCCATAAACTCCGACCGGAGAACTGAAGATGGATTCGCTGGTTCGGATCCACTTTTCATAGCGCCAATAGACTCCGCTGACAGCTGCGGAGGCGGCATCGTGGCTTTCCTTGCGCAAGATCAATTCGCCGGCCACGCAGCCAATGCTGGGATCGGCGAAGTTGCTGACCAATTGCTGAATCGCGCTCACTGCAATCTCCGGCCTTATGTCCACGAAGAGGATCATGTCCCCAGTGGCCCTGGCCACACCGGCGTTGACGGCAACCGCCTTGCCGCTGTGATCCGTCAGGATGATTGCCGTTAGGCGCGGATTGCTCTGACCGGCAAGCAACTCCGCCGTGCCGTCGGTTGAACCATCCGAAACTATGATGATCTCTTTGATCTGGGGGTAGTCCAGGCCCAGCATGTGCTCGATCTTGCCTGGCAGCAGTGCTGCGCCGTTATGTACCGCAAGCACGATACTCACGCTGGGAAAGATCGGCACGGAGGTCCAGGGCCGCGGCCGCAACCGCGCGAGTACCCAAATCAATGCGGGATAACCGAGGTACGTATAGAGAATGCCTATCAGCGACAGCCAAAAGAGAATTCTCACTGGGCGCCTCTTCGCAGAATAATCGTTTTAATGGTCTCGAACATGATGAGCAGATCGAGGCCAATCGACTGGTGCTTCACATAGTAGAGATCGTATTCGAGCTTGTGCCTGGTCTCCTCCAGACTTGCGCCGTAGCGATAGCGTACCTGCGCCCAGCCGGTAATTCCCGGGCGGATCATGTGCCGCAGATCGTAGAAGGGAATCTCCTGGCTCAGCCATTGCACAAACTCCGGGCGCTCAGGGCGGGGACCGACAAAGGCCATCTCACCGCGCAGCACATTCCATAGTTGGGGTATCTCGTCGAGCCGCGTGCCGCGCATAAACCGGCCAATTGAAGTGACCCGGGGATCGTCCTTGGCTGCCCACACCGCTCCTTGTGCTTCGGCGTCCTCTCGCATGGTTCGGAACTTGTAAGCGGTAAACAGGCGCCCGCGCTGCCCAACGCGCGTCTGGCTGAAAAAAATGGGGCCAGGCGAAGAGAGGCGCACCGCAAGAATGATCAAGGGAATGAAGGGCAGGCAGATCAGCAGCGCAATCAGAGAAACGGCAAAAGAGAGCAGGCGCCGGAAAAGCTGCTGTGAGGAGCTCATCCGGAAGCCCTCGGTGAAGATGAGGGTGCTGGGATTGAGCCCGTCCAACGGCAATTTGCCCGAGAGCCTCTCCATGAGCGCGCTGGAATTTTCAATGATCACGCCGCGGACGCGCAGTTCAAGGAGTTCTCGCACCGGCATCGATTCACGGCGGTCTTCCATGGCGACAATGACACGGTCAATGCTCGGCCGGCGTTTTCTGAAGGCGCGCAACTCTTCCGCGAAGCGATCAAGCCGTCCATGGGCTTTGCTTTCGCCTTGCCAATCGACTACTTCCATACCGGCATCACGGCTGCCGCGCAGCAACTCGACCACTGCGCGCGCCCGTTCGCCGCTCCCCAGAACATAGACGCGCTCGCGAAAGACGGGCAAGCCAATGATCCACTCATAAGCCCAGCGCCAAACTACGAGAACCAGCGTGAGCAGGGAGACCCCGGCGACAAGCACATAAGGGCCAATGTCCAAATCCGGATAAAGATAGACGATTCCCGCGAGTACAAAGGAGAGAACGCTGAGAACCAGCAACAGGCGGAAGTAGATCTCCCAGCTCGCCGAGGTACGCCGCGGTCCATACAAATCGAAGTAATAAGTGAGCAACATAGTCATTACAGTGATGACAGCAATCTTCAGCAAGCCGTTCTCATAGACAAGAGCGTTGATCAGAACTACGTATCCATCCGGCCCCAGCATACACGCGGTGGCCAGCAGAAACGAACCGCCCACCAGGAGCACTTCGCATACCAGTAGCGCCAGCGTCCGTGTCGGATAGTAAACATTGAAGAGCCTGATCATCCGTGCCGACCCTAATCCTTTCTGCCATGCAATCCGCCGGCTTCCCTCCTGCCGTAGTAGTAGTAAGAGCCGCTGCTGGGAGCGTCTTTGACCGCATTCAGCACGAAGCCGAGGATGCGCGAGTTGCTGAAGGCTGCCTGCGCGCGCTGGACTACATCGAAGGGCGTGCGGGCTTCGCGGGCTACTAGCAGAACGGCGTCGGCGGCGCGGGCAAGGTCGATTGCGTCAGAAACCGCAAGCGCCGGCGGGGAGTCGATCAGGATCCAATCGAAGTGCGGTGTAAGGGATGCGATCAACTCATCGATGCGGTGATTGGCGACCAGCTCGGAAGAATGGTCGCCGCCCGCGCCGGCGGGGATAAAGGTGAGATCGGGGATGCTGCGCTTTATCCCAGCTTCAACAATGCTTGGAACCTGGTTGCGCTGAAGGATGTCGTTCACCTGCGCGGTATTCGCAAGATACTCCGTGAGTCCCGGCAAATTGGGAGCGCCGAGGATGGTGTGGAGCATGGGCTTACGCAGGTCGGCATCAATGAGCAGAACCGTATTGTTCTTATTGCGCGCCAGGCTCATCGCCAGATTGGCCGCGACAAAGGTCTTTCCGTCCGCCGGCATGCCGCTGCTGACCAGGATCGTCTTGAGCGGAGCCTGATCGCGAAACTGGTAGATTTGCGTGCGCAGGCCGCGAAACTGCTCGATACATTCGCCCCGTTCTCCGAGAGTCGGAAGGGCGCTCAGCGAGGGATTCCACGCATGCCGGGGGATTTGATCAAGAAGGACGTCCTCCTGGACCGGTGGCAAATCCTCCACGCCCTGGACAGCGAACGGCTCGGCCATCTCCGCGGCATCCGCTTGGCGGGCGGATTGCCGCTCAAGATTCGCTCTTTGCAGTGCATCATAGATACGGCTCATCTTTCACGTTCCTTCGGGTAGTCCGCGCTGCCTGCGGCGGGCGCGACGGTGTTGAAGACGTTGGCTTGCGGAGTGCGATTCATCAATGCTTCCATAGCCGGGAACGAAATCGTAAAAGGATGCTGAACAAGATCAAGTTCCAGGCCGACCGACTCGACGATGTGCGCCGGGATGGGCTTCACCTGTTCCGCATAAGCGTTGATCAAGGCATGTTCGCAGATCAGATTGATGATGCGGGGAATCCCTTTTGAGTAATGATAGACAAGCTCCATCGCTTCGGGCAGCAGCACCGGCTCACTGGCCCCTGCGATGCGCAACCTTTCCCCGATGTAGGCGTGCGTCTCTTCACCGGTCAGCGCGTGCGTTCTGGCCCACAGCGAAACGCGCTGGCGAAGCTGGCGAACGCTGGGATGGTATAGCATTTCCTCCAGTTCCGGCTGGCCGGAAAGAACAATCTGCACCAGCTTCTCCGAGGAGGTTTCGAGATTCGTCAGCAAACGTATCTCTTCCAGAAGTTCCCAGGAGAGATTCTGCGCTTCATCGACCACAATGACACATAACTGATGGGCGCGGAAGCGCTCGATTAGCCAGCTGTTGAGCTGCAACAGCATGCCCGACTTCGTCCGAGTCTGCGGCGGAATGCCGAAGTCTGTCATTACAAATTCGAAAAAGTCAAGCACATCCAGACGCGGATTGGAGATAAATGCCGTTGAAATGCGCCCTTTGGTAAAGGTTTCCAGCACCGCCCGGAGCAGTGTTGTCTTTCCCGTTCCGACTTCTCCCGTCATCACCACAAAGCCCTTGCGCGCAGCAATACCGTATTGCAGGCAGGCAAGCGCCTCCTGGATCTGCGGTCTGAGGAAGAGAAACCGCGGGTCCGGACTGGCTCCGAAGGGAAGGGCGCGAAGGCCGAAGAAGGATTTGTACATGGCTATCCGCGCACGCTTTCAATGGGTTCGGGCTTTCGGGAAAAGAGTTTGAAGCGCTTGGAGGTCTTGTCGGGGTGATCCAGATCGCTGATGTACGAGATGATCGCCAGCGTTGGCAGTTTAGTGAAGGCCCATATGTCCCTTTCGTTGCGCACCGAAGTATCTCTATACTCGAGCAGCGCGGAAAGAAGCAGACCTAAAACCAGGCCGAACGCCAAGCCGCCACCGGCGAAGATGCGGCGGTTAGGGAAGGTGGGCTCGTCGGGAAGATTGGGAGCGTCCATCACGCGAAATTGTTCGCCCTGCTGGCGATGTTCAAGAGCTGTGGCCATCGTGGATTCATTCATCTTGTTCAGCAGAGAGTTGTAGAACTGCAGAGCGGTATCATGGTCGCGCGTGACCTGTTTGTACTCTTCCTCGACCATGGGGCTTGACTCAATCTTGGCCTCGTAGCTGCGAACCTTATCCTCGATATGGGCCTGATCCTGCTTGGCCGAGGCTATGGATAGCTTGACTGCGCGAAGCTGCGTCTTGAGTTGCTGAAGCTGCGGCGAATCGGAAGAATTGATCGCGGTCTCCGCTTTCGCCGGAGCGGACGGTTCGTGCACGATCTCCGCCCGCAGGTTGGCAATCTGGCGCTTCATCGCGATGATGTCGGGATGATCAGGCGTGTAAATTGCCTCCATCTCCTTTTCTTTCCGTATCGCCTCTTTGAGCTGCACATCGACCGTCTCCGATTTTCCCGTGACCGGATCGACGGCTGTCGATCCCTGCGGCTGCTGGTCGATCATAGCTTCGATGAAGGTCTCATCCTGCTGCAGGCGGCTCACCGTCTGCGTAGCAACGTCAAGCTGCGCCGTCAGCGCCTGAAGCGTGTTGGCATTCGCCGGTTCTTGCGAGGGAAGCCTGCCGAGATACTTGCTCTCGAAGGCCGCCAGCCTGGCGTCCTGCTCGTCGAGGTTTCTCTTCGAGTCCTCCAGTTGCTGCTTCAGGAAATCGGTCGTGCCTTCCGCCGACTGCTCGCGCGCGCTGAGATTCTCACTGACGAAAAGAGAGGTGATCTCGCCGCATACCTGCTGCGCCGTGCGCGCGTCCTGGGCTTTGAAAGTGATAAAAAAGCCCGGCATGCCGCGCGACGACTGGCCATAAGGGATCGGATTAATTCCGATGGCCTTGCGCGTCATATCGACGCGGTCGTCCATGGTGTATTTGTTGCCGCCGAACAAATCGAAGCGCGTGATGATCGGCTCGATACGCGAACGGCTCAGGATCTGTTCCCTCATCGACGCCAGCCGTCCGTTCAGATCTTCATTGACCACGGGTTTCACATAGTCTTCCGGCACCTTCTGTTGCTCGATGAGCACCAGCGTCTGCGACATATACTGCGGAGTCAGTACGTAGCTGATGCCGACGCCTACCGCCAAAAAAAGGAGCGCGGAAGCCAGAATCAGCCAGAATCTCCGCTTCAAGATCCCCGCGTAGTCCCGCATTGTCAATTCACGATGCCCGAGCATAGGACTCCTTGATCTATTTACTTCTTGAGGCGTATCTCTCGCGGCGAATATCCGATGCCGAAACCGATCGTCTGCCACAGACCGTTGAGAACATTGGGAGAATTCAGAAGACTCGACGATTGGTCGACAGCCGTGTAACTGGCGAATACGTTGCAATACCTGCCCAGCTTGCGCGTTGCCTGCACTCCACCATACTCCCCGCTGATGACTCCACTGTTGCTCAGTCCGGCAGTGCGCATATACGAGCCGGTCACGCCGATGGTCAGGTTCTTGTCAAAACTCCACCCGAAGTTTGCCATGGCGATATCGCTCTCTGCTCCGAGCATATATCCGGAACCGCCCGTGGTTCCATGGCTGTACGTCAGGCTGGCACTCCCGAACCGGAAGGTGTCGCTGGCTGAAGCGTTCGCCGAAACTCCGGTTGAAGAGGGCACGATGGCGCTGTTCGAACTTGAGATCCACTGCGGCCCCACCGAGGCGTTCGTCACCAGATGCGGATTCCACTGTCGGCTCAAGCTGCATTGCACAGTGTTGGCCTGGCTAAAGCTGATTTGCTCGGGATTGGCCTCCAGGATCGAGCCTACATAGTTGAAACGGGAAAATGAATACTGGCCTGAAAATGAGTTGCGCGCGTTCAGGCGGCGTGCGACGCCCGCGTCAACCATCCAAGTGTCGATATTCTGGCCATTCTGGTCGATATAGCGCATTTGCCCCGAAGAGCCGCCCAGGTTGAGGGTAGTTGCAGAGTCAAGGCTATGTCCGAACCCGATCTTAGTAAAGTTGTCGAACAAGCGGGTATTAAATGTCAGGATCGTCTGGTCGGGCGGGGTTGTCGTACCCGGCCCGCCGATCGGCTCTCCAGTTCCGGGGACGCCCGAGAAGCCCGTGGTTGGGGTCTCAAAAGTATAGCTGACATTGTCGCTGGCCATGAGGTTCCACATACGCCCAACCATGCCTTGCGAGAGCGACAGACGCTGAAAGACATTGCCCACCAAGGGCGGACCGGCCCAGGCCCAACCATATCCGCCGCCATACTGCATAGAGAACGGCAGGCGCTTGCCGGTATTCGCATAGCTCGCGTCTCCAGTGGTATATATTAGCCGCTGGCCACCCTGGTATCCGCCAAACTGCGCGGTCTGCGCAGAGCGCAGATCGTAGTGCAGCGTGCCGCTGACCGGTAGCCCAAACGATTCGTCAATGGAGGCGGGGCCGGGCGTCGCGGGCGCAAGTTGCGCTCTGCTCGCGGCACTGACGGTGAGAAGGAGAATCGCCATAACTGCAAAACTCGGTTTCATGGGGGAAGCCTTACGGAACGACAATCGTATCGCCCGGATTCAGAATGAGATTGAGCGAAAGGTCGCCCTTCAGCGCTTGCTTGTATTGCACCGGAATCTTCAACTGCTTGCCGCCTTCGACGCGCAGAATGTAAATCTTCTTGGCGTTGGCGTACGGCGTCAGTCCGCCGCCGGTGGCTATGGCCTGCAGCAGGGTCATGCCGGGTGTCATCTCAATCGGCCCGGTATGGCCGATTTCGCCCATCAGGTACACTTTCTTGCTATTCATCTGGCTCAGAATGACGGTGACATTCGGATCCTGCACGTACTTCTTGAGTTTAGCGGTAATTTCATCCGCCAACTGAAGCGGCGTCTTGCCGGATGCCTGGACATCCCCCAGGAGCGGCATCGAGATCATTCCGTCAGGCCGTACAAGCATCGTGTTCGACAGCGTCGGCTCTTTGAATACGCTCACGAGAAGCACATCGGTCGCGCCAATCACATAGCTGTCAGCCGTCGCTACCTTGGCCGCGTCTGGAGCTGTGGGCTTGGCCGTATCCTGCGCTGCCGGAGCCTTGTCTTGCGCAAGGCAGAAGAACGACGGAGCAATTAATGCCACAAGGAGAATGCTTCCCGGTTTCATAATGCGACTCCATTTTTCCTGGACATAGACGGATTGTCCATTTCCATCTGCTTGAGTTTGTAAAGCAGGGCCTTATAGCTGATTCCCAGCTCGGCCGCGGCGCGCTTCCGGTTGCCGCCGGTCGAATCCAGAACTTCTGAGATTAACTCGCGTTCGATCTGGATCGATGAGGCTCGCGTGGCTTCCTTGAGCAATAGATGCCGGGAACTCCCATTTGATCGGCCCGACGCTGTCGCCGCTTTGATGGCCGCCAGGGAGATTGCCTGGTCTCCTATGGCGACGAATGTCTTGATTGCGGTCTGAAGTTCTGTGAGATTGCCCGGCCAGTTGTGCTCCATCAGGTGGGCAATGCTTTCCTCGCAGAGTACCGGCTTTGGCCGGTCGAACTGCTTGGAATACTGCGTCAACAGCTCATCGGCTATCGAGAGAATCTCCGTCTTCCGGCAGCGCAGCGGTGGAATCCGCAGTGTGACGGCGGAGACAAGGTAGTAAAAATCTTCTTTCATGCGCCGCAACTTGACTTCTTCAGTAATTTCGCGGCTCGAACCGCATAGCAGACGGCCGGTTGCCGCCGGCTCGGAGTGAGAATAGAGGTGCACAATGCATTCTTGGAGTGGAATACTAAGATCATTTATATCATACAGATAGATTGTTTCATTGGTCGCAAGAGCGGCCACCAGTTCCGCTGCGCTGGCTTCCTTGCAGTCGATCTCCCGGAACTCGCCGCGGGAGCGAGTCGACTGCGCGTGGATCTGCGCGGCCATAGACCGCTTGCCCACGCCGTGCTCGCCCAGAATCAAGACCGGGCAGTCGCTTTCGGCAATCCGAACCAGCGCGCGCTGCATCCGCGCCTCAATCGCGGGAATCCAGTGAGTCTGCCGTTTCCCATTTTGGATCGTTGTCATGCCAGCCATAAGAGAACCAAGGTTCACCCACTCTATTGCAAGGCAGCTTCCAAACCAGGTGGAGGACTAGAAATGAACGTTTCATGCGAGTTAGAATTCGATAGAGAATCTCTGAACACGGAGGCGTTTTGCCGGCGGCGTTTGGCACGAGCGCGGCCTGAGCCGCGCCTTAAATGCCGCATAATCAGCGCGGACAGATAGGGATGGAATTCAATCTATCAATGGATACTGCAAAGAGATGGAACCAGGCTGCAAGAACATTTTTCGAGCTTCTTTCGCGCGCTCTTCTCCGAGGATGGATCGAAGAAAAAGCAAATATATTCCCATTGTGTGGGAAGTTTAGTTCCACTCAATTCCTTATAAAGTGGAAAGTATTTTCTTCATGAACGGGAAGAAAACTTCCCAAAAGAAGGGAAAATCATGGGAAATTCCTATGAATTAATCCCTTTCGGGTTCGGCGCTCCGATTGCTAGAGTAGAGGGGTACAGATCTGTATACGCGAGGATTTCACCACGGAGAATATGGTTCAAGACGAACACACTCCAGCGCCCCTGGGCTCCTGGCTCTCCCGCAACGCTCCACTTGCGCTGGCCTCACTCACCATCTGTCTGTTGGTGCTGGCGGTTTACTATCATGTGCTGGGAAAACTGGTCATCGACTGGCAGAGTCAGGATAATTCTCACGGCTTTCTGGTGCCCCTGTTCGCGGCGTTCCTGGTGTGGGAGAAGAGAAAAACCCTCCTCGCCAAGAAGATCGCTCCTGACTGGAGCGGCATTGCCGTGATGGCGCTGGGCCTGGTCGTTCTGATTCTGGGTATCTTCGGCTCCGAGCTTTTCCTCTCCCGGGTTTCGCTGGTCATCCTGCTGGCCGGATTGGTACTTTGCTTTGGCGGAGCGCAGCTCTTTAAGGAGCTGCGCTTTGCCCTGCTGGTCCTGTTGCTGGCCATCCCGCTTCCGGAACTTATCTACGGCCAAATTACTTTTCCCCTCCAGATTCTGGCCTCCAAACTGGCCAGCAACCTGCTTCCTTTCTTCGGCGTGCCGGTGCTGCGCGAGGGCAACGTCATCGAGCTTCCGCTGATGAAACTGGAAGTGGCCGAGGCGTGCAGCGGCATCCGCTCCCTGATGAGCCTCTTCACGCTGGCCGTGTTTTATGGTTACTTCATGGAGAAATCCGTTTGGCGGCGCGTCGCGCTCGTGCTGGCCAGCATCCCCATCGCGATTGCGGCCAACGCGGTGCGCATTCTCGGCACCGGACTGTGCGTCCAGTATTGGGATCCGGACAAGGCAATGGGCTTTTTTCACGAGTTTTCCGGCTGGGTCATCTTCTTGGTTTCTCTGGTGTGCCTCTATCTCTTCCATCGCGCGATGAACCTGTTCCCGGCCAAGAGGCGGCAGATATGAAGAACCCTCGATTCTGGACTGCGGTCCTGCTGCTTGCCTCTACGGCGCTTTTGCTCCATCTGCGCGCCAATGTGGATCACAATCCCCCCAGTGAGCCTTTGTCGCAGTTGCCGGAGATCCAGGCGGGATGGACGAGCAGAGATCAGAATATCGACCAGGAGACGCGCGACGTTCTTGGGACCGGTGACTTCCTTTCGCGCATCTATTCCCAAGGCGCGCAGTCGCCTCCCATCAGCCTCTTCATCGGCTATTTCCCAACCCAGAGAACCGGCCAGACCATTCATTCGCCCAAGCATTGCCTACCCGGCTCCGGCTGGGTCTTTGTCTCTTCCGATTCCGTCGATCTGATCGATGCCAGCGGCAAGCCCAACCGGGTGGGTGAATACATTATCGCCAACGGCGATGCCCGGCAGTTCGTTATCTACTGGTACCAGGCGCATGGGCGCAGCGTGGCCAATGAATATATGGCGAAGATTTACATGGTTGCCGATGCAATACGGCTGAATCGCACGGATGGGGCGCTGGTCCGTGTCATCACGCCGATCGCTTCCAGCGAAGACGCGGCGGCGGCCAGAAAGCGCGCCGAGGCATTCGTCAAGCAGCTTGCGCCCTTGCTGCCACGTTTTATCCCTGACTAAGCGCAGGTGCGGGAGCAGGGAATGGCAATGGATCTCGACCGATGGCTGATGGTTACAGCCGTTCGTTCGACAGCCTGAAAGGATGGAATAAAGTGGAAAGCGGATTCAAGGCATTTCAGTTCGCCATCGATGACGAGAGTAAACCGCGGAATCATCGCACGGCTCTTGGGCGCGCGGCTTTGGGGATCGTCGCTCTCTTTCTATCGCTCGCTCTATTGTCCGGATGCTTTCGCGATCCCAATGTGCGCAAGCATAAGTATCTGGAAAGCGGGCAGAAGTATAGCGCCCAGGGAAAAGACAGGGAAGCCGCCATTCAGTTTTCCAACGCGCTGAAGATCGACAAGAACTTCGCCGAAGCGCATTATGCCCTGGCGCAGACTTACCTCCATTTGGGCGCATTCAACGCCGCCTACGGCGAACTCCAGAAGACGGTGAACCTGCAGCCGGCGAACGTGAAAGCGCGGATCGATCTGGGAAATATGCTGCTGGCAGGCAATAAGATTGACGATGCCCAGGCGCAAGCCGCGGCAGCCCTGGCGTCGCAACCGAGCAATGCCGATGTTCACGCATTACTTGCCCGCATCGCGGCCCGGCGGGGACAAAAAGATATTGCTCTGACGGAGATTAATCGCGCGCTGGAACTGGCCCCCAACGAAGCCGCTCTTCACGAAACCCTCGCCATTCTGGAAGTGGGTGATTCCGCCCAGGGTGCTTCGGTTGAAGACGAATTGAAGAAATCCATCGCGCTCGATCCTAAGTCCGTGAACGCCAAGCTGCTGCTCGCATCTTTCTATTCCAGGAATAATCGCCTGCAAGATGCCGAGCATGCATGCTGGAGCGCTGTCGCCACCGATCCGAAAAATCTAAGTGCGCGGGAATCCCTGGTTCAGATGATTCTCAGACAGGGCGATCAGGCCAGGGCCGAGCAAGTGCTTCGCCAGGCTTCAAATGACTTTGCGGATAATCCGCGGGGTGTCAGAATGCTGGCTGACTACTACAACGGCACAGGACAGATTGACAAGGCCAGGGCAGAGTTCGCAAACCTAGCCAAGAAATACCCCAAGAATGTCTCCGTGCAGGAGGGATACGTCCGCATTCTTCTTCAGGTCAAGGACTTTGCCACCGCCCAAACCGTGATTACCGGGTTGATGAAGAAAAACGGCAAGGATCCTCAGGTCGCGGTGCTGAACGGAATTGTCCTGCTCAACACCGGCAAGACAAATGACGCGGTCAATGCACTCCAGAGCGCAGCCAATGACGCGCCCAAGGATGCCTTCATTCAGCTTTGGCTAGGCAAGGCCGCGCTCGCCAAGGGCGATACTGGACTGGCTGAAAAGAGCTTTCATGAGGCCGCGCAACTGAGCCCGCGCGACGTGGATGCGCAGGAGGAACTTGCGCGCATGGCAATGCAGCGCGGCGACATGAGTATGCTCTCCGATGTGGCGGAGAAGACCATCGCCGCCGACCCGCGCTTCCCCAATGGCTACCTGTGGCGAGCTACCGTTGAGGTCTCCCGTAACACCCAGGACAAGGCTGAGGCCGACCTGAAGACTGCTATGGACATTGCTCCGCACAGCTCTCCGGCTTATCTAATGCTCGGAGAGCTTCGCTATATGCAAAAGAAATACCCGGAAGGCGCGACGCTGATGGAGCAGGCTCTGCAGTACGACCCCAATTCTATTGGCGCCTTGCGCGGGCTAGTCGGTTACGATCTCATGAAGAAGCAGCCCGCCCAGGCCGTCGCTCGCATCAACGCGCAAATCGCCAAGAGTCCGAAGAACAGCGGATTCTACGATATGCTGGCTCAGCTTCAATCCCAAAACAAGGATTTCGACCAAGCTGCCGCCTCCGCCCAGAAAGCCATGGAGGTGAATCCCGACGACGGCGAGTCGGTTGCGATTTACTCGCAGTTGCAGGTTCAGCGCGGACAGGCGGCGAATGCGATCGGTGCCTGGGAGCAATGGTCGAAGAGTCATCCTAACAATGCCGGCGCCTACGCCATTCTGGGAACCCTGGAGGAATCGCGCGGGAATAAGCAAAAGGCGGAGGACTACTACAAGAAGTCTCTGCAAATCCAGCCCGCGCAGCCGATCGCGGCCAACAATCTTGCCTACATGATGCTGCTCAATGGCGAAAATGTGGATGTAGCCTTGACGCTGGCGCAAACGGCTCGCAGGGGAATGCCGAATTCGCCTAGCTCCGCCGACACCCTGGCCTGGGCCTACTACTATAAGGGCACCTACGGATTCGCACGCGATCTTCTCGAAGAAGCCGTCAAAACCGATCCCGGCAACCCAACGATGCAGTATCACCTGGGAATGGTGTATGCCAAGATGATGGATAAAAGCAATGCGGCGATTCATCTCAAGAAAGCCATTGCGCTGGCGCCCGATTCGCCGGCGGCCAAGGACGCAAAAGTTGCGCTGCAAGGACTAGGCTAGACGGCAGTTTGCTTTTGATTACGGCCAGCGGCGCGATCTGCTGGCCACCATTTTGAACAGCTGCCTGCGCGCAGCGCTGCCGAGCATATTCTTTAGATCAGAGCAATTTCCATGACGACAAATACCCAGACCATCGCACGCAACACCGGCTGGTTCAGCATCGAAAATGCTCTCAATGCGCTAGTAGCGCTTATCACTTCGATTGCCATCAACCGTTATCTTGGTCCAGATAAGAATAGTTACATCATCTTCGTCTCTCAGGTCGCCGCGATGGTCAGCGGTTTGGGGGGATTCGGCATTCCCGCAACCACAAAGAAATACATGGCCGAGTTTATCGGCATGGGGGACCGCGGAACAGCGAGATTTATTTATTGGCGTACCTTGGCGATTCAAACAGCACTGGCCACTTTGGCTGCCGGAAGCCTGCTGATTTGGGTGTTAAAAACGGCAACCGGCGATTACAAGCTGGCTTCGGCTCTGCTGGTGCTGAGCATATGGCCTGCGATGATCAACTCCATCTCGGCTCAGGCCAACACCGCTACGGAAGATTTATCGACGAATCTGCCGGGCTCCGTCGCCGCGGCCTTGACTTACTTAGTCGCGATTGCGGCAATGGTGGTGCTGCATTGGGGTGTTGTCGGCGTTGGCGTAGCGCTGCTCTGCATGCGATCCGTCGATTTTCTCGTGCGCTTCTTTCCCGCCATGAAGCGTGTGCTGGAATGGAAGACAACCCATCTTCATCCACCGGGTTTAGTCCGCAGGATGTTCCCTTTTGCCTGGCAGAACCTCGTCAGCACAGCGGTGGCAATGGTCGTTTGGGGCCGTTCCGAAGTTTTACTGCTGGAGTATCTTAATTCAGACAAAAACCAAGTATCTTTCTATTCCGTGGCATTTACCATGGCGGAGCAATTGCTGCTGGTGGCGATCATCTTCGGATCAGCGGCCGGCACCACTATCTTTGTGCAATACGGTCGAGACAAATCCAAGCTGCCCGAACTGGCGGCCTCCGCTTTCCGCTACATCGCATTGATGTCGATTCCTCTGCACTTCATCGCGGCGTCGCTCGCAGTGCCTTTGCTGCTGCTTTTCTACGGCCACAAATTCCAGGGTGCAGCGATGGTTGTGGCGCTGGCTCCGCTTCTCTGCATGTTCAAAGCCTTTCTTGCGCCCGCGCAAAACCTACTGGAAAGTTCGGAACGGCAGCGGTATGTGATTGCCGCTACCGTCTTTGCGGGGATCATCGATATTAGCGTGGCGTGGTATCTCATTCCAGCGCACGGCGCAGTCGGCGCTTGTATCGGCAACGGCGCGGCGCAACTAACAGCCGTCGGTATCTTGTGGGCCATAGTTATCTATCACTTTAAGGTGAAACTGCCCTGGTTGCAGGTTGCAAAGATTGTTTTAATCAGCGCACTGGCGGCACTGACAGCGCATTTAATTGCGTTGCGCCTGCCGCCTGTGCCGGCCATCCTCTGCGGCGGATGCGCGGCGCTAATCGTCCTCTTCGGGCTTTTCTACCTGATGCGCGTGCTGGAGCGGGAAGATCACGACCGTCTCGGGGTTCTGGCCGGGATGCTGCCCAGGCCAGTCACCTGGCTGATGGATAATCTGCTCTGGTTGCTGACCCGTCAGGATGTTGCCAAGGAATCTCCAACAGCTTTTTTCAACGACAATGCGATTCCCGCGGAATCATCGATGCTCACAGAAGCGCAGCGCCAAGCTCAAGTTCAATGCGCACCTCCATCCATGGACGGCAAATTCAGAGGTGATCAGGGCATCAAAATCAGTGTCGTTATTCCCGCTTACAATGCGGCGCGCTTTCTGCCGCGCTGCCTGGAGTCGATCTTCGCGCAGACACTGAAGCCGGCGGAGATTATCGTCGTCGATGACGGTTCGACAGACAACTCAGCGGCGCTGGCGGCGGAGCTAGGAGCGAGAGTTGTGCGCCGCCCCAATGGCGGGATATCGGCCGCCAGAAATATGGGCATCCAAAATGCTTCGAGCGAGTGGATCGCCCTGCTGGACGCAGATGATCTGTGGGCGCCCGAGAAGCTGGAGCGTCAGGCTGCCCTCATTCGTCCCGAGACTGTGCTCGTCTACACCGGCATCCGGTTCTTTGACGATAAAGGCATTCGTGACGAACGGCTTGCAATCGACCCAATCTTAGCGAACAAGATGCTGCGGTATTGCAATCCAATACCGTGCACATACATTATCAGACGTGAAGCGCTCATACAGGGAGGGGGTTTTAGGGAAGATATTCGCACTTGCGAGGACTGGGAGATGTTAGTACGGCTACGGCGGTTGGGAAAGTTCGAAGCTGTGGCCGACCCTCTTACAGACGTTTATCTTCATTCAGACAGCCTCAGCGCGAATCCGGAACTGATGCTGCAAGGGTTCGAGCGGTTGCTCGACACTACACTCCTAGTTGATCTGCAAGGCTTCGAGCGCTGGGCCTGGAGACATCGCATATGGGCGGAGCAGTTTCGCTGCGCGGCGATGATCGCGCGGGAAAACAAACTTAAGGGTGAGCTCTACTATTTGTATTGTTCGCTGCGTGCATGGCCGTCTCCCTTTTGGAGGCCGCGCCGATTTGCCGAGTTTGAGGTAAGCGTAAGAAACCGGCTTCGCAGATGGGTGGGAGTATGATGAACCGCGCAACAGACCAGGGAATCTGGATTGAATCGGATGCTCCCTTAGCGGACACGCCTCAGTGGTCCATTCCCTTACGATTGGTGCGGGCCGTCGTCGAGGGAGAGACCGCAAATCTGGGCTGCGTTTCGCCGCTCCTGGCAAGCAACTTGGAAACAATCCGCGATATCTACGCCGCTTGGATTCCCGGCCACCAGATACCACTCTCGTTTGAGCTATCCTCCAATGCCGCGGCTCCGGGCAAGGGCGTATCGCTGTTCTTCTCCGGAGGTGTGGACAGTTTTTATTCCCTCATCAAGCACCGGGAAGAGGTTGAAAATCTGGTGCTGGTTCACGGCTTCGACGTGCCCCTGGCAGAGACCAAAACCTTTGCTCTGGCCGAAGCGCAAGCCCGTGATGCGGCCCGTCTCTTCGGCAAACGCATGATCGTAGCCAGGACCAATCTGCATTGGGAGGAATCCCGTATGTATGTAGAACAACCCCGGATTCCCTGCAGTTGGGGAATGTACCAAGGTGCTGCGCTTGCGGCAGTCGCTCATGTGCTCGCACCCTGCCACGGCAAAGTGTATATTGCATCGTCATTCTCCTATACCGAACTGCACTCGTGGGGATCGCACCCGCTGCTGGATCCGCTCTGGTCCACTGAGGCACTCCAGATCGTCCACGATGGCGGGGAGGCCCGCATGGATAAGTTGCGTGTCCTGGTTCAGTACCCCGAGGCGCTGGCGCGGCTGCGGGTTTGTTGGCAGAACTTGGGCAACTACAACTGCGGCCTCTGCGAGAAGTGCGTCAGGACCATGTTGGCCTTGCGCGCCCTCGGCATCGATCACTGCGCCGCATTTCCAGATACCCTCACGCCGGAACTCGTGCGTCAGCAAGGGCTCAGCCACGATTCCGCGCCGTTTTGGCGGGAATTGCCTTACCTCAGTTTGCCGACGGCCTATCAAGCAGCCGTGAAATCTGCCATCCATAGCTTCGATGTGGGCCTGCCATCGCGCACGGGTAGGTGGAAACGGGGCGTCAAACGATGGCTATACGCTGCGCGGAACGCCGGGAAGGCATTAGCATCGCCGATTGACCCTTCTTAAATGCGTGTGGCGCTTAGTTTTGTGAACCGGCAAACTCTGGAAGCATCGGTATTTCGCCGGCTGGAGAGATATATGAACCGTGTAACATATAACGGAATCTTTATTGAATCGGACGTTCCTTTGACCGATACGCCCCAGTGGTCGGTGCCCTTGCGCTTGGTAAAGGCTGTCGCCGAGGGAGAGGCCGCAAATCTGGGCAGCGTTTCGCCGCTCTTGGCAAGCAATCTGGAAACCATCCGGGATATCTACGCAGCTTGGATTGACGGCGGGCACAAGATACTGCTGAACTTTGAGGTTTACTCGGAAGCCGCTGCGGCGGCCAGGGGCGTATCGCTGTTCTTCTCCGGCGGCGTGGACAGTTTTTATTCCCTCATCAAGCACCAGGACGAGGTTGAGAACCTGGTTCTGATTCACGGTTTTGATGTTCCCCTGGCGGATACGAAGACGTTTGAGCTGGCGGAAACTCAAGCTCGCGAGGCTGCACACATCTTCGGCAAGCGTCTTATCGTGGTAAGGACCAATTTGCATTGGGAACAGCCCGGCGTTCCGGGCGGCTGGGCAATGTATCACGGTGCGACGCTCGCGGCTATCGCGCATGCGCTCGCGCCCAACCACGGGAAGGTGTTTGTCGCATCGACCTCCTCATACGCCGATCTGCACCCATGGGGATCGCATCCGCTATTGGATCCGCTCTGGTCAACTGAGACGGTCAAGATCGTCCACGATGGCGGCGAGACCCGCATGAATAAGCTGCGCATCGTGATTCAGTACCCCGAAGCGTTGGCGCGCCTGCGCGTCTGCTGGGAGAATCTGGGCAACTACAACTGCGGATTGTGTGGAAAGTGCATCCGGACCATGCTGGGATTGCGCGCGCTGGGCGTGGATCGCTGCGCCGCGTTTCCAGATACGCTGACACCGGAGCTCGTACGCCAGCAGGAACTCCTCCACCGGTCCGCGAAGGTCTGGCGGGACATGCTCTGTCCCAGTCTTGGACCGGCCCTATACGCTGCCGTGCAGTCGGCCATCCATAGCTGCGAGACTAGCCTGCCGCCGCGCACGGGCAAGTGGAAGCGGGAGATCAAACGATGGCTATACGCCATGCGTAACTCCGGGAAGGCATTGATGTCGCCGATCGAACATTCCGGGAGGCACGAGGTCCAACCATGACCTACCGCATCGTTGTCGAACCCGGAAGTTATGGTTGCCACAACATGGGCGACGTTGCCATGATGCAGGGCGCCGTCGCTCGCCTGATCGAGTTGTGGCCCCAGGCTGAGATTGAAGTCTTGACCTCTCGCCCAGACCTGCTATCGCGTTACTGTCCTTCCGCCGCGCCACTCTCAGTGGAGGCGCGCAAAGCCTGGTTGTCGGGCCGATCCTTGATCGGTGGCTTTCACCGGAAACTGCCGGCAGGAATCTCGGCCTCCTTGCAGAAGCTGGAGAGACAGCTCTGGTTGCGCCGTCCGGAGGTGACTGACTTTGGTTTCCGAATTAAGGAGGCGATTCTGCGCAGGCCGGCCCCGTCACCATCCAGCTTTCGCAAACGATTGACTGGCGCCAGCCTTTTGGTGATCAGCGGCATGGGTGGGATCAACGACGCATTCGAAGACTCCGCTTGCCCGCTACTGGACGAGTTAGAGGCGGTGTTACTGGCCGGCATCCCGATTGTAGCCTTCGGGCAAGGTATTGGCCCCTTATCGAATCCTGCGCTGCTCGAAAAAGCCCGAGCGGTGCTTCCCCAGCTCAAGCTGATAGGCCTGCGTGAAGGCCACACGGGCTTGCCGCTTCTCGAGTCTCTCGGCGTGCCAAGAGACAGAATTTCCGTTACTGGAGATGACGCTATTGAACTCGCATATCGACTTCGTCCCAGTTTTCCGGGAAATTCTATAGGCATCAACTTGCGAATTGCCAAATATGCGGAAACGAGCAATGAGATGGTTGGCAAGCTGCGTGAACCTCTTCGGATCGCTGCCCAGGCACTGAACTCCTCCTTGCTTCCCGTGCCCATATCGTTCCATGGTAGTGACTCCGACGTGGAGGCCGTCGGCAAGTTGCTAGATGATCAGAACCACGGTACTCAGGCAACGATCGAGAGTCCGGAGGATGTTATTTGCCTGATCGGAAGTTGCAGAGTCGTCGTGACTGGAAGTTACCATGGAGGAGTTTTCGCTTTGGCGCAGGGCATACCGGTGGTAGGCTTGGTGCACTCCCCTTACTATGAACAGAAGTTCACCGGTCTCCAGGAACAATTCCCTGGAGGATGCCGCATACTCGACTTCAGGCGGCCTGTCACTCCCGGCGAGATTCAGGATACAATCCATGATGCATGGGAATCCGCGGAACAGGTCAAGGAGTCACTGCTTAGGGACGCAGTTCGCCAAATTGTTCTTAGCCGTGCGGCCTATCGGACTGCGAAGAAGCTGTGTCCGCTCGAATCGCAGGAATGAGAGGGTTGAAACGTTGCGCGTGCTTTCTGTTACCAATTCTCCGTACCTGCCCCAGGGATTCGGTGGCACGGAGCAGTCCACCCATTCAATAGCGATAGCCCTCAGGAAACATGGCGCTGAAGTCGGTGTCATGGCAGGGCTTCGGGCCGGCGACTGGTTTTGGTTCAGGAATCGTATTACTTCGAAACTGCGCGGCGTGGATGTCTACACAATTGACAAGTTTTGTGGATACCCCGTCTTCAGGGGTCGGGGAGTAATATCAAGTCTTCTTGCGGTGATCCACAAATTCAAGCCGGATATCGATTCGTTCCCCATTTCGAGGCACGGATTCAGGTAAAGGACTTTACATGAACTTTCCGATTAGCGTCATCATACCAACTTACCAGCGTGGCAGTCTTATCGGTGAAACGATAGAATCGGTTCTCGCGCAGACTCTTCCTGCAAATGAAGTCATTGTTGTGGACGACGGATCGACAGACGATACCGAACAGGTATGCAGTCGATTTGGCGATGGAATCAAGTACAAGAGGATAAAGAATAGCGGCGTTCAAATTGCCAGAAACACCGGCGTAAGCCTCTCCTCTTCCCCGTGGTTGGCATTCTGCGATAGCGATGACCTATGGCAGCCGGATCATTTGGAACGCATAGCCAAACTTGTCGAATCCTGCCCACAAGTCAGTTGCGCATTCGGCAATTTCATGTTCTTTGGGGACAATGTCGACGGTCTCTGGAAGACTAGATCTATGTTCGAAATGGCCCCGCACGGCTTCTGGGAGATAGACAAGCGGCAGGTTGCTGACGAAGCTTGGATATTTGTAGACTCTTTGGCTCCCAACATATTGGACGCTCGGGACTTTGAACCGTTTTGGCCGTCCGCTTTCAGCATTTCGAGGGAGTATTTCGACCGGGTCGGGGGGTACGATCCGAATATGTTCGACATCCCATCAGAGGATTTCGAATTTACGTTTCGCTGCCTGACAGGAGGAGGACAAATCGGAATAACGACCCATCCGACAGTCGGAATCAGGAAACACGGCAAAAATCAGAGGGCAACCTCTCGAGAGGGCAGACTCCGCCAGTCGGTTGGCGAAATAACGGTTTACTCTTATATTGTCATGCGTCACGACCTGCCATCGACGTTGCGAAAAAAAGCGTTTGCAACGACACACTCGCGCTGTGTGGATGCGATAGGGTATGCGTTTTCGTCCGGGCATCTCGAGTATGTGAAGGCCTTATCGCCCGCGCTCTGGAAGGACAGACGATACTTGTCCTGGAAATTAACGACAAAAGTTGCCGTGGCATTCCTGCCCGCAAGACTAGGCGCGTTTCTCAATCGCATCCTTGTTCGGGGAACGTTCATCAATTCACGCTCGATAAACTCACATCTGAAATCGAAGTTTTATGAGGCCGTGGGTGCCTTATTCGGGCATTTCTCGGACAAGAAAGGCAATTAGCAAGGCATACGAACGAAGCGCTTGATGCGGTTCCATGCATTCGCTCCGGCGGCAAGTGATCTGGTGCTGTGATTGGACAAGCGTCGTGCTCGCTTGAGCGAAGCAATCAACGCGAAACGGCGCCTTTGAGCCGACACACAGCGGTTTGAACCCGGAGTCGGCCCCAGCTTTGGCCTTCTGCGAGGGCATTTCGATTCGTGGGCGATACAGCCCGGGGTTTACACGGCTGGGATATTACGCCCTGCAAGAGTCCAGGATGCGGGAATAGAAACTCCGGCCCCATACGTGTATCTTTTAAATATGGCTGTTGATTCCGTTTCGGTAATAGTTCCTCATCACAATCGTCCGAATTCCGTTCGCGAAGCGTTGCTGTCGATCCATAACCAGACCGTCAAACCAGCCGAGATCATATTGGTGGACGACAACTCCAGCCCGGGAAACCGGGAGAAGCTGAAAGACCTATCGAGTTTGGCCACCGTCCTCAATGTGCCAGATGGTTTTGGTTGTTGTGCAGGGGCGCGTAACTTTGGCGCGCAACATGCAAAAGGCCAGTGGTTGGCATTCCTCGATGACGATGACTGCTATCTACCGGACAAGCAGGAACGGCAGATTCGCTATCTTGAAGCTCATCCTCAGGTGATAGCCTTGGGTGGCGGTATGACGATGGTGACGCCGGAAGGACGAGAGGAGTATTGGGGTGACAAATACACGCACCGGTTGACGGTTGCGAACGCGCTCTGCTACACCGCATCCATGGCGCAGGCGCTTATGATCCGCCGCGATGTCTTTCTGGAACTGGGCGGTTTCGATTCACGGATGCGTTATCTGGAAGATTACGAGTTTGGAATTCGTTTGCTTGCTTCCGGTCATGAAACTCACTTCCTGGGCGAGCCTCTGTTGGTCTACTATCGGGGTGGCCGGCAGCAGATGAGTTTAGAATGGGGCGGTATGTTCACCTCCGAAATGCAAATAATCAATAAGTACGCCGGTCTGGCGCGCCGGGAATTCGGCCCGCTCGGCGCAATCCGGCTGAAGGCGCGGTGCTGCAAGAAACATGGGCTGCGAAAGGGACGTATAGTGGGACGGTCAGTTTGGGCTTGGGGTTGTGCTCTGGAAGCAATCTTTGGCCGCCTGCGCGGAGAATTTGATACCTGACCGGTCCAGATGGGCATAGGAGGCGTCGGGTTTTGAGGATTGAGATGGCGGAACGGGAAACACCTTTTGACGATCAGAGCCGTCTTGGTTATTTACGTGGCCGGGCTGAGTCGCAACGGCCGTCTGCCGTCATCGCATCGGTGTTTCAGACGGGCCTGAATCTGATGCGCGACCTGGAGCAGAAGAGTATCCGCGTGGTGGGCGTGGATTGTAATCCAGATAACCCAGGCTTCCGCTCCAGATACGGGCAGTCGTTCCTGTGTCCAAACCCAGACGAGGAACCCGATAACTGGTTGGCGTTCATGGTCACTCTCGCCAAGGCCATGGGTGAAAAACCAGTGCTGATTGCCGCAGCGGACATTTTTGTCTCCGCAATCGGGCGCCATGCCAAGGCTCTAAGCGAGCATTTCATCTTCTCAGTAAGCGGGTGTGTGTTACAGGCAGAACTTTCCACTAAAGAAAAGCAGTACGCTCTGGCTCGCGAATACGGTCTGCCTTCTCCCAGGTCGATCTATGTCCAGGCTGCTGAGGAACTAGAAGAATTCTGCGTTGATGCTCGTTTTCCAGTGCTTCTAAAGCCTCGTTCCCATCGGGAGTGGGAGGGCTTGCCTATAGACAACCCTCTTCGTGGCCGCAAAACGGTCTCTGCCCAAACTCGGGAGGAATTAATTTCTCGCTATCAGGAAGTTTGCGCGCTGGTGCCCCAGGCCGTCGCGCAGGAGGAGATTGTCGGGCCGGATTCGGCCAAGTACTGTTATCTCTCGGTCTATGCGCGCTCCGGCCAGCGCCTGGGATCCTGCGTGGTTCAGGAATTGCGGGCCTATCCTCTTCTCTATGGCTGCGCATCCTTGGTGAAGCCGGTCATCGACGAAGAGATAGATCGAATCTGCAACACGTTCTTACAGTCGATAGGCTATATCGGAATTTGTGAAATAGAACTCAAGAGGGACACACGCGATGGGCAGGTTCTGTTAATTGAGGTGAATCCGCGGGTCAGCGGCACGGGGGACTGTTCCCGGTACACGGGAGTTGAGACCGGGTATATCCATTATCTGGACCTGATCGGGCAGACGCCCTCCCCGGTGTATGCGACTCACTTTGACTTTCAGCACATGATGCTGGTAAATGACCTCACGTCCTTTCCTATCTATCTTGGTCAGGGCATGATCGGCTGGCGGGAATATCTTCGGTCGTGGAGAGGGCGGATGGAATTCTTCGACTTCGATTGGAGGGATTTCTCCAATGCGCGGAGGACGGCTTTTCGCGGTCTCCGGGCGCTCGCGGGAGGGCTGTTGCGCACCTGGGGGCTTCGTAAATGAAGACCTTACAGAGGCAAATGATCCGTCATTCCTTCTTGAAGTACCGTTCGATGCGCATAAAATGCCGCCCATAAATATATCCCATAAGATGCCAGAATGGCAGTTCGTCGGCAAAAGCCTGCCTTGGGTCGTGGGTGACAAGCAGATGGCGGGGAAGCGACGCCAGACCCCTGAGTGCGTGGCCAAATTTGTAACGGGGAATCCCAAGCAAATAGCGGACAGGTTCCTTGCAATCCCGGCCGGATAGCCCCTCGGTAATTCCATTCCAGTAGCGCCAGCGCCGATGGTAATTCCGCGTAAGGCGTTCAGGCGGGATGAGGTGATAGATGATCAAATCTGGGACATAAATTCCGCGAACACCGGCGCGAACCATTCTTTCCTGTAACTCTTTGTCTTCGTTCATCAGGAGATCCGTAGCACCGCGGCCGCATTGGGTGGAGAATAAGCCAATGCGCTCAAAAACGCCACGGCGAATCACGGCGTTTCCACCCCAGAGTTCGGCAGCAGATTCTACTCCAAAAAATGCTCTGGGTACCGATGCGGTTATGCCGACAGCCGCGTGAGATACGGGAGGGAGCCAGTCCGGGGCCGGGGCCGTCCAGTTGGGAAGATAAGCTCCGGCGATGAACTGGGTTTCAGAATCGGCAAACTCGCGCGCTATTACTTCGTACCATTTGCCGTCGATTTGCTCATCATCATCGATAAATCCGATGAGCTCCCCGTCGCCGGCCCGTATGCCCGCATTGCGTGCATGGGACAATCCCTGATTCATTTCCTTAAGGTAGCGGCAAGAAATGGCAGCGTTGAACTGAATCTCGCGAACAACCCCCTCCGTATCATCCTTGCTGTTATTATCGACAATCCAGACCGTCACCTCCAATCCCGCGGGTACGTGGACTCGCAATAGACTATCAATAGCTGTCCTCAATAAGCCGCTCCGATTATAGGTGGGAACTACCACGTCAAGCTTCATGAATTGGCCTCTCCTTGTAAATTGCCGTTGCGGGCATCGCTTGGAAATCCTATTTGACTGTGGCGTTGAATACCGCACACAGATAAGTCTTCACGTCGATTGCCCGGCTCCTAAATAGCTCAAGCAGATGAGTCCTCCGAGGAGATGCTTTGCCATGCTGGAGGAATCAGCCCCGGCGGCGTAGGGTCCAGGTTGAACCATCTGTCGGGGAAGACAACGTGCTTCTCTGGGCTTGGGTTAAGCCATGCCCCCCACCAGGAAAATGAACTGTTCGCGATAATATGGTGCTGGCAGGCTGACATCAGACGCAGGTCTTCGTGCGCCGCTTCTTCATTGTTGTGATCCACGAAGACCATGCGTTCAAGTTTTGGCAGGCACTCGCGCGCGGTGTCGATCTCATCGGAGAATACAAAAAAAGTGGGATTGACTAACCTCTCATTCATCGCCTGAATTGCTCTCCGATAGTAGGTAATAGGCAATAAACGTCTTCCCCCGCGGTCGACTTTATAATCGCCGAGGCGAACGTGCAGCGAGACAGAGCATTCGCACGCCTGGATTTCGTTCAGTCTTTCAAGGTTCTTTCCTGAAGGAGCCTCGCGTAGTTTAAGCTCCGTTCGCAACTGTTGTTCGACTTCTTGTACGAATCTGTATGCTTGAAAATAACCTTTGAGATAAACGCATTGAACGGATTGTGATATTGGAAGTTCGGGAAGAAAAGTCCATACCTTATCTTCGGGTTGTTGCCAAACTGCTGTATGAGAAACGGATTTAGCACAGAATACTACCAGCTTCTTCTTTATGGAAGTCGTCCACATGAACCGGTCCCATGAGTTCCAATCGCGAAAGGGTGCTGAGATACAATAGATTGAAAGAGCAAAAGGACGCGGGTGACCAAATGACCCGGCGCTGTCATCTGGCACCTTGATGATCTCCAGTGTTGCTCCATATTGTTTAGCGTAGTAAAGTCCAGCGGCATACTGAAAGAGTTGATTCCCCAGTCCGCCTTTCTGAGTAACCAGAACCTTCATACTACAGACGCTCCTGAATATAATGCTTGTGCTGCGTTGAGAATAACTCATTCAGAATAAATAACCCTGCTGCGCCTTGATTTTAGCTCCTCCAGGCTTGCCCGATTTGAGGAGGTCAAGGCCAATAGCGGCCAGTAAAAAGGCAGGCACTGGTTTGCACCCGGAAGCGGCTCATGCTTTGGCCGCTGATGCCGATTCGTTTCACATCGTAAGGATTAGTCTTTCCCGGCAGATTCGTGCCTCCATAGAACGAGAAGGCTGCGCGATAGCCTGCCTCGCGCGCTAACTTCTGTGTCTGATCCGTGAAGCTGGTCCTGCCGCCGAACGGATAGGCAAGCGCATCGGCTTCTATGCCAAGTTGTTCCTTCAATATGGCTCGGGACTTGGATAACTCCTCTAACTTCCGCTCCGGCTCCAATCGGCTGAGCACGGAATGCAAATGAGTGTGCGAGCCTATTTCCATGCCGTTTTTACTCATCTCCCGCGCTTCGTCCCAATTCAAGAAACGCCTTGCTGTTCCGATAGGATCATCACCCTTTGATTCCTCTGTCAGTTCACGAACGAAACGAGCGGAGTCGTAGTTATTAGGCTGCTTATAGGCCTTCAAGATAGTATTCAAGCTCTTTCGCAAGCCGGACTTGTCAATATCAATGGCTAACTTGGCCGGATAATGGAGTGAAAACCGGCGTCTTCGCGCGGTTTTGACGAGATAGGCAATGCGATCCCACCACGGAAGCTCGCAGGAGCCTACCATGCCGGTGGTAAGAAAGAACACCCCTTGTACACCTTGCGAGCGGAGGATGGGATAGGCGATCTCGTAATTATCCAGATATCCGTCGTCGAAGGTCATCAGCACGCGGCAGCGGGGGGTCTTATCCTCGCTCGTGCCGTCGAGAAAGGCCAATGCTTCATCGAGAGTTACCAGCGAAAGGCGGCGCTTCAGGTAGGCGATTTGATTGTCGAACTCTTCCGCGGTAGCCGAGAAAACTCCCGGGTCGAAGAGATCGTCCTCGGCATTGCCGATGCGATGGTAGTTCAAGACCAGCAGGGAATCTCGCGCCGGAAGCTGCGAAAGCAGGAACGAAGTGCCGCTCCAGAGCAACCCGCGCGCCAACAGATCGCGTTTTCCACCGAAAGTTAGCCCGCCTGCCATAGCACCAGATTATAGAAGAGACGGGATGCGCACTTGCCTGCGTTACCCTAAGACAAGATGGGCCGCATCCGCGTACTTCCCGACCAGGTTGCCAACCAGATCGCCGCCGGCGAAGTGGTAGACCGGCCTGCCTCGGTCGTCAAAGAGCTGCTGGAGAACGCTCTGGATGCCGGCGCCAATCGCATACGCATCGAGGTCGAAGCGGGCGGGCGCAGGCTCATCCGCATCAGCGACGACGGCCAGGGCATGAACCGCGACGACGCGCTGCTGGCCTTCGAGCGCCACGCCACCTCCAAGCTGAGAACCGCCGACGACCTGCTGTCTATCAATACATTAGGTTTTCGCGGCGAGGCGCTGCCCTCCATCGCTTCGGTGGCTCGCGTCACGCTGGAGACTTCCACAGAAGAGGAAGCCGCCGGAACGCGCGTCGAGATCGCCGGTGGCAAGATCCTCCACGTGGACGATGCGGCCCTGCCGCGCGGAACCACACTCGCCGTCGCCGATCTCTTCTTCAACACCCCGGCGCGGCGCAAATTTCTCCGCGCCGAATCCACTGAGCTGGCCCATGTGACCGCGCTCGTTACCCACTACGCCCTGGCTCACCCGGAGAAGCACTTCGAGCTGCTATCAGCCACGCACACCATCGTCTCCGCGCCGCCGGTGTCGCGCACAGCCGAGCGGATTTATCAGATTTTCGGTCCAGAGACACTGGCCCTGCTGCTGCCGGTGGCCGCGGAACTTCCGCTGGAGCGCGCCGGGCTGCCGGAGCCGCCGCCGTGGAAGAGGAATCCGGACGAACCCGCGCGCGCGCCCGGCGTACTGCGGCTGACCGGCTTCTACTCCAAGCCGGAGCTGCAAAAGCTCAATCGCAACTCCATCTACATCTTCGTCAACAAGCGCCTGATTAGGGACCGGCTGCTGCTGCACGCCATCTCCGAGGCCTATCGCAATGTGATTCCGCCCACCAGCTTTCCCGTGGTCCTGCTCTTTCTGGAGATGCCGCCCGAAGAGGTGGACGTGAATGTCCACCCGGCGAAGACCGAAGTCCGCTTTCGCCAGCAGAGCATGGTGCACGACTTCGTTCGCGACAGCCTGCGCACCGCGCTGATCAAAGCCCGTCCCGCCGCCGGCTTTCTGGCCGCGCTGGACTCAGCGCCCGCCGCCTCTTCCTCGCTGATGCCCCCGGCTGCCTCGCCCTTGCCTGGCGCGCCGGAGAGCGATTCACGATTGCCTAAGCCCGACTCCGATCCGGCCGCATTGCAGTCCGCCCGGGTAGACGCGGCAGCCTTTGAGTTGACGCCACAGATGCCGACGCCCGTTCCCGGCAAGCTGCCCTTTGCCGCCCAGAGCATGAATCCCGGCGGCTGGGACGGGAACGACCGGCAAGCGTGGGGCGAGGCCGCGGCATCGCTCTTCCAACCGGCCAGCCTGCCGCCCCCTGGCGATTGCTCCCCATATCCGGGTGATACAGCCCGAATGAATCCGGCGGCGGAGACGGCTCTGGTCGAGGCAGAGCAGGCCGCCGCCAATCTCAACCACCTCGGCTCGCTGCGCCCGTTGGGGCAGTTGCGCGACTCGTTCATTCTGGCCACCGGCGAGGACGGATTATGGATTATCGACCAGCATGTGGCACACGAACGAATACTTTTTGAAAAAATATTAAGGGATCGCACTGTCGAACAGGTGCAGCGCCAAAGGTTACTAATGCCCATGCTTGTGGAACTAAAGGCATCACAGATGGTAACCTTTGCGTACATCGCCGAGGAGCTGGAACGGAATGGATTCGAGGTAGAACCCTTCGGTCCTCAAACACTTGCAGTCAAAGCCGCCCCGATTGGCCTGGAAGGAGCGGCTCTGGAGCGGATGTTGGCCGAAGTCATTGAGCAATCCAGCGCTGATTCAGATGAACCTAAGCAGAATCATGACCTTACAGCGCTAAGAACGCGCATAGCCGCTTCCATCGCCTGTCATTCAGCGATCAAGGTGAACACGCCTCTTGACTCGGTTCGCATGGAGTGGTTACTATTGGAACTGGCTAGAACAAGCCATCCAACCAATTGCCCCCATGGACGTCCAATCGCTTTGCTGTATTCTTGGAAGGAGATCCAGCGGGCCTTCCATCGAATTTGAGCGCATGGAAGGTGACAGCCCTCCTCTTAGGGGACGGGGTTGCCCGGCGCCAACGCCAGCCTGGAAGTGAGGTTTTTCTTTGACATCGGAACAATTGGAAGCATCGCGCGCCGAAAGGATGCGCCTGGACGGACATGGGGCACTCACACTCGAGGATGCCCGGACGTGGATTGAGGAGACTGGATTGTGTCTCTTCCTGCCCAGAAGGCAGTATTCCTCCTCCATCGCGCCGTCGTTTGTTGAGGCTGTCGCCGGTAAGCGCGACGCCACCCCTGATCGCGCAACCGTTGCCTTGGCTGAAGAGTTGCTAGTGCGCCTGGAGACAGACGGTGTGGCCGTGCGCCTGAATCTGCTGGGTCTGCCCGGTGAGGCCCCTGATTTTGTGGTAGCAAGCTGGGTCCTGCCCTACGTCTATGCCCTGCGCGGCGACCGCGACTGGCGCCGCACTCCGCAACTGACCGGTTCGCGCCAGGTTTCGCAATTGGCCATCGAGGCTTACAAGCTGCTGGAGGCGGGCGACACCACCCTTGCTAAGCTCACTCACGCCCTGGGCAGGGAAGTCACCGAAGCCGCCGTTCTGCGCGCCATCACCGAACTCTGGCAACAGCTTCGCATTATTCCGGTTGTCTCCGCTCCCGGCCAGACTGCTCAGTGGCAATTGCTCCGCCTGCGTTTCCAGAAAGCTATTGCCGAAGGCGCCTCCACCTCTCAGGTGACCGCCATCTCGGTGCTTGCCTCGATTTACCTGCAGGCGGTGATCGCCGCCGGCATGGAAGAGGTTGAGCTTTTCCTGGCGCCGCTCACCGCCCGCAGCAAGGTACGTGAAGTGCTGCGCGGCCTGGTCGCCACCCGCCAGGTCCACACTATCTCGCTCGGGCATGCGCCGCTGTTCTATGTAGCCGGCACATTACCGGAGTTCGCTGTCGCTCCCACCGTTTATGCCAGCTCGTCGATGCCGGCCTCCGCGTACTTCCTGCGCTTCAACGAACATGAAGAGGAGTTGCCGGAGCCTGCCTTAGCCAAGCAGAGTCTGCCAGATGTGGCAGCCCCGCATAAGCCCACCGAGGCTCACACGCCTCGTGCCGCGGCCGCCCGCAAACCGGCCGCCGGTGGGAAGTCCAGTACTGCCCGGCCGCACTTCAGCCGCCCGGCCACCCTCGCCCGCGATCGCAAGCCAGCGCAATCCTCCTCCAGCCGTCCGGCGCGCCGCGCCGCCGATTCCCGGCCTGCCGGCACCCGGCCAGCCAGTGGCGCGCGTCCGTCCTCTGCCGCCCGCTGGAGTCCCAAGGCAACCGCCGGCGCCAATGGCAAGCGCAACGGCGCGCATGTCGGCACAGCTTCGGGCAACGGCAAACCCTCCAACGGAAATGGCCGCCCGGCTGCTCGCCCGGTGAACGGTGCCTCTGGCACACGCTCCGCCAACTCTTCCGCGACCGCCTGGGGAAAACGCAAAGTCCACTCCAACGGCTCCAAGCCCGCCGGTAAACCCGTCGCAACCTCCCGTAGCGCCAGCGCTGCGCGGGGCAGTAGCCGCAAGCCCGCTCTTGCCGCCGGCGCAAAGGCGGGAAACAGCAAGCGGTTTGGCTTTACAGCCCGGCCCAAGCAGGGGACAAAGAAGCGCGGATGAGTGCCTCCTCCTTTAGCTCTCTCCCTCCGGCCCGCAAGATCATCGTCGCCATCGACGGACCTGCCGGAGCGGGAAAGAGCACCGTTGCCCACCATCTGGCCCGGCATTTTAATCTATTGAACCTGGAAACCGGAGCCATGTACCGCGCCTTTGCCCTCAAGGCCCTCCGCGCGGATATTCCGTTGCAGGATAGTCAGCGTCTGGAAGCCCTTGCCGCCAAAACCGTAATCCGCCTGGAACCCGGCGAGGAAGAGAATCGTGTTCTGCTCGACGGCGAGGACGTGACCGGCCTGATCCGCAATCAAACGGTCACCGACGCCGCCTCCCAGGTCAGCGTATGGCCCGCCATTCGCGCCTGGCTCGTCCGCCTGCAGCAGCAGATGGGCGCCGAGGGCGGCGTGGTCATGGAGGGCCGCGATATCGGCACCGTGGTCTTTCCTCACGCGGAGGTCAAAATCTTCCTCGATGCCGCCCCCGAAGTGCGCGGCCTGCGCCGTTACGACCAACTCGGCACCGCCCCGGCCATCCAGCCCGAAGAGGTGATCCGCGACCTGCGCGCCCGCGACGAACGCGACCGCAGCCGCGCCAATTCGCCGCTCAAGCCGGCTCTGGACGCCGTTCTGCTGGATTCGACTCACATGACGCTGGATGAGGTGATCGCCGCCGCCGAGGCCATCGTGACCGACAAGCTAGCGCAGGTACATCACGGCAGCGGGGTTGGTCACGCCATCCCGGACGGTCTACCGTCTCGCAGGAGGTCGTTGAAGGAGTAGAGATCGGGCTCGGTCCTGAAGATGAAGCAGCTTATGTGGTCATGGTAAGTGTGGGCTAGCAAGAAAGAATTAGCGAGTCCGTTACAATTAAGAAGCTATGATTCGTTTTTCAACTGCCGGGGAGTCGCATGGGGAGGCGCTGATTGCGCTGCTCTCCGGGCTACCGGCCGGTGTCCCGGTCGATCTGGAGTTCGTCAACCGCGAGCTGTGGCGGCGTCAGCAGGGCTACGGGCGCGGCGGGCGCATGAAGATTGAAACCGACAAGGCCCACGTACTGAGCGGTGTGCGCCACGGCAAGACCATCGGCTCGCCGATTGCGATTGAGATCGTCAACCGCGACTGGAAGAACTGGGAATCCAAGCTGCCTGTTGAAGCCGGCGATCCCGCGCTACATCAGGCAGTAGCCTCGCCACGGCCCGGCCATGCGGACCTGGCCGGCGCGCTCAAGTACAACTTTCCGGAAGCCCGCTATGTGCTGGAGCGGGCCTCGGCGCGCGAAACCACGGCCCGCGTGGCCGCCGGCGCCTTTGCCAAGCTGATGATGCGGACGGTGGGGATTGAAGTGGCGAGCCACGTGATCCGCGTGGGCCGCGTGGAGTTGGAGCGTGCAGCTGCGTGGGAGGAGATCGCCGCTTTGGCAGCCAAGGACGAGGTTGTGCTGGGCTGCGTGGATGAGGCGACCGAGGCTCGCATGAAGGAAGAAGTTGAGGAGGCTGCGCGGACCGGCGACACGGTAGGCGGCACCTTCGAGGTGGTGGTGCATGGCGCACCCGCCGGGCTGGGAGGCTATGCCAACTGGGACGAAAGGCTGGACGGGCTGCTCGCCGGGGCGGTGATGAGCATTCAGGCGGTCAAGGCGGTCGAGATCGGCCGTGGCATGGTGGCGGCCGAGAGCTTCGGCTCCGTGGTTCACGATCCGATTCACTACTCCGCGGAAGAGACCGGAAGGCCGACGCGCTTCACGCGTCCGCAAAACAACGCCGGCGGAATTGAGGGCGGCGTCTCGAACGGCGAGGATATTGTCGTCCGCGGCTACCTGAAGCCAATTTCGACGCTGCGCAAGCCGCTTGAGTCGGTGCGCTTTGATACCCGCGAGAAGACCAGCGCCAGTTACGAGCGCAGCGATATTTGCGTGGTGCCGGCGGCTGGCGTGATCGGCGAGGCGATGGTGGCGCTGACCATTGCGCGGCTGGCCCAGGAAAAATTCGGCGGCGATTCAGCCCTGGAATTGCGACGAAATTATGATGGATACATCGAACAGATACGGAGATTCTAGCTGACGGATGATTCTAAAGATTGTTAAATACCCCGATCCTGTGCTCTCGCGACCCGGTGAACCCATCACCGAGTTCAACGGCGAGCTGCGCCAACTGATCGCCGATATGTTCGAGACCACCTATGCTTCGCAGGGCATTGGTCTGGCCGCGCCCCAGGTGGGCGTCTCCAAAAGGCTCACGGTGATCGACCTGAGCGTGGGCAAAGTGCCGGAAGACAAGCTGGTACTCATCAACCCCGAGATCATCTCCAGCGAAGGCAAGCAGTACGAGGAGGAAGGCTGCCTGAGCTTTCCCGATATCCGCGAGAAGGTGGTGCGCCACGCCAAGGTGCGCATCCGCGCCCAGGACGAAAAGGGCAAATGGTTCGAGATGGACGGCGAAGAAGTGCTCTCGCGCTGCTTCCAGCATGAGATCGACCACGTGGACGGAATGTTGTTCATCTTCCGCATGAGCGCCCTTAAGCGCGACCTGGTACAGCGCAAGATCAGGAAGCTGATCCGCGAAGGCAAGTGGTAGAGCGATGAAGCTGGTCTTCTGCGGAACTCCGCGCTTTGCTGTACCAACGCTTGAAGCGCTGTGCGCGGCGGAGCATGAGATCGCGCTGGTAGTCACACAGCCCGACCGGCCTGTGGGTCGAGATCGCCAACTCACCGCTCCGCCCGTCAAACTGGCCGCACTGGAAGCAGGCCTCGCGGTCGTTCAGCCGGAAAAGATCCGCGTGAACCTGGAGTTTCGCGCGCAACTGGAGGCCATTGCTCCCGACGCCATTGTTGTCGTGGCCTACGGACGCCTGATTCCGCCCTGGATGCTGGCGCTGCCGCGGCTGGGCTGCATTAACCTGCACGCTTCCCTGCTGCCCCGCTACCGTGGCGCCGCGCCCGTTCAGTGGGCCGTGGCCAACGGCGATGCCTTTACCGGCAACACCACCATGCTGCTCGATGAGGGCCTCGACACCGGCCCGATTCTGCTGCAACGGGCCTTCGGCATTGCTCCGGAGCTGACCGCGATGGAGTTGCTCGATGAGTTGGCCTGGGGCGGGGCGGCGCTGATGGTGAAGACACTGGCCGGCCTGGCCGACGGAAGCATTCCGCCACGGCCGCAGAGCCACGCGGGAGCGACACTTGCTCCGATTCTTAACCGCGAAGACGGGCGCATGAATTTTGCCGCGCGCACTGCGACGGAATTGAAGAATCGCTGGCGCGGTTTTCAGCCTTGGCCGGGCGCCTTCACCGCGCTCGCCGGCAAGAAGCTGATCGTTCATCGCATGAGCGTCGTTGAGGCTGCTACCTTCTTAACACTGATTGCCGCTGAACCCGGCCAGATTCACGTGGAAGGCCATCGTCTTTTTGTTGCCTGTGCTCAGAATACCTGGCTGGAACTGATTGAAGTTCAACTCGAAGGCAAGAAGCGGCTCTCGGCCAGCGAGTTTCTGCGCGGGGCAGCGTTGGCTGAAGGTGCGCGACTCGGGGCCGCAACGCAATGAACTCCGGGAAGAAGGCAGGCGCGGCGAAGAGCGCGCCGAAGAATCGTCCGGCAGAAATCTCCTCGGCCCGCAAAGCCGCCTTCAATGTGCTTCTCGCCGTCGAGCGCGGCCACTCCCACAGCGACGATTTGTTGCGCGGCAAGGCGCTTAACGCTCTCTCGGCTCCCGACCGCAACCTGGCCACGGCGCTGGTGCTGGGCCTGCTGCGCTGGCAGATTCTCCTCGACCACAAGTTTCACAAGCTGCTCGCCCGGCCCAACGCAAAAATCGATCCTGAGATTCTGATCGCCCTGCGCCTGGGCGCATTTCAGTTGCTGCGCATGGACCGCATTCCCGCCCGCGCCGTGATTGACGAGAGCGTGGAGCTGGCCAAACAGGCCGGTCATCGCTTCGCCTCCGCCATGGTCAACGCCGTGCTGCGCAAGCTGGCGAAGGCTGAACAGGCTGCGGAAGAACTCGATCCGGAGGGACGTTCTGCGGAGGAGATGGAAGCCCACCCCGCCTGGATGGTCGAGCGCTGGATCAACTTCTACGGCTTGGAAGCGGCAAAGGCCTTTTGCCGGCACGGCCAGAGCCAACCCGCGCTGACGGTGCGCCTCACCAGCCTGGCCATCGAAGCCGAACTCGGTGCAGTCGGCGTTGTCCTCGAATCCGGTGAACTGCTCACCGCCGCGCGCACTGTCATCTCCGGCGACGTCACGGCGACCGAAGCCTTCCGCGAGGGCCGCGTGCGCATTCAGGATGAGGGCTCGCAACTGGTGGCTGAACTGGCCAGCGAGAATCGCTGCCAAAAAGTCAAAAACATCCTCGATGCCTGCGCCGCGCCCGGCGGCAAGACGCTGATCCTGGCCGAGCGCAATCCGACGGCCCGAATCGTGGCTTGCGAATCCAGCGCGCCCAGATTGGAGCAGATGCGGAAGCGACTGGCCAGCCTCGGCAACCGGGTCGAATGCCGCCTGACCGACTCAACCGCGCTCACGGAAGAGGCGTACTTCGATCTTGCACTGGCCGATGTGCCCTGCAGCGGCACCGGAACGCTGGGCCGTAATCCGGAGATTCGCCACCGCCTGCATGTGGAAGACCTTGCTCGACAGGCCGAACTACAGCGGGCAATCCTCACGGCCGCAGTGCACGCCGTCCGCCCCGGCGGCTTCGTCGTTTACTCTACCTGTTCGCTGGAGCCGGAGGAGAACGAGCAGGTCGTCGCCGCAGTGCTGGCAGAGACGCCGTTTGCCCGGCTGCTTTCGCTGGCTGACCGCATCGAAGCGCTGCGCAAAGAAGGCATTCTTACGCACACCGGCGCGGAGCGGTTGCAAGCCAGCCTCACACCCGAAGGCTGTCTCCGCCTATTGCCCGGCGCATTCCACACCGATGGATTTTTTATTGCGATTATTGAAAGTGTGATGTAAAGATAATATCCAAGTTCAATCTCAATCGAGCTGGCGCCAGGATCATCAGAATGACCAGTTCGGTTCCGCTTGCAGTTCATCTCTTTAGCCTCATATGGCTGTATTCAAGGATTCTCTATGTCTGAAGATGCAATTGGATGTTGTGGCGCTTTCTGCGGTGGCTGCCGGGAAAGGACCGAGGGCAGATGTCCGGGTTGCACGGCGGGTTACGAGACAGGTGATAGAGACATTGCAAAAGCTAGATGCAGAATAAAAATTTGTTGCATTGGCAAGCTGGGAAGCAATTGCACTTGCGCGGATTGCCCGGATTTCGCGCGCTGTAACATCCTTCAGGATTTCTACGGAAAAAACGGCTACAAGTACAAAAAATATCAAGAATCGCTGGAGTTCATCAGGGTCAATGGATCCGCTGTCCTCCTGAAGATTGCAAAGAAATGGAATGGACCGTACGGAAGACTCATCTGACGCTGCAATCGGTTGCGGTCATGCGTCCTTATTCCCTGTCTTTCTCACTTCGCCACCGTCAGCTTCACCAGTTCGCTCTGCTCCACGCGCGCACCGGCCAGTGGCCATTGCGTTATTACCGCGTCCGGTTTCACTGGCGGCCTGGGGAGCGCGTCTCCGTTACTGAGCGGCGCGACGGGCGCATCCACGAAGTTTGTCGCGGACTGGATGCCCACCCTGGTCAGTTCTGCCTGCGCGCTGACCACCGGCCAGCCAGCCAGATCGGGCATGACAAAACCGTCGGGCGCATCGTCGCTTGCGGCAGCCACCAGCAGGTTTATGCTGGGCCGGGCTATGCCCTGAGCGTGCGCCGGCGGATCCTGGGCCAGCACCGTTCCCTCGGCCGCTGCGCCGTCGGGCAGCCGCGCCGTCACGCCCACCTCCAGGCCCACGCGCCGCAACTCCAGCGCCGCCACGCGTTCATCCAGTCCCACGGTCTCCGGCACTTCCACCTTTTGCGGACCCAGGCTCTCGGCCACGCGCACCCGCCACTCACGCCGCACCACCGTTCCGGGCGCGGGCGACTGCGTAAGAATATGTCCCTGAGCTACGTCTCCCGAGTAGTAGCGATTGTCCACGTCCAGATCGAGGCCCAGTCCCGAGGTCTGGCTGCGCGCTTCGACCACGGTCATCCCCGTTAGCGCGGGCACCTGAACCTCCGCGCCGTGAATGGCGAATTGCATGGTAATGTCAGCCGACAGCAGCGCCACCGCCACCAGCAGCATTACCAGCGAACCCACTTGGAAAAAGTTGACGAAGTGGCGAGTTCTCATATCAGTTTCTATTGTCCCTCGTGAGAGAAGGCCTGAACAAGTAATCGCCGCGAAGCCATAAAATTCTTTCGATAATCGAATTGTTCAGGCAATCTTCAAAAACAGTGCCGTGTATGCCGGGAACCCGCCCCCGGAGTGGTGACGATTTGTTTCGGTGGCCCGCGGCCCGTAGAATCAGGAATAGCGGTGGATTTGCGTTGGATTACGCGCTGGGAGCCGCACAGGAGCTGATGAGCGAGCAGGCAACTTCCCCTCAGGCACAGACGGCGTCACCGGCATGGATCAGGATCGAGCGGGCGCGGCATCCGCAGCGGCCTTACCCGATGGATTTTATCGAGCGGATCTTTACGGATTTCAGCGAGATTCACGGGGATCGCGCCTATGGCGACGACGAGGCCGTGGCTTGCGGGATGGCGCGCCTGCAGGGCGAAGAGGTGCTGGTGATCGGCAACCGCAAGGGCGGATCGACGAAAGACCGGGTCCGGCGCAACTTCGGAATGCCGCATCCGGAGGGCTATCGCAAGGCGCTCAGGGCAATGAAGATTGCCGAGAAGTTTGGGCGGCCGGTGATCAGCTTCATCGATCTGCCGGGGGCTTTTCCGGGGCTGGGCGCGGAGGAGCGGGGGCAGGCCGAGGCAATTGCGCGAAATTTATTGGAAATGTCGCGGCTGAGGGTGCCGACGATCGCGGTGATCAGCGGCGAGGGCGGATCGGGCGGAGCGCTGGCATTGGCCGTTGCGGATCGTGTGCTGATTCTGGAGAATGCGCTGTACTTTGTCATCACGCCGGAGTCTTGCGCGGCGATTATGTGGCACGACGCGGCGCACAAACAACTCGCCGCTGAAGCGATGCGTATCTCGGCGCCCGAGGTGGCGGCGCTGGGTTGCGTGGACGAGATTATCCTGGAACCACCGGAGGGGATTCACACCGATCGCGTTGCGGGATGCGGCCTGGTAGGCACGGCGCTCAAGAAGCACTTGGACGAACTGAAGGCGCAGCCGGTGGATGAGCTGGTGGCCGCGCGCCAGGCCAAATTTCGCTCCATTGCGCAGTTCTATACGGAGGGTTGATGACCATGAGCACTCCCCAGCCCGCCAACAGCCGCTTCCGCGCGTATGTCCAATTTGTCGCCGCGGTTCTCTACTTCTTTCTGGCGCGGGGGCTGGCTCACCGCCTGGCGCTGGGAGAAGCGACCGCGCCGTTTGTGTCGCTGGTCGAGCAGGCGTTGCTGGCTTTTCTTCTGCTGCTGGGCTATGCGGCGATGGGCTTCTGGCTCGACCGCGAAGCCCATCCGGTAAGCGCGCAGGGGCTGCCCTTTCGAAATGGCTGCCCGGGCGAGGCGGGGATGGGCGTAGCGGTGGGCTGGGCGCTGGCTGTGGCGTGCGTTCTGCCGATGGTCGTGGGCGGCGGCATCGCCATAGTGCTGGTTCTGGGGCCTTCGGCCTGGGGATGGCTCGTGGCCGACGCGGCCTTCTTCGCGCTGGCCGCGCTGGCCGAGGAGATTGCCTTCCGCGGTTACGGGTTTCAACGATTTGAGCGCGCGGTAGGCCCGCTGGGAGCGGCGCTGGGCTTTGCGGCCTTCTATGCCATCGTGCAGGCACTTCTGCCCGGATCGAACCACGCCAGCATTGCCGTCTCGGTTATGCTGAGCCTGGTGCTCTCCACGGCTTACCTGCGCAGCCGCGCGCTGTGGGTGAGCTGGGGGATCAACTTCGGCTGGAAGGCCAGCCGTGCGCTGGTCTTCGGGCTGGCCATCAGCGGCGTCAGCGGCCACTCGCCGGTGGTACAGGGCAATCCGATGGGGTCGTTCTGGCTGACCGGCGGAGGCTTTGGGCTGGATGGCAGTTGGGTGGCCTTTGTTGCACTGCTCATTGCGCTGCCGGTGGTCTACCGCCTGACGCGCGAGCTGGACTACAAATATAACGCCCCGGTGATTGTGCCGGGTGGAATTCCGGTGGACCTGGACGCGGCGAGCCGCCGCCATCATGAGGCCGCGATGGGGCCGGTCGCGCCTACCGCACCCTCTCTGGTGCGGATTCTGCCCGTGGCCATGCCGCCGGAGCCACCTTCGGCAGAGAAGCCCCCTGCCGTCGGCGAATAGTCTCTCCGCGCTCTTCTCTGTTCAGGCTGACCGTGAATCCAAACTACTCCGGATCGACGTTTCTCTTGCCGCTGATCTCGTCGATGCGAATCTCCACCACGGCGCATCCGGCGGCGTCTTTCTCCTCGACCGGCTGATGCGGCTTGCCGGCGGCGTATCTCTCCACCAGCAGATTCAGCAGAGCCGCCTTCTCGGCGGGGTCGGCGACCACGCGCGCCGCGCCAAAGGCCAGCACGGAATCATAGCGCGTGGCGCAGCCGCAGGGTCGATCCTCGCTGATCGTCATCTTGATCGCATCGCTCACCTCAAAGCAAACGCGGTTGTTCTCGGCGAGATTGTCGAGCTTCCGTCCCGTCCGCTTGCAATGGAAGTAGATTTTTCCATCGCGATAGAGATAATTCAGCGGAGTGATGTACGGCTGTCCGGCATGGTCGCAGGTGGCCAGACGGCCTTCCGTGCCCGCGGCAAGAAAGGTGCGGGCGTCTTGTTCACTCATCCAGCGAATGGGCATCGCGATCCGTCTCCCATTTACAAAATCGAATCTTATTCTTCCGGCGGCTTTGTGGTGATCTGATCCCCGGCCAGCCGCTCCAGCTGGTTGCGCCAATCGAGGGACTCGACAAAGCTCTTCGACTCCCGCCAGCCGGGTTCGACAATGACGTGTAGCTCCAGATAAACCCGTGTGCCGATGAGCGACTCGATCTTGCGGCGTGCGCCGGTGCCGATCTCCTTCAACTTGGAGCCGCCTTTGCCGATCAGAATCGCCTTCTGCCCGTCGCGCTCGCAATAAATGGCCGCCGCGATACGGGTGAGCGGCAGACGGGCCGGGGGCTGATTTTTTTTGCGCGGCGGAGCCGGCGGTTCAGCCTCCTCATAGCGCTCAATGACGACGGCGGAGGCGTAGGGAACCTCTTCGCCGGTCTCGACCAGGATGCTCTCGCGAATCAACTCGGCGACCATGAAGCGCTGCGGCTGGTCGGTGTACTGGTCCCTGGGGTAGTAGCGCTCGCCTACGGGCAGAGCCTCGACGATCTTGAGGACAAGGAGGTCCAGGCCGTCACGCTTGCGGGCGCTTACCGGAATGACCTGCGCGAAGCCGAAGTGCCGGGTGAGCGCGTCGATGAGCGGCAGAAGCTGGTCTTTGGCGACCAGATCGATCTTGGTGAGCAGCAGGAAGACCGGGCAGTCCAGCTTGCGGATCAGGCCGAAGAGGAACTCGTCCTCGCTGGCCCAGTTGGTACGCTCACGCTTTGGTTCCGCTGCCGGCTCCGTGGCTGCTTCCAACTGCACCCGGCGCGTCGCGTCCATCAGCACCAGCACCACATCGCGGGTCTCAAGAGCCTCGTAGACCTCCTGCAACATACGGCGATCGAGGTGCGAGCCGGGCTTGTGGACGCCGGGCGTATCGACAAAGACGATCTGAGCCGCCGGCTGCACGCCTTTGCGCGCCGGAACCTCGACCACTCCGGCGATGCGGTTGCGCGTGGTCTGCGGCTTGGCCGAGACGATGGCGACCTTTTCACCGGTCAGGGCGTTGAGCAGCGTGCTTTTGCCGGCGTTGGGCCGGCCGAGAATGGCGACAAATCCAGATTTCAAAAGGGTTTTCAGACTCCTGACTTCTATTATCGCGGATTGACTGATTGCGCGTTGGTACAATCTGCTCATGCTTCGCGAAGGCACGACCGAACGCCTCATTCTGCGACCGCTGGAGCTGGCCGATGCGCCGCGAATTCAGGAGTTGTTTCCGCATTGGGAGATCGTGCGCTTCCTGCTGAATCGTGTTCCCTGGCCCTACCCGCCCGACGGCGCGCTCCACTATTGCCGGGATGTGGCGCTGCCCAAGATGGAGCGGGGCGAGGAGTGGCACTGGACGCTTCGCCTGCGCAGCGCGCCAGCGCAACTGATCGGGCATCTCAACCTGATGAGGGGCGAGGAAGACAATCGCGGCTTCTGGCTGAGTCCACCTTGGCAGGGACAGGGGCTGATGAGCGAGGCCTGCGTGTGGGCCAACGACTTGTGGTTTGAGACGCTCGGCTTCCCGGTTCTGCGAGTGACCAAGGCCGCCGTCAATACGGCCTCGCGGCACATCTCCAAGAGGCAGGGAATGCGCCTGGTGGGCGTGACGGAGAGAGATTATGTCTCCGGGCGGCTGCCTACAGAGGCTTGGGAGATTACGGCTGAAGAGTGGCGGGCGTGGAAGGCGCAGATGGATGAGAATATTGTGAAGGAGATTCTGTAATGGGATATCGATTCGGTTTTCGCAACCTAGGGATGTCTGCGGCGGTATGCTTATTCATTTGGACTCCGGTCTATTGCGCCGCTCAATCGACCTCCGGCTCAGCTGCGGCTCCTGACGCAACGCCGAAGCTGGAGTTTGCCTTTGAAGAAGTGGTCACGCTCGATAAAGCTGTAACGGTTGGCGATACGGCCTTTGGCCACCGCCAATATATTCCGATCACGGGAGGCAGTGTGACCGGCCCTAAGCTGAAGGGCAAGGTACTGCCGGGGGGATGGGATTGGCAGCTTCAGTTGGCGAACGGCTGCTCGTCGCTCTCGGCGGAGTATAGGCTGCAGGCAGAGGACGGCACAATTGTCTATGTCTCCAACAAAGGGATGCTTTGCGGCGGGGGAAAGGTCTTTACGCGGCCGGTTTTTGAAGCGCCCAAGGGAGCCTGCGAGTGGCTGACGGAGGGGACGTTCGTGGGCGTACTCTCCGTCGTGGGAGACGCGGATCACCCGGCGGTGCGCATCACTTTCTATCAGGCGAAGTAGAATTTGTTGAGGCTGAAAACAGATCGTCACCCGCCGGTGGGAAGACGCGCAGGCGCTCGACGCGGCGGTCGGTGGAGGAGACAATCTCCATGCGCAGGCCTGCGGATTCGAGCAGGACAACTTCGCCGGGCAGCGGGATGCGGCCCTCAATCTCGCTGACCAGGCCGCCTAGCGTGGTGGCTTCGTAGGCTCCGTCCAGATCACTCAGGCTGGCCGACTCGCCGAAGAGGTCAGGCAACTGGTCGACGGGAAAGCTGCCGGGAACGAGCCAGACTCCGCCGGGTTCGCGCTGCGGCTCTTCGATGGGAGTCTCCTCTTCGTGCTCATCGTGGATTTCTCCGACGATCTCTTCCAGCAGATCCTCGATCGTGACCAGGCCCGCGACGCCGCCGTACTCGTCGATCACGATGCGCATGTGCTGCTTCTCGCGCTGCATCTCGCGCAGCAGTTCGTAGACGCGCTTGGTTTCGGGAACGAATTCCGCCTCGCGCGCCATGCTGGCGACGGTGCGCGCGCCGGCCTCGGTATCGGCGATTTGCAGCAGGTCGTGGGCGAAGGCGATGCCGGTGATGTTGTCGATGGAGCCCGAGTAGACCGGCACGCGGGAGAAGTTGTGCTCGCGCAGCTCTTCGAGGAAGGCTTCCAGGGTGAGCGTCGCGGGCACAGCGAAGACCTCCGGGCGCGGGGTCATCACCTCGCGGACCAGCTTGTCGCCGAATTCGACCGCGGAGCGAACCAGCTCGCGGTCGCTCTCCTCGAGGATGCCCTCTTCTTCGCCGGCTTCGAGCAGCGCCTCCACATCGGCTTCGCTCTCCTCTTCGGCGGTGACCGGCTCCTCAGCCAGCGAAGCCACGGAGTAGAAGAAGCGTACAAAGACGGTGATGGGCGTCATCAGCCAGAGCAGCAAACGGATGGGCCAGACGAGATACCGAGCCCAGCGGCCTTCGGTGCGGTTGAAGAGCAGCGTGGGCAGAAGCTGATTGCAGAAGACCACCACCAGTACAACGGCGAGAACGGCCTGGGCGATTTCGCCAGGTGTGGGACGAGCCAGATACGGGGCGCGATCAAAAAGCAGCGCGCCGAATTCGAGGGCGATGATGCCCAAAGTGAGCTGCTGCAAGACCGCCGCGCAGATCGCCGCGTGGCCGCGAGTGAGGCCCAGTTGCGGTTCGACGAGCTCCTCCCAGGCGTCGAGGTTTTCTTCGATTTCGCGGGTGAGAATCTTGCCGAACTCGCTGTAGACGCGGCTGATGTACGAGGCCAGCGTCTCGACTGCGGCGAGAAAGAGGATCAAGAGAACGAAGAGCGGGGTCATGGCTTGACTCCCCGTTTGCGGGTTGAGGTTTGTGGTTTCCCAGGTCTCAAAATCGAGACCTGGGCCACCCTGTCTTGTACGCGCTCGATCAGGCCTTGCGGCAAGCCCAGCCGTGTGCGGAACAGCCTCTCCCGGCGGGCCATTTTGCCCTCATCGGCCTCATGGTCGTGACCTGCCAGGTGGAGCAAGCCATGCAGGATGAGCACCTTGATCTCGGTCGAGAGCGAGTGATTCTGCTCGACGGCCTGGCGCAGTGCAGTGGGTACGCTGATGGCCAAATCGCCGGCGATTGCTTCGGCGCCGATGCCATCCGCCGGAAACGAAAGCACATCGGTTGCCTTGTTCTTGCTGCGGAACTGGCGATTGAGTTTGCGAATCGCAGCGTCGGTGGTCAGCAGCACTGTTACCTCGCCGCGCAAACGAACTGCGGCCTGCGCCTGGGATAGAAAGCGGGCCAGGGTGCTGGCTGAGGGAAGGCGGCGGGAACGGGGAGTTGCCGAGGCGCCCAGAGCAGCCGTCCGCTCCGTCGAAGGTGTGCTCGGCGCGGGGTCAGGTTCCAGGTCTGGGTCCAGAAGGATCATCGTACTCGGAGGCGCAAGAATAGCGGCCCCGGTTCATTTTTAATTCTACGCGCATCAGCAGTCGTCAGGCCCAATGGTTCTTTACTCCTGCGGCGGAAGCGCGAAATAGCCTTTGCGGACCTGCACTTTCATGCCGTCGCCGCGGCACTCGACGCTGAGCTTGCGGAAGCCGCCGTCCAGCTTGGTGTTGCTGGGCGTGTAGGTAGCGACGTACTCAGTGCGCAGCTCGTCCTCGATCTGCTGGAAGGCGGCTTCGAGCTTCTTTCCGTTGTTGCCCACGTCGATCAGCCGGCCGCCAGTCTCCTCGGTCAACTTCTTCATCGCCGAGTAACCGCTGTAGCCAAAGCTGCCGTAGAAGCCACGGTCGGCGATCAGAATCGTGTAGACGATCACGTTGGCCTTCTGGGCCGCGGCAATCGCCTCGTTGATCTTGACGCGGCTGCCCTCGTCCTCGCCGTCGGTGAGCAGAATCATCGCTTTGCGGCCTGTCTCCTGACTCATCTTCTGGTTTGCGGCCAGGTAGACCGCGTCGTAGAGCACGGTTCCCTTGGGCGCTCCGATGGTGGGGATGGTGCCGCCGCCTGCGCCGGGAATGCCCGCAGCGCCATTGCCGCCGGCAGTGTTGATTTCGGCGTGGCTCATCGCACGCGACAACTCCCGCGCGCTGTTAGTGTAGTCCTGCATGAGGTCCACGTTTACGTCAAATGAGAGCAGAAAGGCCTCATCCTTTTTTTGCAGGACACGCTCCAGGAACTGGCTGCCCACTTCCTGCTCCAGGGGGAGCACTCGGTATTGGCTGCCCGATGTATCCAGCAGAATCCCAAGGGTCAGCGGCAGATGCGACTCGGCGGCAAAGTTCTTTAGCGTCTGCGGCACCTTGTCTTCCGAGATCGTGCAGTCGTCCCTGGTGAGGTGAGGAACCAGGTTACCGCTCTTGTCCTTGACGGTGAAGACGACATCCACCAGGTTGACGTTCAGCTTGAGCGTCTCCACCGGCTCTTCTTCGGGTGCAGCCGGGGCAGTGCTGACCGGGGGCGCATCCGGCGACGGGGCAAGCTGGGCCCATCCGGCCGGAAGCAGCGCCGACAGGCCACAGAGTAAAACGGCAACTCCGCAACGATTACGCATTCTGGTCCTTTAGACGGAATTTGGACTCAAGAGGAAGCATACAGCAGGATTTTCGGACGGATGCAACCAGCGCGGCTGTGGCGCGTCTGATACTCTGACGATTGCAGTACTGTGTCAGGGATCAGGTGTCAGGGATCAGTTGACGGAAGTCCGCAGTTGGTTTTCACTGACAACTGTTCACTGACCACTGTTCACTGACCATTGGAGAACCCCTGTGAAGCTAGGTTTTACGGCAATAACGCTGGCCGCGCTCCTGAGTTCGAGCCTGAGTTTGACGGCTCTGGCCCAACAGCAGCAACCCCCCGTGCCCGATGCTCCTACGCCCCAGGCGCCCAAGCCGCTGTCGGACGTGGACGGACCGATTACCCCCGGCAAGGGCGCCGGAGACGAGCAACCCGGCGCCCCTTCGTCCACGAACCCCTCGGTTCAGCAGCAGCGTCCCTGGAGCAGCAGCCAGGCGTCCGGCAATCAGGTCAAGGACGAGGTCCAGACCGCGCCGCCCGAGATGCCCGCCTCCGGCGAGGGCGTTGACAAAATATCTACCACCCTCCGCTTGTATTCCAACTTCGTCGAGGTCCCGGTCACCGTCAAGGACTCGAAGGGCAAGCTGGTGGCCGGCCTTACCTACCGCGACTTCAAGGTCTTCGAGAACGACACTCGCGAGCCCATTGCATTTTTCACCACGGATTCTTTCCCACTATCCGTCGCTTTCGTGATCGACCAGAGCCTGACCTCGGACGTGATGGCTAAGGTGAACAACTCACTGGGCGCTATTCAGGGCGCGCTAACGCCCTATGACGAAGTGGCTGTCTTTTCTTATAACAATGGCGCGCAGGAGCGGACCGGCTTTACCGGCGCGCAGAGCAGCCGTCTGCCCGCCGTGCTGGCCCTGACCAAGGAAACCGGCAGCGAGATGCTGGTGCCGATCAATGACGGCCCCATGGCCGGCTGCAACGTTAGACAGAACGGCAACTGCGTCGACCCCAACCTGCAGCCCGGGCGCTCGGCTGGCGGCAATACGTTCATGACCATTCCCAAGGAGGTTCACACTCTCAACGACGCCATTCTGGCCGCGGCCAAAGAACTCTCGACGCGTCCCAAGGGCCGCCGCCGCATCATCTACGTCATAAGCGACGGCAAGGAATACGGCAGCAAGGCCAAATATGCCGAGGTGCTGCGCTATCTCCAAACCAACAAGACCGCGGTCTACGGCACACTGGTGGGCGACTCCGCCCGCTGGGGAGAGGGTTATATCAGCCGGCTCCACATACCCGGCATGATGTACGACAATCTCCTGGCCAGTTACATTTTGGCTACTGGCGGCACACCGCACTTCGAGGGCGGCACGGAGGGCATCGAAATGAGTTACGCCAAGATCGCCGAGGAGGCGCGCAACCAGTACACACTGGGCTACTACAGCCACCAGCCGGTCATCGACGGCAAGTTCCGCAAGATCGAGGTGCGTGTCGACCGGCCCGGCATGGAGGTCATCAACAAGAACGGCTATTACCCGTCGGGGCAGGATTACCGCTAACCCGGGCTGGTATAGTTCCGCTCAACCGGCAGAGACACGAAAGGCCTGTGCGTCCGCACAGGCCTTTCTACGTGAATGAACCAACGGATGCGGCGTGAGCTATGGATGACCGGCTCTTACCGTCTGCTAACCACGCGACTGACATGCGCGGCAAACATACTCCGTCACCTTGAATCCCAGCGGATTTTCAAATCGATTACCGCAGCGGCTGCAAACAACATAGTCCATTTGCGCGGGCGGAGGGGTGGCCGGTGTCGAGGCCAGAGGCGGCGCGGGGGCCGCGGTCTGTTGCACCGTTGGCTGCACGGATGGCGCGGCGGGCGTGGGGTCGGTGATGCCCTTGAGGCCTTCCTTGAAGCCCTTCAATCCTTCGCCCAATCCCTTGCCCAGCTCCGGCAGCCGCTTGGCGCCGAAGAGCACAAAGAGAAGAATTAATATAAAAATCCAATGCGTTGGTTCACTCAGGAAACCCATCGTCCGATCCTCCGCACGCCGGGTTCGCGCCCGCCGCACATTCTCAATGGATATTGTCGCACAATGCCGGATGCCCGCGCATATCTTCTAATAGGATTAGCTCCACAAGTCTTCTGCCGCGTAAGCGGCGTCTGCCCCACCGCAGGTGGTCAGTTCACCTGCGCTGGCTTGCCCAGTCTTTCCGTGACCATTGCGTAGAAGGCGCGCAGGTCTTCCTCATCGCCCACGGTCAGCCGGCGGTAGACCTTCATCAGCGGAAACAAGCGCGAGCCGCGCACTTCGATGGCCGGAACCGCCATTGCACCGCCGGGATACTGGGTCATCTCCCAGGCGCCGGCATAACGGCGGCGCAGCACCTCGCCCAGGTAGCTGCCCCAGAGCCTCACCTCAAAGTCCAGCTCCAGCTCCGGGCTCTCGCCCACCACCACCAGAATTTCGTCCAGCGCGTCAATGGAATCCGAAGTAAAGTCAAGCTTCTGCTTGAACTCGCTGCGGCCCAGCTCTGCCGCCGCCCGCGCATAGCCCTCCATCATCGCCCCCAGGTCGGGGAACTGCGACGACTCCAGCCGCATGCGCAGATTGGTCGAGTTTCTCATCTTGTCCTCAGAGTATAAGGCCAGCGCCGCCGGGAAAAGCAAACACAGCGGAACCGAGACAGGAAAAGGTCGCGGCGTTCCCGGTTTGTGGCGTTGCGGCGCGGGTTTGTGGCAGACTGAGAGCAGTTGTGGAGGGTTCCATTGAAGACCATCAAGTTTCTTATTCTTGTCGCGCTAATGGCGCTTGGTGCAGGCAGCGCCCGCTCCGCCAACCGCCAGATTTATCCCGACCCGCTACAGGCTAAGGCCGACATCGCCGCCGCACTCAAGACTACAGCCGCCACCCACAAGCGCATTCTGCTGGACTTTGGCGGCGATTGGTGCGGCGACTGCCAGGCGCTCGACATCTACTTCCACGACGCAGCCAACCGGCCGATTCTGGAGGCTAATTTCGTGCTGGTCCACGTGAACATTGGGCACATGGACGCCAACGTAGAGATCGCCGAAAAGTATGGCATCCCGCTGCGCAAAGGCGTGCCCGCACTGGCCGTCCTCGACGAAAAGGGCGCGCTGCTCTATAGCCAGAAGAGCGGCGAGTTTGAAGATATGCGTAACATGCAGTCGGCGGCGGTGACGAAGTTTCTGCTGCAATGGAAACCCGTCAAGCCCGGCTGCTCGGCTGTGATGGTGAACTGCTAAGGCCGGCCGCACAGAGGCGGCCGTTCTAGCTATCACTTATCCCAGCGGCGCCAAATGCTTGGTGTTCTGGTAGGTGTAGATGATGCGGTGGGCTACGGTGATGGTGGAGAGCACGGCCAGCACCCACAGCGCCGGGGCCATCACGCCCCAGTGATTGAAGAGCGCGCCCAGGATCACCAGCACAATCCGCTCCGGCCGCTCCATAAAGCCTACCTTGCACTGGCCGATCAGCGCCTCGGCGCGGGCGCGCGTGTAGCTGACCATCAGGGACGTGACCATCACGAAGGCCACCAGCACCACATACCTGAACCGATTGATGCGGCCATAGTAAACCAGCAAGCCGAAGAACAGGATGACGTCCGAGTAGCGATCCATCACGGAATCGAAGAAGGAGCCGAAGACGGTGACCTGGTTGTTGCGCCGGGCCACGCGGCCGTCGAGCATATCGAATGCGCCGGCGGCAAAGATGACCATGCCGGCGTAGAAGAACATCCAGTCGGCGTTGGCGGCGTTGGCGTGGCCGAAGAGGAAGGCGGCAACGATGTTGATGGCCACGCCGATGACGGTCAGTGCGTTGGGCGAGATGCGGGTAAGCGCAAGGCCATGCACGATCTTGTCGAGAAGCCATCCGCAGGCGCGGCCGAAAGCGCTGGTCCAGGTGATTGCCATCGTGCTACTTCTGCTCCAAATTCTGTTCCAGGTTCTGCTCAGCGCCGGCTTCAGCCAACGCCGCGTCGGCTTCATCGTGGATAGTGGTCAGTTTTAGCACCTCTAGCTCGCGCTTGCCGTTGGGTGTGACGATGGTGGCGATGTCGCCTACGCGCTTACCCACCAGGCCGCGGCCGATCGGCGAAGTAGTAGAGATCAGCCCCTTCGAGACATCGGACTCCTCGCTGGTCACCAGACGATAGACAATCTCCTCGTCCTTGGTCGAGTCGTATACCACCACCGTCGAGCCGAAGCCGGCCTTGTCTCTGGGAATGTTGGCCAGATTGACCAGCGAGAGCTCGGCCATGCGCCGCTTGAGTTGGCCCAGGCGGGCATCGACAAAGGTCTGGCGCTGCTTGGCCATGTGGTACTCGGCATTCTCCGAGAGGTCTCCCATGGCCACAGCCTTCTTGATTTCGGCGGGTAGCTCATGCTGGAGTTCGTGCTCGAGAATTGCGATCTCGGCGAGTAGCTGCTTTTTGATGTGTTCGGGCATTCAGGGGTCCGTGGGGGCGGCGGGGTTTGCTCCATCCGCGAGAGATAGAAGAACTTCACTCCTCATTATACGCGGGGGAAAGAAACAGGGAACAGGGAATAGGGAATACCAGATCGGAGCTGCTTCTCAAATGCGCGATTGCATACGCTGCTGGAAATGCTGTAGCCTTGCTTGCGAGGATTCCAGCCATGTTATTGCGTTCTCTGTTTGCCGCTCTCGTGGGTGGCGCGCTTCTCGCCGCGCCCGTTGCCGCCATCGCCGCCAACCGCGGGCCTTCGACGCCCGAAGAGCGGAAGCAGGCGCTCGCATATATTCACGACCTTCAGGCCAATCCGCTTGGACCTCAAGCCTTGGAGGAACGTCGATGGCTTCTGACTTGGCTGGAAGAAATCCCTGATATGACCGTTCATGTTTGTGCAATTCTGAATAAACTGCCCAAGTCAGACAAAAAGGACAGCCTGATTATTTTCGGTGCTGAGATGAATGCCCAGGCGGCATTCCTTTTGAATAATCCGGATAAAAGGGATGATCACACGGCGGAATTTCTTGCAGGTGTAGTTGGGGCGTTGCAGGTATATGAGGTCTTGTTGAAGTCGAACCCCAAGGACAGGCAGCCGTTTCTTGACGACCTGATCCAACGACGCGAAGCTGGGACGTTGGCACAATTTGTCCACGATCGTCTGGACGCTGGCGCCTGCCACAGTTAAACATTCGTCCTGTTTCGTATCTACGCGATTGATCGATCTGCGCAACCTAAGCAGTAATCCCGCGCTCGTCTACCATCCCCACAAGAGGCTTCGTGGAAACCACTGAGATCGAATCGCCTCAGCCAACGCCGCCGGTTGCGCCTGTTGCACCGGCAGCGATTGCGCCCTATGGCACACCGCCGTGCTGGTGGCGAGCATTATCGCGTTCTCCATCCATGGCGCCTCGCGCTTTTCAGCCGCGCACGCCGAAATCAACCGGCTCGCGACCTATAGCTTCACGGCGGCGATGGAAGCGGTCTTGCTCGCATGGGTCCTATTTGGATTACGCCTCAAGAAGATTCCGCTGCGCGCGCTAATCGGCTCGCGCGCCATGAGCCTTCACTCCATCGCGGAGGACTTGAGCTTCGCTATGGGCTTCTGGATTCTCTCGCTGATGGTGCTGGGCACACTGAGCATGGCATGGTCGCGTGCGGAGTCCGCGCTGGCGCACCGGCCAGCGCCGACCTATGCCGCCGGAGAGGCTGGAAAAGCCGGACAATCGCTTGCGTACGATCCCTCAAAGCTCGAATTGCTGCGCGCGTTGAAGCAAATAGCGCCCGTCAACGGAAGAGAAATAGCCGCATGGATACTGCTCTGCATGCTGGTTGGCTTCACCGAGGAGATTGTCTTTCGCGTCTACCTGCAGCGCCAGTTCATAGGCTGGGCGTGCGGCAGTGTGGGGTTGGGCGTGCTGGCCTCCGCGGTGATCTTCGGCAGCGCGCACGCGTATGAAGGCGCGCGCGGCATGGTCTTGATTGCTGTCTTCGGCGTGCTCTTCAGTTTGCTGACGCTCTATCGCCGCAGCCTGCGCGCGGGCATCTTGGCGCACACGTGGCATGATCTGATTGCCGGCCTCGCGATCGCTCTGCTCAGGTCGAATCACGTGATCTGAGGCGATGGAAGCGAGATGCAAATCGGCATTCGAAAAAATTGTTGACTATTTTTCCACCATCACATCGTTTTTCTCTTGACACTTGCGTTATATGAATCTATATATGCATCAACTGCAATAACATTTGCAGCGATGGAAAATTCGTCACAAGGGAGAATAGGCAAATGGCAACCAAAAAGGCACCAGCCAAGAAGGCACCCGCGAAGAAGGCGGCAAAGAAGGCCGCAAAGAAGAAGTAGCGGTACCTCCAACCCAAGGCAACAGATCAGGGGAGCGCATCCAGCGTTCCCCTGATTTGTTTTTTGGGAAAGGATTACACTGGTACACGCAGAGCACGGGAGGAATCGATGACACGCCGCCGCTGGATTGCCGAGCATTGGGATGAAGCCACCGCGACGCTCACGGGCGCGCAGGCCGAACACATGACGCGCGTATTGCGCGCGCAGCCGGGCATAGAGGCCGATGTAGTGGCCGGCGGCCACGTCTATCATGCGCAGGTAGTCGCGGTCTCGGGCGGTGAGGTTCGCTTCAACCTGATCGCCGAACTGGAGGCCGATCCTGCGCTGCCGATCACGCTGATGATGGCCGTGTATAAATTCGATCACATGGAGTGGGCCATCGAGAAGGCTACCGAGTTAGGAGTTGCGGCGATTGCGCCGGTGATTGCGCGGCGTACGGAGAAGCATCTGGCGGCGGCAGCGCAAAAGCGCGCGGAGCGCTGGCGGCGCATCGCGCATGAGGCGGCGCAGCAGTCGCGGCGCTGCGACGTGCCGCTGGTCTACGATCTGGAGCCTTTGGGCGCGCGGGTGCGAGCCGCTTCGGAAGCTGCGCGCATTGTCCTGGCCGAGCAGGAGCGCACCACCACGCTGCGCAATGCGCTGGAAGAAGCCGTGGCCACGGCGGGAACAGAAATGCCCGCATTGGAGATTGCCATCGGCCCCGAAGGCGGATGGGCGCCGGAGGAAGAGGCGCTCTTCGACGCAAATGGCTGGAGAGCCGCATCGCTGGGGCCGCGTATTCTGAGAGCCGAAACAGCGGCCATCGCCGCGCTGGCGGTGGCGGCGTCGTATCTGGAGTAAATTTGATCTTCCCTTGGTCGCATAAAGGATACGCAACTGCAGTGTCCATAGCAGAGCTTCAGAATTCGACGACTGACGCGCTGCCGTGATCTTCAGGAAATCGCACTAGACGTGCGCGCTGCCGCTGCGCTTGCGGAAGACCACCTTCAGCTCGTGCCGCCAATGCTCGGTGAGCGCGATCAGTTCCCACTCGACCAGCGGGGAAAAGTAGCGCAACACCGGCTCGTTGGCGGGATGGATGCGAAGCGCCGGAGCGGCGAGCAGAAGCCTTGGAGTGAGCGGCGAAACCTCCGCACCAGCAAAATACCCCTGCCGCTCGAAGACCGAGAGCGGCCGTCCGCCCTCGTTGCCCGCAACCGGTTGCCGGTCGTCGTTCAGCGCGCGCACGCGAATCCAGTAGTCGAGCGCCTGCAACGGCAGATGCAGGTCCTCGTCGGCCTTCAGCTCGATCACCGTCAGCCGTCCGTTGCGGTCCAGCGTCAGCAGGTCAAGTAATCCCCGGTCGCCGGTGGAGAGCGCGGGCACCTGCGAGTAGAGCAGGTCGCCGCGCAGCCCCGGCAGCAGCTCAGTAATCTCCGCGCGCAGCCGCGCTTCCAGCCAGCGCTCCGGTTGCAGGCGGAAGAGCGGGTCGGTGTGCGCGCCATCGCAGTGGCGGCTCAAAAACAAGCGCGAAAAGAGATCACGGCAGAGCGACTCGGTCTCTACCGTGAGCGGCGTCTCATTGGCGCCCGCGCCAAAGCTGATCATGTCCACGCGGGCGAAGGTGTTGGCGGCAAAGCCATGGCGCACCCTCGCAAATTCGAGGCCATGCAGCAGCAGCCCGACTTCGGTTGCCGAGCTGGCCCGCACCTCGACCCGCTCCTTCGCGGACGGCGGGACCAAAGAAAGCAATCTATCAATTCCGGCCTGATTGCGCTCGATGGCCGCGGCGGCTGAAAAGGCGTGTACCAGCCGCGAGTCCAGATTGCCGGTGTCGCGAATGTCCACGGCAACCAGCTCCTCACTGCGCTCGTCCAGCGTGAAAAGCTGGAAGTCGGCGGCTGCATGATTCAGCCAGGCCATGCGCTCGGCTGTCGTTCGCCATGCCCCGACGGGCACGATCACCTTCAGCCCGCCAAAGTGCCGCCGCACATCGCCGTGCTGGCGGCAGTGATCCAGCCAGAGGATTCCCAGCGTCAGCACGCCGTCCACCATCGCCGCCGACTCCGCCTCGCCAACGCCGATCACCGCCTCCGCGGCTGTTCCACGAAGCAGCCGTCCGCGCACGTACGCCGGACCGAAGCTGTGCTCCAGGTCCATCGCCGAGCGCAGGCCGTCCACCTTGGCGCCGATGAAATGGCGGGTCAGCACGCGCTCCAGCAGCCGCTGATAGTTGCGCCGGGCGGCCTCGCGGGCGGTGGGGGTGCGGCGGTCGCTGGTGGGAACCAACTCAAGGGTCTGCGGCTTGGCAGCGCCCATGCGGCGAGTCGCCAGACGCAGACATTGCGCGCGCTCCTGCACGCCGGTCACGGTGCGGATCAGGTTGCGCTCCTCGCTCCACAGTTGCAGCAGGCAGCGACCATGCTGCTCGTTCACCGCATAGTGGGCGGAGCGCATATCGAAGAGCACACGGCCGTCCTCCAGCAGCGCGGCCGCCGGGTGGTCGGTGAGGTAGGTTTCAATTGCTTGAGCCAGCCGCGCGGGAGAGGCAGCATCGGCGTCGGCGGCCATCTGCCTTTACCAACCCTGACGCGTGCGCAGACTGGTAATGTGCGCGGTATGGTGGCGCGAGTGCCATTCATACATGGCTAGCTGCCTGACCAGGTTCACCGGGCCAAATTGGGGGTGGTTGAAGCCCTTCTGGAAGTCTTCTTCGGATAGTGCGTCTAACAGCGTCGTCCAGCGCGTGTGCAGCCCCTCAATCATCGCCAACGAAACATCGATGGGCAGCCGGCTATCGGCTAGATTGGCCCAGGCGGCCTCGTCATAGGGCTGGATCGTCGGCCAATCCTCGGTGAGCGCCAGCTTACAGCGAGTGTAAGCCATCGCGTGGCTGTCGGCGAGGTGATGCACCACCTGACGCACCGTCCAGCCGTCTTCGCGGTATGGCGTGTCGAGTTGGCTCTCGCTCAATCCGGCAACGGCGGCCCTCAGGCGCTCGGGCAACAGGCGCAGCGTATCAATTTGCGCGGTGCGGGTGCCGGGCAGAGTGCTGGCCGATGCGCTGAAGCGGCCGATAGGATAGCGAAGTACTTCCCGGTCTGTCATAGTTCGAACCCTGCCCTGTTCATTTGTGGATAAGACTCCGCATCGAGACGCCCGGCCCGGTGGCAGTGCCGATTTGGGAGCAAACCGGTTCTAGGCGTGATGGTGGTGATGGTGATGACGGCTGCGATGCGGGTACTGGTGGTTGTGCTTCGAGGCGAATGCCGGGCTCGCAAGTACCAGCAAGAGCAGGACGGCGGCGAGAATCTTCTTCATGGAGAAAATGTACCACGAGTCAGGCGCTGACGGAAGAGTCCCGCTCGCCCAGCATCAAAAGAGAAACGGGTTTCAGCAGAGACGCAATCGGGGGTAAACTTGTAAATATGATGAACATACCGGTTGCTTCCCCGCCTCCCAGTCACAAACGCTACTTTTTTGAAAAATTCGGCCTCACCGAGCGGCTGCTGGAGCGCTGCCTGGGCGAGGCCCTTTCCGCCGGCGGCGACTATGCCGATCTGTACTTCGAGTCGGTGACGGCTACCTCGCTCGGCGTTGACGAGCAGATTGTCAAATCCGCCAGCCAGGGCGTCAGCGCCGGCTGCGGCATTCGCGTGCTCAGCGGCGAGCGCACCGGCTACGCCTACACCGACAACCTCAGCTCCGAGCGTCTGCTGCACGCCGCCCGCACCGCGGCGCTGATCGCCAGCGGCCCAGCCACGCAAACGGTGCAGGGCTTCACCGAAGCGCCCGCCGCAGACCTTTATCCCGTGCCGCTGGGCGGATACGATCTGGACCTGGCCGCGCGACTCGAATTAATCCTGCGAGCGGATCGCGCAGCCCGTGCTTATGACCCGCGCATCGTGCAGGTCCGCGCAGGCTACTCCGAAGAACTGCGCCGCATCCTCATCGCCGCCTCCGACGGCGCCTTCGCCAGCGACACTCAGCCTCTCTGCCGACTCAACGTCTTCGTCATCGCCAAGGAGGATGCAACCGTCACTAAAGGCACGGCGGGCGGCGGCGGGCGCGCCGGACTCGATCAATTCACAGGCTCCAAAAGCCCGGAGATCCTGGCTCGCGAGGCTGCGCGCGGAGCGATTCTGCAACTTCAAGCCGTGCCCGCTCCGGCTGGCGAGATGGAGGTCGTGCTCGGCCCCGGGTGGCCGGGAGTTTTGTTGCATGAGGCGGTTGGCCACGGCCTCGAAGCCGACTTCAACCGCAAGAAGACCTCGGCCTTTACCGGGCTGATCGGGCAGCAGGTCGCCAGTTCCAAGGTCACCGTCGTCGATAACGGTACCATCGCCAACCGCCGCGGCTCGCTGAACGTGGACGACGAAGGCACGGCCACGCAGGAGACAGTCCTGATCGAAGGCGGCATCCTGCGCGGCTATCTGACCGACAAGCTCTCGGCGCGGCTGATGAACTCCGCCAACACCGGCTCCGGACGCCGCGAGAGCTATCAGCACATTCCCATGCCACGCATGACCAACACCTATATGCTGGCCGGCGACGACTCTCCCGAAGACATTCTGCGCAGCGTCAAGCACGGCCTCTACGCCGTCAACTTCGGTGGCGGACAAGTTGATATAACTAACGGCAAGTTTGTCTTCTCTGCGTCGGAGGCTTACCTGATCGAAGACGGCAAGATCACCGCCCCGGTGCGCGACGCCACGCTGATCGGCAATGGACCGGAGGCGCTCAAGCACGTCTCGATGGTCGGCCACGACCTCAAGCTCGACGAGGGCATCGGGACTTGCGGGAAGGATGGGCAAAGCGTTCCGGTGGGCGTCGGTATGCCCACCATCAAGCTCGACAAAATGACCGTCGGAGGTACGGGAAGGTAGAGTTTCATGGATCGGATCGACGAGCAGCCAAATTGTCTGAGATTCAATGGTGCGCCTGCGCAGGCTAACACACTGTGGAAGTATATTGCACTCTACTATGCCATTGCGTGCGGCATCTCGTGGGCCTTGTGGACGCCTGCGGTTTTGGGCCAGGACGGCCTCAAATGGCTGCATATCGCGCCTTCATTCCCGATCGTCGCTTCAATCGGTACGATCGGGCCTTTTGCGGCTTGCTTCATTGCCCATCGTTTGCAGACCGGCAATTGGCAAGCCATAAGACTCTTCCCGCGGCAAGGACTGCGTTT
>Ga0326727_10002552_pt1 | contig 61586 bp, 47 predicted proteins | sample MB2enrmetagenome_FD_207643 | JGI IMG/M metagenome (GOLD analysis project Ga0326727, IMG submission 207643) | Lab enriched peat soil microbial communities from McLean, Ithaca, NY, United States - MB29MY | ecosystem: Environmental > Terrestrial > Soil > Wetlands > Peat | place: USA: New York...
TGGCCAGCAGGCGCACCGCCTCCTCTTTAAACGCTTTACTGTATCGATTGCCGTATTTGCTCATCAGTTGACTTTCCAACTGTTTTATCGCCCTGTCCACTAAAACGGGGGAGGCTCACAGCATCGGTTTGACCCAGTTTGGCCGGCCTTGACTCACACCGCGTCCATTCCCAAAAAATAAATCCGAAATATTTTCGGAAAAGGGCTGTTTTTCCGAAATATTTCCGAAATATTTCTGATTATCCGAAATTCTGCCAACTCCTTTGTGACCGCCTTCGACGCCAATCTCCAGTGGTGCGCTGGGGATTAAGGCAGGGGAATGATTGGCAAGGGAATAAAACCGAGAGCGTCCTGGGTCCCCATTCCGCTGACCCGCCTTCGCCGCTGGGGCTATGGCGGGCGGGCACTTCCATTTGGCGCGACAAAGTGTGCTCATGGCTGCATTCTGGCACAAAAGGGGGAAATTGTACAGGTCATGGTGACCACTTTTTTTATAACACGAAATGCCTGCAAACATTGGTCAAAACGCGTGTCAGGGGCCGTGTTGTCAAGTATGTATTCTTGACAAGCACCCAAAACACGATCCGTTTTTAACGTCGAGTAGAGTGGAGGCGCGGCGGTGGTCTGGCCCTGGTGCGCTCGCTCAACACATCGGTGTCCACGAGCCAGCTCATTTGCCGGGCTTGTAAAACTGCTTGTTACGAGGTGGAATTTCAAATGACCCCGGGCAGGCCATGTAAGTATTGAACCAGTCCGCGCTCGATTTTGCGCCATTACCCGCCAAATGATTCGAGGTGTCCGCCCGGTGTTGATCGATCCAAGCGGCCAGCTTGACGAAATCTTCCAGCGGCAGTTTTTCAACCGCGCGTTCAATTTCTTCCACAGTAATCACGCCGTAAATGTAACCCGAGAAGCGGAAAGTGACAAGGCGCTTTCGGCGCTTTCGGAGTCTTTCTTCTTAAAAGGGTAATCCGCGTGGCCTCACGATGCCAATAAATCCCGCTGCCAGTTCATCAGATCGCCTTGATGGCGGTCCCAGTCCTCGGCCAGGGCCAGGAGGGTGGCGCGGCTGGCGATCAACGTCGGGTCCAAATCCAATTCCAGCGCGCGGCTGTTTCGTCTCTGTTCCAATTGGGCAAAGCGCTGGCGCTGTGTTTCGGTGTGGCGTCGGGAATGGAAGCGAAGTATCTCGGGATGCTTGTCGGGCGAAACCGCCAAACCCTTTTGAATGGCCTCGTTCAATCCATCCCTGCGGCGGGGGGAAAAATGACGGGGCAGCAGGTGGTCAATCCGGCGATGATCGATGACCGCCGCGGAGATATCCACCAGCACCTCATGGCTGAGCACAAAGTAAGGCGGCTTGTTGGCCGCGACCGCTTCCTGCTCGCGCCAGCGCCAAATCTCGCGCAAAACCGCGAGCGCGGCGCGGGCCAGCTTGTGGCTGCCTTTGAGACGCCACACCAGGTCCGGTTCCGGCGAAGCGGGCATGGCGCATTCAGCGATGAGGCGGTCGCAGGATTGCTCCAGCCAGGCCAGGCGCTGCTTGTGGCGCAACTGTGCCCGCAGAATGTCGCTCAGCGCCTTGAGATGGCGCGTGTCATGGCGGGCGTAATCTTCCATGCGCGGGGTGAGCGGGCGTTTGGACCAATCGGCCTTCTGGGATCCCTTTTCCAGGACCACGCCCAGGTATTTCTTGACCAAGTCGCCCAATCCAAAGACGCGTTCGCCCAGCAGGCGGCTGGCCAGCATGGTGTCGAAAATCCGGTTGGGCACGAAACCGTGGTTCTTGCGGAGCAGCCGCAAATCATAGTCGGCCCCGTGCAGGATCAATTGATGTTTTTTAAGCTCCAGCCAGAGCGGCTGCAAATCCAGCCGCGCCAGCGGATCAATCAGGCGGTCGCCCTGCAGGGTGCTCAGTTGAATGAGACAAAGCTTTTCCGGGTAGGCGTGCAAGCTGTCCGCTTCAGTGTCCAATGCCAGCCAGTCCGCGGCGCGCAACGCGGGCAGGAATTCCGTCAATTTACCGTCCGAATCAATCACAGTCCCAAATTTTAGGTCAAAGTTGTCCGACTTTAAACCTTGAAGTTCCGTCCCGGCAAGCCGCATTTTAGAGCCATGAATTTGGCCCGCGCCCTGGCAAACTCCGCGCGACGCGACCCGGACAAGACCGCGCTGTTTTGGGGCGGCTCGCAATTTTCCTACGGAGACCTCTGGTCGCGGTCGCTTTGGGTGGCGCGCCGATTGCGTTCGGAATTTGGCGTGCGCGCGGGGGATCGTGTCGGCCTCTGGCTCAAAAACCGCCCGGAATTTGTGCCGGCCCTTTTCGGCATATTGCAAGCCGGCGCCGTCGCCGTTCCCATCAACAATTTTCTCAAGCCGCCGGAAGTCCGTTTCATCCTGGCCGACGCGGGGATCGACGTGATCATTCTGGATGAAACGATGCGGGAGGGGGTTAAGAGATTGCGCCCGGGCCGATCCGGGTTAAGGGCGCTGGGCGTGGAAAACTTCGCCGGCCTTGGCGCGCCCGGGAAAGGGGGGCGGGAATGCCGCAGTTCGGAATCCGACCTGGCTGTCATCATCTACACCTCCGGCACGACGGGCCATCCGAAAGGGGCGATGCTGTCGCACGGCAATTTGCTGGCCAACGTGGAAAGCTGCCGGCGCGTGCTGGAAGCGGTGGGGGAAGACCGGATTGTGGTGCTGCTGCCGATGTTTCACAGCTTCATGCTGACGGTTGGCGTCTTGCTGCCCCTGCTGATCGGCGGCTCGATCGTTTTGATCAAAACGCTGCATCCGCCAAAAAACATCGTGGCTGAAATCGTGCAACACCGGGCCACGCTGCTGCCGGCTGTCCCGCAATTCTTCCGCGCGCTGACCCACGGGTCCGTTCCGGTCAATTTGCCGCTGCGGCTGTGCATCAGCGGCGCCGCGCCGTTGCCGGCGGAGATCTTGAAGGAGTTCACCGCCCGCTTCCCCATTCCCTTGTTGGAAGGTTACGGCCTGAGTGAAGCCAGCCCGGTGGTTTCGTTCAATCCGATACACGGCCCCTGGAAAGCCGGCTCCATTGGCGTGCCGATTCCCGGCGTGGAGGTTTGCGTGCAGAATGATTCGGGTGAAATCCTGGCCGCGGGCGCGACCGGCGAAATCTGCGTGCGGGGCGGCAATGTCATGCTGGGTTACTGGAAGCAGCCCGGGGAGACGGCCAAAACAATGCGTCAGGGCTGGCTGCTGACGGGCGACATCGGCCATGTGGATGCCGACGGTTATTTCTACATCACGGACCGAAAAAAAGACATGCTGTTGGTCAACGGAATCAATGTGTATCCGCGCCAGATCGAGGAAGTGCTCTACTCGTATCCCGGGGTGAAAGAAGCCGCCGTGATCGGCGTGCCGGATGAACGGAAAGGGGAACAACCCCTGGCCTTTGTGGCGGCGCAGGACGGGATTGATCTGCAGGAAGGGGCGCTGTTGCAATTCGCGCGCAAGCAATTGGCGGACTATAAAGTGCCGCGGCACATCGTATTTATGCCGGCGCTGCCCCGCAATGCGACCGGGAAAATCCTTAAAACCGAGCTGCGCAAGGCCGCCGCGGCCCCTTCATAGTTGCTTTATTATATGTTGCGTTGCAAGGAGTTACATAGAAAGAGGACTTTTACGTGTTGACGGTGGCAATAGACGGCGAATAGACTGTCGCCACTGCACAGAAGTGCCTGAAGCGCCCTGTGCGCAACGATTTTATGCCTGAAGGATATTGTGTAAAATGCAAAGCTAAGAAAGAGATTGCCGAGGCCGTGGAAGAAACGATGAAGAACGGCCGAAAGGCCATCAAAGGCAAATGTCCGACTTGTGGCGTGGTGATGTTTAAGATCCTTGGCGGGAAGGCGGCGACGACGCCGAAAAGCTCCAACCAGCCAGGCTGACTTCCCTATGGCGCAACAACTGGCATACGTCATCATCACGCCTTACACGCTTCACAAATCCCGCACGGGCGGGATACTGGCGCGGTTGATCACGCGCACCGGCCTGGACATGGCCGCGGCGCGCATGTTCGCGCCCGGCACGGAACTGGTGCAGCAGTATTCCGAAGTCATCATTTCGGCGGCCGATTCACAGGACCGGCGGGTGCAGGAATTGATCCGCGATTATATCCTGCGCAATCTGGCGCCGGACCCCAAAACGCATCGCCCGCGCCGGGTCATGATGCTTCTGTTCCGGGGCGAGGAAGCGGTGCGCAAGATTCGGTCTGTCATTGGCAACATCTCGGCCGAACGCCGCGGAGGGGAAACGATTCGGGACACCTACGGGGACCTGATTCTGGATGAACATGGCAACGTGCGGTATTTCGAGCCGGCCGTTCTGGCGGCGCCCACTCCCGAAGAGGCGGCCATCAAGCTCAAACTCTGGTCCCACTATTCGGATACCGAGGGCGGTTTGGTGGAGCGAACGCAGCCCTATGAGCCGGGGGAGACGCCGCAGCGCACCTTGGTGCTGATCAAGCCGGACAATTTTCGATTTGCCACCGGCCGGCCCGGCAACGTGATCGATTTTCTCTCCCGCACCGGTCTTTACATCATCGGCATCAAAGTCCACCGCATGAGCGTGGCCCAGGCGGCGGCCTTTTACAGTCCCGTGCGCGAAGTCTTGCGCACCAAGCTCAAAGACGTGGTGGCTTCGCGGGCCAGGGCGATTTTGGAAAAGGAATTCGGCTTCAAAGTGCCGGCGGCGACGGAACAACAACTGGGCGAAATTCTCGGCCCCTATTTTGGCGACAATCAATTCGAGAACATCGTCAAATTCATGTCCGGGCGCTCCCCCTCCGAATGCGATGCCCGGCAGATGGAGCAACCGGGAACGGAAAAGTGCATTGCGCTGGTCTATGAAGGGGTGGAGGCCATTCGCAAAATTCGCGACGTGCTGGGCCCGACAGACCCCTCCAAAGCGCCGCCGGGATCGGTCCGGCGCGAGTTTGGGCAGAACATCATGATCAACGCGGCGCACGCCAGCGATTCGGCGGAAAGCGCGGAGCGGGAAATGGGCATCATCAACGTGGCCGAAAACAATTTCCGCGCCGTGGTCGAGGAATTCTACGGGAAGAGCCAGGGCTGAAATGACTCCTCAGAGGAGCCGGAAACCGCCGCCCGGCCTGAGTGATAAATTGCTTGGTTGCGGGCGGGCGCCCCCTTATAATTCCAACGTATGGTCCATGTGGGCATCGGTTATGACGCGCATCCGCTGGCGGCGGGCCGCAGGCTCGTGCTGGGCGGGGTGGAAATTCCCCACCCCAAAGGGCTGGACGGGCATTCCGATGCCGATGTTCTGATGCATGCCGTCTGTGACGCCATCCTGGGCGCGCTGGGGGAAGGGGATATTGGTGAGTTCTTTCCCAATACCGATCCGCGATGGCGCGGGGCGGAGAGCAAAGTTTTTTTGCAGGAGGCGGCCCGTCAGGTTATATTTCGCAACGGCAGGATTATCAATGTCGATGCCACCATTGTGGCCCAGCAACCGATGGTGATGCCGTACGCGCCGACGATGAAAATGAACATCGCGGAAGCGTTGGGCATCCAGTTGAAACGAATCGGCATCAAGGCGACGACCAACGAGCGGCTGGGCTTTATCGGGCGCGAAGAAGGCATTGCGGCGATGGCGGTGGCGGGCGTTGATTTAACGGAAGGAGACTGATGCCGAAAGCAGAAATCAGTTGGAAACGCACGACGCCGGAGGGGCAAACCCTCCAGTGCTACGCCCGGCATGCCGGCAAAGAGTGGATTTTCTACCGGCGTGCAAAGCGGTTCGATCCATGGGCGGAAGTCCAATGCCCTCCTTTGGAGGATTGGCTGGCATTGCTCGATTCGGTGCAGCGGCGCATCAACCGCCGGTTGCTGCGCCCCGAATCGGAAGCGCGCCTGCGGAAAATCATTTTGGAACGATTCCCGGGAACAGAGAAGGCGAGGCTTGAACAAGGACGGCAGCCGGGTTAACCCGACGGCGGCTCAATTATGAAACGAAGCCCGGTCATCTTGGTCACTCCCAGCACGGAACGAAAAGGCGCCGAGTTCGCCGACTGGTCCGTCAGCCTGTCCAATTGTTACACGGACGCCGTCATAGCGGGCGGGGGCCTGCCCCAGATTTTTCCCGCGACCAACTCGCACGCCATCATTGCCGAGGCGGTGCGACGGTGCGATGGAGTCCTGATGACGGGGGGCGATGATATCGATCCAAAACTGTATGCCAGGGACCTGCCCGGCAAACTGGCCAAAACCGTCGGCCCGGTGGAACCGGAACGGGACGGATGGGAAAAGGAAGTGATTGCGCAAGTGTTTGCGCAGCGCAAACCGCTCTTTGGCATTTGCCGCGGCCACCAGATGCTTAACGTGGCGTTGGGCGGGACGCTGGTGGTGGATATCGCCACCCAACTGCCCAAGCCGTTGAACCACCAGCGCATGGACCGCAAAAACGAGCCAGTCCACGACGTCAACGTCGTCCCGGACACACTCCTGGCCAAACTGGCCGGGCGGCGGAGATTTGCGGTCAACAGCACGCACCATCAGGCTATTGGCGAGCTGGCGCCGCCATTGCGGGCGGTGGCGCAAAGTCCGGATGGGGTGATCGAAGCGGTCGAGTTGAAGGACGCGGGGCGGGATCCGTTTCTTCTGGGGGTGCAATTTCACCCGGAACGTTTAATTGGCAGGAGGGCGGTTTTCCGGCAATTATTCAGTGGATTTGTGGAAGCCTGCGCCTGCTGGCGCGGGGAAAATTTATGAAAGAGAAGATCATGGTCGTGGATGACACCCAAGGGGTGCGGGAATTGGTCGGAACGATTCTGGAACGCGCCGGATATGAGCCGCTGCCCAAGGCCAACGCCGCCGAGTTGCTGGCCTCTTTCGCCGAAGCGCAGCCGGAGGTCGTATTGCTGGACCTGGCATTGCCGGATGGCGATGGCATGGCCCTGCTGCCGCAAATCAAGAAGCAATGGCCGGACACGGAAGTGATCATGCTGACCGGGAACGCGACTTATGACAAGGCGGTGGAAGCCACCAAGCTGGGCGCCTATCATTTCCAGGCCAAACCGTTCGATCAAAAGATATTGCTCTTGCAGGTGGAGCGCGCCTTGGAACACCGGCGCTTGAATCAGGAAGCCAGTTCGCTGCGCGAGGCGGTGGTGAACACGGGCGGCGGCACGTTGCGCATCTTTCAAAGCCCGTCCATGAAGGCGGTCGTGCGCACCGTCGAGCGGGTCGCCCCGAGCGATGTTTCCATTCTCATCACCGGGGAAAGCGGCACGGGCAAGGAAGTCATCGCGGATTTGATCCACACCTTAAGCCCGCGGAGCAAAGGGCCGCTCATCAAGATCAATTGCGCGGCGCTGCCCCGCGAATTGATCGAAAGCGAATTGTTCGGGTCGCTCAAAGGGTCGTTCACCGGGGCGACGGCGGATCGGGAAGGGTTGTTTCGGCAGGCCGAAGGGGGCGCGCTGTTGCTGGATGAGATTTCCGAGATGCCGGTGGATACGCAAAGCAAATTGCTGCGCGTCCTGCAGGAAAAGGAAGTGCGGCCCGTCGGCGGAAGAACCAGTTACAAGACCGATTGCCGCATCATCGCGGCGACCAACCGGCCCACCGAGGATGCGATCAAGGCGGGCAAGCTGCGCGAGGACCTCTTCTACCGCATCAGCGCCATTACGATCCATCTGCCGCCGTTGCGCGACAGGCGGGAAGACATTTTGCCGCTGGCCACGGCCTTTTTAAAACGATTCGACGCCCAGGCGGCCCGGAATATCAGCGGGTTTTCAGACGCGGCCAGGGAGGCATTGCGCGCCTTTGACTGGCCGGGCAATGTCCGGCAATTGCAGAACGAAATTCAACGCGCCGTCCTGATGTGCGAAGGCGCCACGGTCGAGGAGCGGGATTTGTCCATCATGGCGGCGGCCGTTTCGAAGGAAAACCCGGACCTGACGCTGATGGAAGCGATGGAACGAAACACCATTTTGCAAATGCTCAAAGAGACCAACGGCAACAAGCTGGAAACGGCCAAGCGATTGGGCATCGGGCGTCAGACCTTGTATAACAAGATCAAAATGTACGGCATCGAGACGTAAAGCGCCGGCGTTGTGCCGCGCTTTCAATTCTCTTGCAGGCGGAAGAACTGCTGCGCGCCGGTGATGGCGTTGGTGTAAGGACTGGCCGCGTTGGCCACATTGGTCCAGACGCCCGCCACATTGGTGGCGGCTTGCAGGCAAAAGGCCGCATTGGTCCAGGTCAACGTCACTTGATTGCCTTGCAAAGCGATATTCAGCGTGGGGGCCAAAGCCGGCACACTCAACGCAAACACCGTCCCGGAACCGGATCCAGAGTTGGCGGTCTGTGTCGTCCCATACAGTGTGTTGCCCACCAACGCCAGTCCCGCCATCGGACTGCCCCCGTCGCCGCCGCCAAGGAACCCGTAAAGATCAATGATGCTGCCGAGGTTTGTGCTGATCTGGAATACTGCTCCCCAACCATTGGAGCCGCCATTGGCCGTCGTTCCGTAGAGCGTGTTGCCCAATAACAACAGGCCCGCCTGTGGATTGGCCCCGTTGGTGTAATCGAAAAGGCAACTCTGGAAGCCGCTGCCGTTTGTATTGACACTGAAGACCGTGCCGTCTCCGTAGTAGCCGCCCCCGAACGTCGTCCCATAGAGCGTGTTGCCAGACAACACCAGCCCCGCCTCCGGATTGGCCCCGTTGGCGCCTCCGGCGAAACTGTAAACATTACTGGGGCTGCTGCCGTCTGTATTGATCCTGAAGACCGTGCCAAAACCGGAACTGCCGCCGGCATACGTCGTTCCAAAGAGCGTGTTGCCAGACAACACCAACCCCGCCTGCGGATAGGCCCCGTAGGGGCTGCCGCTGAAACTGTAAATATTGGTAAAAGCGGTGCCGTCTGTGTTGACCCTGAAGACCGTTCCATAACCGGAACTGCCGCCGGCATACGTCGTTCCAAAGAGCGTGTTGCTCATCAGCACCAATCCCGCCTCCGGATCAGCCCCGAAGCTGAAACTAACAACATTGGTAAAGCCGCTGCCGTTTGTATTGACGCTGAAAACCGTCCCATTTTCGTAGTAGCCACCCCCGTACGCCGTCCCATAGAGCGCGCCGCCGTACAACACCAACCCCGCCTCCGGATAAGCCCCGTCGTCGCCGCCGGTGAAACTGTAAACATTGGTGAAGCCGCTGCCGTTGGCATTGATGGCGAAGACCGTTCCATAACCAGAACTGCCGCCGCCATACGTCGTTCCGTACAACGTGCCGCCTGAGGCCACCAAACCTGCTTGAGGATTGGCCCCATTGCCGACATTGAAACTGACGAGCGTGGTGGGGGTTTGCGCCGTGGCGCAGGTTCCCAACGACAGCAACGCCATGATGAGGCGGATGGGTTTGATATTGGTTTTCATGGGTTTATCTCCGGCAATTTTTACACATTTCCTTTCAGCGCCGCACCAAGCTGGCACATCGCCTGAATTTTATCGCAGTACGGGGCCGCGTCAAGCATCCTTCTCGCTTGTATGATGACCGAAGCCCAGACCGGCCCGCTGTTGGATTGGTTGCTGCGCCAATATCCCGACACGCCGAGGAGCCGCGCCAAACAATGGATCCTGGCGGGGCGGGTCAGCGTCAATGGCAGGGTGATCCGCAAACCGCATCAGAATATCGCGGACCCGAAGGAGGCGCTGGAACTGGGCGGACGGCGCGCCACGAGCCTGGCCTGCGGTTCCGGGTGGCGGATTCATCCGCGTGTTTCGTTGCTTTACTTGGATTCCGCCCTGGCCATTGTCAACAAGGAGCCTGGCCTCATCTCTGTGCCAGCCTCCGATTGCGACCTTTCCGCGCTGAGCATCCTGGCCGACTTCCTGGCGGGCAAACTAAAAGTCCGTGACCGGGGCGTCGCCGGAAAATCGCTGCCGCCTGCCTTTCGCCGGCTTGAACCGTTGCCGGTTCATCGCCTGGATCAATATACCAGCGGCGTTTTCTGCATGGCCACCAACCCCGCCGCGCGCCACCACCTCATCGGGCAGTTGCAGGCGCGCACCATGACACGGGAATATGTGGCTTTCGTGGAAGGCCGTCCACATACGCCCAAAGGCACCTGGCAGCACTGGCTGCAGTTGAGCCGGGACGAACTGCGCCAGCGCGTTCTTTCCGAAACAGAGGCAAAAGCCGCCGGATCCGAAGCCCGCCAAGCCATCACACACTACGAAGTCATTGCGGAATATCCGCTGGTTGACGGCAAAGGCTTCGTCACTAAATTGCGGCTCCGGCTGGAAACCGGCCGAAAACATCAAATCCGCGTCCAGGCCGCCCACGCCGGACTTCCCTTGATCGGGGACCGCATCTACAACCCCGGCTGCCGCGGGCGCGGCGCTGTCAGCACCCCCGTTGATTTCCCGCGGCAAGCCTTGCACGCCGAAGTCCTCGGCCTCGAACACCCCGGCCAGCCCGGCAAGCGCATGACGTGGACGGCTGAACTTCCCAAAGACCTGCGCCAACTCGAAACCGCGTTGCGCGCCTTGCGGCTCTAAACATTTCCTACACTCTGCCAATCCATTTCCTGTCCTCCCACACCGCTCGCAAGGAAGTCAGGTTGCGCCGGTCCAGAATGTTTTTCGCCGCCGCGCCCAGCCTGCCTTTCCTGATGTTCTGCCAGGCGTCGCTCACGCTCACCGCCACGAATTGGAGGACGCTGGGGTCGCGGTAGCAGTCAATCATGCATTTGGTGCATCCGTCCCGGATCAATTTGGTTTCATCGAAATCATGGATGCGGCACATCGGCTTGTCCCAGGCCTGACAGCGGTAAAGGTCAAGGTTCCAATCCAGATAAAAGTATTTGTGGCCGCCCAGGCAGCCAAAGCGTTCCGGTTCGTGGCGCAGATGCCGTTGCATTTCTGTCAGCGATTCGGCCGGGTTCACCACCGGGCAGCCGCTCCGCATTTTCATCCGCTTTATTTTTTCGAACACGCCGATCAACTCGTCTCTCTGGTAGCTGACCAGCTTCGAATTGCTGAAGCTGAGGTAACTCGATGCCAAGTGGGTCAAAGGATAGCTGAACGTGCAATTGGCAAAACCAAGCGTCCGCAGAAAATCCGGCAATTTATCGTAATCCTCAATCAGCCGGCTGGCCGTCACGCTGGCCGTGGTCTGCACCCCAAGTTCGGCGAAAACTTCGTTGGCGTATTTGATTTTTTTGCAGACCTCCGGCAGGCCGCGATTTTCTTCATGGCGCGCCACGTCGTGCGAATCAATCGACATGATCACGCTGCTCAAGCCGTCGGCGGCGAGACCGCGCATATTCTGTTCGGTCCAGAGCGAGCCGTTGGTGCAGATCATGGGGCGGATTCCCCGTTGCGCGGCGTAGCGGGTCATTTTGCGCAGGTCTTTATGAACCAGCGGTTCGCCTCCGACAAAGAGAAGGTGGCCGATATGGTTTTTGGCCAGGATGTCAATCACGTCCCGGGCTTGATCCAGGGTGACACTGCGGCGCTGGCGCGGGTCGAATTTGTCCGCGGCAAAGCCGCAAAAGTCGCATCTGGCGTTGCAGATATTGGTGATGGCAAACTGCACATAGCCGGGGCCGCCATGCGCCAGAATTTCGCCGGCAAGCCGCCAGAAAGTTTTCTTCGGTGTGAGGACCGGGGCCTGGGGCCCCGTTGGAGCACCCGGCTCTTTTCCAACCGCGAGATTTTCCCCGGCGATGATGGTGTTGATCGCCATTTTAATTGATATAGTGTGTAGGGTTTGAGATTACAAGAAAAATGGTAATCTGCCTTGCAGACAGGCCGGCGGAAGTTTCATATGCTACCTGACGCAGTAGAGTTAGTTTTCATGGGGCGCCCCGGGTGGGGCGCCTGTTTTTTTACGCTTCGATTTGTGTATCCACCTGATCTTCCACGTCTGGTTTCCGATGCCGGGAACCCTGCCTCCACCTCCACAGCCTGCTGGTCAAAGCGCGACCATGATTCGGATATACTTTAATTCCATTGACATGGAGCCAAACGCAGTTTTCTGTGTGCTTAACATCCTGAATCAACTGACAATTCACTGTGAAAATGAAGATGCCGCTTTGCGGCTTAACCGTCGGTTTTATTTGCACGGCAGCCTTCCTCCGGGGGAACGATTTTCTCTCTATTCCTCATATCGACAGGCAAGGCACAGCCTCACGGCTGATTGTGGACGGCAAGCCATTTCTTATCTTGGGAGGCGAACTGCACAATTCCAGCTCATCAAGCTTGGATTACATGAAACCCATCTGGCCGCGTTTGGCTCAGATGCGTCTCAACACAGTGCTGACGCCGGTTTCCTGGGAATTGATCGAGCCCGAAGAAGGCAAGTTCGACTTCAAGCTGGTGGACGGTCTGATCCGTGACGCCCGGGCAAACAACCTCCGTCTGGTTTTCCTCTGGTTCGGGAGTTGGAAGAACAGCATGTCCTCCTATGCGCCGGCTTGGGTCAAGATCGACCAACGCCGATTTCCTCGCAGCCAGAAGTCCGATGGCGCCGGCATTGAAATCCTTTCTCCTTTCAACGAAACGAATTGGAAGACCGATGGCCGCGCCTTCGCGGCCCTGATGCGGCACATCCGCAATGTGGACAAAAACCATACCGTCATCATGGTCCAGGTGGAAAATGAAATCGGCATGATTCCAGAAGCCCGGGACCACTCTGCCGAGGCCAATGAAGCCTTTGCCAAACCGGTGCCGGAAGAATTGATGGATTATCTCCAGGCGCACAAAGACACCCTGATACCCGAATTCCGTGAAGTCTGGGAAAAGGCCGGTTTCAAAACCTCAGGCACATGGGAAGAAGTCTTTGGGGCGGGAATCGGGACAGAGGAGATTTTCACGGCATGGTGGTTTGCCCGTTACACCGACCAAGTGACCGCGAGCGGCAAAGCCGAGTATCCACTGCCCATGTATGTCAATGCCGCTTTGATCCGCCCCAATTTCAAGCCCGGCCAGTATCCAAGCGGGGGGCCATTGCCGCATTTGCTCGATGTTTGGCGGGCCGGGGCGCCGCGAATTGATTTTCTCTCACCTGATATCTATTTCCCGAATTTCGCCGAGTGGTGTGGCAAATATCATCGTTCCGGCAACCTGCTCTTCATACCGGAAGCCATTCAGGACACGGCAAATCCGTTTTATGCTTTTGGCCAATGTGACGCGATGGGTTTTTCTCCATTTGCAATTGACGATCCGCTTCCTGTGCCTGGCACGAATGAGCCTTCGGCGCAGCGGCCCGATTTTGGACGGTGCTATGATGTCCTGTCCGGGCTCGCGCCTGTGATTCTGGAAAACCAGGGCAAAGGAACGATGGCAGGCGTGTTGCTCGATGAAACAAACCAGACGCAAAAAATCCGCCTTGGCAACTTCACCCTGAATGTCTCCCACGACTACACCTGGGGAGGTTCGCGCAGTCCGCACCCAAGTCCATGGCCGCGCTTCGGCGGATTGATTATCTCCTTGGGGCCGGACGAGTATTTGGTGGCCGGCAGCGGGTTAATCGTGAGGTTCACTTCCGATTCGCCCGTTGATCCCATCGCCGGCATCGCGAGCATTGAGGAGGGTTCGTTTGTAAATGGCCGCTGGGTTGCCGGGCGCCGGTTAAATGGTGATGAAAATCACCAAGGTCGGCATCTGCGCCTGGTTCCGGGCCAGTTTGGCATCCAACGTGTCAAACTGTATCGCTATCACTAAAACTGATGGATTGCAGTATGCGGCTGAGGCGGCGCGTGCTCCGTCAGACGGATACGATTTTGCCACAGCGGCAGGCGGCCGGGCGGGTCATGAACCTTCAGCCAGAGACGGGCTGATATGCGCTGCTGTGCTGACGACGGCTCCGATGGGATCCCAAATTCTCTCGTGTGAAACGTCGCAAGGCATGACGGCATTCACGCGCGCGTTGCCGCAAGGCCCGCTTTATCGCCACGCAAAGGAGAGTGAAGATGCCAATCCACAGGGCGATAAAAATTGTTTCGATCATACCAATTAATCAGCAGCCATTATGCCACCCAACAGAGCGGGGCGCCATGAGGTGAAATCCCCTTTAAACAACGATTTTATGCCTCAAAATGGACGGTCTGCGCCTCAAAAATAGACATTTCAGTTTTACCCTCTTTCAGCCGATAACCATCGTGGAAGAACGTGTGGGGAATCCTCGGACGGAGAGGATGCATTGTACACGGCGTGCTGGCAGCCAGGGAAAGGGTCGCAACCCTGGCCGACACACCCCGGATGCCATGCCCGTCCACCCAACCGTTCAATCAGTTATGTACTTTATGAAAGCGAAAGACAGTCAGAGGCCTCTGCGGCATCTGTTCTTGCTGAGTTCCATACTCTTGCTCACCGCGAGTCCTTTTCGGGCCTCAGCACTCAATCCGGATCGGAGTATTTATCAGTACAATTGCCAGACTTGGCGGCGTGCCAACGGCATTCCCGCCAACGGCGTCACCGCCATAGCGCAAACCGAGGACGGACGTTTATGGCTGGGCACGTCCCAAGGATTGGTCTATTTCGATGGCGTCGGGTTTCGCGTTTTCGACATGGCGGTAGAGAAGGGCGCTGAAAGCAAGGTGATCAACTGCCTGACACGGCGTTCCGGGGGGGGCCTTTGGTTCGGATTGGATGGAGGCAGTTTCGGCTATTTTGACGGCCGGCAATTCCACTCGCTACAGCGGAAGGAGTGGGGGGGACCATTTGTCACCGTGCGTTCCCTGGCGACAACGAGGGGGGGATCCCTGGTGCTGGGAGGATCCGCGCTGGCCGGAATCGTAGTGAACACGAATACACTGACTTCCCTGCTTCCCGCCGCCGATGCGGACGTGTTCACGGTGTATGAGGACTCGATCGGGCGGATTTGGATGGGAACGGCAGAAAACGGGTTGTTCTACTGGGAGCACGGGCGTTTGACGTCATTTCCCGACCAGTCGCTTCGGACCGTGGTCATCTCTGCCGTTGCCGTGGATCCAGAAGGAACCATATGGGTGGGAACATCCAGAGGATTGCGGCGTTACAAACCGAACTTTGAGGAGGGGCCGCCGACCGGATTCCATGCCCAGTCGCGCTCAATGTTGGTGGACCAGCACGGCGTGTTGTGGATCGGAACTGTCAATGCTGGCTTGATTCGCTATCAAGGGGGCAAGTTCGCCTCGTTGCGCAGAACAGACGGCCTTGCCAGTGATCGAGTAATATCGTTGTGTGAGTCCGACGACGGGAGCTTGTGGGTGGGGACCGAAGATGGATTGAGTCAGTTATCGGATGTGAAGTTCCCAATCTTCTCGCAGACGGAGGGTATGGTGCAGGACGTATGTCTTGCCGTGGCAGCGTCGCCAAACGGCGGCATCTGGGCAGGCACATCGGATGGCATGTCTTGCTACCGGGACGGACACTTCGCGAGTTTCGGCTTCGGCAACGCGAATGGCTTCACTTCACAGTGGATCAAACGCGTTTTCGCTGCCAGGAACGGTGACGTGTATTTCATTGGCGGCCAAAAGGACCTCGATCGTTTTTCCGGCGATCATGTGGTCAAGAGTTGGATCGAAAGCATCTGGCCGCGCGCAGTGGCGGAGGATTCGCACGGCATCCTGGTGGCGCTGGGCGGGGATTTGATGCGAATTGAGAATGACATACTGGTTCCCGTTCGCCTCGCCAACAGGACAAACGTCTCGTTGAGCTGGATCAACAACTTGTTGGTGGCGCGCGACGATTCGATCTGGGTGGCCGCCACCGACGGCGTTTTTCAGATTAAAGATGGCGTCATGCACAACTGGTGCCAGGAGAACGGTCTTTTACAGAGCACCTTCTTTTACATGTGTGAAGGCGACGACGGCGCCATCTGGGCGGCGCAGAACACGGGGATAGCGCGTTTCAAAAACGGCGGGTTGCGGCAAATCACCCGGAAACAGGGTTTGCACGAGGATTTCGTTTACGCGATCGTTCCGGACAAACTTGGGAATTTCTGGATGGACTCCAATCGCGGAATCTTCCGTGTCAGCCAGGTCGAGTTGAACGAGGTCGCGGATGGCAAAGCCGACGCAGTGCATTGCAGCGTGTATGAGGGAGAGGACGCGGTGAAGACCACCGACAAGGGCGCCCAGGAATACTCCGGATGCCGCTCGTTGGACGGTCGGATTTGGTTCCCCAGTTCCAAGGGCATCATCATGATTGATCCCGCCAACGTTGCGAGCAACTCCCAACCGCCGACCGTGTCCATCGAGCGGGTGCGCATCAACGGCCGGGAATATCGTCCGGATCAGGAACCGGTTCTTGAACCGGGTCCCGGCAATCTGGAATTTGATTATTCGGCGCTGGATTACCAGGCGCCGCAAAAGGTTCAATACCGCTACCGGCTCGAAGGCTTCGAATCCGAGTGGGTGGATGCCGGAACCCGGCGTTCGGCGTTCTACACCAACCTCAAACCCGGAACCTATCGTTTCCAGGTGCGGGCGTGCAACGCGGACGGGGTGTGGAACACCACCGGGACCAGCTTCAGTCTTAAACTGCCGCTCCGTTTCTACGAAACGCTGGCCTTCCGCGCGGGGAGCGTGCTGGCCCTGCTGAGTTTTGGCACCTACGTTTGGCGGAGCCAGCATCTGCGCCGGAGGCAGGAGCAGTTGCAGCAAGCGCGGGATCTGCTGGAAACCAAAGTCCGGGAACGCACAGCCGAATTGAGGAACCAAATCGAGGAACGCAAACGGTTGCAGAGCGAGTTGCTGGAAATCTCCCGCCGGGCCGGCCAGGCGGAGGTGGCTTCCAGCGTTCTGCACAACGTCGGCAACGTGCTCAACAGCGTCAACATCGCCTCCTCCTGCGTGGCTGACAGGCTCAGGAAATCCAAGGTTTCCAATCTGTTCAAAGTGGTCAAGTTGCTGGCTGAACACGAGAAGGACTTGGGCGGCTTCCTGACCAACGATTCCAAGGGCAGGCAGGTGCCGGTTTATCTGGCACAACTGGCGGCGCTTCTGTCCGACGAACAGGCCAGCACGCTGGAAGAGTTGGCGCAGTTGCAAAAGAACATCGAGCACATCAAAGACATTGTGACCATGCAGCAAAGCTTTGGGAAAGTCTCTGGCGTCACCGAGTTGGTCAAGGCGGCGGACCTGGTCGAAGATGCCTTAAGGATGAATGCGAGCAGTCTGGCACGGCATAACATTCAAATCGTCAGGGAATTTGAGGAGGTACGGCTCATCACCGTCGAGAAACAGAAGGTGCTGCAAGTCCTGGTGAACCTGGTGCGCAACGCCCAGGATGCCTGCGACAACTCAGGCCGCGAGGAGAAGCGGTTGACACTTCGGGTGACCCACAGGGATAACCGCGTTCGGATCGCCGTGTGTGACAATGGGGTCGGCATCCCGCCCGAAAATTTGACCCGCATCTTTGCGCACGGATTCACCACCAAGAAAGATGGCCACGGCTTTGGCCTGCATAGCGGCGCACTGGCGGCGAGGGAAATGGGCGGATCGTTGACCGTTGAGAGCGACGGCCCCGGCCAGGGTGCGACGTTCACACTGGAGTTGCCTTACAGCACAAACGGGGACTCGAATTAAGGCAGGTGGCAGTGAGGACACCTGCATGCCCGCGTGAAAGCTTGAGCCGGTAATGCGGCCACAGGGCTTCAATCTTCCCTCGCACATTTTGCGGAAACAAATCCTCAAACCTGGCGTCCAGCACTTTGCCCGGCAGAAAAAGAGCAGGCGGGGTGCCGGAGACAAAATGTTGAGATCGTCGGAGCCAGCAGAAAACAGGAGAGTTTAAAAAGTGAGAACTGACACTTGCACTTGCACTTGCACTTGCATGACACTTGCACGCTGCTTACGATTATGGAAAGCGCTCGATTTTCGCCGCGAATCAGCCATATTGATCGCATGACGTTTAAGCCGTTGTAAAATAAGAATTAACTGTCAACGCCTATGCCGCTTTGTGCCAAGTGCCATGAGAAAGAGGCGACAATCCATTTCATTACCGTAATGGATGGTGTGAAGGAGGAAATCGTCCACCTTTGCAGTGACTGTTCTCCACCCATCGGACTCAACCTCAAAAACCTAGACCTAAAAGAACTTGAGGCATTATCAATTGTCGGCAAGAAGTGCGAGTTTTGCGGGAAGGCAGCATTTTCTGGAGTTACGGGTGCGAGGGGCGCGATTTATTGGTGTTTAGATTGCGGTTTGGAGTTCGGGCGCATTCTCTCGGACCTGTGCATCTCCGAGCGGCCTGACTTGATGCAGCGGAGCAGAGAAGCGAGTTTCTTTTTAGCCATTTCCTCCGACCCCGAACTTCAGGCATGGTCAGAAGCAGCCAACCAAAAGGCGGTGCAGATCCTTAGAGAAAAGCGACGACAAGATGGCCGTGACAAAGGCAGCTAATTAAAAGCCCCTTGCCTGCATCAAGAAATCTGGTATGAATATCGCCATCTCGGGTGGCCGTGCAAAGGGGCAAAGGGGGCAAAGGGCAAAGGGGTCAAACCGTGTATTTGCACGTTTTGGTGTCTGCCATCGGCCTTTTTTAAGGCGTCAAAGGCGTCAACTCATAACTTGGTTACTTTTGGGTCCATTGCCGTGCATATCCAAGTCTCTGCCAGGCAAGGTCTTGGCTCTATTGTCTGCAAAATCCCAACTTTTTTAACAATTCTTTCAAAAATCTATTGACGAATATGATATATTAACTGTATAGTTCATCTAATGAATGACCCATTAAGGCCATGTCGGAAAGGAAGAGGGGAGCGCGGGCGTCTTGCGCGCCGTGGTTGGCATCCCGCCAAACACATCTTCGCCCGAAACCCATTGCGCAGGTCGAAACTCTGCGCAGCAACAGGTCAAAGACCGGGCTTGGGAAGCAGAGGAGGAGTGCGGCGCGCCACATTCGCCGTTGCTGTCTCGTCCGCCGTAGCCTTCGCGGCGAAGGTGGAGGCGGGACAGCCAAAAAAGGCGGAAAAGAAAACCGAAAGAAGCGTAAAAGCCGTAAAATCCGTTTTTGCCATTTTTCAATTGGAACCTGCTGCCGTCCAATCGGTTCCAACCCAAATCGGAGGAAAGTATTTTATGGCTTTTGCGTTATTTTTACGCATGGGTATGGGGGGAGGGGGTCCAGAAATCCTAATCTTATACCATTTCCCTGAAATAATCGGTGCAAATGGTGGGGCGCGCACTCAGTGCGCGCCGCGGCGGGCAGCGGAGTGCCCGCCCTACCAAGCAATGTCCCGGTTATCTGTGAGAACCGGTATTAATCCTAATCCAAGTCCGTCGCACCGCGTCGCAATTCCCGGCATGGCCGGGCGGCGGCGCCGCTCATCTGTCAACCGAATAGAGGAAAATATTTAAAAATACCAAAAATGCCAAAATCCGTGCAATTCAGGCCTGAACCTGATTTTTCATCGCCGTGCGTCGTACCACGGCCCGCATTCGCCGCTTGCGGTCGAGTGCCCCGTTTCTATAATGCGCCGATGCTCGATATCAAATTGATTCGCGATAAAGCCGATTTCGTCCGGGAACGCCTGGCGGCGCGCGGCGGCAATGACGAGGGGAAGATTGATCAAATCCTCGGCTTGGATGAGCAAAGGCGAAAAGTCCTGGCGGAAGTGGAACAGCTCAAAGCCGGCCGCAATCGCGTTTCCAAGGAGATCGGCGCGTTGATGGCGCAGAAAAAGGCGGCGGAAGCCGAGGCCAGAAAGACGGAGACACGGCAAATGGGCGAGCGCATCGCCGCATTGGACAAACAGACCGCACAGATCGAGCAGCAACGCGATGCCTTGATGTTGCAGTTGCCCAATTTGCCCCACGCGAACGTTCCCGTTGGCAAATCGGCGGCGGAGAACGTGGAGAAACGCGCTTGGGGCCAGAAGGCACGATTTGATTTCAAGCCGAAAACGCACGTCGAATTATGCGAAAAGCTCAAGCTGGTCGATTTTGCGCGCGCGGCCAAGCTTTCAGGCAGCGGCTTTCTTCTCTACACCGGCTGGGGGGCTAAATTGGAACGCGCCCTGATCCAATTTCTCCTGGAGCTGCACACCGGCGAGCACGGCTACACCGAGGTGTCGCCGCCGTTTTTGGTCAATCGCGATTGCATGGTTGGGGTGGGGCAGTTCCCCAAGTTTGCCGATCAATACTACGCCGTGCAGGAAGGGACCGATGCCTCCACGCTCGGCAAATTGTTTCTCATTCCGACGGCGGAGACGCCGGTGGCCAACATTCATCGGGACGAGATTTTGCCGGAAAGCCGGCTGCCCATTTATTATTGCGCCTACACGCCCTGCTTTCGCGGCGAGGCGGGCGCGGCCGGCGTCGGCACGCGGGGGATGATCCGGGTGCATCAATTTGACAAGGTGGAATTGATCAAGATCACGCAACCCGACCAGGGCTATGCGGAATTGGAGAAATTGGTCGCCAACGCCGAACGGGTCCTGCAATTGCTCGGCTTGCATTACCGGGTCGTCCAGCTTTGCAGCGGGGACATGGGTTTTGCCAGCGCGATGACCTACGACATCGAAGTGTGGGCGCCGGGGCAGGGGCAGTTCCTGGAAGTGTCCAGTTGCTCCAATTGCGAGGATTTCCAGGCCCGCCGCATGAATCTTCGCTTCAAAACGGCGAACGGAGAGAATAAATTCCCGCACATTCTCAACGGCAGCGGCACGGCGCTGGCCCGGCTGTTCGTCGCCCTGGTCGAAACGTATCAACAATCCGATGGGGGCCTGCTCATTCCCCCGCCGCTGCGGCCATTTCTGAAATGCGATAAAATCGGCGCCCCACAGTGATGAATATTTTGCTCGCGGGCAGCGAGGCCCTTCCTTATTCCAAAACCGGCGGCCTGGCCGACATGGTCGGGGCGCTGGCCAAATTCCTGGCGCGAGCCGGCCACCAGGTGCGCCTGGTCACGCCCCTGTATCGCGGCATTCGCGCCCAATTTCCCGACATCCAACCCTTTGATTGGAAGCTGGATTTGCCGCTCGGTTCCAGCCGCGTGCAGGGAAGGGTCTGGACGCGCGTCGTGGACGACCGGCTGACCGCTTATTTCATCGAGCAACCGCAATTCTTCGACAGAAGCGATATTTACCAGGAACGGGGCATGGATTACCCCGACAATGCGGAGCGCTTCATCTTTTTCAGCAAAGCCCTGGTCAATCTGGCCCGTTATCTTCCGTGGCGGCCGGACGTGGTGCATCTGCATGACTGGCAAACCGCCCTCGCGCCCGTTTTGATGCTCGAACAAAAATTGCGCGACGGCTGGACCGCCCCCCCGCCCACCTGCCTGACCATCCACAACATGGCTTACCAGGGCAATTTCTCTCCCGCAAAATTCGCCCTGACCAATCTGCCCGGCCATTATTTCCAGATGGACGGCCTGGAATTCTATGGCTGGATGAGCTGCCTCAAGGCCGGCATCTGCTTCGCCAGCCTGTTGACGACGGTCAGTCCGCGATACGCGCGGGAAATCACCACCGAGGGTTACGGCTGCGGGCTGGACGGCGCTTTGCGCCGGCGCCAAAACGCCCTGTTCGGCATCCTCAACGGAGTCGATTACGATGAATGGAAGACGGAAGGGAACCCTTATCTCAAACACTCCTATTCGGCGGCTGATTTGCGGGGGAAACAAGCCGGCAAAATCGAATTGCAGCGGGAAATGGGCCTGTTCCCCGCGGCGGACATTCCGCTGTTCGGCACGGTTTCCCGTCTGGCCGGCCAAAAAGGCGTGGACATTCAACTGACCGCCCTCCAGGAAATGCTGGCGGGCGGCATGCAGTTTGTTTTTCTGGGCAGCGGCGAACGCGATTACGAGCGCGCCTTGCGCGGACTGGCCGAACGCCACCCCGGCAAATGCGCCGTCAAAATCGGTTTCGACACCGGCTTGTCCCATCGCATCGAAGCCGGGTGCGATTTTTATCTCATGCCGTCGCGCTTTGAGCCGTGCGGGCTGAACCAGATGTACAGTTTGCGCTACGGCACCGTGCCGATTGTGCGCTTGACAGGCGGGCTGGACGATTCTGTCATTGATATTGTGGAGGACCCGGAGAAGGCCGACGGCATCAAGTTTGCCGAGTATTCCGTCCGGGCGCTGGCCAAGGCCATTCGCAAGGCATTGGTCCTCTATGCGGACAAGGAGTTGCTGGCCCATTATCGCCGCAACGGGATGGCCAGGAACTTTTCCTGGGAGCGAACCGCCGCGGCCTACGACCGGCTTTACAAAAGAATTCCCTCCATCATGGAAAATACTTTGATTATTTGACAACGGCGGGCGTCAAATCTTCTGACAATCAAGAGTTGTAATGCAGGGGCGGCCTGGAGCGTCTCTCATGATGGAATGAAAAACGGGACACGACTGAAAAAGGAGCCGGCGGAAACCGCCGCTTTTACGCTGATCGAACTGCTGGTGGTCATTGCCATCATCGGCATTCTGGCCAGCATGTTGCTGCCCGCGTTGGCCCAAGCAAAGGAAAGCGGCCGCCGCATCAAGTGCATGAACAACGTCCATCAATTGAGCCTGGCCAATATGATGTACGCCAGTGACAACGGCGGCGCATATCCTTCCCGCGTCAATGCTTCTCCCGGCAGCATCACCAACCGATGGCCGGCCATTTTGATTTCCTATTATAAAACGACCAATCTTTTGATTTGCCCAAGCGAGACCAGCACCCCCCAAACCGAAGGCACGAACCCGAGCGGCAACCCGGTGGACAAAGCCCCGGCGGACGACACTCCGCGCACTTATTTAATCAACGGCTTTAATGACGGCTACGCCGTCAAGTACGGCAATACGAATGCCTTCCAGGGCGTGCCCGACCCCAATCCATTTCTGAGTGAAAAAGACATTCCCCTGCCGTCGCAGACCGTGATTTTCGGCGAAAAGCTGGCTTCCAGTGGCGATTTTTACATGGATTATTTTGAATATGATGATGGCCAGGTGCTGGACCAGGCCAAACATGACCGTTCCGTGACCAGCACCAACATCGGCGGGGCTAACAATGGCTTTATCGATGGGAGCGTTCAATTGATCAGGTGGGGCAAGGCATTTGACCCGGTTGTGCTGTGGTGTACGACCGCCTTCTGGCGCACCAACAACACATCACCGGCGCCCTGACCCATTGGCTTATTCCCCAATGGCTTTGGTTTTGAAATCCTTGTGGCCGGTTGAACCGCCCGCCGACAGAATCAACCGGTACACCACGCCCGGCCTCAGTGGCTCAGGACGGGAGTCTTCCAGCGCGGGTTTCATCCCTCTAATCGGCTGGCCGTAAAAAAAGGCCCTCGTCCGACCCCAATAACTGTCGGAAACCAGATGCCAGACCGGAGCCGCCCGCGGATTGAATTTGCCATCTTCCAGCGGGATGACCTTCACGCTGGTCAATTTGTAATTGCCATTCAGGGTGAAGAAAACCGGGAAAACAGTCTCACCCCGCCGCTGGCTGGGGCGGATAGAGGCCGTGACGGCAATCTCCCGTTTTTCAGACCAATGCGTGAAATAATGGATATAGACGCCGCCCAAGACGAACAGCACTCCGATCCAGATGAAATCTTTCTTTCGCATAACCAGCAGGCTCTTGGACGCCAGCCGCACACCAGCATTGCCTGATACCCGAACAGATGCGCCCCGGCAAGCCTTTGCTACAGGCGATTGCAAAAACCATGAGCGACAGCCTGATGTTGCGTTGCATGCACCGCAAAGGACTTTTTGCCTTTAAGAACGCTTCCAGCTTTCATGATTAAAGTCAGGGCAGCAGCACGACGCGATAGAATCGCTCCGGGGAGTTTGTGGCGGAATCGGTGACAGTAATGGAGGAGTTGGTGGTGGAAAGAACACCGCCCCAATTGGTCCAGGTATTTTGAGCCAGATTGGTCGTGGATTGCACTTGGTAAAGCTGGGCCGCCTCCGCGCCCCAACTAAAGCTGATCGTGCCGTTGGTCAACGCCACAGTTTGAAACTGGGGCGGTATGAAGGTAATCGGGTAAACCGCGATATCGTCCAGGCCAAAATTACTTGGATCAATCCGGAAGCCCAGTGCCAGCACGGTATTGGTGGCCGTGGCGCCGGCCTGGAATTGAATGTTGGTCCAGAGGGTGTCAGGAACGTTTGTCTGATCGAAGAGTGTGGCGCCATTCCACGAGACGGAGAACTCATTGGGAGTGAGTCCGTCGCTGTAGAGCCAGCAAGAAATCTGGTAGAACTGTCCGACGGTTGTGGCAAGGGTTTGGGAAATGTAACCGAGCGATCCCACCGGACCAAGTTCCGCCCCGTAAGTGCCGGAGTGAACGTACGGCGCAATCGAAACGACATAGCAGTACTGAAAGTTTCCACTGGTCGTCCAATCGGCGAAGGAGCCCAATTCAAAGCCGCCGTTCTGGACAAGCGACAGAGGAAGCACGGTCAGAGTCGCATTGGAGCTGAGCGCCGTTCCGTAGCCGTTGCTGACCAGGCAACTGAACTGGCTGCCGGAATCGGAAAGCTGGACATTGTTGGTCGTGCAGGTGGAGGCGGTGGCGCCGGCAAGGGGCGCACCGTTCCGATGCCAGAAATAGCTCAAGGGCGTCGGACTGGCGGCGGTCACGCTGAAAGCGGCCATGCCGCCGACGGACACGGTTTGGCTGGCGGGTTGGGTGACGATCAGCGGCGCCACTTTTTTGAAAGCACCCGCCAGACGGAAGACCGTGCCGTTGCCACTAGGGTAGAGGCCGTCATAGCCCGCCCCGCCATAGCTTGTCGTGGTGTAGAAATTGCCATCGCTGCCCTGTATCAGCGCGGCGCTGGGGGTGGCGCCGTTGGTATTATCGAAGAAGACGAGGTTGGTCACTGTGCCATTGGTCGTCATGCGGAACACCGTGCCGTTGCCGTCCGTTCCGCCGAAGGCTGTGGTGCCGTAGAAATTGCCGTCGGCCCCCTGCACCAGCCCGGCTTCAGGATTGGCGCCATTGGCGTAATCAAAGGAAAGCAAAGTGGTCAGCGTGCCGTTGGTTGTCACGCTGAACACCGTGCCGTCGTCGTCCGTCCCGCCGTTGGCTGTGGTGCCGTAGAAATTGCCGTCGGCTCCCTGCACCAGCCCGGCCTCGGAATAAGCGCCATTGGCATAATCGAAGGAAAGCAAAATGGTCAGCGCGCCATTGGTCGCCACGCTGAACACCGTGCCGTAGCCGTTGGTTCCACCATAGGATGTGGTGCCGTAGAAATTGCCGTCGGCCCCCTGCACCAACCCGCCGTAAGGATAACCGCCCGTGACACTATAATTGAACGAAGCCAAAGCGGAAAGCGCGCCATTGGTCGTCATTCTGAACACCGCGCCACTGTAGTAGGTTCCGCCGTAAGTGGTCGTGCCATAGAAATTGCCGTCGGCCCCCTGCACCAGCCCGGCGTAAGGATAACCGCCCGTCACACCATAATTGAACGAAGCCAGAACGGAAAGCGCGCCATTGGTCGTCATTCTGAACACTGTGCCAATGCTGTTGGTTCCACCGTAGGATGTGGTGCCGTAGAAATTGCCATCGGCCCCCTGCGTCAGCCCGGCCTCAGGATTGGCGCCATTGGTGAGATTGAAAGAAACCAAAGTGGAAAGCAGCCCGTTGGTCGTCAGGCGGAATACGGTGCCCTGGCCGTACGTTCCGCCGTAAGTGGTCGTGCCATAAAAATTGCCATCAGCGCCCTGGATCAGGGCGGCGGAAGAATAGCCTCCGTCGGCCCCATTGAAAGTGAACAAAGGCCCCGATGCGTTGAAGACGGTGAGCGCCGCGTTGGACGAGGTGACCGAACCATAGGCGTTGCTGATCACACAACTGAACTGGCTGCCGGAATCAGTCAATTGGACGTTGTTGTTGGTGTAGCTGGACTGCGTCGCGCCGGCAATTGGACCGCCGTTGAGCTGCCAGGAATAGCCCAGCGGGGCGGCGCCGCCAGCGTTGACGCTGAAGATCGCCGCGCCGCCGACGGGCACGATCTGGCCGACAGGTTGCGCGATAATCGCCGGCGGCGCTTTTGCGGGAGCCGCTCCGACACGGAAGACAATCCCATCGCCGCTGGACTTTGCGCCGTTGAAGCCCACACCGCCGTAAGCTGTCGTGCCATAGAAACAGCCATCGGCGCCCTGCACCAGAGCGCCTTGGGGGGAATCGCCGTTGGTTCCCGCCAAGGAGAGCAATGTGGTCAGCGTGCCATTGGTTGTTATTTTGAACACCGTGCCATCGGCGGACAGGGATTCCACGCCAGTGAAGTATGTTCCGCCGTATTCTGTTGTGCCATAGAAATTGCCGTCGGCGCCCTGCACCAGCCCGGCTTCAGGATTGGCGCCGTCGGTGTAATCGAAGGAGTACAATGTAGTCAGTGCGCCGTTGGTCGTCATTTTGAATACCGTGCCTGAGCTGTCCGTTCCGCCGGAAAATGTGGTGCCATAGAGATTGCCATCGGCGCCCTGCACCAGCCCGGCCTCAGGATTGGCGCCATCGGTGTAATCGAAGGAGTGCAATGTGATCAGTGCGCCGTTGGTCGTCATTTTGAACACCGTGCCGTCGCCGTCCGTTCCGCCGTTGGCTGTGGTGCCGTAGAAATTGCCGTCGGCGCCCTGCACCAGCCCGGCCTCAGGATTGGCGCCATCGGTGTAATTGAAGGAGAGCAATGTGGTCAGCGCGCCGTTGGTCGTCATTTTGAATACCGTGCCGTCGCCGTCCGTTCCGCCGTTGACTGTGGTGCCGTAGAAATAGCCGTCGGCGCCCTGCACCAGCCCGGCCTCAGGATTGGCGCCATCGGTGTAATTGAAGGAAAGCAAAGTGGTCAATGCGCCATTGGTTGTCATTTTGAAGACCGTGCCATTGCCGTTGGTTCCACCGTTGGCCGTGGTGCCATATAGATTGCCGTCGGCGCCCTGCACCAGCGCGCCATAGGGGTTGGCGCCATTGCTGTTATTGAAGGAGAACAATATGGTCAGTATGCCATTAGTCGTCATTCTGAAGACCGTGCCATCGTAGCAAGTTCCACCGTAGGCGGTGGTGCCATAGAAATTGCCATCGGCGCCCAGCCACAGCGCGGAGGAAGGCACGCCGCCGTCGAATCCATTGAAAGAGTACAACACAGCCATGGGCATGGGCGGAGGGGGCAGGACAGTCATGTTGTCCAGCACGAATTGCTCTCCGCCGCCGCTGTAGCCGGGGTGGGGGGTGCCGCCGGAGGAGATGAACTGCACCGCAGTGACGCCCACGTAATTGAACGAGATCAGCGTCGGGGTGGTCGCGCTCAAGGTGTAGGTGTTGTCATAGCTTAACGCGGGGCCGGTGTATCCTTGCACCTCGACCCTGAGGTTGTCATTCCAGGCAGCCGTCAGCCAGGCGGAGAGAAGGGCGAACGGCTCGGAGGAGCCAATGGCCGCGGGCGTGCCGAAACCGTTATAGGCGACGTTGGGCGCGGAAACCATTCCCGCGGAATAGCCGCTGGTGTCGGGGGCAAAGGTAGTCAGCGCGTCCAGGTAGTAGAAGTTGCTCCAGGTCAGGTTATAGTAACCTGTCGGCACTGCCTCCACCGAGCCGGGCAAGCTGTCGAAAGTGATTAACGCCGGGCTTCCCGTCAGGACGGTCAGCAGCGCGTTGGAACTCATCGTCCAATTCAGGGAGTTGGAAATCAATACGCTGTAGGAGCCAGCCTGGTTGGTGGACAGATTGGTCAAGGTCAGCGTCGCGTTGGTGGCATTGTTCAGGTTGGTGGCGTCAAACTGCCACTGGTAGAACAAGGGAAGTCGTCCGGACGACAGAACGCTGAAGGTCGCGGCGCCCCCCTGCAGTGCCACCTGGTTGGCAGGTTGGGTGACAATGATGGGCGGCCCGTCGGCGCTGGCGAGCAAGGTGACTTGAATGTCATCCAAGCCCAGAAAGCTTTCGTCGTCCCGGAATCCAAATTCCAGGACGGTGTTGGTGCCTGTGGCCGTGACATAAAATTGGAGGTTGGTCCAACCGATGGCGGCCAAATTGGTTTGATCGAACATCACCGTTCCATTCCACGCCGCGAGAAATTCATTCGGCGTGAGGCCGTCCGGGCTGTCCACCCACAGAGAGAGCAGGTAAAGCTGACCCGCGACCGTCGGCAACGATTGCGAGAGAAAGCCAAGCGAGCCTGCCGGTCCCAGCAGCGCGCCGTAAGTTCCAGAATAAACGGCGGGAGAACTGCTGCTGACCGAGCAATCGACAAAATTGCCCGTTTCACTCCAGGAGGAGAAACTGCCCGTTTCAAATCCCCCGTTTTGCACCAACTGCCCGCCCGGCACGGCCACCTGGACCGCCAGCACAGCCCCCGTACTGGTGGCCGTGCTGATGGAGTTGCTGACCAGGACGGTATAGGTTCCAATGCTGGCCGACGAGGCGCCATTGATCGTCAGAGTGGGGGTGAGGGACCCCGAAACACCGCCGCCATCCGTCAAGTTGGTCTGATTCAGCTTCCACTGGTAAGTGAACGGCGCGCTGCCGTCCACCGCGACGGCCAACTGCACCGTTGCGCCGACGAACACCATCTGGCTGGCCGGTTGCTGGAGGATCACCGGCCCGGAGGGCGTGATGCTCAAAACCGCATTCGAACTCACGGCCACTCCGGCGGCATTACTCGCCACCAACGCATAGGTTCCGCCATCGGCGGAGGAGACGTTGCTGATCGTCAGGGTGCTGGCAAGAGAGCCATAGAAGTTCCCCGCATCGGTCAGCGTGATTTGGGTGCCGGAGACCCTTCCGCCGTTGGTCATATTGGTCCCGTTACACTGCCACTGGCAATTCAGCGGCAATCCCCCGGCCGCACCGGAGGTGAAGCTCACCGTTGTTCCTCCGATGACTGTCAGACCGGCGGGCTGGGCGATTATGACGGGCGACTTGATGATTGTGAGAGAGACGGCGCGGCTTTGAACGGCGCCATCGGACCGATTGGTGAACCAGACGGTTGCGGCGTAAGTCCCCAGAAACAAATTGCTGGCGGCCGCGTTCAAGCTCACCACCACCGTCGCCGCGGGCCCGCCGGGAATGAGTGTGCCGGCGCCGGGCGAGACGTTCAGCCAGGGCACGGTGGCGGCGGCGGCCCAATTGAGGGCCGCTTTCCCACTGTTGGTCAACTGATAGCTTTGAGACGCCGGTGTCAGTGGACCGCCCACCCCTCCTGTGGAAACCAAACCGCCCGGAGGCGAGATTTGCAAGGCATCCGGCGGCGCCAGCAGGTTGACCAGGTTGCTTCCCATCGGCGTGCCCCAGCCGGTGCAGAGGTCGTAACCGGGAACGGCATAGAAGAGGTCCGGGCTTTCACTCCAGGTGTTGTTGCCCGTGGTGATGTCATGAAAACAATTCGTATAGTTGACTCCAAGGCCCAGCGCGTAGAGGGCCGGATTGATGAAGCCCAGCGGCGGACGGCCGCCGGCCGCGGCCTGCTCATTGGCCAAAGCGATGAAGGCTGCCCACAATGGCGTCGCGCAGCTCGTGCCGCCTACAGCGCCCTGTTGGCCGTCGTCGGCGACGACAAACACGTTGTCCGCCGTGAGCGCCACGTCGGGGATGTTGCGGAAGTTGGTGGACCCGTGATTGGCGGTCATGCTCACGCCCAATTGCCAGGACGGGATCGTGTAGGTGGTGCTGATCCCGCCGCCGCCTCCTATCCCATTGTAATTGGCGCCATACTCAATACCCCAATTCCAGACCGTTTCCGACACCCACGCGCCTCCCGGACCGCTGGTGGTCAACGTCGTGCCTCCCACGCTGGTGAGGTTCGGGTCGTCGCACGGCGTGGCGATTTGTCCAACCCACGCGTCGCCGTCACCGGCGGCATTGAAAAACGACTGGCCCTGCGCCGCAAATTGCTGGAAAATTTGCTCCGTCTCCGCGTCAATGGGATAAGTCCACGAGGCGCTCAGTTGGTTGGCAAGGCCGTCCGTCGCCATCCGGTTCAAAATGTCGTCGGTGACTTCCCCTTCATAAACAATCACCGACGACAATCCAGGCGCCATGCAAGTGGCCATGTCGATGTCCAAGGCCACCTCCACGTTGGCCCCTCCGGGAGTGCCGTCGAATCCGTCCAGATAAACGTTCTTCAGCAGGACCGGGGACAGGCCCGTCATGCTGTCGTAGTTGGAAATGTCACTGGGGAAATAGCCGTCAAATTCCAACAAACCGACATTCTGTCCGGCGCCGGTCAGGGCCAGACCCGGAACGTAGGCCGCGCGGAAGTCCTTGCCCATGTAAGCGCCGCCAGGCCCTGAACCGCTGGCCGGAACCGCCCCCGCAGTGCTGCCCGCCGGTGTCCATCTCAGATTCATCGGACGTGGCAAAAGGTAATCGTCCAATCCGCTGATGTGCAAAACCGGTGTCGCCAAGTCCAGTGATGGCTCAACATCCGGCGCATAAAACACCCGGTTTTCCCGCGGATGCGGATACGTCCTCATCGTGACATGGAAAGCCTTCTCGATATTCGACACCGAACCGGTGACATCCAGCAAGGTGCGGTTGGGGTGGGTCGCGGTCACCTGAAGCCCGTTCGCATTCGCGAACGCCGTGACCGCCCGATAATCCTCTTCCGTGGGGCCAAACGTTTCCGCAAACTGCGCCGGAGTCAAATAATGATGGTAATCAGGACTGGCCGGGTCATAAATTCTTTGCAACAGGTTGGTCAACCCTTCCTTGTTGCGCAAGGGCAACCCAATGGCGAGCTTTAAGCCCCGGGCCGCATCCAGACGGCCCACCGCTGTCAAATGGGCGATGGCGGGTGGCACATGACCCTGCAACGACTGCGTTTGGGCCGGCTGGGCAATTGCTGCGAATTGGAGACCGAACAACGCGACGATTCGAAGACTGGTTTGCATCTTATCCTTTTGCCTTTCACATGGTTGGCGTGGCCATCACCGGGCTTCAGAACCCGTCACGGCGGCGCTGTTTTTTGCTTTTGGCGTCCGAAACGACCGCCCATTTATGGCCGACAGCACTGAAGACGTTCGGGAGACTAAACATAACACAGAGCCGGATTCAAGACATTTCTTTGACATTTTACTTTTTGAGGGGATTGGGGATCATGTCCGGCGATGATTGCATTGTTCGACATCGGTAATACCCATACCCATATCGGCGTGGCCAATTCCGTCCGGGTCGGCCGCCATATCGATATGCCGACGAAGGGGTGGTGGACGGGCGCCACCCAAAGAACCGCCGCCAGTTTCCTGAATAAACAGCCGCTGGCCGGCGTGGCCCTTTGCAGCGTCGTGCCTGCAGTGACGCCGCTCCTGATCAAGTTCGTTCACGCCAGGCTCGGTCTTCCCTGCTTCCAATTGACCTCCGATACCGTGCGGGGAGTGGGCATCGATTATCCGGCGCCGCTAAGCATCGGCCCGGACCGCCTGGCCAATGCTGTCGCCGTCAGGACCCATTTTGGCGCCCCGTCCGTCGTGGTCGATTTTGGCACGGCGGTGACGTTCGACGTGGTGGATCGAAAGGGCAATTATGTCGGCGGCATCATCGCGCCGGGGCTGGCGGTGATGACCGATTATTTGCATGAGGAAACGGCGTTGCTGCCGCGCATTCGAATGCGGGAAGTCTCGGCGGTGGTGGGCAGGAACACCGCGCAAGCGATGCTCATTGGAGCCGTTCACGGTTACCGCGGCTTGATCCGCCAGTTAGTGGCCGAGTTGAAGGGCGTATTGCGCTGCCGCCGCCTGCCGGTCGTGGCGACAGGTGGTTACGGCAAGCTCATTGCCGCCAAATTGCCGGAGATCACCGCCGTCGAACCGCTCCTGACCTTGGAAGGATTGCGTTTGGTTTGGGAAGCGCACGGCAGGGAACGCCGGACCAAGGGCGGCCAGAGACCTTGTTCTCTGCCCGATGCGGACTTTTAGCGGCGATTGCGGCCCCGGCCTCTTCCCTCTACACTTTCGACATGCTGAAGATAAAGCTCTTTGTGCCACATCAGTTGGGGCAGGACGAGGCCAAAAGCCGGGTCTCCAAACTCATCGCTGAAACTCGCGGCCGATTCGGCGACCGGGTCACCGACTTGGAGGAGGCGTGGACGGGAAACATCGATGCCTTTCGCTTTCGCGCGATGGGTTTTGCCATTGACGGGCAATTGGAAGTGCAGCCGGCCGGGGTGCGGATCGAGATTAATCTTCCGTGGGCCGCCCTTCCCTTTAAAAGCCGCATTGAAAGCGAAATCCTCAAGCACGCCGGGGAACTGCTGGCGTGACCCATATAAATAGTATTGACACGTCGAAACCGCGAGCCCCGTTACTTGACCTCCATTGACCGGAGCAATGCCACGGCGTGGTTTTCCAGCCACTCATCGTTCGCCTGTTCTGATGCATCGTCGTTTTTGGACAGGAATTGCACCCCCGGCAGAAGGTCCGTCTCCACCAGGTAAACCCGTTGCTGGCGAATAAAAGTCGCCACACCGGTTTTAGGCCCGACCGGCTTCAAATAGACGAAGGATAACGTCCCATCCAGAACGTCCGGACGGTAGTGCGTCACAATTGAATCGCCATATATGTCCTTCATAAATGTTTCCAGCGCCTTCGCCCGCGCCTCCGATTGCGGAGCGGTCATCATCGGGCTTTGCGCAGCGAACGAGCGGGAATAAAAGCTGATCCTGCTGCCCCGGTCATCATAGAAGGTCACGCTTTGCGCGTCGTCGCGGAGGATGCGGCCGCCCACTTCGGGCATCACGGGAAAGGGCACCGAAAAATGCCCCTGTGACGATGTGTAGGAGTTTCCAGAGATTCTGCCAACCAGATGCGGCCTGGCGGGGCGCGGACTGGCATTGTGCGGGCCGACGCACCCGCACCAGAACAGGGACAATGCGGACAAAACTACAAATGACAGTTGCGAAAATGACGAATGACGAAATCCCAATGACCAATCAATGTCCAAATGACGAATGGCAAAAGGGACCCCGAGTTTTCGGCGCCTTTTGTCATCGGGGCTTCGTGCTTCTTTTGTCATTCGTGCTTTGTCATTCGTCATTCCTGCCTCATCTTTGAACTCCGGCAACGCGGCAAAGTTGCACGCCATCCCCGATGGAGAGAAGGACCGATTCCACCCTCCGATCCCTGGACAGTTTGCGGTTCAATTTCTCAATCGCGCGGCCGCCGGGATGTTGGATCGGGCCGCCTTTTCCAAGCCGTCCGCCCCACAGCATGTTGTCGAACAGGATCAATCCGTTGGGCCGCATCCGTGGCAAAACCAGTTCGTAATAGGCGTCATATTCGGGCTTGTGCGCATCAATGAAGGCAAAATCAAACGTCCAGCCCGGCTCCAATCTTTTCAGGCTCTCCACCGCAGGCCCGAGGCGCAGCTCGATTTTCGTCTCCACTCTGGCGCGCCGCCAATACTTCCGGGCCGTCGCCGTCCATTCTGCGCTGGCGTCCAGACAGAGCAAGCGTCCTTTTTCCGGCAGTCCGCGCGCAATGCAAATGGAACTGTAACCCGTGAACGAGCCGATTTCGAGGGCGGTTCGCGCGCCGATGGCCTTGACGAGCAACGTCATGAAGGCCCCTTGATCGGGCCCGATTTGCAGGATGGCGATTTCTCCCAAAGCCGCCGTCTCCTTGCGCAAATCATCCAGAACACGGTCCGAGGCATGACTCCGGCGCCCGCATACGTAGCGGAAAAGCCCGTCGTTCAATGGAGTGAACTTGAGAATCGGCCCGTTCTTGTGTTGCCTTTTCATTGTTATGTATGACTCGCAGCCGGCGCTGATTCTGGCAGATTTCATGCCCCCCGTAAACTTCCATTCTCATGGCGCCAAACAGGCCGTGAAAAAAAGAGCCTTTCAAGTGCTCGAAAATGGGATACAGTGGGGGTATGAATCAAGGAGCAAGGGGTCTGAATCAACGCCGATGCCATGCCATCGCCATCGCCGCTTTGGCGCTGGCCTGTTCTGCGCCTCGGTTCCAGGCGCAGAATACTATAATTTATTCTAATGCGCTGGTCAATGGCTGGCAAAACTGGGGCTGGGCCACCCTGAACTACACCTGTACCTCACCAGTCTATACCGGCTGCGAGTATTCGATAAGCGTGACCATCCCCAGCGGATGGGAGGGGATTCAACTCTGGGCTCCGGAAATGTCGGATGCGCCTTATGCCAGCATCAGTTTCTGGCTCAACGGCGGCGCGAGTGGCGGGCAACATCTCCAAATGTATGGCTTGCTGGAAGTCGGCACCAATCTGAACACGTACGCCGGTGTCAGCTATCCTTTGAGCACACCGCCAGCCAATACTTGGACGAATTACACGGTGTCATTGTCGGCCTTGGGCGTGTCGAACGTGGCGAACTTCACCGGTTTCGTCATCCAGGACTCTGCCGGCACGGCTGAGCCAACGTTTTACCTGGATAACATCCAACTCAACACCAACGCGTCGCCGGCGGGGCCGAACCCGACAAACTATATTGGCATCGACGCCGGGTCCAATCGCAACCCGATCAGCCCGATGATCTATGGCGTGGCGTTTGCCACATCCAATGAGTTGGAGGACTTGAATTTCACCATGAACAGGTCGGGCGGCAACGAAGAATCGACCTATAATTGGCAGATCAATGCCCACGGCAAAGGGGCCGACTGGTATTTTGAAAGCTATCCCGATGACTCCGCCACACCGGGCGAGTCGGCGGATGCGGTCGTGGCCGACAGCAAGGCGGCGGGCGCGCAGCCCTTGATCACCATTCCGATCATGAGCTGGGGGCCAAAACTGGGTCCCGACCGGGCCATTCTTCCCAGTTATTCCATCGAGAAATACGGCCCGCAGACGGGTTCGGATCCCTACCTTAGCAATGCCGGTGATGGCGTCACCGTCACCAACGGGATCAGTTGGGACAATCTGATCACTTGGAACAATCCAAACGACTCCTACATTCCGGTGGATGCCAACTTTCAAAAGAGCTACGTGCAGCATTTAATCACCAACTGGGGTGTGTCCACCAATGGCGGAGTCGGCTACTACATCATGGATAACGAACACAGCCTCTGGTGGTTAACCCATCAGGACATCCATCCGGTGGGACCGACCATGCAGGAAATCCTCGGGAAAATCGAGGCCTACGCCTCCATGGTCAAGAGCGTTGACCCCAACGCATTGGTTCTGGGGCCGGAAGAGTGGGGCTGGAACGGTTATTTCTACAGCGGTTACGACGTGCAATGGTCGGCGGAGAACACCAATTATAACACGGCAGACTATCCCGACCGCACTACCAATGGCGGATGGGACTACATGCCCTGGCTTTTGAATCAGTTGTCCCAGTACCAGACGAACACGGGACAACGCCTGCTCGATTTTTTCACCCTTCATTGCTACCCGCAGGAAGGCAATGTGAGCGGCGACGACACCGACACCGCCACCGAACTGCTCCGCAACCAATCGACGCGGGTGTTCTGGGACACCAACTACGTGGACCCCAGTTGGATCAACAGCATCATCATGCTGATTCCACGCATGTCGAATTGGGTCGCCACTTATTATCCCGGGACCAAGATTGGCATCACCGAGTACAATTGGGGAGCCGAGCCTTCCATGAACGGCGCCACTGCCCAAGCCGACATTCTGGGCATCTTTGGCCGCGAAGGTTTGAACCTGGCCACGCGCTGGGAAGTCCCCGCCTCGCCCACTTATCTGGCCATGAAAATGTACCGCAACTATGACGGAAACGATTCGACATTTGGCGACACCAGCGTCCTGGCGTCGGGTCCGGACCCCGACAATGTGGCGGTGTTTGCGGCGCAACGGAGCCAGGATGGCGCGCTCACCATCATGATTGTCAACAAATACTTGATTGGAAACACGCCGCTGGTGGTCACGCTGACCAATTACACCGGCGCCGGCAGCGCGCAGGTCTGGCAACTCAATTCCAGCGAGGTCATCGCCCAATTGTCCAATTTGCCCTATAGCGCCGGCTTGCTGCAAACCACGGTGCCGGCCCAGAGCGTTACTTTATTGGTCATTCCGCCCAGCCCCACCCTGAGTTTGCTGGCTGGGCCGCCTCGCACCGATGGGAATTTTCAATTCCAGGTCCAGGGCGAAATTGGCGGGACTTTTGTGTTGCAGTTGTCCACCAACCTTTCCGCCTGGGTGCCGGTCAGCACCAACACATTCAGCAGCCCCCAATTCCAGTTCCTTCTGCCCGCGGGCGACGCCCAACAGTTCTACCGCGCCGTTTCGACGGCCCTTTGACATAGGATGTCAATGCAAATGGTTCAACAGCCGCCCGGGCCGGGTGCCGCATCCTTTGCTCTCGCCGGGTTCCCCGCCTTCTCCGCCGCTTCGCGCCGGCGATACTCGTCCAGCATCTGTGCCGTTGCCGTCGCTCCGCAACGGCTGGCGCCCAGATCGCGCGTCTGGATCAGGGCGTCGAGGGTGCGCACGCCGCCGGCCGCCTTGATTTGCACCTTTTGCGACACGCTGCCGCGCATCAATCGCAGGTCGTGTTCCGTCGCGCCCCGGTAATTATAGCTGCCGTCCGCCTGCTTGACAAAACCGAAGCCGGTTGACGTCTTCACCCAGTCGGCTCCGGCCCGTTCGCACAACTGGCACAAGCGGCGTTTAAAGTCGTCGCCCTTCAAGCCCGCTCCGCCTTTGTCCAGGTAATCGTTCTCGAAAATCACCTTCACTTTCGCCCCGCGCTTGTGGGCTTCGTCGCACACCGCCTTCACCTCCCGCTCCACGTAGGCCCAATCGCCGCTCAGCGCCTTGCCGATGTTGATGACCATGTCGATTTCCGCCGCGCCGTCCTCACAGGCCAACTGTGTCTCGTACCGTTTCGATTCGGTCGCGCTGTTGCCATGCGGGAAGCCGATGACAGCGCCCACGATGACGCCCGTCCCTTTGAGCAGCTCCGCCGCGCGTTTTACGAAATAGGGTTTGATGCAAACAGAGGCCGTGCCGTATTGGACGGCCAGCCGGCAGCCCGCCTCCAACTCCTGGTCCGTCAAGGCCGGATGCAGCAGCGAATGATCGATCATTTTCGCCATTTCTTCGTAGGTGTATTGTAACGATCCAGTTAACATGAATGCATCATAGCACAGCCGGGTCATTTTGAAGCGCGATTTTTGAAAAAGGCGCGGAGGGGGCAAATGATTTCAGCCGCATGCGGAGTGCGGTCTCCACACCGCGAATTTTCTTGCGCGCCCGCCGCCATTCATGCGATCCATCAGTGGTGATTCGGCGCATGACGAGAACCTGTACACGAGCGTTGCTTATATTGCTTTGCGCATTTTCTCTGGCAGGAGGCGGGCGCGCCAGGGCATCGCACAACGATTACCTCGTCGGCATATATTACTTCGCAGGGTGGTGGCAGAAGTCGCCGAACAAGTGGGAAATCGACGGCCACGACTGGAGAGCCGATTACCCGGAGCGAATCCCCATCCTCGGTCAGTACAACGACCAGGATACGATGGATCGGGAGATTATTGCCGCGTCCAGCCATGGCGTGGACTTCTTCCAAATCCTCTGGTATCCCAAAGGCGGACCGCTCAACGAGGGCCTCCGAACCTTTTTTGCCTCTCCCAATGCCGGGCGCATGAAATTCACCATCGAGTTTGTGAATCACCCGCCGTTTGAGCTCAGCACGGATGCCGATTGGGAGGCGGCCTGCAAGGAGTGGTGCGCGGCCATGAAACATCCCAGCTATTTGCAGATCGACGGCCGGCCGGTGTTCAAGATTCACGGCATGGATTACTTCTACAAGCAGAACGGCTATGATCCGGCGAAAGTCAGGGCACGGCTTGACACCTTCCGCCGGATCGCAAAGGAGAACGGCCTTTCAAATCCGTTGATATCCGGCGGCGTGATGCCCGAGGGAGTGCCGTCGCCCCGCCGCGCGGAGCCATTCGACTTCCTCACCACTTACATGGGTGTGCCAGATTTGCCGCAGAGGCCGGAGCCTTATCCGTACGAACTGCTCATCCAGCATGCGGAGGAGGGCTGGATTCGTTACGCCGGGCACTGCAGCAAATTCTATGTGCCCTATGTCCCGTCGGGCTGGGATCCCAGACCGTGGCGAGATCCTCGTCCGTCGTTCGCCTTTCCGACCCGCCAGGAGTGGACTGCGGCCCTCCAGAGGGTGAAGGCCGCTCTGGACAAGTATCCGCAGCTGGGAATCCCGGTGAAAGGCGGCAGGAAGAAGATGCTTTTGATCTATGCCTGGAACGAGTTCAGCGAAGGGGGCATCATGGCTCCCACCAGGCGCGGGAAGGAAATGAAACTGGAGGCGGTCCGTGAGGTCTTTAGTGAGTGATTGCGCCCGACAACGCGTCGTTCGGCAAAAGGGTTCGCTCTGGTTCGCGGCCGAATAAAATTTTGGCGGTTGCCATTCGCGCCGTCTGTGGCAATATGAAGACTGATAAAGGTTATGAATGCACCTAAAATTATCGCATACTTGAAACCTTCCTGCGGCTGGAGCCAGGGCGTGCGCGCGGTTCTGCGCAAATACGACCTGCCTTTCGAGGACCGCGACATCATGAACGACCCGTCGCAACGCCAGGAAATGATCCAAAAAAGCGGCCAGACGCTCAGCCCTTGTGTCGAGGTCAACGGCAAAATGCTGCCGGACGTCAGCGGCGAAGAGGTGGAGGCTTATCTGTTGGCCAACCGTTTGGTCGCCCCCAACGCGCGTGTGCCCGATGCGCCGACCAATCAGGCTTGCGCCGTCGAAATGCCCCAAGCCAGCCCGATCAACTTCCGCTCTTAACTCTTGGATGGCCTGAAACATGATTAATAAACTCCTCCTCTCCGCCGTCGCCACGCTGGCCGTGGTGCTGGCCGGAAGCGCTTCCGCCAGTTCTTCCACTTGCGATTGCTGTTGCGCGGCCGCCTGCGTCTCCGCCGATGGTAATTGTTGCGCCGATTTCTCCCCGTGCAAAATCACCCGGGTGCCGTTCGGCAAAACGCGCGATGGCAAACGCGTCGATATTTACACCTTGCGCAATCTTAACGGCGTCGAGGCGCGGATTTGCAATTACGGCGGCATCCTCGTTTCGTTCAAGGCCCCCGACCGTGACGGCCATCTGGGCGATGTCGTGCTGGGCTACGACAATCTGGACGGCTATTTGACCAACAGCCCCTATTTCGGCGCGCTGATCGGCCGGTATGGCAACCGCATTGCCGGGGGGAAGTTCACCCTGGATGACGTCGCCTATCATTTGGCGACCAATGACTTTCCCAACGCCCTGCACGGCGGCTTCATCGGTTTCGACAAAGTGGTTTGGCGCGCCGAAGTCATCCAGAGCGACGCGGGTCCCGCATTAGAACTGACCTACCGCAGCAAAGACGGCGAAGAGGGGTATCCCGGCAATCTCCAGGTCAAAGCCGTTTACACTTTGATGCCGGACAATGGTTTGCGCCTTGAATATACGGCCACGACCGACAAAGACACCGTGCTCAATTTGACCCAGCATTCCTATTTCAACCTCGCCGGCCACGGCGACGTTCTCAGACACACGGTATTCATCGACGCCGACCGTTTCACCCCGGTGGACGAGACATTGATTCCAACGGGCGCGTTGAGGCCCGTGGAAGAAACACCCTTTGATTTTCTCGAACCGACTGCCATCGGCGCGCGCATCCAGCAGGATGACAGGCAACTCAAGTTCGGCAAAGGCTACGACCACAACTTTGTGCTCAACCATCCCATGGGGCGATTGGATGTGATCGCGCAAGTCTGTGAACCGGCCACGGGCCGGGTGTTGGAAGTCCTGTCCACCGAGCCGGGCCTGCAATTCTACACAGGCAACCTTCTGGACGGCACGATCACCGGCAAAGGCGGCCAGGTCTATAATTGCCGCGACGCCTTTGTCATGGAGCCGCAGCACTTTCCGAACTCGCCCAACCAGTCGGACTTCCCGTCCACCGCCCTCAGACCGGGACAGGTTTACCGCAACACGATCATTTTCCGTCTTTCCACCAGCAAGTAGGGCGTTAAACTGGGAATGATGAAAACGCGGTTCGTTGTCATTCTATGTGTGTTCAACGCCGCCGTGTTGGCGGCGGGATACGTTTTCTTCAGCGAATACTGGGGCGGCCAGGTTGAGCAGGATCGTCAGACTGCCCAGGTCGAATTGGCGGCGTGGAAGGCCAAAGCGGCGGCGGCTTCCGTCCGCCCGCCGCCCGTCGTGGTGGTTCAGAGCAACGCCTTCAATTGGAGCCAGCTTGAATCCACCGATTACCGCCAATACATCGCCAACCTCCGCGCCATCGACTGCCCCGAACTCACGATCCGGGATATCATCATGACCGACGTCATGCGCCTGTATGCGCAACGGCGCGGCCAGTACTATCAAAACGGGCGCCCGTTCAAATTCTGGGAAACGGACGAGAAACGAAAACTCAAACAACCCCAGATCGAGGAACGCGAAAAACAACTGGCCCAAATCGACAAGGAACTCCCCGCCGTCCTGCGCGAATTGCTCGGCGTCAATTACGAGCGGGAACTGAATAAATACTTTGTCGATACCGACGAGGACAATCGCCGGCTGGCTTTTTTGTCCGACGACAAGCGCTCCCGGCTTTTGGCCTTGCGCGACCAGTTTGAAGGCCAGCGCCAGTTTGTCACTTATGACCTGCAGGAGGGCGCGCTTTCTCCAGGCGACATCGAAAAATTGAGGAAGATCGACGAAGAACAGGACGCGGCCTTGTCCGCCCTGCTCACTCCGCAGGAAAAGGAGGAATACCAGCTCAGCATGTCGCCCACTGCCGATCATTTGCGCCAGGCACTCATCGGCTTCAACCCGACCGAGGACGAATTCCGCGATCTGTTTCGACGCCAGCAGGCCATTGATGCCGCTTATGCCTACGAAGACACGAGCGACCCGGCCGTTCGCGCCGCCAAAGCCCGGGACGAGCAAACCATGATGGACGATGTCAAAGGCCAACTCGGCCCGGAGCGCGCCGCTGCGCTGGAACGGGCCGGGAATCCGGAATATCAGAACCTCACATTATTGACAGAACGCTTCGACCTGCCCGCCGAGACCTCGCAAGCCATTGTTGATATGCGCCAGGTTGCCGAGGACCAAAAGCAACAGCTTCTGGCCAACAAAGAGATTCCGCCGGAGCGGCTTGAAGCGGCCCTCAAAGCCATCGAGGCCGAAACGGAACGGACCGCCCGCGAAACACTCGGCGACAAAGCCTACGCCCAATACTCGCAAAGCGCCGCCTGGATCCACAGCCTCGGCGGCAACTAATTCGGGACCCTGTCCTTCCTTTAAAACTTCAAGTTCCAGTCGTCCCGCGAATACTTTTCCGCGACCAGCCTCTGGTAATCCGGCACAACATCCAAGGCGGTCCCGGCCGACCATGTTTGGCGCAACGCGTCTTTTACAGCGTCGGCGGGCGCGGGCAGGTTGATCAGAAACAGCCTGTGCGGACGTCCCTCACGGTAGTCCGGCTGGCGGGAGGGCATGGGCAGATATTTTTCCATCAGGCTCAGATCGAAGCGCAGGAGGAAGGTGCCGTGAAAAATCAGCGCATGGCGTTTGCGCCGTTGGGCGTTGCCGGAGAATTTCAGTCCGGCCAGCGAAAGATCCGCATGGCCTTGCACCCGCACGGGCCGGCCCAACAGCGCGCTCAAGGCGTCCCTGTGCCGTCCCAGGATGTGGCGATTGGCCGCGGTGATGTTTTGCAGCGCGTCGTTTCCATCCAGCTTGAGGATGAGTGAATAATTGAGGCAGCCCGGCCCCTGCAAAACAGCGCCGCCGCCGCTGCAACGCCGATACACGCCCAATTTTTCCCGCAGGCAGGCCGCCCGATTGACCTCCAGCGCGACGCGGTTGGAGTAGCCGACAACGACGAAATAATCGCGAGGTTCCCAGAATCTCAGAACCTCGCCGCCCGCCCGCTCCTCGCAGGCATCCAGCAAGGCTTCGTCGCAAGCCAGATTGGCTGCGGGCGTGGGCAGGGTCAGGTCCAGACAATTCATTTTTGGGCAGCCGCTGTTAATCCTGGAGATTAAGATTGGGAATCAGAAACCGCCATCCAAAAAAAAGAAGGGCCGGCGCGGATTTTCCGCGCCGGCCTTTGAATTGGCTGCTCCGGCAGGGGCCGGCCTTTCAGAGAAAGGCCGCGGGACTCGATCTTGTTTACGGCGCAACAATCGCCCGATACAACCCGTATAGAACAATTCCTTCGACAGCCAAAAAAACTCCGAAGGAAACCGGTGGAATCACTTGGAACCGTATGTAATCAATGGTCATTCTCATAACCTAGCAACAACTAACAACATCCTCTCTTATCGAGCAGGGAATGTGCCATTCATCAGCACGGGGTATTGGCCGGGGCTTCCGCCGGAAACCGCCGGAGAGCCGTCTCAATTTCAGACACTCTGGCTCAGTTTTGGACAGTCTCCTCTGGCGCATCGGACAGCGATCTGCCTGACCTTTTGCAGCTCCAAAATGTCGCGGCCAGCCACGCGAGGCCGATTCCAGAACAAATGGAAGGGAACCAATCCCCATGCCGGTTATAGAATGTCTGGCGGCGATCACGCGGCGCGCGCAAGGGGATTTGGGCGATGATAAAACCGGGGCCATACACGTTGCCCGAGGCGTTTTGAATCTGGCGCACCCGGCCCTGGGCGTCGGCCCAGCAGGTCAGCCCGTCATTGGTGCAGCGCAACAGCGGGACGCCGTTTTCGACCGCGCGAAAGATGCCGCTGGCGGCCTGCTGCCATTGCGCCGCGCCATGACCAAACCAGCCGTCGTCGGTCAGATTGACCAGAAAATCGGTATCCGGACCGACATGCTCCCGCGCCTCCTGTGCGAACACGTCTTCAAAGCATATCAGGACGGACATTTTGGCCGAAGGATTCCTGATCTCGAATTCGACCGGGCGATCTCCCGCGGTGATTTCGCCGCCAATGGGCGTCAGCCACTTCAAAAACGGGAGCCAGCGAACCAGTGGAATGTATTCGCCGAAAATGACCAGCCGGCGTTTGTGATAAATGGCTTCAAGCACGCCGTCCGGATTACAGAGCAGGGCGCTGTTAAAGTAATCAGTTGTGCCGGCGGTCGCCAGTTCGGCAGTGCCGGCGCAAAAAACCAGCCATGACTCGCGGCTGCGGACCAGTTGGGCAATCGCCTGCTGGATTTCAGGAGTCAGGTCAGGCACGGCGGATTCGGGCCAAAGCAAAAGCCGGGGCTTGGAGGCCAGCGCCCGCTCTGAAAGGTCAAGCACGGTTTGGAAACGCGCCCTGTCTTTTGCGGGGTCCCAAATCAACGTTTGCGGAATGGCGGGCTGGACCAGGGCCACTTTCAACTCCCTGGCCGGCGCTGGAACCGATGCCAGTTTGCCGGCGCCGAAACTCGCCAAGCCGGCCACAGCCAGCAAAGGCAGTCCCGCGTCGGCCCATAAACTCAACGGCGGCCTCAGTTCCAACATGGCGAGGCCCGCGCTGCAAATCCCCACGGAAGTCCAAACCATCAAAAAGGAGACGCCGTATATGCCGGTAATGGCCGCGACTTGAATCAGGGGCAGCATTTGATATTGCGACGCGCCGACGAAATTCCACGGGAAGCCGGTCAAAATTTTCCCGCGGGCGAATTCCAGGGCGGTCCAAATCGCCCCCGCCGCAAAGGCCCAAGCCATGCGCCGCAGCCAGCCCGTGGAGAGAAACTCTAGCGCGCCGGACTTTCCCGGGAAGATTTTCCAGCACAACCAAACCCAGATGGCGGGATAGAGCGCGCAATACGCGCTTAAAGCCAGCCAGCCGGCCGCCGGCGCAAGGGGAATGCCGTGCCATGTGAAAGGCATGTTCAGCAGCCAGTAAAGCGAACTCAGAAAATGAACCAGCCCCGCCACAAAACCAATCCGAAACGCCTGGCCGCTCCCGGCCCCGACACCGCTGAAAAGGATCCATCCCGGCGCGATCCACGCCGCCCATGCCATCCCATTGGGCGGGAAGGATGCGCTGAGCAGAAGTCCGCCCAAGGCCGCGGCAGTGAACCGGACAGGCGCGCCGGAATTCAGCCAAGTTTTATTCAAGGCTATAGATTGTCCGAAAGCGAAATAGTTTGCCAGTGTGCAATGTTCGGTTTTCAGTTTCTCCAGTGAAGGCACAACAGCCAACCCCGGACGCGCCGGCGCCGGTCCCCAAGGCGCTGGGCTATCGCATGCCCGCCGAGTGGGAACCTCACGCGGCCACGTGGCTCACTTGGCCGCGGCCCGACGGGATCAGCTTCCCCGGCCACTGCGAAACCGTTTCGCCCGTCTATGCCGGATTGATCCTGCATCTGACTGAAGCCGAGGAAGTCAATATTAACGTTTGGGACGGGGAAATGGAAGCCTCGGTCCGCCAAATCCTGGCCGGGGAGGGAACTCCGCTGGAGCGTGTGCGGTTTCACCATTTTCCAGCCTATGAACCGTGGTGCCGCGACCACGGGCCTGTGTTTTTGGTCCGCGAGAAAAATGGCCGGCGCGAGCGCGCCATCGTTGATTGGAGCTACAACGCCTGGGGCGGCAAATATCCGCCCTGCGATTTGGATGATGCGATTCCCCGGCATGTGGCGAAGTGGCGCCAACTGCCCCTGTTCTCGCCGGGAATTGTCATGGAAGGCGGATCGCTGGAAGTCAACGGGCGCGGCACACTCTTGACCACCACCTCCTGCCTGCTCAATCCCAACCGGAATCCGGGTTTGAGCAAAATGGAAATTGAAAAGCATCTCCGCGAGTATCTCGGCGTGGACCACGTGCTCTGGCTGGGCGGGGGCATCGCCGGCGACGATACGGACGGGCACATCGACGATCTGACGCGCTTCGTCAATCCCTCGACCCTTGTGACCGCGGTCGAGGAAGACCCGGCCGATGCGAATTACGCCGTCCTCCAGGAAAACCTGCAACGGCTTGGACATTTCCGTGATGTGGACGGGAAACGTTTTCGCATAGTCCCGCTGCCCATGCCGGGAGCCGTCGAACGCGAAGGCCGGCGCCTGCCGGCCAGCTACGCCAATTTTTACATTGCCAACCGCCTGGTGATTGTTCCCACCTACCGGCATAAAAAAAACGACAAAGCGGCCCTGGAAATTCTGCAAAGGGAATTTCCCAGCCGCCGGGTCATCGGGATGGATTCGACCGAACTGATTCGGGGCCTTGGCTCCTTCCATTGCATCACACAACAGGAACCGGCTCCGTGATTTGAAAACTTGGATGGAGGTCACGGTGCTTTTGGGTTGAGACAACGGCGTTACTTCCGTTCGAACACCTGGAGCGGGAATTGTCCGCCTTCCGCCGGTGAAAACAACAGCCCGTCGAGATTCCGAAAAGAGGCATCCTGCGCCAACTCATGCGCGACCCCACTTCCGCGGTTGACGACGATCAAAGCGGCCCCGCTACGCTTGAAATCCGCGGCGCGCGGCGACACTTCGTCGCCAAGCCAGGGCTGGCCGAGAAGGTAGGCGGTGTAAAGCCCGGCCCGCCCTCCCCGGAGCCAGCCACTGCCCGCCATAGGGGCCGCCAGGCCGGCCCGGGCCATCTTTTGCGCCAGGATGTGCGCGCATTGACCGGCGAATGCCGTTTGGCTGGAGTCAAACGCAAACCGGAAAAGCGCGGGAATCAACAGAGAAGCGGCCAGCAAAGATGCGCCATAGCGTCTCCAGAGCCGCCAGCCAGACCAATCCCGCGGCAGCAGCGCGGCCCCGCCCACGAATAACAGCGGCGCCGCCGCGTAAAAATATCGCAACTCGTCCAGCATCAGATAATTGGGAACATAGATCAAGCCCAGGGCTGCCACCGGCAGGAGGAACCAAATGCGGTGGGCGTCATCGTCTGGATCGGTTCGGAATTTCCCCCGGCATGCCAGCGCGACCGCCGCCAGGATCGGAAAAGCCACGCTGATTCGGGTGAGAACGCGCAGGACAAGCGCCGTGTTGAACAAGATTATTTTCATCTGGTGCGCGGCGTTGCGCCAGTTTTCCCACGGCGACCAATCCGGGTCAGGAAGCGGCGGATCCTCCCATATCGTGATTCGCCCGCGTTCCGGCCGGCGAAATCCCTCGTCCAGCAGATGCACCGGCGTAGCCACCGACGGCCCCACCAGCGCATGATTGTGGCTGGCGCTGTTGGAGACGGTCAGTTTCCCATAATGCCAGGACAACACCGCCACCCAGGGGCTGGCCACCAGGACGAGGCCGGCCAGGGTCAGGCCGGCGCTGCGCGCGATTTCCAACCGCGCCCCCGGTTTTTTCCGCCACCACAAGAGAGCCATTCCCAGACAGGCCAGAATTCCCAGAGGCAATCCGGGGGCTTTGATCAAATAGGCCAGCCCCCACAACACGCCGCTGCCGAACGCGGTTCCAGGCCGGAGATGCCACCCATTGGCGGGCATTTCAGCGAATGCGAAGAGAATGACGCCGGCCAGCAGCAAATCCGGCGTGATCACTTCCACCGACCACAGAATCGAGAGCGCGGCCATCGTCCACAAACCCCAGTAAAACAATCCTCCTGCAAGTTTTGCCCTGCAAAATATCCGGCGGCACCCCAGAAGAAAAATTATGGCTGACAACGCCATCGCCGCGCGCGCGGTGGCAAGCGGCGGAATGCCCGCCATCAGAAACGGCGCCATCAACCAGGAAAACATCGGCCCCCAATGCCCGGAAATGGCCAGGCCGGTCCGGCCCCCGGCCCAGTGCGAGGCAATCTGCAAATAAGCCACCGCATCCGGGTTGAGCGCCTCCCGGAAAACCCATGCGGCCGCCATCAGCCCGGCGATCTGCACAGCGAACACGCCCCCCGTATTGCTCCACGACGAGGGGCGGCTTTCCTCGATTAATTCATCCGTCTTCACAGCGGTTGAGCGCTTTATAGCACCCGCCCCGACCGAGTCAATGAAAGGGTCCCTGGAAGCTGGCATTCGTTCCCGTTGTAAGCTGTTCATTGTAACGCGCTTGCATCTGAATTGCTTGGAAGACGGGTTTGTTCATGAATTTGCCCCGGCAGACGGCCAATTTTTCCATTGCGGGTCATAAGATTACGGGCGTTGACATAAAAAAATGTTTCAAAATGGTGCGATTTAGTCGGATTTAGTGCGATTTTTTCACCCTTCTTGGAGCGGAAGGATGGCAGAAAGATGAGTGAACCAGAAAAATGGATTGGGAGCGCGTGCGTCTCGCACGCCGTGCTTGGCGTCCCGCCAGGCACATCTTTGTGCGGAAGTGCGTCGCAAGACGCGCCGCCCGGCGACCTGGTCCGCCTCCGCGCCCCTGCGGCGCGATAAAACGGCCGCGCTCCCGCCAAAAAATAAATCCGAAATAATTTCGGAAAAGGGCTGTTTTTCCGAAATATTTCCGAAATATTTCCGATTATTCGAAATGTTGCGAATTCATTAACCCGACTTTTCTGGAAGGCAGAAAGATGGGTTGGGCAGAAAAATGTGGCAGGGGAATATTTGGCAAAGGAATGGAAACCACGGACCCTTTCCGTCTTATTCCCCTGACGAACATTCCCCTGACCCGCCTTTGCCGCAGCGGCTATGGCGGGCGGGCATTTCCGTTTGGCGCGACAAAGCGTGCTCATTTGACGATTTTAGCACAAAGGGCGGAAAGTGTACAGGTCACGGTGACCACTTTTTTAAAAACACGAAACCCCTGCAAACATTGGCCGAAATTGGTGTCGGGGGCCTTGGTGTCAAGTATGTATTCTTGACAAGAGCCCAAAAAGACGGGGGTTTTTCAACCAACAGGCACGAAGAAAAGACTCTTTTAACCGCGAACTCCGAACCCCGAATGCATTCGGGGGAACAGCGTTTGGGGCCGTTTCATCCGCCTTTGGCCATAAAGTTAACTTTGCGTTTCGTCTTCTCCCCGGATTTGTTGGAGGACAGAGCGGGCGGGGCGCGGCAGACAAAATGTGGACATGTAAGAAACCGACACCTGCAGTGAACGCGCCGCTGCTGACCGCAGAACAACGCGATGAAAAACAGCGGCAAAATGTCAAAAATGAGTGAGCCGTTTAAGAGTGGCCACGCGGCGTCCGCAACGCAGCAGCCACAGGAGGCCGCCCACACCCGCCAGGGCCGAAGTGGACGGTTCGGGCACGTCCACAGCGTTGGTGGCTCCGTTAATCCAGGATATATAGGAGGACACTTGAACGTCATCCCATAGCTGGCCCGACGTCTCATATTCGTTTGGAGTACCGATATTGTTGCCATCGGCGTATGAATGGACCCCTATTAAATCCATGGTGCCATTAATGTTTTGGAAGGTTGGGCCGCCGGAGTCACCGGACAGGATATACGTGGTGCCCTTGGTGACGCTGCCAGCAGCACCGGTGAAATCGCAGGTGCCTTCAACCGCATCGAAAACGTACTTGCCGCCCCTGGGGTTGGGCGTTAAGGCAAAGTCCGACAACAGCATACTAATGGTGTTGCCACCGGAGTTGTAAGTGCCGAAGTCCTGGGTCGCCAGGTAGCAGGGGGTGCCGGCCGGATTGGGCGGAGAGGGAGCGGTGCCGATAGTGGCCTGGCTTCCAAAGCCGACCTGGACGATTTGGTTGCCGGCCGCGTCGTTAGGGGCCGCGAGGGTCACACTCTTCGCCAAGGTATTAGCGCCGTTTGTTCCAGGAACGGGATTATTGTCGGCCGCGAGCTGTGCTGCGGTCACGTCAATGCCGATCACCGCCAGGTCAGGGCCGTTCCCTCCATCGAGCTGGACGTTGTTAACAACACTGTTGACTATCAAGGGAGTCCCTGTGGGCCAAGCAATGCCGATGGCCCCCAAGTTCCCATCGGCGACAGAATTGACCGCACCATACACCACATGATCGGCGGTCAGCACGTTGTACCAGTCGCCTCCGGCACCGTCCGGCACGACGCTGATGACGGTGCCGGTGCCGGCCTTCAAGGTGGTGGTTGCAGTGGTTGCACCATAAGTTTCGGCAACCATCACCACGTTGTTGTTAAGGTTTCCCGGGAGGGCGAGCGTATCATTGTACAGCGCCAGACCGGAACTCCTGGTGGGCAGTATGCAGACGCCTGCCAGGACAACGAGCAGTCCCGCCCGGCAGCGCCCGAAAATTTTGACCTCAGGGTTTTTCTTCATATTTTTATTTAGTTTTTGTTTGATTTTTAGGGTGAGCCACGCCTTATTGGCCTCTGGCCAGGGATTTGGATGGGCATGGGTATGCGATTGCCCTTTCAAAAGCAGCCGCCTTTGTCAATGACTTTTCCGGTCTTTTTTTGTGACAATGCACGTCTCTATGCGCATCTTTCCCTTTGGTTGACAGCCAGTGTGAGGCGTGCGGGGGGTTGGAGGCAAGGGAAAAAAGTCAAGAAAATATCATTTTGGGCTGGTTTTTGGTGTGGATTCTGCTTTGACTTTTTAAATCCCCAATGGGTGACCCTTTCACTGCTGTTCGGGTTTTTGCAAGGTTTTTTAGTGACAGCTTTTTGTTTTTTTCCTAACGGGTTTCGTGGCGTCACGGTGGCGGGTGGGTTCTGTTGCCGAGGCTGGCAGACCAATTGGCCTGTTCGGCTTGAAGAGACTCGACGGTCCACGCCGGGGGCTGAAGGGATATGCGATAGTCAAGCTCCATTTGACCGCCGGCGGGCATCTCCAGGGGCCGGGGCGCCAGGATCGCGGCGCAGGCGAAACGGAACGGTCGTTTGGGTTCGTTGATCAAATACCAGGGGGCGTTCTCGCCGGCGTTGGCTTTGTCGCTGAATATGGCCAGAGCGCCCGCCACTTTTGCGCCTTCGGTAAAATTGAAGGCCACGGCGGGAGCGGCGGGACGCGCGCGGTCGCTGACCCAGTTGGTAACCGGTCCGGCGGTGGAGAGCATGGATACGGCCAGGGGCAGCGCCGCCATGCGAAAGCCCAGCCCTCCGTATCCGCCATTGGTTTGACCGCCCGGTTCGCCGGGCATGGGCACGCGATCCAGCACCACCGCTTCATCGCCCACCACAAAATGGGCCTTCCAATCAATGGTATAAGCGCCGTCGGCGGCTGGCGGGCTGATGATGAGGTTCCGCCTTTCCGTCATGTCCACATGGTTGGAAGGATCGATGTAAGCCAGGTCAAGCCGGATGGTGGCGCCGCCTTGCGGAGTTGTCCGGATGACGGGAGTGGTCCAGCGCGTCTTGCCTTGGGCGCGGCCCGTGGTGCGGTCCTCTTCCCAGTAATTGACGTGGTTGGTGGAGTTGACGCGGTTGATGTATTTCCAGGAAAACCAGAGGCCGTAATGCCAGGGATGGTCTTCGGGTTTGAAATTGGTCAGGGAGGGACCTCCGCCCACGCTCAAGGGATGGAAAAAGGGCTTGCCCTTGCGGGGATCGAAACTGAAGCGCCACACCACGTTCGTTCCGGTTCGCCAGGCGATGGAGGCGGCATCCCGCTGCCAGTCCGCCCACGCGATGTTTGGGCATAGGACGAGAAGCAGCGGCGACAGGGAAGCCGCTTTACAACACGCGCGGAAAAGTGATAATTTCATGGTCATACGCATGATGGTGGCAAAGAGAATTCCCGCGGTCAAGCCATGCAAATGAAGGCTTCCTGTTTCATCACGCGCCGTGATTTCCTGCGGCGGGCTGGTGTCGCTTCCGCGGCGACAGCTTTCCCGCTGATTGTCCCCAGCCGGTTGCTCGGAGCGGAGGCGCCCAGCAACCGGGTGCGGGTGGGTCACATTGGATGCGGTCGAATCGCGACTGTCCACGACATGCCGCGGGTGGTCGAGTCGGGTTTGGCGGATGTGGTGGCGGTTTGCGACGTTGATTTCAAACGCGCGGCGGCCGGCAAGGCGACCGTTGAAAAACTGTATCGCGACAACCAAGCCAAGGCGCCGGAGATCGCCGTTTATGGCGACTATCAGGAGTTGCTGGGGCGCAAGGACATTGACGCGGTGGTCATCAGCCTGCCGGACCACTGGCACGCCCAAATGGCGCTGGCGGCCACGATTGCCGGCAAGGACATCTACCTGCAAAAGCCCTTCACCATGACCCTGGCCGAAGGCATCCTGGTGCGGGACGCGGTGGTGAAATCCGGCCGCATTTTTCAAATCGGCAGCCAGCAACGTTCCTGGGGGCCGGATTACCAGTTCCGCAAGGCGTGTGAATTTGTCCGCAGCGGACGGGTCGGGCCGTTGCGGCGCGTGGAAATCGGGCTGCCGGTTGATCCGACCGCGCCGGATGAGCCGCCGCAACCCGTTCCGCCCAATCTCAATTACGACCGCTGGCTCGGATGCACCGAAGCGGTTTATTACACCGAGCAACGCGTGCATTCGCAAACCGATGTCACCTCGCGGCCCGGCTGGCTGCGCAACGAGTCTTATTGCCTGGGAATGATCACCGGTTGGGGCGCGCATCATTTTGACATCGCCCATTGGGGAATGGATTGTGAACTGGGCGGGCCGGGCAGGGTCGAGGGCAGGGCGAAGTTTCCCAGAAACAAGATTTGGAACGTGCATGGCGCCTGCGAGGTGGAATTGCTTTACCCGCGCGGCATTCACATGCATGTGTCAAACAGATTTCCCACAGGCATCAAATTCATCGGAGACGAAGGGTGGATATTCGTGACGCGCGAGAACACAAAAACCACCGCCAGCGATCCCGCCGCCGCGCCGAGCGACTTGAAGACGCTGGATGCGAGCGATCCCAAGCTCCTTGATCCCAAGGGTGTGACGGTGGAATTATACCGCAGCAGCGAGCATCACAAGAACTGGCTGGAGTGCGTGACATCGCGCCGGACGCCCGCCGCGCCGGCGCCCGTGGCGCATCGCAGCACCAGCGCCTGCATTGTGAGTTGGGTCTCGATGAAACTGGGCCGGCCCCTGATTTGGGATGCCGAAAAAGAACGGTTCGTCAACGACGACCAGGCCAACGCCATGCTTTCCCGGCCGGAGCGCGCGCCCTACGGGGCCGCCCGCCTGGCCCGGACTTGAACCGGTGTTTTGGGGCGGTTTCCGGAACTGGACTTTGCGCGGCTCTGATGGCACGTTGCGGCGGTGTCTTTGAAGAAGCTCGAACAACTCCAAAATTTGCTGCGCTCCTACGGCTCCTGCTTGGTGGCTTATTCCGGCGGAGTGGATTCGGCTTTTCTGGCTTATGTGGCGCATCGGGTGCTGGGTGAAAAATCCCTCGCGGTGCTGGCGGATTCGCCCAGCTTGCCGCGGCGCGAATTGGAAGAGGCGGTCGCCGTGGCCAGACAATTTGCGATTCCGTTGCGGATTGTCGCGACGGGGGAATTTGACAATCCCGACTACCTGGCCAATCCAAACAATCGCTGTTACTTTTGCAAGCACGAGCTTTTCACCCAATTGGCCCCGCTGGCTCAAAATGAAAATTTTGCCGTCATCGCCTACGGCGAAAATGCCAGCGACGCGGGCGATCACCGGCCCGGGGCGAAAGCGGCTGGAGAATTCGAAGTGCGCGCGCCGTTGAAGGAGGCCGGGCTGACCAAGAGCGAAATTCGCGCCTTGTCGGCGCATCTGGGCCTGCCCACGGCGGACAAACCGCAGATGGCCTGCCTGAGTTCCCGCGTGCCTTACGGCGAGCCTGTCACTCCGGAGAAATTGAGCATGATTGAGCGGGCGGAATATGTCCTGCGCGATCTGGGTTTTTATGATGTGCGCGTGCGCCATCACGAATTGCAAGGGCAGGGGGCCGCGCTGCATTTGGCCCGCATCGAAGTCGGTGTGGATGAAATGCGCGGGTTTTTAAGCGGCGATGCCTTCAGGCGCGTGGCGGAAGCGCTGAAGAAGATCGGGTACGCCCACGTCACGCTCGATTTGGAAGGCTATCGTCGGGGCAGCACTAATGAAGCAAGAAGCAAGAAGTAAGAAGCCAGAAACACCGCCGCCCGCGCTCAAGACGCTGGCGCTGTGCGTGCCGACCGGTTGGGCATTGAAGGCGTTGCATCAACTCATCAGCTTCGGCAGTGATTTCAGCGCCGTGCTGGCTCCGCTGGCTGTGTTGCTGGCGTTCGGCGCGGCGGCGAACATTCTGGCCGCGCGGTTATTCAAGAACTAATAAAGCCGCTTGCCGTCAAAGAGACGGCGGCGTTATCTTGAGCGATGGCGAAAATGAAGTTCATTCACGAGAAATTCCTGCTGCAGAATCAAACCGCCGCGCGCCTTTACCGGGAGTTTGCCGAGCCGGAGCCGATTTTCGATTATCATTGCCACCTCTCGCCGCGTGACATCGCGGAAAACCGCCAGTTCGGAAACCTTTGCGAAATCTGGCTGGAGGGCGACCATTACAAATGGCGCGCCATGCGGGCCAACGGCGTGGCGGAAATATTTTGCACCGGCCCGGCCGAGCCGTTCGCCAAGTTCCGCGCCTGGGCGGCGACGGTCCCCCATACATTGCGCAATCCTCTTTATCATTGGACTCATCTGGAGCTGAAACGTTATTTCGGGATCGACGAGTTGCTGGATGAAGCCAGCGCGGCGCCCATCTGGAAGCAAGCCAATGAACAATTGGCCGGTCCGGAGTTGAGCGCGCGGGGCATTCTCAAAAAGTTCAGCGTCAAAACGCTTTGCACAACCGACGACCCAACGAACGATCTAAAGCATCACGAAAAGATCGCCGCCGACGGCTTGCCCACCCGGGTGTTCCCGACGTTCCGTCCAGACAAGGGGCTGGCCGTCGATCAACCGGTTCCATTCAACGCCTGGATCGGGCGGCTGGAACAGGCGGCGGGGGGCGCGATCGGCGATTTGCAGGACTTTCTCGACGCCTTGCGCGGCCGTCATGAATACTTTCACGCCAGAGGTTGCCGATTGTCCGACCATGGGCTTGACCAGTGTTTCGCCACGCCTTGCACCGTCAAGTCCGCCGCCGCCCTTTTCAGCAAGGCGCGCCGCGGCCAGGCGGCCTCGGCTGAAGAGCACGCGCAATTTGCCACGTTCATGATGGTGTTCTTTGGCCGGCTTGACGCGGAGAAAGGCTGGGTCAAACAATTGCACCTCGGGGCGTTGCGCAACAGCAATTCCCGGCGCTTGCGCCAACTCGGGCCGGACACCGGGTTTGATTCCATGGGCGATTTTCCGCAGGCGCAGGCTTTGGCCGGGTTTCTGGACCTGTTGGAGCGCGAGGAGGCTTTGCCCAAGATGATTCTTTACAATAACAATCCGGCGGACAATTACCTGCTGGCCACGATGGCGGGCAGTTTCCAGGATGGCCTCGCGCCGGGCAAAATTCAGTTCGGCCCCGGTTGGTGGTTTCTGGACCAGAAGGAAGGGATCGAATGGCAATTGAACGCATTGTCCAACATCGGATTGCTCTCGCGCTTCGTTGGCATGGTGACCGATTCCCGCTCCTTCATGTCCTACCCGCGTCATGAGTATTTTCGCCGGGTCTTGTGCGATCTCATCGGGCGCGAAATGGAGCAGGGCCAACTGCCCGACGACGAAATGCTGCTGGGCACGATGATCCGCAACATCTGTTATGGCAACGCGCGGAATTACTTTTCGCTGCCGGCGGCGGGCGATCCCGCCGCCAGCCCGGCCCGGGCCGCCGCGCCCAAACCCGGCGCCCGGCGGGAAGCGCGCCGCCGCCAGCCCCGATAATCTGGAAGCTTTTGCCGGGTGATGAACTTCGTTGCCTTGCCCCGGTCTTTTTACGAGCCATCGGCCCAGGCGGTGGCCCCGCGGTTATTGGGCCAATGGTTGATTCGCAAAACGGCTGGCGGCTTCTGCGGCGGACCGATTGTGGAAACGGAGGCTTACCTGGCGGAGGATCCCGCTTCCCATGGTTTTGGCGGCGAAACGGCGCGCAACCGCGCCATGTACGGTCCGCCCGGACGCGCTTATGTCTATTTGATTTACGGCGCCCATTTTTGCGTCAATGCCGTCTGCCGGCGCGCGGGACAGGCGGAAGCGGTGCTGATCCGGGCCATCGAGGCCGCATTTGGCGAAAGTTTGATGCTTGACAATCGGCCGGTGGCCAAACTCATTTCATTGACCAACGGCCCCGGAAAACTTTGCGCCGCGCTGGCCATCGATCGCAAACTCGACGGGACGGATCTTTGCGACAGCCAGGCGGAATTGTTCGTTGCCCTCAATCCCAACCTGAAACAGTTCCGAAAAGAACGCGGCCCGATGATTACGACAACGCGCATTGGGATAAGGCGGGCGGCCCATTTGCGCCTGCGTTTTTACCTGGGCGGCAGCGCGTTTATTTCGCGGCCTGTTCGCCCGCCTTTGCCGCAATCCATCGCGCCACGCGATTCGACAAACCGGGCACCCACAACACACTAATGTGCCCGCTTCGAAAACGCCAAATCTCCGGCTTGTCCCAGGCGCGCCAAAGCTCTTCGACGTCTTCTTTGGCCACGAATAAATCATGTTCCGCTTCGACCAGCAAAATCTTCTCCCTGGCAATGACCGGGCGGTTGGACACCAGGTTGAATTTGTGCAAATCAACCCGCCGGCCTTGCAAGGCGCAACGAATGGTTTCGCAGAACGCCGCTTCCTCGATCAACCTGTCAAGACGCGCAACCGGCACCGTCAAAACGGCGGAGCCAATGCGCCTGTCATGGCACAGGGTCAGTCCGGCAAGCCATGCGCCCATCGAAACGCCCCATAATCCGACAAAGGGACACGATTGCTCCGACAGCCAGTCGATGAAGGACCGGATTTCCGCCATGGCCTGAAGGGTTGCCTCGACCGTGTGCAGGACATCGGCGCAGAGGAAATTTCCCCAGGCGCCAAGCTCGCGCGGACGGCGATCAAATTGCCAGGGCAACTGGAGGGTCGCCGCGTTGAGGCCCATTTGGTTCAATTGCCGGGCGTGGCGGGGAAAGTAGAAGTGATGATTCAAAGAGTCGTTCCAGCCGTGCAGGAGCAGAATCACCGGTTTTTGCCGCCAACGATCGTCGCATGGATACAGGCGGCCATGAACAACATTGTTCACAGGGTGTGCAGTAGGGCGCGGACTGGCAAAACGGAAGTTTGCCGGGCCGGCGAACTCGATGGCGGCGGGCTTCATTTCAGCCGGGGAGAAGTCGAGGCTTTGCAGCAAACGTTGGGCTTCTTCCTGGTGCAAGTCCCTCCCGTCGGGTTTCGGCATGCGGGCCGCGGCATGGTGAATGGCCACGCGGTCAATCCATTGGCAGATTTTATGTGTTGTGTTCAACGCCTTCTCATCCTATCACAAGCGACTGATTGGAAACCCAATTGAATACCGACTCCAGCCCGGTCCCCGCCAGCCTGCTCCTTTCCCTGGAGACGATTGTTGAGCCGTTGGACCTGGGCAAAGTGTTCTTGCGCCGGCAACCTTTGCAAGTTGAATTGTGCAGCGGCGACGGCTCGTTTTTGGCGCAATACGCGGCGCTGCATCCGGAGTGGAATTTCATCGGGGTGGAACGGCTGCTCGGCCGCCTGAGAAAAATCGACCGGAAAGGACGGCGCGCGGGCCTGTCCAATATGAGGGGGGTGAGAATCGAAGCGTCGTATTTCCTGGAATATCTGCTGCCCAAGAAATCGGCCGCAGCCCTGCACATCTATTTTCCGGACCCCTGGCCGAAACGAAAACACCGCAAGCACCGCCTGATCAACGAGCGATTTCCCCAACTGGCGCGCGACGCGCTGGTTCCGGGCGGCGCGGTTTATTTGCGCACGGACGACGCGGATTATTTCGCGCAAATGAAAGCCGTGTTCGAGGCCTGCCCCGCGTTCGCGCCAATCCCGACGCCGCAGTCCCTGTCGGAAGTATTGACTGACTTCGAACGCGATTTTCTGGCGCGGGGAATCCAGACCCTGCGTCTGGCCTGGCAGTTGGCGGGACCTTGAACGGCTCACGCCGGCATCATGCCGGTTTTGCGGGCGTATTTGAACAATCCGCCCGCATCCACCACCGGACGCACGTCGCCCAGCGGCTTGAGAAAATGGACCTTCCCGCCGGCCTGCACCGTCAACGTTTCCTTGTCCAGGTCCACCGTGACCACGTCGCCCGTTTTCAATTCATCACACAGGCGGTCCGGGCATTCGCACGGATAAAGTTCGCCCGTGGCCACGCTGTTCCTGAAAAAAATGCGCGCAAAACTCTCCGCCACCACCGCCTTGCATCCGGCCGAGCCGAGCGCAATCGGCGCGTGTTCCCGCGAACTGCCGCAACCGAAATTCCGACCCCCGATGACAATCGGATATTCGCTGTCGAGCGCGCCCGGCTTGACGTAGCGTTGCGGGTAAAGCGAATCCGGCAGGCCGGCCAGCGCGTAGCCGCCGAGCTTCTCATACTCGTCCGGCATGGTTGGAATCAGAGTCAAATACTGCGCGGGAATGATTTGATCGGTGTCGATGTTGTCGCGCACCACATAAACAGGCCCTGTAAAAACAGATTGCATGACTGGAATTTGCCGCCGGCGCCGCCGCGAATCAATGAGATTTCATGGCGGCGGGCGTCCTTTCAAATACTCCCGCAACGCTTCGCGCCGTTTATCGACCGGCAGTTTCCCCAATGCCGCGACCGCTTCGTAGAACTTTTCCATGTCCCCTCCGTTGGCGCGGAGCAGCGCCTCGAAGGCGGGCACCAGGTCGTAATACGTTGAAACCGTGTTGAGCTTGGCGTTGTTGACCGGTCCGACGAACCACTCATCGTAACCGGATTCGCCGCCCCAGGTCTGTTTGACCGCGGCATATCTGGCGCGCAGCTTCCGGATGATTTCTTCCTTGCGCCGCAGTTTTTCGGCGTCCGGCAAACGGTTGTCCCCGTAAACGGCCTCCAAATCCCGGCGCGAGTCCACGACGAGTTGCACAAACTGCTTCTCGCGCGCCAGGGCCGCCTGGTGTTCCTGGCAGGCCTTCGGGTTGGACGAGGCCGCGAACCAGCGCCGTAATCCCTCCGCCGCCACCTCCGTCGCAAACGCCTCGTTGAAATCCGTGTCGCCGTTGACATACAGGCGCCGGTGTCCCAATTCGTGAAAGATCAGCTCCGCCAAATCCGCTTCCGGCTCAAAAATGAAAGTGTTCAGGAGCGGATCACGAAACCATCCCAGCGTCGAGTAGGCCTCGACCCCATCGACATAAACATCCCATCCTTTTTTCTCCCACAGGGCGGCGTAACGGCGCGCGGCCGCCTCATGAAAATACCCGCGATAACTGGCCCGGCCCACGACCGGGAACCACCACGTCTTCGGCTCCAGCGAAAGGGCCGGCGCCACGTTGACGTTCCACACGACGCAGGGCCGGTGCAGATCGGTGTATTTGACATAGGCGCCATCCGCCGGCAATTTCAATTCCTCCACCGCGAACCGCCGGATTTTAATGACCTGCTGGAATTTGGCCTTGAGTTTCGGCGGCGTATCCGGATTGGCCATCAAGTTGGTGATCGATTCCTGATGGGCCAGGAGCTGATATTGGCCCGCGATGGCCTGCCGGTAAAAGCTCAACGCCTGGCAACCCGAAAAACACACGAGCATGACAAGGCAAAGCAGGCCCATTATTGCCAGTCTCGTCCGTCTGCCCCAGCGGAATTTAAATCGTAGATACGAAGAGTGCATTTGGGGTAGCCGCTCTTAATCTTAATCCTAATCCTAATCTTAATCTCCTTCGTGCAGCCTGTAATCAGAGTTGGCTTTGATTAATCCCACGAGCATCGAAACAATTCCGCGAAGCCGCGCTTTCCCAAGGGCGACCACCGTCAACTCGCACCGGCCTTGGGAGGCCAGAACGTCCAACGCCGCCGCACATTCCAAAGCGGAGCCGCGCGAAATGTCAAAAAACCGGCAACGATCGGACGACGTGTGCTTTCCGTTGCCTTCGGCAAGGTTAAGAACTATGGAAGTGCTGGCGCGATCCAATTGATCGCGCACGGCGATGGCCTTGGGGAGCTTCTGCATCAGTGGCTCCAGCCAGGCAACGAAAGCCAAAGATTCTTTATAAACTTCCAATTTTTCATGGTCGAAGCAGCTATTCATTTGGTTTAAGATTAAGATTAAGATTAAGATTAGGATTAAGATTAGGAGCGTTTACCCGGGTGAAAAGTGCCCATTGACCATCATCCCTTCTGTTTTTCTTTGGCCCACAGGTCCCGCAGCGTGATGGTGCGGTTAAAGACAAGCTTTTTAGCCGTGCTGCCCTCATCGAGCGCAAAGTAACCCAGGCGCTCGAATTGATAACGCAGTTCCGGTTTGGCATCGGCCAGGGCCGGCTCGCATTTGGCGGAGAGCACTTCCAACGAACGCGGGTTCAGGCAACTTTTGAAATCGCCCGCGGCGTCCGGCTCCGCCACTGTGAACAGACGGTCGTAAAGCCGGACTTCCGCATCCACCGCATGGGCGGCGCTGACCCAATGAATGGTTCCCTTGATTTTGCGGCCCGATGTCGCCCCCCCGCTTTTGCTCTCCAGATCGGCCGTGCAGCGCAATTCGATGACCTGGCCCGCGGCGTCCTTCACCGCTTCGTCGCATTTGATGATGTAGGCGTATTTCAAGCGCGCCTCCCCGCCCGGACGCAAGCGGAAGTATTTCGGCGGCGGCTCTTCCATGAAATCATCCCGGTCGATGTAGAGGACGCGGCTGAAGGGCACGCGGCGGAGGCCGGCGGCGGGGTCTTCGGGATTGTTGACGGCGTCGAGTTCCTCGACGCGGCCTTGGGGGTAATTAGTCAATACTACTTTTACGGGGCGCAGCACCGCCAGCCGCCGCAACGCCCGCCGGTTCAGATCCTCCCGGATGGCGTGTTCCAGCACCGCCAGGTCCGTCACCCCGTTGTATTTGGTGATGCCGATGTGATAGGCAAAATGGCGCAGGGCAACGGCCGTGACCCCGCGGCGGCGCAGGCCGGAAATGGTCGGCATGCGCGGATCATCCCAGCCGGTGACGATTTTCTCGCTGACTAGTTGAAGCAATTTGCGTTTGCTCATCACCGTGTAGCCCAGGCTCAGGCGCGCAAACTCATATTGATGGGGCAGGGGACGCGGCAGGTCCAGGTTCTCCAAAATCCAGTCGTAAAGGGGCCGATGGACTTCAAATTCCAGCGTGCAGATGCTGTGCGTGATCCCCTCCAGATAATCGCTCAGGCAATGGGCAAAATCGTACATTGGATAAATGCACCAGTTCCGTCCGGTGTGATGATGTTCGGCATGGCGGATGCGGTAGAGGACCGGATCGCGCAACCAGACATTCGGCGACGCCATGTCAATCTTCGACCGCAAAGTCCGGGCGCCGTCGGGGAACTCGCCCGCCTTCATGCGCTCGAACAAGTCGAGACTCTCTGCCACGGGCCGGTTGCGCCACGGACTTTCCCGTCCGGGGTGGTCCGGCGCGCCGCGCCAGGTGTCCGTCTCCTCCGCTGAAAGGTCGCAGACGTAGGCCTTGCCCTTTTTAATCAAAGCGACGGCATATCCGTAAATCTGGTCAAAATAATCCGAAGCATAAAAAGGCTCGAGATTGCCGCCGCGGTTCGGGCCGGTTGCCGGCGGCAGGTAAAAGTCCGGTTGCCCGTTGCTGGTGACGGCCTGTGGGGTTTGGCCCGCCGCCTTAAGCCCCAGCCGGTCATCGGCCCAACCGTCAATGAGCCACTTCACATCGGCGATGATCGAGTCCACATATTCCACCTCCTCCTTGGTCGGATTGGTGTCGTCCATGCGCAAGTTGCACACGCCGCCAAATTCGCGCGCGATGCCGAAATTGAGGCAAATGGATTTGGCATGGCCGATGTGCAGATAGCCATTCGGCTCCGGCGGGAAGCGCGTATGAATCGCCGGGTAACGCTTCGCGGCCACATGCGAGGCCACAATGTCGCGGATGAAGTCCGAAGGGGCGGCCACTGCGGCAGACCCGCCCGGATTGGACTCGGGATTTGAATTCGTCATCAGCCAGAAACTCTAAGAAGAAACTGTGATTGCGCAATGGAAAACCGGCCTGAAATTTCGAGAATGGTTCATTTTAATCAAATCTCGATGGGTTTGGAAGCCTCTGGCGGGGAGATGGGAGGGGTCGGACAGGTCGGACAGGTCGGACTTATGGGTGCCAAATCGGTTTGACCCACTTTGACCGGCTTTGACTTGTCCGGACTGGTTTTCTCGTCCTTTGCACCCTCCATCTCATTTTCCTCCAACGGTTTAGTCATGCTGTCCGGCCTGGTTTCCGTGGCCGGTTGAACTGTCTGCTCCTCTGGGGCCGGTTTGACTGGTTCTGCTTCCTTTTCAGCGGCTTCTTCAATTTCGTACTTGTCGGTGGGCAAGAGGTCCAAGTCGGCATCCAAGTTCCCTCTCTGAATCGCCAGGATGTATTGGGCGATTTTCCGGCCCGCCGGGCCACCCCCGAACATTTTGGCCATCACAGGCAATCTCAACATGTCATAGCAAGGCTTCACCAGTTTCTTCTTTAACACTTCCTCGTCGGCTTTCTCCCTTTCCTCCAGCTTGCGCGTCATTTCAAAAGCCTCGTGGCGGGAGCGGTGCATGCCCCGCTGCAACTGCACGACACTGCGGCAAAGGCGGTTCAAGACCCGCGACCTGGCCTCGAACTTTTCGTCCACCTCGCCGTTCCAGTTGGCAATCAAGCTGCCGAACCGGGCGGCCAGCACCTGGGCCACATCATCGGCCAGCACGTATTGCGAATCCTCGTCGTCCATCTCCTCGGACAACTGCCTGACATCGCGGGCATCTTCGCACAAATCGCGCCGGGCGAGCCACTCCTGGAAACCGCCCTGGCGCCATTGGCTCAGGTTCTGCTTGCCGATGGGCACGCCGGCGAA
>Ga0326727_10002553_pt1 | contig 61571 bp, 35 predicted proteins | sample MB2enrmetagenome_FD_207643 | JGI IMG/M metagenome (GOLD analysis project Ga0326727, IMG submission 207643) | Lab enriched peat soil microbial communities from McLean, Ithaca, NY, United States - MB29MY | ecosystem: Environmental > Terrestrial > Soil > Wetlands > Peat | place: USA: New York...
GCGCGGGATGGATATGGCGCAGCGCGAGAATGCGCTTGTAGAAGTTCAGAATCGAGCCGGGATCTTTGAGCTCGGTCTCGACGTTGTGGGTCGCATAGCTGGCGGGCACGGGAAGCCAGGGAACGCTCTTGCTGAAGCCGGCGTTGGGCTCGTTCTTCCACTGCATGGGAGTGCGTTCGCCGTCGCGGCCTTTTTCCGCGGGCCAGCCTAGCTTTCCGATCGGGTCCTTGACGTCCTCCTTGCGTTGCGGATCGTTGTTCTCCATCCCGATCTCCTCGCCGTAGTACATAATCGGCGTGCCGCGCAAAGTCAGGTAGAAAGCGGCCATGAGCTTGGCGATCTGGTCATTGTGGACGCCATCGCCGTAACGGTTGTAGGAGCGGACCATGTCGTGATTACCGATGACGTAGACGGGCCATCCGCCGGCGGAGTCCACGGCTGCAACCTGGCGCCGAAACTTGGCGGGATCAAGTTTGTTGATGGTGGTGAACATGAAGTCCATGGGCATCTGCAACTCGTCGCCGCGCGCGCCGTAGTAAGCCTTCAACTGCTCGATATTGCTGGTCCAGGTCTCGCCGATCAGGACGGCATGGGATTCATCGGCCACCGAGCGCAGTTTGCGAAGCACGTCGTGGAGCTCGGGCAGATTGGTGTTGTACTCGTTCTCCAGGTTGGGATCGCCGTACTTGTTCACGCCGGACAGGACGGGATTATCGTGGAGCTCGGGATCCTCAAAGAGCGTATCCACGGCGTCGAGGCGAAAGCCGGAGACGCCGCGCCGGTACCACCACCGGGTCACGTCGAACATGGCTTTTTCGACGGCAGGGTTGCGCCAGTTCAGGTCGGGCTGCTCGGGATAAAAGAAGTGATAGTAATACTGTCCGGTCTTGTCGTTGAACTTCCAAGCCGAGCCGCCGAAGATCGAAATCCAGTTATTAGGCGGCTGGTCAGGGCCGCGCCCGTCGCGCCATATATACCAGTCGCGATGCGGCGCAGTGCGGGACGAGGCCGAATCCTTGAACCAAGCATGCTGATCGGAGGTATGGTTCAGGACAAAGTCGAGGATGATGTGGATGCCATTCTTCCGGCCGCCCTTCACCATACGGTCGAAGTCGGCGAGCGTGCCATACATGGGATCAATGTTTTCGTAATCGGCGACGTCGTAGCCGAAATCCACCTGGGGCGAGGGGAAACAGGGAGTGATCCAGATGGCGTCCACGCCCAGATCGTGGAGGTAGCCCATCTTCGAAGTTATGCCTTTCAGGTCGCCGACACCGTCGTTGTTGCTGTCGGCAAAGCTGCGCGGATAGATCTCGTAAAAAACGGCGTGCTGCCACCACTCGTGGCCTGCGGCATCGCGGGAGTTGGTTTGCGAGGCACAAAACCCCGCGGAAAAGAGGAAAAGAAAGAGGCGAATCAGAGCACGCTTCAGCATGGGATTGTCTCGTTCAAAAACTTACCGGCAGATGGTCGAAGCAAATCGCTTACTGGACATTGAACACAGCGAGCGTCCGGGACGGCACCGTGATACGCAACTTACCTGCGATAATTTCTGCGGCTGTGCTGCCAAACACAGGTTGCAGCCGCTGCGCCCCCGCCAGCGGCGTGTCTGCCAGGGGAATCTTCAGTTCGCGCCTGGAAGACGAGTTATTGTAGACCACGACCAGTTTCTCCTCCGGCAGTTCGCGCAAGAAAGCGTAGTAGCTCTCATCCCATCCGATGTGCCACTGCTTTCCGGTGCGCAGGGCCGGGTGCGTTTTGCGCAGCGCCAGCAACGATTGTACATAGGCGAACACGTCTTGCTGTTCGGGAGTGCGGCCGCTGGCGGTGAAGGCGTTGCGCGGATCGCCGGGGAAACCTCCGGGGAAGTCGCGCCGGTTGTCGGGGTCGCCGCCACCCGGCATGGCAATTTCGTCACCGGAATAAATTTGCGGAATCCCGCGCAAGGTCAGCAACAGTGATAATGCGGCTTTGAGTTTGGCCGGACTGCTGCCTTTTTCACTCACGAAGCGCCCGTCATCGTGATTGCCGATGAAAGTAACCAGCATTTCAGGATGGGGATAGAGTTCATCGTGACGAAGAACATCGACGATCTTCTCCACCGACTCGCCCTTGATGATGACGTCGCGCAAGGCGTTGCAAAGAGGAAAGTCGAAGACCGTCGCGAGACCGGAATCGATCCCGTCGAACTGCTTCCGTCCGCCTTCGAAGAATGATGTGATGGTCGAATCGCCGTCCGCTACCTCGCCGACGCTGTTGATCTGGGGATAGACCTGGCGCAATCGCGCGTGCCATCCGCTCCAGAACTGGCGTGTGGAATAGGGGAATGTATCCAAGCGAAATCCATCCAGTTGCGCGCTCTCCGTCCACCACATCGCATTCTGCGCCAGGTAGGTGGCAAGCTCGGGATCGTCCGGATTCAGATCGGGCAACTTGCCCGCGAACCATCCGTTAAGAGTGGCGAGATACTCGCGCGGTGAAGCGTGCGGATCGACCAACCCCTTGAAGGTATAGGCAGGCTCCAGATGGTGTGCCGGCGTGCCGTGCAACCACGTGGGCGTCGGTGGATCGTTGGTCCAGGGATGATGTGGTCCGGTGTGATTGACGACGTAGTCGATCAGCACCTTCATACCCAACTTGTGAGCGTCGGCCACCAGGGCCTGGTATTCCTGCAGTGAGCCCATGTGGTCGTCGAGGGCGTAGAAATCGACGACGTGGTAGCCGTGGTAGTCCGAGTCGGTGTTCTTCCAGACGGGAGTGAGCCACAGCGTGGTGACGCCGAGATCGTGCAGATAGTCCAGGTGCTGGCGGATACCGCGAAGATCTCCGCCGTGGTAGGCCTTGGGCTGACTGCGGTCGTAGACGCCGTCTGAGCCCACAGGCTGATCGTTCGATGGATCGCCGTCGGCGAAGCGGTCGGGCATGATCAGGTAGATGACGTCGTCGCGAGAAAAACCTGCGAAGCGGCCACGTGGGTCCGTCCGAGCCAACAGCGGCAGCGGGACCGTGGCCGATCCCCCCGACGTGATCAAATGCAATGGAACGGTTCCCGGTGGAAGATCGGAACTGAGTTGCAGGTGGACGAAGAGATAATGACCGTTGGCAGAAGCTTTGGTACCCAGCGGAGTCAGACCGTTCGCGGGGCTTTCCACTCGGGCGCCACTCAGGTTTTCGCCGGTGAGCAGCAGCGTTAGGTCGGGGGTGTAGTTTATCCACCAGTTGGGCGGCTCAATTTTGCGAACTGCCGGACTGCCTGAACCTGGGTTGTCGGTCGCGGCCGCATTTGTGGGCTGTGGCGAGGCAGCCAGCGTGTGCAGGCATACCATGCGTAGGCATACCAGATTTAGGCATACTACGAGCAGCAAGAACGCGAAGATGCGTTGAACTTTCATGGCAGCCAGGGACAATCAAGCCGGTGCAGTCCAAACCATCAAGGCAGAAAGGCCGGATTCAGTGATTCCTGCGTACGAACCGAGTTTGGAAAGGAGCAGGGAACGGATTGGCCGTCCCCTGCTCTCGGACCACGGATCAGAACGTTACGCGCAAGGCGAACTGCAACTCGCGCTCCGAGTAATTGCGGGTTGATGCCGAGTTGGTGGTCGTCGTTATGCTGCCCACAGTCGATCCATTGCTGATGTTCGTTTGGTAGCTGCCGTTTTGGAACTGCGGATGGTTGAGCAGGTTGAAGGCGTCGACACGGAACTCAGCTTTGAAACGCTCGCCCAACCTGAAGTCTTTCATCATGCCCGTATCCCAGGTGTGTACACCGGGACCAGCGATCGCGTTTCGACCAAGGGTGCCGGGGCGAGTGAAATCTCCGCCCACCGTAGGTGGAGTCGAGAAGTCCCCACTGATTATGCCATGGCCACCGCTGATTTTCGCTGTGATAGGCCCGGTGATGTCAGGGCGATTACTCGGAGTCCCATTGACGCTGAGGTCGATCGGCGTGCCGGTGCCCAGGGTGACGATGTTGTTCCACTGCCACCCGCCGATAATGTAGTCGAGACCCTTCGGAATATCGGCGCCGTACTGACGACCCTTGCCGAATGGGACCTCGTACAGCGAGCTGAACACGAAGAAGTGGCGGACATCCTGATCCGCACTTCCCCGGTTGTAGTCCAGTATCGGGTTCCCATTGGCATCCACAAACATCTTACTGCCGCTCTGGCCGACGGTTGTGCTGAAGGCGCCGTTCGAGTTGTCGATGGTATGGGACCAGGTATAAGCACCCGTGAATTGCAGCCCCTTGGTCAGGCGATGGACCACACTGGTTTGCAGCCCGTTGTAGGTGCCGCTGCCAATGTAACCGTACTCGTTGACGTCTCCGCCGAGACCGGACCAGTGTGATAAAAGAGCGCTCGTGGCCGTTGCCAGGGGCGTTGCATTGGCGTTGAAGGCCGTGGCGAGGTGGCTCATCTTTGTGCCCACGTAAGCAAGATGCCAGGCTGTATTTCCTGCAAATTCCTGTTCAAGCTGAACGTTCCATTGCTGGATGTTCGAGTTCTTGCTATTGCGGGGATAGTAGATCACGTTGACGTGCTGGGGGTCGCTCTCCACCACGGTACTCACGGCCGGGGGGAGAGGGCCGGTGGCATCGAGCCAGTTGTTGTCGGTGCCCGAGGCCGCCATACCGCTCAGCGTTATGCGGGAGGGGTTACCGCCAGTTTGATTGGAGCAATTGCCGTTAGCCAGCGGGCAAGCCTCGTAGCTCGAGACCCCGTTGAATTCCGGATTATTGCTCAGTTCGTTGCCGACGCCGCCGCGATCGAGGAAGTAGAAGATTCCGTACCCACCCCGAAGCACCATCTTCCCATTCCCATGCAGATCGTAGGCAAACCCAATGCGCGGTGCCCAGTCGTCTTTGTCATTGTTGATCAGGCTTCTCGGCAATCCGGCAGCCTCAGTGCTGCCCGGCCTGAACAGGGTTCCGTTACATTGGGTCGGGTCGGTGGCGCAGGCGGCCGGATTTGAAATGGCCGGGTTCCAGTTGGACATCAGGTTATGAATCTCGTAAGGCCAAGTGTAGTAGTCGTAGCGAATACCCAGGTTCAGCGTGAGACGGTTGTTCACGCGCCAGTCGTCCTGAGCAAAATAGCCGGTTTCCCAGCTGCGTGTCTGGAAAGGGCCCAGGAATTGTCCAATGTCGTAATCCGTGAAGCCTGCCAGCAACTCGGACATCTCGTATCCGGTGAACCTACCTGTACCGGGCCCAATGAAGAAGTAGCCTTTGGCATCGTTGCCCTGCACGAAGTTCACCTGACGGTCGCCGATGTTCACGCCAAATTTAAAGACGTGATGGCCGTGGACCCAAGAGAGCGAGTCCACGAACTGGTAGAGCTTCTGCGGCACGTTGTACGGGCCGCCGTCGCCCTGGTACTCAAGCTCCGAGTTGTAGCCACCGATCAGAACTTGGCCGCCCAGTAGCGGGGTCGGGTTTGCGCCCGGAATTCCGATGGCTGCTCCCAGTCTCTGGTTCTGATTCGGAGGATTGTAGCCATAGGTCGTGTCGATATAACCAAAGCGGAATTCATTCACCAGATTCGGGCCAAAGGTGCGCGTATATCCTGCCGCAATGCCCGACGGATGGTTGATGTTATCGCCGGAGCCGAATCCGGAAGGACAGCATGGCCCCAAGCGGTTGGTGACGGTGTAATTGTCTCGCCCCCAGCTATAGCGGAAGAAAAGCTGGTCCTTTTGCGTGAAGTTGAAGTCAGCCCGGATATCGAAATCGTCGTAATTACTGATGCTCTGCCGGTCCGCAACGTAGTTCTGCTGAAGGTTCGCGGTGACTCGGCCTGGCGTTGGCAGCGGAAACGTTTGCAAATATTTCAACCCAACCGGGTTGGGGTTGGCGATTACGTTAGTTGCGGTTGTGCCGTTCCAGCCAAACGGGGTGCAAGTGGTGGGATCAAAGATGTAACCGAATGAAACCGGACTGCTGACCGTACCAGCGTTGAACAGCGGATTCGACAACGCGCAGTAGGGAACACTCGGGGTGGTCAAACCGAGCAGCTCGGAAAAATCGCCCGTCCGCATCTTAGCGGTCGGAACGCTGGCATACTCAACGCCGACTGGTTGTTCCTGACGGCGCCCCTGGTAGTCGCCGAACACAAAAAACTTGTTCTTCCAGACGGCCCCACCGAGTGTGCCGCCAAACTGGTTTCGCTTGAAAACGATCGGGGTGTCCGGCGCGCCGTAGCCATGGGCGTCACCAAAGCCGCTGCGGCGGAACCAGAACGCCGATCCGTGGATCTCGTTCGTCCCTGACTTGATGCTGGTCTGCACGATGGCACCGCCGCCACGTCCGAACTCGGCGGGGGCGACGCTGGTGTTCACGCGGAATTCCTGAATGGCCTCGGCGGGCGGAAAGAATACGATCGTATTGACTAGGCCCTCGTTGTTGTCGACGCCGTCGAGAAGGAAGTTGTCAGCTTGCGGCCGGAGACCGTTTGCCGAGAGTGCGGCGCCGCCGGTTTCGGAGTTGCGGTACGTTTCGGCATTGGTTCCCGAGCCGCCACCGGAGGCGATGTCGCCATATGCGCCGCGCGTGATGCCCGGAGTCAACAGCGCGAGCTGCGTGAAATTGCGACCGTTCAGGGGAAGCTCGGTCACCTGTCGTCCTTGAATTACTTCGCCCGTGGTCGATGTGGCGGTGTCGACTAGCGGCACTGCACCCGTTACGTCGACGGTGGTGGCGGCCTCGCCCAGTTGCAGCTTTAGGCTGATCTCCTGGACCTGAGAAAGCTCCAGAGTAAAATCGGCCGTTGCAGTCTTGAAGCCTGGCGCCTTTACGTCGATGTGGTATCTGCCTGCGGCCAACGCGTTCACGACGTACTCGCCCGAACCGCTGGTTTGGGCAGTCACGATCCGGCCAGTCCCGGCGTTGGTTACTACAATGGCGGCATTCGGTATGACCGCGCCGGTAGCATCTGTAATGGTTCCGATGAGACGGGCTGTATCCGTCTGAGCCAACGCCAAACCGGCCAGGCAAAACACAAGAATGAGAATCAGAGAGAATTTACTCTTCATATTTCCTCCAATTTCGGGGACATCGGGAGACATTAGTTTTCCTACGCACGCCCGATCAGGCTCTGCAAGTCTTGGTACAAACGAATCCCCAGTGGACGTTTCACTAGGTTTTTAAACAGTTACTGCGGTAAAATGCTGTTGCCGCACTAAGATACGATCTCCGTTACGCGGGTGTTAAATGGCTGTGACACACACTTTCGCGGCTGGGCCGGAACAATTCTTCCAACAAATAGATAACATTATTAAAAGTCATAGCCTGCGAGGCTCCGAGTCCCTCTGCAAGTTATTGCAATATCTCGCAAAGCAATCCATCGATCATCCCAATGCACCCTTGAAGGAATATCAGATTGCCACTGAGGTATATGGGCGGCATGCGGACTTTGATCCGCAGTCAGATTCGACCATCCGGGTGCAAGCCGGGCGCCTGCGTCTGAAGCTGGCGGAGTACTATGCCAGCGAGGGAGCGGCGGATCCGATCCTGGTAAAAATTCCGAAAGGAAGCTATCACCTGATCTTCGAGACGAGGGTGATTGAGCCGCAGCCCCAGCCTGTGTCTGCGCGCGAGGTGTCACCGGGGAGCATTGCCGTCGCAACCGTTCCAACCGCATGGCGGGTGGCGTTCATTTTGCTGCTGGCCGGCCTGATTACTTCGTTGATCATTCTGGGGAGCCTGCTGTGGAACCGGAAGCTGCCCGAGCCGGCAATGGCCGCGCCCAGTGTTCCGCGGGCTGCCGGTCCTCTCGCCGCCTTTTGGAGACCGTTTACTTCCGGAGCCGAGGAGCCCTGGGTCATCTTCAGCAACGCGGCCTTCGTGGGACGGCCAGAGACGGGCATGCGTTATTACGATTCGCGTCAGGATGCGAAGAGCGTGGTGTACGACCATTACACGGGCGTGGGAGAGGTGCTGGCCATCCACGCACTCGATGAGGCGTTCGGCACCCTGGGGCGCAGGATCCTGGTGAAGCGCGGCAGTTTGTTCACGCTCGACGACGTAAAAAATAACAACCTGATTTTTGTCGGCTCTCCGTCAGAGAATCTTTCTTTGCTTGACATTCCTAACATGCAGGAATTCGTTTTTCAGAGGGTGACAACGGGTCCGCGCCAAGGCGATCTTTCGATCGTCAACAAACATCCGAAGGCGGGAGAGGCGGGCAGCTACCTTGCCAGTCCTTCCAATGTCCCGCTGACGGAAGATTATTCGGTGGTTGGATTGGTGCCGGGAATCTCCGGCCGCTACGTGATGATTCTGGCGGGAACTACCACGTTTGGGACGCAAGGCGCAGTGGAGTTTGTTTGCCGCCAGGAGTCGGTGGAAAAATTGCTGCATGAGATCCCCAGCTCTAGCACCGGGCCGATCAGGCCCTTCGAGGCGCTGGTCCGCGTGAAGATCGCTCGCGGCGTACCGGTCGGAACCGAGCTCGTCAGCGTACGCGCGCGGTGAGGTGTTGCTCTACCACAAAATTCAAGATTTAGCTGCGACGGCATTACCCGAAAGCACACTGCTTGGATTGCGCAGGTCGTACAGGTCCTCCACGCGCCGTGTCAGCATGGCTGCCAGGATGAAGAAGATTCCGCCCGCCACTACTGCGGCAATGCGGTTATTGTTCAGCAGGTGGCCCATGACCCAGCCGAATCCAAGCGAGGCCGTGATTTCCGGAATCACGATGAAGAAGTTGAAGATCCCCATGTAGACTCCGGTCTTTCCGTGGGGCAGCGATCCGGCAAGAATGGAATAGGGCATGGAGAGCGTGCTGGCCCAGGCAATACCGACTCCGACCATGGAAAACAGCAGCAAATACTTGTTGTGAATGACGGCCACGGAAAGAAGTCCCAAGCCGCCGCAGATCAAACAGAGGCTGTGAGTTGCCTTGCGTCCGAATTGACGGGCGAGTGCGGGCAGTAGGAACGAAAATCCAAAACACACCAGTGAGTACATCCCGAAACAGACGCCCGCCCACTCGACTCCCGTGGAATACAAAGGCGAATTCGTGTCGGCCGCCCCGAAAACGTTGCGCGCCACCGCCACCGGGAAGTAAAGCCACATGCAAAACAACCCCATCCAGGTGCAGATCTGCACCCAGGCGAGTTGCCGCATGGTGCGCGGCATCTCGCGGATGGAAGCCAGAATTTCGCGTGCGCCTGTGCCGAAGCCTGAGCGCTCGCTCTTTTGTCTCTGAAATTCCGCCAGATTGTCTGGCGGATACTCTTTCGTCGTGACAATGGTCCAAAGCACGGCACCGAAAAACGCCGCCGCGCCGATGTAGAACGAGAGGCGCACGGTAAAAGGAATCGTCCCCGCGGCTCTGGTGACCGGCACGTGAAGGACATTGGTCAACAGGTACGGCAGTGCGGAGGCAATGACCGCGCCCAGTCCAATGAACAGGCTCTGCATAGCGAAGCCGCGAGTGCGCTGAAATTCCGGGAGCAGGTCGGCAACAAAGGCACGAAACGGCTCCATGCTGATGTTGATGCAGGCGTCAAGAACCCACAGCAGACCTGCGGCCATCCAGAGTGCGGAACTGCGCGGCATCAGGATGAGCGCCATTGAACTCAGAATCGCACCAGCGAGAAAGTAAGGGCGCCTTCGGCCCAGTCGGCCCCAGGTGCGGTCGCTGGCGTGGCCGATGATGGGCTGCACGATCAATCCGGTCAGAGGCGCGGCTAGCCAGAGAATCGGAATCTGATCGGCCCTTGCGCCCAGGTATTCGTAGATGGCGCTCATGTTGGCCATCTGCAATCCCCAGCCAAACTGGATGCCGAGGAAGCCGAAGCTCATGTTCCAGATTTGCCAGAAAGTGCGTGGCGGCTTGTCCATAGATTCTTCTACCGCGGGTTTTCTTATCGATCGTACAGCATGACCAGGGATCGCAGGCCTGGCACTCAACTCGGCGCTCAAAACTCCCGGACGATAACGCCATTTCCAGTTTCCACTGACTTTGCCCGGAAGATTCATGCGCGCCGCGCTGCCCAAGCCCAGCACGTCCTGCAACCGCTGACCGCGTGATGGATCGCACTATGGAGCGACGGGCGTCCTCGCCCGTCCTGGGGAGACTCAGTGGCCGGGGAGGCCGCCCGGCTCTCCACCGGTAATCTTGGATCGATCGTCCAAACTCCGGCGACCTACTGTTGTGCTGTTCCCTTCACCACGAGCGCAAATGGCAGGTCCTCGCCTGAAGTGAGTTTCATGCTGGCAGAAAAAATCCAGTGCTCCTGATCGTCCTTGGAAACTGAAGGTGTGGTCACCCCGCTATCCGCCGGAACTAAACTCAGCGGGCTGGGATGTTTCGTTCCTGTAGCGCTTTCACTCAAAGCCATCAATTCCTGAAACTTGAAAGTTGCATTGGGATTGGCATCGGACGCCGCCGGAATGAGAAGGAGAAAATCCCGGTTGGGAGCTGCCCCAAGGTGATTGCCGTCGTTCGGCATCAACGCATAGCGGAGCGTGTAGAAACCAGCGGGAACTTTCTGCCCCCGAATGTCAGCCGCGGATTGCGGAAAATGCACGACGCCGACCAGCACGGACTCAGCAAGCTGAGGGTATGCGACACTCTCCACATCCTTTTTTTCTTGTGCAGGGACGCTCTTGCGCACCCACAACTCGCAGTTTGGCGCCCCGCCATCGAGCGTCATGCGATATCCCTTTGAATCGAGCGCCTGCCGTACACTTTCTGGAACCGCGTTGTCGGTTAATGGCCCGACGGTCTCCAGCTTACCATTCTGGGCGGCACAGACCAGCGAGAACGCGAAGATGAAGCCAACGGTAAACGATGGTGTTGCAATCTTGCGCACTTCTTGCACCTCTAATTTGCCCGGTTCTTACTGGGCGAATGTGCCTACGAAAGCGCTGCGTTTGCCGTGAAAATCCCAAGAGACACCCAGCGCCGGCCCACTGTAAGTATCGGTGAGGGCCACTGCCGGCATCGAATGAGACAGCTGGGTCAGCGGTGGGTAGAAGGTAACTTCATTTCCGCACAAATGGTCCTGATCGCCGATCGAACGTGTCCGCACCGTCGCAAACCGGCCCGCCCGAAGCATCGCGGCGCCGTGGTGTTCCGCGTTCACCACCAACTCCATTTGCGCAGGTATCACCTGTTCGACATTCTTCAGCAGCGCACCGCCCATGTGTTTGGCAAAACTCACCAATGCCGTCCGCTGCTGTGCGCTGGCCAGGTCGTCCACCAGCAACACCGCTTTCGCCGGGAAGGGATTCTCATAAGGATCCCCCAGTGTGCCGTTCGCACGAACTGCAGCAGCTACGGTCAAGCCTTGCAACTGCACACCGTCCCAACTCCCACTCCGCACATGCCATGCCAGAATCGCCTCATTCCCCACCAGGTTGACCTCGCCATTGGCAAAACACTGACCCGTGTAAACGTCGGCACTTCGGGTTTCGAGGTAATCACCGCGAATTTCTTGCGCTGCCAGCGAAATGGAAAGGCAGATTACCAGAGAAACCAAAATCATCGAGAGTTGAAATCGCATACGAAACTCCTCAGACTTAGTCAATATTCACCCGCACTTCCCCGTCCCATGACAGGCCCGGCTTTTCGAATTGCAGTTTCCGGGTTCTGCCAATGCGCCATCCGGACCGATGCATGTCTGAGTATGGATGCACCAGAACAGGCCGTCGTTGCACGGCGGCACGCTGATATCAGGTTCGGCAAGGATGAACTGGCCTTTCCAGCGCAGCGCCGGGCACAGGTCCGGATGACGAGTGTTGAAGCGATCCGAATCTTGAATCATGAGACACCTCCCGATGCGGCCTTGAAGATCGCACGTCTCAGCGCCACCCGCGCGAGTTGGACTTTGTAGGCATTATGGCTGAGCGCCTTAGCGTTTGTCAGGGCGGCCTCGACCGCTCTTTGCACCGTATCCTTGTTGATCGGCTGCCCCACCAGGGCCTGCTCGGCCTCTGGCGAAGGCCAGGGCACGGGCGCAACATATCCCATCACGATACGGGCAGATTGAACGTTGGGGCCGCGCATCTTCATGGCCACGCCGGCAACTGCGAGCGGCCAGTCGAATACTTCCTTCTGACGAATCTCGTAGTGCGCGGCTCTTACGTCCGACGCAGGCGGGAGCACCACTTCTATGACGATCTCGTTTGGACGCAAATCATGCTCGCGTTCGCCTTCATTCTTCGGAATAACGAAGAACTTTTCCAGCGGAAGCTCGCGCTTGCCTTTTGGCCCTTCCAGCCGGATCTTCGCCCCATAGGCGATCAGAATGGGAGCAACGGTGGACGGGCTGACAAACTTGGCAGGACCTTCATTCCCGAGAATGGCATGGTAGCGGTTCTCGCCTTCTGCGACCAGTTCCTTGCCAGTCTGGTTTTTCGGCAAAAGGCCAAAGCCGTTGCGGAAGTACCAGCAACGCGGACGCTGGCACAAATTACCTCCAAGCGTGGCCTGGTTGCGAATTTGTGGGCTCGCGGCTTCGAGCAGAGCCTCAGCCAGAGCAGGGTAATCCCGTTTTACAGTGGCGTCATCGGCTAGATCGCCCAGAGTAGTCAACGCACCGATGCGCAGTCCTTTTGCGTTCGAGGAAATCCCGTGGAGATCATGGATTTCCTTAATATTGATCAATCGTTTAGGCGCAAGCACATCATCTTTCATCAGCGTGAGCAGATCGGTCCCGCCCGCGAGGATTTCGGCCTTGCCCCAGCTTGCGCCCAGCAGGCTGATGGCTTGGGCTCGGGTATTTGGGCTGACGTATTCAAAAGATCGCATTAGGCACCTGCCTTCTGTTCCAGCGCCGCCAGGACACGGTCCGGCGTGAGCGGAAGGAACGGCACACGCACGCCGATGGCATTGGCAACCGCGTTAGAGATCGCTGCGCCGGGCGAGATCACCGGAGGCTCGCCCAGTCCAATCACGCCGCGTTCGTCGTAACCTTTGCCCGTCATCATATGCACGACCAGTTCGGGAATGTCGCTGAGCCCGGCAAGACGGTAGAACCCCATATCCGCATTCAGCATTCGACCAGTGGTCAGGTCCATGACCTTCTCTTCGTACAGCGAGTAGCTGATGCCCATGATCAAGGCGCCATAGCATTGAGTTTCGGCGGTCTTAAGGTCAATGACCAACCCGCAGTCTTGAACGGCGACCATCTTCTTGGCCTTGACGACGCCAGTATCAGTATCGACTTCGACTTCGGCCATCTGCACGCCACCGACGCCGCTATTGGTGAGATCGGGGGGTTTGCTCTTGTCCGGATTCTTACCGCGTATGGTGAGCGGCATTACCCCCAGCTTGGAACAAGCTTCTTTCCAACTGAGGGATCGGCTGGAGTCGCCCTTGACGCTCACCTTCCCGTTTACGCATTCCAACTGATCTGGCTGAGTGTTCAGCGCGGGTGCAACTTTGGCGAAAAGCGCGTCACGCGCATCTGCAGCCGCATGGCGGGTAGAAGAACTGACGCCGCCGATGGTAGTCGAGCCTCCCGAACCGCCGGAAGGCGGGTAGGTCGTGTCGCCGATCTGAAGCTGAATGGCATCCATGGGAATGCCCAACGTTTCGGAAGCAACGATGAGGATGCAAGTGCGGGTTCCCGTGCCCAGATCCTGGGTGCCCAGCTTGATGTCGACCGATCCATCGGGATGGATGGTCAGATCGCAGTCGCTCGCATGCCCGCGTCCTCCCCAGGTATGAAAGGACAATCCGACGCCGCGTACTATGCCCGTGTCCCCAGGCGCGATCTGTCCCCGCGGATGCCATTTCTGTTTCCAGTCCATCAACTCGGAAGCGATGGCCAGTTCTTCGCGGTAAGTATTTTCGCGCTGCTTGGTCAGGTTAAGGTTCTTGCCGAAGAATTCCACCGGGTCCATGTTCAGCTTAGCCGCCAGATCGTCCAGGGCGCACATAGTAAGGACTGCAGCTTGCGGATGGTTGGGTGCACGCCAGGCGCGGGCGGGACCGATGTTGTTGCGGATCGCGATGTGTTCCTGCCGTTGGTTCGGAATACTGAAGACGTAAGGAATGGGAGGCATACCGCCGCCTCCAGGACCCCCTGTGCCCCAGGAGTTAGATTGCCACGCCACCACAGTACCGTCCTTGGTTGCGCCCACTCTTACGCGGGCATAAGCCGAAGGACGAGCTCCTGCGACTTCGAGTTCCGCATCGCGCTCCAGCATGATACGGACTGGCTTGCCGCCAGCCTTCTTCGAGATTTCGGCGGTAAAAATTCCCCAACGATCAGGAGAGAACTTGCTGCCGAAGCCTCCCCCAATGTGGTCTTGGTGAACCCGAATGTTGGTGGCTGGCATTTTCAGCGGTTCTGCCATCTGGCCGGGAATGCCGGAGACATTCTGCGTGGAAATGTGAGTAAACAGGTGATCCGGATCGGTCCACTCGGAAATCGACCCATGACTTTCGAGACAGCAATGAGTAATGAGCGGAATACCATAGAGCCCTTCGGAAACGACAGCGGCTTCGGCAAAAGCCTTCTCAGGATCACCCGTCGTCTGCGCCGCGGCTTTCTGATAATTTGATGGCACCTTGCTCGCCGCTTCGGGATGAACCGTAGCTGTCCGTAGGGCATCGAGCACGGCGTCTGAGGCGCCATCCTCCTTGAGTTCCTTCAGCCTGTCTTCGGTGGGTTTTTCTGAAATTCCATACCGTTGGATCTCGCTGACCATCTGCGCGGCCGGCACCTGGTTGTCCAGCATGTCATCGATAGCGTCCATGCTGAGCGGACCTTCTTCCTGCACGCTACCTTGAGGGGGCTCGGCGTCGCTAACCAAGTGTTTTAGTTGTTGGTATTCGACCTTAATTACGCGGACGGCGTCCTCTGCCGTGGGTTCGTCCGCGGCAGCCACGGCCACAACCTCATCTCCTGCCCAGTGGATGGTCGTGCCCGGCCCCTGCACGATGTGAACCGCCTTCACTCCGGGCATTGTCTCAGCCGCCGTCGTGTCGATGCTTATGATCTTCGCGTGCGCATAGGGACAACGCAGCACCTTGCCATAAAGCATGCCCGGCCGGTGGACATCATAGGTGTACTTCGCTTGTCCTGCGACCTTGACGGGAGCGTCGACGCGACTGACGCGCGTGCCGATCAACGTGCGGTGTTGAGCATCAGGCCATGCATAATCCGGCATAGGTCAGGCTCCTTTCTGCGCAACTTGCGCGATTGCCTTGCGGATACCGGCATAGGTTCCACAGCGACAGAGGTTGCCGCTGAGACCTCGGCGAATTTCTTCGGGCGTAGGGTGAGGATGTTTGTCGAGAAATGCTTTGCAGGCAATAACGAAACCGGGCGTGCAGAATCCGCACTGCGAAGCGTCATTGTCCACAAACGCCTGCTGGACAGGATGCAACTTGCCGTCCCGCGTCAGCGATTCGACGGTGGTGATGGCTTTGTGCTGGGCTTCTATGGCGAGCATGGCGCAGGCATAGACAGTTTTGTTGTCCACCAGCACGGTGCAAGCGCCACATTCTGCACGGTCGCAGACGCGCTTGGCCCCAGTGAGTTCGAACTCATCGCGCAAGGCGTCCAACAAAGTGATGCGGGGTTCGAGATTCGCCTTGTAGTTCTTGCCGTTGATGGCAAATTCCATGGGGACCTTGCCGGGTCCATAGACCGGGACTTCGTGGCCTGCAGCCTTGATCACATGAGGACCGGCGACGATGGGCACGGCTACGGAGATTCCGGAGATTTTGAGGAAGTCGCGCCGGGAGACGCCGGAGCTCTCCGGATTGTCATTGGGTTTTTTCAGGTTCTCGTCGTCATCGAGCATTTCGTAACCTCCGTAGTATCAAAACTCTCACTTCAACGTTTCCCGCGGACGATGGTGAGGGACGCGGCCGGCAGTATATATATCGTGTCCTCTCCACCGGTAAGCGTGGACTTAACCGGCGGGCTGTTCGGATCAGCGTGGCCCTTCTTGCGATCAGGATGCCACAGGTACTGGGCTTTGCCAAAGGTGATCCTGGTGACTGGACCAGAGAAAGAGTCCTTTCGATTGCTCTCGGAGTCGTGAAACACAATCCGAACCTGATGGGAGTGATCATAATCCTTGTTGATGAGCATGAGCGACCACTGACCGTCCGGACGCTCGAGAGCGTAGGCCGTCACCAGCACGTGCCCTTCGTCATCCTTCACATCGCTAGCGGCAGGAAAGAGGCGATGCTCGGCGTCTTTCGGTTCTGCCCATTCCTGCGTAATCAGCTGCGCCCCGTAAAACTGCGAGGTTTTCTGCTGAATCTTGTATTGCTCGTCGACCATGAACATGTGGTAGGTTCCCCAGCTATTGGCGCAGGCGGGATGCGGAGGAGAGTAGGGAAGATCGTGGTAATAGTGAGTCGATTGGCCGCCGGCCGTCAGAAAGCCTCCAAAGGAATCTGCCAGCCACAGGGCGCCAAAGATATCGACTGCGGCCTCTCCACCGTGAGTGTTGGTTTCCGTGTCGAGCAGGGGAATGCCCGCCGGCAGGCCGTCGTCGCGCCATACCTGCATGATGTGCGTGATCAGCTCCGGCTCCTGATAAAGATTCTTCCAGGGCGTCTCGCAGCCGTCATAGGGATAATGCTCAAACGACATGAATGCCAGGTCCTGCAGGCGGCCGTGGGATTTCAAATAATAGAGAAATCGGCGGAACCATGATGTCTGGCCCTGGGCATCGGGCCAGGCCTTGATGTCTTCGGTAACGCCTTCAAACGCCGGACCTCCCAGCTTGAGGTTCGGATCAACCTTGTGCAGCGCGGTCGCGAACTGCAGGTACAGAGTGGCGTAGTCCTCGGGGAGCATGTACTGGCCGTCAGCTTCTTCGCCCATTTCTATGTAGGAAACTTGATAGCCTCGCTTCTTGATGTAGGTCATTTGTGCGGCAGCGTCTTCGGGCGTGCTATACAGCAGGGCGATAGGAATAATGGCCGGAAGGCCGCGAGTAATTCCGCTGGTGAAAAACAAGTCGAAGCCCGGCTGGTCACCGGATTCCATGCGATCAGGAGCGACGTAAAGATCGGAAGGCTGGTGCCAGGGATCGACCGAGGAACACAACGTTAGTGTCTGCTTCTGATCCGGAGAGTGGTGAAGCAGATCGGTGAATTCGCCCTTACTGTCGATGGTTCCGAGATAAAGCTCGCGGATGGCATATCCGACGCAGTTGCGGCTGTCGCTGGAACCGTGAGTGTCGCAGGTATTCGACGACTGCGTCATCAGAATGCGGACAAACTTCGTGTTCACCGGCGATGAAGCAAGGCCAGATGTATCGAGACGAAGAGTAGGAGTACCACCCTTTCCATTCTTCACCTCCCCAGAAGTGAAGGTTTTCCACTGTCCTTTGTCCTGCTCATCCATGGCATCGCCGTCACCAACCCAGTACTGCACCTCGTAGGCCCGAGCGTACGGATCGGCCCAGGCGATGCGGATCGCGTTCACGTCCTGCTTCTTATCCAGAGCGATCACCACCCACTGTGGATGCAGCGAGTCATCCTCGCCGGTGAAGGCCTTCGCCAGATAGGGATTACTCTTCCAGTAGGTGTTGACGTCGCCATCATCCAGACGTGAGAAGCCGTCAAACTCCGTCCCGTTGTTTCGCGTGAATCCACGGTGCGGAAGGGAATAGCCGTAGGAGTGCTGGATCATCATCTTCGTAGGAGTGGAATCTCCTACGAAGTACCCTTTGCCGGAAGGATCGCTCCACGTGCCCTCAGGATTCCAATGCCAGGCCTGCACAAACAAATCCGTGTTCTGCCGGTAACTGATCACGCCCCACCCTGCCGAAAGGGTCTGCTTGACCTGGTCAGGGCGAAAGAACATGTCGGTGGCATTGCTCGGCACACGGTCCACAGTGGAGCCCAGCGCATACAAAGGGCTGAACTTGTTCACCACGTGACTGGGCGTCGCGTCGACGCGCACGGTTTGGCCTCTGGTCAGAATCGGGTACGAGAAGATCACGAAAAGAACAACAATGAAGGAGGAACGCGTCATAGGATTTGGAGTCCTTAGTACATTCACGATCCCGCATAGACAGTCATACAACAAACCACAGTACTTGTGCCATCGAGCGGCCAGCTGTTTTCACAGCATGAAAGCCACTTTCGCGTCTGTTCGGCTTTGGTTACCGGCTCTGTATAATTTCGAGTTCTAAGAAGAAATCTAGTTGCTGCCAGGAGATGTCCGTCATGCTGATCAAAGTGTTCAACGACAAAGCTTCCCTGGGCAAAGCAGCGGCGGAGCAGGCTGCCACGGCGATTCGCCGGGCGATCGCGGAGCGGGGCCATGCACGCATCATCGCTGCAACCGCGGCATCGCAACTTGAGTTCCTCGACGCGCTCACCAAGATGCCAGGCATCGATTGGCAGAAGGTTGAAGCATTTCATCTCGATGAGTACATCGGATTGCCGGTCACGCATCCCGGGAGTTTTCGCAAGATGTTGCTGGAACAACTGGTCCGGAAAACCGGCATCACCAGGTATCACTTGCTCGAAGGGGATGCTGCGAATCCTGCCCAAACCGTGCGCGGTGTTAGCAAACACCTGGCGTCTGCGCCAATCGACATCGCCTTTCTCGGTATAGGTGAGAACGGGCACATTGCCTTCAACGATCCTCCGGCAGACTTCGAAACGGGAGGGCCCTACATCATCGTGGACCTCGACGAGGCGTGCCGCCGGCAGCAGGTAGGCGAGGCGTGGTTCGCCAATATTTCGCAAGTGCCAAAGCAGGCCATCTCCATGTCGGTGCGCCAGATTCTGAAAGCAAACGAGATTCTCGCGGTCGTGCCTGACACCCGCAAAGCACAAGCGGTGAAGTTGTGCTTTGAGGGCAGTATCAGCCCCGAAGCGCCGGCGTCGATTCTGCGCACGCACCCCAACGCCACCATTTATCTGGACAAGAATTCAGCGTCACTGTTGGGGCCGAAGTTGCAGAACCAACTGAAGGACAAAGCACAGGTGATGGTAGGGCGTTAGTTCGTCTCTCATCTACTACCTATGGCAACCGCCGGGAAGCCGACTCCTACACATGCCATTCCCTCTCTGCGCTGGTGGATCGGTGCGATACTGTTCGCCTCCACCGTCATCAACTACATCGACCGGCAAACGCTTTCGCTGCTCGCGCCGTATTTGAAGATCCAATACCACTGGACCAACAGCGACTACGCCGGCATCGTGATCGCATTCCGGATCGCCTACTCGATTGGACAAACGGTCTTCGGCAGGGTGATGGATCGCATCGGAACGCGACGCGGATTGAGTATGACTGTTGCCTGGTACTCGATCGTCTCGATGGCCACTGCGGCGGCGAGCGGCCTGCGCAGCTTTTCCGGATTCCGTTTCCTGCTGGGCGCGGGAGAATCCGCTAACTGGCCGGCTGCCACGAAGGCCGTATCGGAGTGGTTCCCAAAACGCGAACGCGGCCTGGCAACCGCCCTCTTTGATAGCGGGTCATCTATCGGGGGAGCGGTTGCGCCTTTCATCATCCTGCCGATCTACTTCCGTTGGGGATGGCGTCCGGCGTTCATGATCCCGGGCGTACTGGGATTCCTGTGGCTGATTGTCTGGCGCTGGCTGTATCACCCGCCGGAAGCCCATCCCCGGCTGAGCCAGGCTGAACTGCAGATGATCGCCGCGGACAAGATCGATCCTGGCGCGCAGCCAGCCAGCCGGACACGAGCTCACTGGCGCGATCTCCTGAAACTGCCGCAGACGTGGGGAACGATCGTCGCTAAGACGTTCACGGATCCCGTCTGGTTTTTCATCACCGACTGGTTCCCCATTTACCTGGTTGCGAAGGGAATCGAACTCAGGAGTGGGCTGATCGCAGTATGGATTCCCTTCATTGCCGCCGATCTGGGAAACTTCTTCGGCGGGGGCATGTCAGGATACTTGATCAAGCGTGGCTGGTCCCTCGGCGTAGCCCGCAAAGCACTGGTGGTTTTCGGGGGAATCGGAGTCACTCTGCTGATCCCGACCATTCTCACGACGAACCTGCTGTTGATCACCTTGCTTTTCGGGCTTGCGACTTTTTCCTATGCATCTTTCAGCACGATCGCAAACGTGCTACCTTCGGACCTTTATCACAGCGACTCGGTAGCTTCGGTCAGCGGCTTGAGCGGTACGGGAGCGGGCATCGGAACGATCGTGGCATTTCTGCTGGTCGGATACTTTTCCGATGCTCGGGCGGCGGCGGCAACTCATGCCTTCGATCCAATCATTATCATTGCGGGATTGGTACCGCTTGCAGGGATGATCCTGACACTGCTGCTGGTCCGCAACACCAGGGCCACAGACGAGGGATTCGTGCGGCGGATTTGAAGTCGCCGGGAATTGATTAGGAGATAGCGCGTGAAGATCACCGACGCAAAGGTGTTTGTCTGCTGCCCAGGACGGAATTTCGTCACGCTCAAGGTCTCGACCGACCAGGGCGTGTTCGGTCTGGGCGACGCCACGCTCAACGGCCGGGAATTGGCGGTTGTTTCTTACATACAGGATCATGTGATTCCCTGCCTTATTGGGCGCGATCCGTTTCAGACCGAGGATATTTGGCAGTACCTTTATCGCGGCGCGTATTGGCGCCGTGGCCCTGTAACCATGACCGCGATCGGTGCGGTCGACATGGCGCTCTGGGATCTCAAAGGCAAAGCGCTCAATACGCCCGCGTACAACCTGCTCGGAGGCAAGAGCAGAACCAGGGTGCTGGTATATGGGCACGCCAATGGGCGCGATATCGACGAGACCGTCGAGGAAGTCGGCAAGTACAAAGAGATGGGATATCGCGCAGTCCGTGCGCAAAGCGGCATTCCGGGCCTGCCTTCCACCTACGGAGTTGCCAATGACAAGCTATTCTATGAGCCGGCCGAGAAGGGCTTGCCGCCGGAGAATGCTTGGTCCACCGAAAAGTATCTTCTTCATGTGCCCAGGCTGTTCGAAGCATTACGCCTGAAACATGGCGACGAGATTCACCTGCTGCACGACGTCCATCACCGTCTCACTCCGATTGAGGCGGCGCGCCTGGGCAAGAGTCTGGAGCCGTACCACCTGTTCTGGCTGGAGGATCCGGTTGCTGCCGAACTGCAAGAAGGCTTCCGCATCATCCGCCAGCACACCACCACGCCGCTGGCCGTGGGCGAGGTGTTCAATACGATTTGGGACACCCACATTCTCATCACCGAACAATTGATCGATTACATCCGGATGACAGTGCTGCACAGCGGCGGATTGACCCACCTGAAAAAAGTCGCAGCCCTGGCCGAGGTCTATCACGTGCTCACGGGATGTCACGGTGCGACGGATCTCTCTCCGATCTCGATGGCGGCGGCGCTCCATTTCGACATTTCGGTCAGCAATTTCGGCATTCAGGAATACATGCGCCACACCCCGGAAACCGACGATATCTTTCCCCATGCCTATTCCTTTGAGGATGGCTATCTGCATCCTGGTGACGCACCGGGGTTCGGGGTGGATTTCAATGAGACGCTGGCTAAAGAATTTCCGTACGAGCGGGCGTACTTACCGGTAAACCGCAAGCTGGACGGTACTATGTTTAACTGGTAATGCTCAACCGGTGAAGTTCAACTGGTGAAACTCGCTAACGAGGAGCTATGAGCTATAGTCGCCTGGAACTGAACGGCAAAGTGGCAGTTGTCATCGGAGGAACTTCCGGAATCGGCCAAGCCATCGCCCGCGGGTTGGCGGAAGGCGGGGCTGACGTCATTCCCACCGCCCGGCGCCTCGACCTGGTCAAACAGGCCGCGGATCAGATCGAATCTCTCGGGCGGAAGTCTTTACGCATAGCTTCGGATGTGACTGACCGCAGCTCTCTCGAAAGACTGCTGCAGGCGACAGTTGAAGCGTTCGGCAAAGTTGACATCGTCATCAACTGCGCCGGCTTTAACCAGCGTGCCCCCACGCTGGACTTTCCTGAGGCCGATTGGAACCGCCTTCTCGACACCAATCTGACCGGCACGCTGCGGGCGTGCCAGGTTTTCGGCCATCACATGATCGAGCGCCGCTACGGGCGCATCATCAACATCGCGTCGATGGGATCATTCCTGGGGCTGTACGAGGTTGCGGCATATTGCGCGAGCAAGGCCGGAGTGGCTTCGTTGACTAAATCGCTTGCCATCGAATGGGCCCGTCACGGAGTCTCGGTGAACGCCATCGCGCCGGGATATTTTCGCACACCCCTCACCGAGAAGCTTGTCATGGGCACGCCGCGCGGCGAGGAAATCCTGATGCGCACCCCCATGAAGCGATTTGGCGAATTGGAGGAACTGGTCGGCGCGGCGATTTTCCTCGCCTCCGATGCTGCCAGTTTTGTCACCGGAACCTTGCTGGTGGTCGATGGTGGCTTTCTGGCAAGCGGGGTGAATCAGTAGCGTCTCCCAGCGAAAACCATCGACCTCGTGTTCGAAATGCCTTCTTCAGCGATCGCCAACGCCGGAGCGGGCGATCGGGCGTAAGAGGACCACGTTTTCGAAGTCAAGAAGGAAATTCCGGTTTGATTTTGCCCTCACAAGAGCGATTCGGAGGAATGCCATCATGAATTTTCATGCCATAAATCGTCGCAGCTTTCTCGAAAGCGCGACGACCGTCACTGCCGCCACGCTGCTCAGCAGCCGCTTCAGCTGGGCCGCCGACGATCACAAAATCGAAAAAGCTGGAGTACAACTCTACACCGTGCGCGACCAGATGAAGGCCGATTTCGACTACTCCCTGGCCAAGGTTGCCTCCATCGGTTACAAGGAGGTCGAGTTCGCCGGATACTTTGGCCGTACCCCAAAACAGGCCCGGGCCGCGCTCGAAAAAAACGGCCTGAGCTCACCCGCCTGCCACGTTGATTACGACTTGCTCGCGCCCGACAAGTGGCCGGCCCAGATCGAATCGGCCCAGGTTATCGGCCAAAGCTATATCGTCAATCCCTGGATTCCCGAGGAACGGCGCCAGACCGATGACGACTGGAAGCGCGCCGCCGATACCTTCAACCGCGCCGGAGAAGCCAGCAACCAGGCTGGCATCCAGTTCGCCTATCACAATCACTGGTTCGAATTCCTGCCGGTCAATGGCAGGCTTCCCTACGACACGCTGCTGACGCGGTGCGACGCGAAACTGGTCAAGATGGAACTCGACCTCTGCTGGATCATCGTCGGAGGGGGCGACCCATTCCAGTACTTCGACCGCTATCCCGGGCGTTTCCCGCTCGTCCATGTCAAGGACATGAAGAAGCTCCCATCGGTCACTGCCGCCGGCGCCCAGAACTTTGGCGACTCGCTCAGAGACATGACCGAAGTCGGTAGTGGCATCATTGACTGGAAGAAGATCTTTGCGCAGTCGGAGAAGGCGGGCATCAAGCATTACATCGTTGAGCACGACAAGCCCAAGGCGCCGTTCGATAGCATCCGGACGAGCTACGAGTATCTGAGCAAGCTGCGCTGGTAGAACTGGCCTGTTACACCGAACGGTGATACTTGCCTCTGACGGCCTAGGTACGCACCGGCGACCCAGTAACGTAGCTACTGACAAGTCCAACCGCTACTTGCCTTATTCGGAAGGATGCGGACCTGTGAAATCGAAACAGCATGGCTTCTGCACAGGCTTGAACTCCATCAGTTCCACCCGAGAGAGATCGGGATCAAACACATCGAGCTGCCACTTCCCGTCTCGGCCAATCTCTGCTTCCTCGTCGCCGTGCGGCTTCCAACCGTGAGATTCCAGAATGGCCTCCGCCTTCTTCATATCGGCCACTCCAAGGGAAATGTGGTTCACCACTCCCATAAGTTCTAGATCCATCTTTTCTGGCTGATTCAGCATGTATTCCAGCCAGTCGGTACCGTCGGGGACTTGCATAGCGACCCAGTCCGTCTCGCCCGGCTTCATTGACCCGTGCCAGTAGAGGCGAAAACCCAGAATGTCGCGGTAGAAGCGGTCCTCGGCTTCGCGGCTCCGAACCAGAAAACCGGTGTGAATCATGCGGCGGGAAACCGCGGAAGAGGACGTCGCGGGAGTATCGGCCGTTCCCCGCTCGACAAACTCAATGTGGTGCCCCTCAGGATCGGCCATCATAAAACTCCGGCTATGGTCGGGCCGCTCCTCTATCTCGGGCACCTTCATGCCTCTCGCAATCAGATATTGACGAAGAACGCCGATATTGTCGGTGCGGAAGGCCACATGATCCATGCGGTTATTCGCTTTCGGATCGGGCGCGGAACTATAACCGACCCACTGCGTGCCAATCACATATCGCTGTAGGCCGCCCGGCTCGGTCGGGGCAGCGGAAGTCAGCCCCAGCAGCCCGCCGTAGAGGGGCTGCACTCCGTCCGGCGCAGTGGTGAAAAACGAAACGTGATCGATTCCAAGAATCTTGGGTTGCTCAACCGTAAGGCTTTGCGAAACCGCGCAAGGAGTGAAGACTGCGAGCGTGAGCACAACCGCAAGTCGTTTCATAAGGCTGCAAGATTTTAGCATCGCACTCAACCCGACCATGGTGGAATTACCTAGCGCACTGGACTGGCTCTTTCGAGAGCCGATTCACGGGCCGACACAACTGCCTGCACCAGCTCTCTCGCGGTTTGTGTGATCTCCGCCAGGGTGCCGTCGCGCAGGGCCGCTTCACTCACCAGGTCCGCTCCAACTCCGAGCGCAAAAGCTCCGGCCGCGATGAACTCGGCGGCGTTCGCAACATTCACGCCTCCGGTGGGGATCAGGGCTGCGTTAGGGAAGGGCGCTTTCAATGACCGGAGATACTTGGGACCGCCGACATTGCCGCAAGGAAAAATCTTGACCAGCCTGGCGCCGCTGGAGTGAGCATTCATAAGTTCGGTCGGCGTCAGCGCTCCCGGGATCGCAAGTTTGCCCCTGGCTTGCGCCACCGAAAGCACCGCCAGCGACAGTCCCGGACTGACGATGAATTCCGCCCCGGCATCAACACACAGCCGGGCCTGCTCGGGCGTAGTGACGGTACCGGCGCCAACCAATACATTGCTGCCAAAGTGCCGGACGATTTGCGCGATCACGATCGTCGCGTCGGGAACCGTCATCGTGATTTCCACAATGGGAATGCCACCGGCGCAGATGGCCTCGACGGCTCGGGTTGCATCGCCAGCCGTAGCCGCACGTACCACCGGTACGATCCCAACTTTCCCGATCCGATGAATTACATCTTCGATGGTCATATCGTGATCCCGAGCACCGTTCTCAGCGCGCGATCCGCGCCGTCTGCGCCGTCATCGCCTGCAGAACTTCATCCCGAGTCGCCATGGTCGTGTCGCCGGGAGTGGTCATCACCAGCGCGCCATGAGCCGCGCCACATTCGACCGCCCACTGCGGGTCCTGCCCTGTCAGGAAGCCATAAATCAATCCCGAGGCAAACGAATCGCCTCCGCCGACGCGGTCGTAAATCTCCAGATTCTCGCGAACCGGGGCCTGATAGAAGCGGCCGTCGTAGTAGCAGACGGCGCCCCAATCATTGCGGGTTGCAGTCCGCGCGTGGCGCAGCGTCGTGGCGATCATCGAAATTTGGGGAAACTGCCGCACAACTTTGTCGATCATGCGCTGAAAGTTTTCCGGTTCCAGTCTCGACTGATGCTCGTCCACACCCGCAACCTCAAAGCCCAGGGCGACAGTGAAGTCTTCTTCATTCCCCAGCATCACATCAACCAGCGGCGCCAGACGGCGGTTAACCTCCTGTGCCTTGGCTTTTCCTCCCGCCGATTTCCAGAGCGAAGGCCGATAGTTCAGATCGTAAGAGACAACCGCGCCGGCGCGCTTGGCTGCTTCCATCGCTTCCTGTGCGACCAGCGGCGCATTCTCCGAAAGCCCACAGAAGATTCCTCCGGTGTGGAACCACCGCGCCCCATCTTTCGAAAAGATCTGGTTCCAGTCGACTTCGTCGGGCTTCATCTGCGAAATGGCCGTATGCCCGCGATCGGAGCAGCCGAGCGGAGCGCGGATGCCGAAGCCACGCTCAGTGAAATTCAGCCCGTTGCGCACGCTTCGGCCGACTCCGTCGAAAGGTACCCAGCGAACATATTTCTGACTGACACCGCCCTGCAGCATCAGATCCTCGACCAGGCGCCCGACGGGATTATCGGCGAGGGCCGTGACGATCGCCGTGTCCATTCCGAAACAACGCTTCAGGCCGCGGGCGACGTTGTATTCGCCACCGCCTTCCCAGACGCGGAATTCGCGGGTGGTGGAGATGCGTTGGTCGCCGGGGTCGAGCCGCAACATGACTTCACCGAGACTCACCAGGTCCCAGATGCAGTCTTGTTTCGTCTTGATGTTCAGCTTTGCCATAGTTTCACGAACTTGCCGGCGCTAGGACCCCTTTGCCAGTTTCCGGATTTCGGCTTCGCCCAGACTGCCGCAGTCCACGCCGTGTTCATCGTCGAGGTGGAGGGAGAGTCGATACGCACCGGTGGGCGCTTGGACCGCTTGTTGGAGTTCTACCGAAGTCTGCGGTTCGACGGGTTGCAAATCCTCCTTGGCGATTTCCAACCCGCGCAGATCGAACACATGAGCCACCAGTCTTCCCGGAAAAAACACACCGAAGCTCCCGGAAAGCTGCAAACCTTCTGCTGTCCAAGAAGCGGCAAGCGAACGCAGAACCACCCCAGCCGGAGTCACGGTCCTCAGTTCTTTGTCCGCGCGCACCGGGAACCAATGAGTCTCCATCGTGTAGGAAGTGCCTGGTTCCAGGCTGATCATCGGACTGTTGAGTTCCGCTTCCATGTAGTAAGGAGCCTGTTGCAAAGTTGCAGAGTGCAGCTTTGGCATCCCATTCTCGTCGAGTTCCAAGGCAGCGCCATTCTTGTAAAAAATGACGGAGGCCTTTCCCGGATATTCCGCGCCAGAAACAGGTTGAAAGCGCTCGACCATGGCGTACTTGGCGGCGTCATCCACGACGGCAATCCAGCCCGCGTCAGAGTCGAGCCAGACCTCGTTTTCCAGGTACAGCCAGTGCAGCGTAAACAAGCGGTCCGTCACGGAAAACGACGGATCGTCGGCAAGGCCCGCCCGAACAGCATATCCATTGATATACGCGCTCTGCGGGTTGATCGGAGCGAAGGCCCAGAAATCGTGGTTGTATCTCGCCGGATCATGGGGGTCGGCAGTGTCGTACTGCGTCACCGATTGCACCGACCAGCGAATCGGATGGCCAGTTGAGTTCTTCATTTCCGCGTGAAAAGAAATCGCCGGAGAATCGTTGCCAATAGCGATCTCGCGCGAATACCGCAGACCGGTTACGGGATCGGCCGGACCCTCGAGACGCACCGCGCAGGAAGGCCCCTGTGACAGGACGCTGAATTTGTATTCGCCGTCATCCAGCACATCTGAGATTGGCCCCGGCCAATGCTGTTCGTCGCCCTGTCCCTCTGGTAGCGGCCAGAGTTTGTCGCCGCCGTAGTTGATCCATCGGCCGATCTTGGCAGTCTCAGCCGGGGGAAAATACTTACCCTTGTACTGCGAATTCACGAACAGGTAGGCATGTCCGGCGAAGGTCACTTGCATCAGCCGGCCGCCCAGTTGCGGCACTATCGTGAGCCGCACCCAGTTATTCGAGACCTCCTCCGCCTTCCAACCTTCGAAGGTCGTGGATTGCACTCGGCAGGGCGAGTGGGTGGCGGCCGAGGACCGAGTCAAAGTCAGCGATGTAAAGCAGCCCGCAGTCGCCACAATAATGGCAATTCGCAAACCGAGAGCTGCGGTGATGTGCCGGTTAGAAAGCTGCCTTCGCAATGGATGATGCCTCCCCCGTCAACCACTTTTCCGCAGCAGCGAACGGTAGCCGGTTTTTCCTGCGGCCTGATACCCGAGTTGGCGTGAGATGCGCAGCCCCGCTTCCTGGATTAGCGGTGCCAGCTGGCGCAGCCGGCTGGCCGGCATGCGCACCGCTGGCGCCGTGATGCTCAGGCTGGCGTGCACGCCACCCGTGTGGTCCCAGATTGGCGCCGCGATGCATCGAATGTGGAGCTCGTGCTCCTCCAGATCGCTGGCATAACCATTCTTTCGAACCCGATACAACTCAGCTTCCAATTCCTGGTGGCTTCCGACCGTATTGGGAGTCAGGCGCTTCAATTCCATCTGGCGTAGCGCATTTTCGCGGTCATCCTGCGGGGCATAAGCTAACATCACCTTTCCGACGGCGGTGCAATACAACGGGACGGCGGCGCCGATACGTGAATGAATCCGCAAGGGCTCGGAGGACTCAAGTTTCTCGACGTACACCGCGGACAGTCCGTGGCGCACGGTCAAGTGGATGGTTTCACGAGTCCGGAGGTTCAGTTCCTGGAGGTAAGGCAGGCTGACGCGGCGAATATCGAGCTGACCTAGAGCCGCTTGTCCCATAGCGAAACACGCAATGCCCAGGTGGTACACGCCGTCCCCGCCACAGTTGAGAAACCCTGCGCGTTCCAGGTTCACCAGAAAGCGATGCACGGTGCTGACGGGAAGGCGAGAGAGAGCGGCAACCTGCTTCGCAGTGAGCCCGCGGGGCGATTCGCTGAACAGTTGCAGAAGGCGCAGCCCACGCTGCAACGCTGTGATGTTGTAACTCAATTTTGAAACTTCAGCCATGGGCTCCCGAGCTCTGAAGCAGTTTCAAGAAATGAAACTGAGAATTATCTGATGAAAACAGCTTTTCTGCAATGCATTCGTTTCCAAGCGGCCATTCTCCTCGCTGGATTTCAGCCATTAAATCCTTTCAGTGCTCTCCCCTCGCTGTTTTTCAGAAGCAAAAAAGGGTTGACAGCCAACCGAATTTGAGTTTCAGTGATGCGGAATGGTTTTTCACGGCGGATACTGTCATTTCACTAGATGAAAAATGCCTAAGCAGATGGCGCTAGGTCCCGATACTGCTTTTTTCGCCAGGAGGTTCGACATGCGTAATCATCAGCGCGCAAGCGTTTTAGTACTTGTGGGTTTGTTTCTGGCATTGGGGCTGGCGTGGGCCAGCATCACAGGCAGCATTTCCGGGATGGTTACGGACCCGACCGGGGCTGTGATATCGGGAGCTTCCGTTGTGGCCACGAATACGCAGACTGGCGTCAAGACGGCGGTCACCACCAACACGAACGGTTTTTACAGTCTCCCAACCCTAGCCATCGGCACCTATGAATTGCAGGTGACTCAGACCGGTTTTAAGAGCTACACGCGAACCGGGCTGGTGATCGATGCCAACTCGGCGCTCCGGGTTGACGCAGCGCTGCAGGTGGGTGCAACCAGCGAAAAGATGGAGGTGCGGACCGACAGCGTCCATGTGGAGACGGAAAGCAGCCAGATGGGCGAGGTGATTGCCGGCAAGACCATGACCGCGGTGCCTCTGAACGGCCGGGCCTTCACGGATCTGCTGGCGCTCCAGACCGGGGTCTCTCCTTACAACGCAGTGGACACCGGTATGACTGGCGTCAATGACCGCTCGGTAGATGGCGGCCTGAATTCGGGCAATCAGTCGGTGAACGGACAGCGCGAAGCGTCCAACGGCTTCATGGTGAACGGATCGAACGTCGAGGAAGGGAAAACCAATGGAGCCGCAATTATTCCCAACCTGGATTCGATTGCGGAGTTTCGCATCATCACCAACAACTTCGATGCCGAATACGGAAACTATAGTGGCGCACAGGTCAATGTGGTGACGAAATCCGGCAGCAACGCTTTTCACGGGAGCGGTTTCGATTTTCTCCGCAACACCGCACTGGATGCCAAGAACTTCTACTCGTCGCCCAGCGAAAAGACGCCCGTTTTCCGGCAAAATCAGTTCGGTGGGACATTCGGTGGACCGATCAGAAAGAACCAGACCTTTTTCTTCGTTGACTACCAGGGCACGCGCCAGACCCAGGCGCCAACCATAAATCAGCAGATGCCCTCCGCGCTGAACTTTACCGGCGACTTCTCTGATTACACGTCCCCTTTCTCCAGCGGCACAGATGCAGCAGGGAATCCGATCATGGCCTTGGTAAATAGCGATGACACCGGCCCGAACCCTTGGTCGAGCGTTCTCGGGGGGCGGTTGGGATCTACGGTCGTGAGCGGTGAGCCGTATTATTTTGCTGCAGGCTATGTCAACCCAAGCACGATCGACCCCAACACTGGCATCGGAATTCCTGTTGGATCTGGCTGCGCGAGCAATGACCCCACGACTGGTTGCGTGTTTCCTACCGCCTCGATCCCTAAGACAGGGCCAGGGGCTCAACCCGTTTGGTCGCCAGTGGCTACGAATATGCTGAATCTCGGCCTCATCCCGCATCCGAACGCGGCCAGCAACTACTTCGAGACCGGCAAGTACCCGCAGACACTGCGCGACGACAAGGGTGGAATTCGGGTTGATCAAAATACTCATCTCGGTACTCTGTTTTTCTATTACTTTGCCGACGATTACTTGCTGAACTCCCCAATTCCTAACGGCGGAGCCAACGTTCCGGCTTCCAGTTTCGCCTACAACGCCAACACTGCCGGACGCGCCCAGATGGTGAATCTGGGCGATACCAAGAACTTTGGTGCTTACGCCGTAAATGAAGTCCGCCTGAGTTATGTGCGCAATACGCTGGCCTTGGCGGAGCCCCAGGGCGGTGTTGGACCGAATTACAGCTTGACTAATTTAGGTTTCGTCACTCCGTGGAACGCGAACACGGGAGGAATCAGCGCGATTGCGCCCGCGCTCGAAGGCGTGCCATACATCACGTTCAATAATTTCAATATCGGAGTTCCGCAGGTCAGCACGCGTCAATTCAATAACTCGGTGCAGTTTTTGGATAATTTTTCCAGGGTAATTGGTACGCACTCGCTGAGGTTCGGCGGACAGTTCCACTACGACCAAATTAACGAAAGGAACTTTGCCGCAGAAAACGGCCAATACGCGTTCACCGGAGCGGAAACCGGCATCGATTTTGCCGATTTTCTGCTGGGAGCTCCCAACAGCTTGACACAGGCCAGCCAGCAAATCCTGGATTCCCGCAGCAAGTACTATGCGTTGTTTGCGCAGGACAGCTGGCGCGTCACCTCCAACCTGGTCTTCAACTATGGGCTGCGCTGGGAAGCCAGCATGCCCTGGTATGATACGCAGAACAAAATCGAGACGATTATCCCAGGTAAGCAGTCGGTAAAGTTTCCTGGTGCACCTTTAGGCTATGTGGTTGCGGGCGACCCCGGTGTTCCTCGAACCTTGGCGCCCACCGGATGGCATAACTTCTCGCCGCGCCTGGGTCTGTCGTATTCCCCAAGTTCTTCCTCGGGCATTCTCGGCAAACTGTTCGGCGGGCCGGGGAAAACCAGCATTCGCATTGGCGCCGGTCTCTACTACACCTCGGTGGAAGACCTTTCGCAATTTCTCGAAGTGGGCGACCCGCCCTACGGGCTCTACTACGGCAGCGCCGCCCCGCCGCTGCTCGAAGCGCCTTACCTCACCCGTTCCAGCGGCGCCAGCGTAGGGCAACGCTTTCCGTTCCCATATCCTCCGACCAACGTTTCCCCGAGCCACCCCGATGCGACTTTCCCCTGGGCGCAAGTCGAGCCTCTCTCCTACGACTTTTCTTTCGACTCCAGGAACAAATTGCCCTATTCGGAGCATTACGAATTCTCGATCCAACGCCAGATTGGGTCGAACACTGTGGTTACCACCAGTTATGTAGGAAACGAAGGGCACCGATTAGTAACATCCATTGAGGCTAATCCCACCAACCAGGCCGAATGTTTGTTCTTGAACAATCCGGCCAATCTGGCACCGAACAGCGCTGGGCCATGTGGCCCGTTCAGCGAGACCCCTCCGTTCGATTCCAGTACTGGAATCAGTACTCCATGGATCACCGCCTCAGGGCAGACGATTACCAGCGTTCGGCCGCTGGGGGCGCTGTTCGACACCAATCCTTTCGTCTCCACGGTGGCAAATTCGCATTACAACTCGCTGCAAGTCAGCGTCAGCCACAACACCGGCTCGCTAAGCTTTCTGGTTGGCTACACGTTCAGCAAGAGCATGGACAACGCATCCGGTCTGCAGGACTCGACCAATCCCTACAATCCGCACTTGAGTGAGTCCCTCTCCAATTTCGACGTGATGCACAATTTCGTTTTCAGCTACAACTGGCTGATGCCCTTCGATAAGCTTGGTGGCTCGGGCTGGGCTAAGAAGGTGGTCGGCGGATGGTCCTTATCCGGAGTTACGACCTTCGCCACCGGGCTGCCGGTTACTATGGTCGAAAATGACGACAACTCGCTGATTGGGGCGAATGCCGTTCCGCTGGATGTTCCGAATTTTTCCGGCGGACATGTCTTGGCCGATACCAATCCGCGCCACCCGGCAGCCTACTTCAACACGTCACTATTCACCGTCGAGCAAATCGGGACGCTTGGGAACAGCCGGAAGCGCTTCTTCCACGGACCGGGCCTCAACAACTGGAACATGGCGCTGTCGAAGACCACCAAGATTACCGAATCGAAGGAACTGCAGTTGCGCTTTGAAGCATTCAACCTTTTTAACCATGCCCAGTTCATGAATCCGAATGCGACCATCAATTCGGGTTACCCTGACTTCGTCAATGGGGTCAATCAGGGAGGCACGTTCGGCGTCGTGTCGTCCGCCAGAGACCCTCGCATCATGCAGATAGGAGCGAAGTTCCTCTTCTAGCCCGCTGACAGCGCCGTTCCTTCTGTGGGTGGAAGGCCTGCGGACGGCGCTGTCACGCTCAACCTCGGCCCCACCGAGAAGTTGCACGGTTGTGTCGAGCACACATTGACGGGACAAAAACCAATGTCACACCAGGGCAAGAATCTCGCGTACTCGCTCCTTATTGTCGCTTTCATAGCATCTTCCACTGTTTACGGGCAAACCGTCCGGGTGGATACGGACCATGCCACGAATTCCTTCATTCCCAACCAGGCGCTCGGCGCGGGCATCGATCGCATACCCGCTGCCGCTGCGGAAAAATACTTCGGTCAGCCGGTGTTGCCGGCGGTGCTCGCAGCGGGATGGCAACCGGTGACCTATCGCCAGAATACGGAACTTGCGGTGGAGGCGTGGCACTGGAATCCGCAAGGGACGTGGAGCGATCCCAGCGGCCAGGGCTATTTCACCGGCAGCGCGACTCCCACCGAAACCATCATCCGGCATTCCTACGGTTATCCGCTGCCCCACCGCGGTTTCACGCGCAATGAGGGGACGGAGAGCCACGGTTATTCGCGCATGACCGATGGCGACCTGAACACCTATTGGAAGAGCAATCCCTATCTGACGAAGGCCTTTACCGGCGACGATGACTCGCTGCATCCGCAATGGGTGGTGATTGATCTGGCGACTCCGCAGCCGATCAATGCTCTTCGGATCGCCTGGGGTGAGCCGTACGCCAAGCAATATTTGGTGCAGTATTGGACTGGAGAAGAGGCGATCAAGCAGCCGACCAAAGGTTCGTGGGTAGCATTTCCCTCCGGCGTAATCACGGACGGCAAGGGGGGCACTGTGACCCTTCCGCTAACTCCGTCACCCATGTCGGTGCGTTTCGTGCGCATCTGGATGACGGTGTCGTCCAATACATGCGACTCGCATGGCTCCGCCGATCCCCGCAACTGCGTGGGCTATGCGATACGCGAGCTTTACGTCGGCACTACGGATGGGAACGGATTTCACGACGCGGCGCGGCATACGCCGGATCAGGACCAGACGACCACGTTTTGTTCCTCGATCGATCCCTGGCATGAACCGTCGGATCTCGGCTCAACCCAGAACGAGCATGTGGGATTTGATCTCTTCTACCGCAGTGGCTACACGCGCGGATTGCCCGCGATGATCCCGATTGCCGTGCTCTATGGTCAGCCGGAAGACGCGGCGGCGGAGATTGCTTACGTTGAAAAGCGTGGTTACCCGATCTCTTACGTCGAAATGGGAGAAGAAGCCGATGGGCAGTATACACTTCCCGAAGACTACGCCGAGCTCTATCTGCAGTTCGCCGCAGCCCTGCATCGCGTCGATCCCAACCTGAAGTTAGGTGGACCGGTTTATACGGGTCAGAATGAGGACATTGTCGTGTGGCCGGATGCGCAGGGAAAGATTTCATGGACGGGGCGCTTCCTGGATTACCTGAAATCGCACGGCCGCATTCAGGACCTGGCGTTTTTTCCTTTCGAACATTATCCCTACGAGCCTTGCAAGATCAGTTGGAGCAGCCTGTACGACGAACCGATGCTGGTCAGCCACATTCTTCAGGTGTGGCGGGATGACGCTCTGCCGCCCGATGTCCCAATGTTCATTACGGAGTCAAATATTACTTGGAATGGCGGCGAGTCCTCGGTGGACATTTTCGGCGCGCTTTGGCTGGCAGATTATGTTGGAGCCTTTTTCAATGCCGGAGGAAAGGCTCTCTACTATTTCCACTATCTTCCTTTGGGAGTACACGAAGGTTGCAATGATTCGATGGGCACATTCGGCATGTTTACCACCACTAAGAATTACGAAATTCAGCAACCCACGTCGCAGTTCTTTGCCAGCCAGCTGATCAACACAGAATGGGTGCAGCCGGGTAGCGGCGTGCACAAGACGTTTTCCGGTTCCGCGGATCTTTCGGATGCGGCTGGACATTCCCTGGTAACCGCTTACGCGCTACTGCGGCCGGATGCCCAATGGTCGCTGATGCTGGTCAACCGGGACCAGGAGAACGCACACAAGGTGCGCATCGAGTTTAATGGGGAAACCACAGGTGGCAAGAACTTCTTTACCGGCCCGGTGAGCGTGATCACATTTGGCAGCGCGCAATACCAATGGCACCCAACGAAAGAGGGCGGCTTCCCGGATCCGGACGGGCCGGCGGTGAGGGCCTCGGTCAACGCCAGCGCGGACACAATCTTCGAACTTCCGAAGGCCTCGATGACCGTGATCCGGGGAATGATCGCGAGTCCGCCGAGGAAAACTCACTGAAGCGAAAGGCGAAGTAACGCTGCTGCCGCAGGCGTGCAACAGAAAGGTCATCATGAAACGACATCTGGGATTCCTTCTAGTTGTTCTCTCCTCGTTCCTGTTCGTAGCGCAATCTTCCGCGAGTACGACGAAGGTCCTGACCAATCATCTGGGATACGAAACCAGCGGACCGAAACACGCGGTGATTGTCGGCCAGGCAAGTGATAGCGTCTCCGCTTGTGTCCTAAAGGATGAAGCTACCGATCAAGTAGTTCTGACGATCACACCGAAAGCAACCGGGCCGGTTCAGAAGTGGAGAGACTGGTACTTCTGGACGCTTGATTTCAACTCGTTTGCCACCGAGGGCAAATACTACCTGGAATGCACGGCGAATGCAGCGAGCATCCGGTCGTTTCCGTTCCTGGTGCAAAGCGATTTGCTGGAGCGCAGCACAATTTCCGATGTCATCTACTACTTCAAAGACGAACGCAGTTCGGGCGAGATGGACAAGGCCGATAGCCACTTGCCCTTTGAGGGTACGAAAGGAGGCACGGTCGACGCGCACGGTGGGTGGTGGGATGCCACGGGCGACTACGGCAAACACTTTTCCCACCTGTCGTTCTCGACCTACTTCAATCCGCAGCAGATTCCGCTGGCGGTCTACAGCCTGCTCAAGAGCTATGAGCAGACGAATCGCCGTAACTTGCAAGGCTTTGCCCGATACAAAACGCGCCTGCTGGATGAAGCCACGTTCGGGGCGGATTACCTGGTGCGGATGAAAGTTCCAGAAGGATCTTTTTATCGTTCGGTATCGACGGGCAGTGTGAAGCAGGTCCCCGAAGAACGCAAAATTGCCGGCGAGATGAAGCGCTTTGGCATCGAAAGCGCCCCGGGCCAGGGTGCTGCCGGAATGGTAGAGAGCGCTAACAACGATCTGGAGTATGAAGTCAGTTATCGCTCCGGAGGAGGAATCGCAATTGCCGCGCTAGCAATGGCGAGTGCATACCCCGTCTCGGGCCAGTTTCGCAGATCGGATTACCTGAAGGCCGCTGAGGACGCCTTCGATTACCTGGAGAAGAACAATCTCAAACTCACCAACGACGGCAAGGAAAATATCGTTGACGATTATTGCGCACTGGCAGCCGCGACCGAACTCTACCGGACGACACACGCCGCAAAGTATAAGCAAGCTGCCGACCACCGCGCCAAGACTCTGATGGCTCGCCAGATCAGTGCGGGAGGCTACCAGAACTATTGGCGGGCGGATGATGGTGAGCGCCCGTTCTTTCATGCTTCCGACGGCGGTTTTCCGGTGGTAAGCCTACTCTACTACTCCGAGATCGCCGATCCCGCGGCCAAAGAGCAGGTGTTAGACACGGTGAGAAAGTCTCTGGCGTTTGAAATCGCGATCACTTCCGAAGTGAATAACCCGTTCGGTTACAGCCGCGAATACGTACAGGACAAGACGGGATCGCGCCACACCAGCTTCTTCTTCCCCCACAATAGCGATGCGGCTCCGTGGTGGCAGGGTGAGAACGCGCGCCTGGCTTCGGTAGCGGCTGCAGCGCGGCTGGCCGAACTCGCCTTCCCGAGGGATGCGGCCCTTCGTAAACAACTGGAGACGTTTGCCACCAGCCAACTGAACTGGATCCTGGGATTGAACCCATTCGATTCGAGCATGTTGAATGGCGTTGGCCGCAACAATCCTCCCTACATGTATTTTGACTCGTGGGAATTCACCAACGCGCCGGGCGGAATCTCCAACGGCATCACCAGCGGGTTCCACGATGAGAGCGACATCGACTACCTGCTGCCCTTCCGGCAGACGGGCGCTGACAATGACTGGCGATGGGGGGAGCAATGGCTGCCGCACGCGGCCTGGTATCTTCTGGCGGCTTCAACGGGAGGTGATACGACCCGCTAACAAATAATATGGAATAGGTTGCGGAGGAGACTTTCCAAGGGGCAAGACTGCTGGATATCGCTGCCGACGGCCACCCGGAACTCCATCGCTGCCTAGATCAGCTCGAGCGCTTGCAGAAGCAACGTCGGGCGAATGGCTCCGGTTCTGAGGCGCCCGATGGCTGTTTGCCAAGCGACGGAGAAATCGGCGCCTGAGCTGAAGGCCTCATTCTGATTTACTAGCTACGGCACTTGATATAAAGACATACTTATAAAATTAGATATGACGCGCAGTCATGTGCAATCGGTTCACCTTGTTGATTGGCATGGAGCGCAAACGATTTTTCCAAACGAAGCCTCGCTGGTGATGCAGTCTAAGGAACCTGATCTTCCAGGCGCAAGTAGTAAAACAAGGCTTCAGAACGATCGTGTTGCCCCATCATGAGCAGCAGGCCTCCTACGATGAGAATCAAACAGAGCATGGGAAGGATCACTGTCTTCTACCATGCTTCTGCTAAATTCCACCTGCCAATCTCAGTGACTCTTTCAACATCCACGGGATGTTTCAACAACAACCGGATAACTTCCGGTTCGCCGACGATAGGCGTTCTTGCGTACTTGCACAATCGTTCTTGCATGCGGGTAGGAGAACCGCACCGCAGCGCGGTTCTCCAATCAGCGCGCCGAGGTTCAGTGTTTGGCAAAGCGCCTCTTTCCGATGCTGCCGCTGGCGATGATTCCCTGGTTTCCACCCGCACTGGTGACCACGGTGTCGATTTCGGAACCATCGTCCACTACGACGAAGTTTGCAACCACGGGCGGCCGGCCGTCGGTGAAGTCGATGGTGAAGGTGCCGGTACAATCGGAGTTCACCGCATAGGTCCCTTTGGCCGGAGTATGGGTAAAATCAGCGACAACCTCACCACTAACCGTGACGGTATCGATCTGGGTGAGCCCACCCTTGCCATCGAACTCAGTCATCGCCACACCCACCTGCGGACCGGTGGGTCCTTGGCCTCCCAATTTATTGCCCTGGAGAGTGAATCCATAGTTGCCAGCGATGAGTTTGTGATTGCAGGCAGCAGACTCACTCTGCGCGTATCCTGACCCCAAAGCCGCGAGCGTTAGCAGAACCAACGCGGCCACATTTGCGACTAGCTTCTTGTTCATAAATCCTCCTCATTCATTGATTTTTTGTTTTCTTCAACGCGCCACCGCTTCATTGCGGAGCAACTGCCGAAGTGTGTGTACTCTTAGCGCGGGGACCGAACCCGGTCAATTGACCCGCCCTGAATCTTCGCTGACTTGCTAAGAGAAAGTTCGCGAAGGAGTTATCGAGTTCTCTGAACTGAAGCGCTGGGGGTAAAATCAGGTTCCTTGAGTGAAGGATAATGGAAACGCCCGCCAGTTTTAGCCGCCGTGTTCGTACCGGACTCTTCGAAATTGACTTCAGCTCCAGCGAAGTCCATAAAGAAGGGCGAAAAGTGCCGCTGCAGGAGCAGCCTTTTCGGGTTCTGGCGATCCTGCTGGAGCGTCCTGGAGAAGTGGTCACCCGCGAGCAGTTGCAGGCGCGGTTGTGGCCGGCTGACACGTACGTGGGTTTCGATGAAGGCCTGAACACGGCCATCCGGAAACTGCGGGTTGCCTTCGGCGACTCCGCGGAGAACCCACGATTCATCGAGACAGTCTCCCGTCGAGGGTATCGCTTCGTCGCGCCCATTCGTGAAGCGGTTGCGGCAAGTCCTCAACCTTCGGAGAGCGTCGCTGCTCCAGACGCCGCCGAAAAGAAGCATGGCCGACCTTGGCATATCCGGCGGCCGGCTCTGGTGCTTTTGGCGGTTGCTCTGCTCGTCATTCTGGCCGGCATCGCATACCTGGCGCACTGGCATTCGTCGGCGAACCTAGCTGCCAGTAAGCGAGTGATGCTGGCGATCCTGCCCTTTCAAAATCTGAGCAACGATCCGGAGCAGGAGTACTTCAGCGATGGTCTGACCGAAGAGACCATTACAGACTTGGGCCAGCTGACCCCCGAACAGTTGGGGATCATCGCTCGTACCTCCGCGATGGCGTACAAGCACACAAATAAGACGATCAGCCAGATCGGGCATGAACTGGGTGTCGACTACATTCTGGAAGGAAGCGTGAGACGAGACGGTGAAAAGGTCCGCATCGCTGCCCAGTTGATCCGGGTGCAAGACCAAACTCATCTCTGGGCGCAGAGCTATGATCGCGAGCTCCCAGACTTTCTGGGCGTGCAGAACGAATTGGCACAAGTGATCTCGCAACAAGTCGGTCTACGACTTACGCCGGGGCAGAAGAGCGAACTGGAGACGACGCGCAGGCTCGATCCTGAGGCGTACGACCTCTACTTGAAGGGTTTGTATCACTGGAACATGCTCACGCCGACCGGCTTCCGCCAAGCAATTGACTACTTTGAGGAGGCAACGAAAAGGGATCCGAAGTACGCGCTGGCTTATGCCGGGCTGGCGGATTGCTATGCCGTGCTTCCCATGATCAGCGATTCGCCTCCCAGGGAGTCGTTCCCAGGTGCGCAGGCGGCAGCGGCAAAAGCTTTGGAGTTGGATAATGCACTCGCTCAAGCCCACGACTCCGATGCGCGAATCAAGTTGTTTTACGAGTGGAACTGGGCTGAATCCGAGCGACAGTCCGTGCGCGCGATTGCGCTGAACCGGAACCTGGCAGGTGCGCATGTTCGCTATGCCCATCTTTTGTCAAATGTCGGGCGGCACAAGGAAGCGCTGGCCGAAGCGGAAAGGGCCAGGGAGCTCGACCCCCTTTCGTTAATCACCAATGCGCTGTTTGGAATGTTCCTCTTCCAGGCGCACCAGTACGATGCTGCTGTCGAACAGTTGCAGAAGACGATCAGAATGAACCCGCATTTTTGGGTAGGACATCTCCATCTCGGAAAGGTTTACGAGCAGAAGGGAATGTATCAGGAAGCAATTGAAGAGTTTACAAAAGCCCGTGATCTTTCCGAGGGGAACTCGGAGACAATTGCTTCGCTGGGACACGCGTACGCACTATCCGGCAGGCAAGATGCGGCGCGAAATGTGCTTGAAGAATTACAGCGGCAATCGCGGAGCAGCTATCTTCCGCCATACAACCTCGCCATGATCTATGCCGGTCTGGGCGAGAAGGAGCAAGCTTTGGACTGGCTCGAGAAGGGGTACGAGGCACGAGATGTGCATATGATATTCCTCAAGGTCGACCCCAAGTGGGACAGCTTCCGCACGGATTCTCGCTTCCAGGATTTGTTGGAGCGCATGGGATTCGCCTCGGGACAGCAGTAAAGGGAAGTCCATTATCGTCTTGAAGTGCGATCCTCCCCCGCAGTCTCAAGATCGCGCCACTGGATTGATGCAACCAGGCGTGGGTGTTGAAAAAGTAAGTTCAGCGCAACGCCTTTTCGTCTATGAGTATCTCCCTCTTCACGGTAAATCTCCCTTCCTCAGGTAATAGATTTTGCCGGAAACTAACTCTCATTGTGTGTCAGAAATCGGGGAGCCGCTCAGACGACGCGTCAAGAATCGTCGGGCAGCCATGTAGGGAACTGCTGTTTATAACAAAAGGGGAATCAAGACTCGGTTCGGTTCACCCGACGGCAGGTTCAGCGGACAACCGCCCGTGCGCCCCTCGGAGCACACAGCATCAGCAACCCTCCGGAGAGTGCCGAGACCATCATCACGGCCAGTCCAAACGAAAATGATCCAGTTCGAGTGTTCAGATAGCCGAAAAGGTACGGGCCGGCAAAGCCGGCGACGCTCCCAACGGCATTGATCATTCCAACTGCGACCGCCGCGGCCGACTGGCTCAGAATTTCGGTCGGGATCGCCCAAAAGGCGGGGAGATAGGCGGTGCCCATGGCCACCATGGTGAATAATACGAGGGAGAGCGGAATGGACCGGGGCTGAGTGACCAGGCCCAGAAATCCGGCTGCCGCGATAAAAAGCGGGATCGCTGAATGCCAGCGTCTTTCGCAACTCTTGTCGGAAAGATATCCGTTGACCTGCATGGCAATGAAAAGGACAAAATAAGGTATGGCCCCGAGCAAGCCTACCTTCACGTCTGAGAATCCTGACTGCCGTTTCAGCATGGTCGGGAACCAGAAAACGAAGGTATAAGTGGCAAAATAATTGAGAAAAGTTCCCGCGGCCAGCAACAGAATGGTACGGGAGCCGAGTACCTGACGTAGTGTGGCCTCTTCTGTGCCGACAGGCTTTTCTTGTTCCAGCTTTTGTTCAATCCATTGCCGCCGCTCGGACGGCAGCCAGGTTGCTTCGCCCGGCCAGTCGGTCAGGTAGAAATACGCAACCACACCCATCACGATGGCAGGAAACCCCTCCACAAAGAACAGCCAGCGCCAGCCCGCGACGGCGAACCAGTGGTGTCCGAGAATCCAGCCCGCGATTGGCGATCCGATGACAAATGACATCGGAATTGCCCCCATGAAGTTGCTGGTTGCCTTGGCGCGGTCCTCACGCATGAACCAGTGGCTCAGATAGACGATGACCCCCGGGAAAAAACCAGCCTCGGCCGCGCCCAGGACAAAACGTGCCATGTAGAGCTGCACTGGCGTTTGCACCAGTGCGGTCAGCGCCGTCAACGATCCCCACGCGATCATGGACGCGCAAATCATGCGGCGCGCGCTCCAGCGTTCCACCAGCAAGGCGCCGGGGATCTGCAAGGCCACATAGCTGATGAAGAAAATACCTGCTCCCATGCCAAACACGCGATCGCTGAATCCAAGGTCGCGAGACATTCCGATCGCGGCATAGGCCACGTTCGTGCGGTCCACATAATTAACGATGTAAAGAGTGAAGAGAAAGGGCAGCAGCCGCAAGGCAATGTGGTGCCGCGTCCGGTCCCCAAGCTGGGCCACGGCGGGCAAGATCGCAGGCAACGCGGCTTCGGCCAGTCAGGTATCTCCGGCGGACGGGAGTCCGGGTCCGGCAGAGTATACCGCAACCCCCAACAGTTAAGGAATCTAAAGGTGACAGGCGATCACCGGATACGGGCATGGCGCGGCGTCTCAGGCTTTCGCCAAACTGCCGATTTGGCTGGTCTTTATAGTGCGCTAGCATAGTGCACTAGCGTCACTCGGTTTTCTTGCTGTCAGCCCGGATGGCCGCGTCCACCGCTTTCTTGATTACTTCCCGTGCCTTGCCGAAATGGCCAGATACCGGCATTCAGTTGACCGGTTCTGAGGCATCAACCTTTGTTCGAATGGCGGAGGCTCGCGCTTCCAGAGGTTCCGCTTCTGACGGCCGATTCAATTTTCGCAAAAGCCCCGCATAGCTCGCGAGGGTCTCGGCATGCTCCAGTTGCTCCGGATACCAACTCTTCGCCCAGGTATCGAGAGCGCGCTTGTAGAAGGATTCGGCCTCGTCGAACTTTCCTTCGTCCGCGAGCAAGCCGGCGTAGTCGCTCAGCAGCTCAGCAATCCTGGGATGTCCGGCCCCCAAAGGTACTTTTCCCACCATCTCCAGAGACTGCTCGAAAAGCGATTTCGCTGCCGCGAGATCGCCTTTTTCACGATCGATCTCCGCCAATTCGTTCTGGCCGTACCAATGCAAAAGGGATACTTGCTCTGGTTTGGTATATTTCGCTTTAGCAGCCCGCTCGTCAGCCATTTCAGATCGCTGGATCGTGTCCACGGCATCGTCATAACGTTTTTCATGACGATACACTCTGGCTAAATCCATCAAATCGTCGGCTAGGCCCCTGATGTCATGCCATTTGTTTGAACCGGCATGCTTCTCATCCAGGGGTATGATCTGCTGGTATAGTTCCGCAGCCTCATGATACTTGCCGGATTCGGCGCCGACCTTTGCCAATTCTCTGTATTCACCGAGCAACTCGTGAGCGTGCCCCCAGTGGGGATCCAAGAACGGTCCTGGTACGTTCTCATGGAACAAGAGAACCTCGGGCATGATTATCATGACATCCAGGGCTGTCACCGCATCCTTGTAGGTACGGGCAGAAACAGAGCTGTCGTTCCGGGATGCCTTTCGAGTGATTTCCAGCTTGCGCATCAAAAGCGGAAATGCAGCCCCATACTCCCCTTGGCGTTCGTAGTGTTGGCCGAGTGATTGCGCGTCATTGCCGGTCTCAAGGCCATCTGGGCCAAAAGCCGTTTCGTCGATGGCTAGGATTGTGGTTTCCGCCGCCTCAACATCCGAACCTTGCTTTTGCCGTGCATACAGCATCGCCAAATCGCGCAGCTCACTCCTCAAATCAATCATGGCCGAAAACACTGCAGGATCTACCGGTCTTGCTGGCTTCTCCAGGATGGGGAAAAAACGATCCCAAATCGGAGCCGCTTCCTCACGCTTCCCTTCAAACTGATAGATCATTGCCAAGCCGATCTGGGCACAGGCGAGCCGAAGATCGTCCGGCGCCGCGGATGCCTCGAAAATCGCGACAGCCTGTTTCTGCCGGATTTCGGCGTCGGTAAATTTGCTTTCTTCCGCGTACAGACTCGCGAGTTTACTCAGCGTCTCTGCCGTCCGTAAATCCGTGGGTGGAAAGGTTTGGGTTCGGGCAAGCGCGGCCTGAAACTCCTTCTCAGCCTTTTCATACTTGAATGACTTGGAGGCTCGATTGCCCGCCTTCATGTGTTTGTCCCATTCCTTATCTTGGGCCCACGCAGCGGGCTTTGCCTGCACTAGGAGGAGAATTAATACGAGCACCAAACAGGCTCTATTAGAAAGCAGGTTCATTTTTGACGTGCCAATGTGCATACCTAGCCTCCTTTCCACAACTGTGCGCATCGACTGCCTTATCACTCTGTCATTCCCAATGAACGGTCGCAGCCTGCAGAAGCTTGATCCACTTCGTCCGCGTATCCGGCGCTAGTTCATGCACCTTTGCGACGTAGTGAAGAAGGAACCAGTTGTATTTGCCAAAAATGATCCTCGCGATCTCGTGCTGTTCGGGCCAACTGAGGCACGGCTTTGCCTGCCATTCATAGAGAATGCTGTTTTCAGTTTGTTCGATTACAGTCCATTCGGTTGCGCCAGGACACTCTTTTTCCCTCTGCGCCTTCAGGGCAGTCAGCATCTTTTCGGGAGAGTGCTCAAAGTGGTTCTTGCCCCCGTTCTGGTAGGTAAACAGCTCCTTCCAGTTCTCGATATCGTCTCCCTTCGGGACATACTCGATGATGTAAAGGTTCTTGGTCTCGCCCCTGTATGCGATCTTCCAACCCGGATCAATTACAAAGTCCAGGTCATCCTTCTTGCCTTTGGCCGTGGCAACTCCTACGGACCCGACGAGATACAGCAAGGAAACGACAGTTATCAAATGCTTCATGGCAGTCCTCCGATATTGCTCGCGCCTTTCATGCTTTCTTGCCCTATAACTTGATCCCCACGACCGGGCCGTCATATCCAGTCTTTCCCGACTGGACATCCGCGGTCGTAGGGGCGCCAAGCTGAGAACGACAATCAGAACTCCCAAAAGTATTTCGTAAACATATTGTTGTCGTTCATCGTGATATAAGGGACGACGTGGTTGAGGTCTCCCTAATTACTCCCTACAACCACATCCGCCACTAATGCCGCATGATCCGAGGGCCAGAGTCCGTCGGCCAGCCGGCTTCGCGGATCGGCGCCAAGCAACGCAGCTCCCCAGGGAGTTACTCTGCCGTGTGTCAGTACCAGGTCGATTCGCTGATAAAGTTGCGAGACGGGATTGTTGTCCGCTTCATCCTGGCAGCACGTTAATCCCGCGCGTTTCGGATAGAGTCTGGACCAAACGTCGTTATAGCCAGCTGACATAAAATCCGTATAAGTCGGATCTTGTGGTAAGGGGAATGCCTGCGCGTTTGAGTCCATCGCAATAATCACCGGTAAAGTGCTGTTTGCCGGACCCGCACGCAACTCGCCCCCTTGCAGTTCCCTGACATTTGCGTCGAAGGATTCAAGATGGGTGTTGATGTAGAGGAAAAAGTGTCCGAAAAACTGCGCGTCGACCGAGGCCCACGCCCTTGGATAGGGCACAGGGCCGACCGGGGTTGGCAGCACAAGTTCATTCACGAATTGTCCGGATTGCGGATTACTCCACTGGAAGATCCAGGAAGGAAGATCCGTACGGGCCAGGACAACGTTGTAATCAGTTACGGCAACGCAAATATAGTCGGCTGGTGGAATCAGTCCCGGTGTGGGCGGAAATGCATTTTGAGTGACTTGCACCGCAACTTCATAGTGCCCGCCCTGCGCGGCCAAGGCACTGAGGAGTTCCTGCAACATGTCGTACTGGAGCGTCATGCTTCCGCATGTGCCGGCAATCGGGTCGAAGGCCCCGGTATACCATTGGTCCACTTCCTGCAGGCTCAGCAACTCCGGCTGGACCTCCAGGATCTTTCCTGCAACCGCCTGCATCCGTTCCGGAGGATTGGTGCCTTGAACCTGCGTAACTATCTGGCCGACACCGAGCAGGAATTGTGGCAGCGTTTGGGCGCCTACCACCTGCTGGAAATCGGTCCCTTCGTTTACGTTGTAAGTCATTACAGTGCCAATGCCAGGGAAAGACTGGGCTATTGCAGGGTTGGCCATTGCAGCCCAAATCGCCGCGATGGAAGCGATTACCAGCGATGTTCGTGCTATGTTGCGTTTCATAATAGTTCTCCTGAGTTGAAATTTTGAAGCCCAAAATCGAGTTACTTCGCGCTTGATTACGTGACGAGTTGCGCGTCAGAGTCGTTTGTGCGATTTGACGCGGTAAATCGTGCTGTGGCTGGGCGACAGTGCTCCAACGACCGCGCCGACGACTGCGCCCCCCGCGAAACCGAACGCTGCGCCGATCCCGGTTTGTCCCCCTTTACCAACAGGTTGAATGCAGAAGCTTTGCAATGAGCATGAATGAAACGTCGCTGCGCCGATCCCAGCTCCCACCCCGGCTCCAACCGCGCCGCCCAACCCCATCCCCACCAGGGTGTTGCGAACCCTGTGTTTGTTCTCCATGACCTTGACGCTGCGAACGTCTTGCTTCTGAATGGTCTGTTCACTTGCGTTCTCCTGGTACGAGATTGCTGTGTCGGAAACATTCACAAAGGTTCCGGAATGTTTCTTCGAGTTCATGTCGACGACTTGAATCTTCTGTCCCGCCTGCAGGGCAGTTAAGTTCGCCCAGGATGCTTGATCAGTTTGGGCCGATGACGCGCAGGGCAATCCAAGGACGCAAATGAGGAACCAGAGCTTTCGCATGAGAGCGCCTCCTCCCCAGTGGGAATGCCCACGAAACTGGCACCCCTGGGCCCGGTTTTTTGTCATCTTTCGAATGGACGAAACCGCAAGCGCCTTACTTTTCATTGTGTTATTCCCCCGCGGAATCGATCTCCGCCGCATTCTCCAATTGGTAGTGCAGTGCGATGGCCATCTGTCCTGACGGCAGTTGGCCGCCAGCAAGTGCTATATTCCCGAGTGCAGGACTTGGCATGACTCTGCATCGGGAAAATCCGCCAGCCGAACACCTGGGTCTTCTCTACCGAGTGTCGCGAGCACTTCTGCGGGAAGGCGAGTACGGCGAGCTCCTTTCCGGCCTTCTTGATACGCTGATTGAAGGACTCGGAGCCGATCGGGGATTCGTAGTCGTGCGCGAGGCCGGAGAGTTCCGAGCGACTGCGGCGCGGAACTTTCGCAGTGAAGCGCTCTCCCGAGCCGAAGAAGCGGTCAGCGGCTCGATTGCCCGGTCCGTGATGGAGGGTGGGAGAGCGGTACTGATCGGCAACGCTTCGATGACCGAACCCTACAGCCGGCAGCCGAGCATTCAGCAACTCTCATTGCGATCGGTTTTGTGTGCGCCGCTGGTAGCCAGCGATGAAGCGTTCGCGCTTGTCTATCTGGAAAATCGCGAGGTCGCTAATTGCTTTACCGAAGAGCAGCGGGACCTGCTCGATGAAGTCTGCGCGTTGGCGGCGCCCCGATTGAAAACCGCGGTGGCGATGAGCCAGGCGCAGCGGCGGGCCGAGGCTCTGGAGCATGCTCACAGCCAATCCGATGGAATATTAACTGCTGACCCAGAGATGACCCGCGTCTTGCAGACGGTCCACCAGATCGCAACTACCGATCTGCCGGTTCTGATCGAGGGAGAAACTGGAACCGGCAAGGAGTTGATTGCTCGGGCTGTCTATCGTCACAGTGCCCGGGTAAAGGGACCTTTTATCGTGTTGAATTGCGGCGCCATCCCGGCAACGCTGATCGGCTCTGAACTGTTCGGATTCGTGCAGGGTGCGTTCACTGGCGCGAATCGCGATCGTGTCGGTTTTATCGGAGCCGCCCATCGTGGCACCCTCTTTCTCGATGAGATTGGCGATCTTCCGCTCGATCTGCAGCCTCATCTTCTTCGCGTCCTACAGTCGGGCGAGTTTACGCGGCTTGGCAACTCCCGGACTGAGCAGGTTGATGTCCGGTTCATCGCTGCCACGAACCGCGATCTGGAAAATGAAGTGAAAGCCGGTAGATTCCGCGCCGATCTGTTTTTCCGCCTGTCCGCCATCACGCTTCGTTTGCCACCCTTGCGTGACCGGCCCCACGACGTCCGTCTCCTGGCTCAACATTTTGTTGGAACTGCGGCAGCGCGCTACGGCCGGCCGGCGCCGCGTCTGGCGGAGGACTGTTTATCGGCACTGACGGCCTACAGTTTTCCGGGAAATGTGCGGGAGCTCGAAAGTGAAATGTCCAGGCTAGCCGCGCTGGCGACCGTTGATGTTCCATGCGGCGCTGATTTACTGAATGAAAGGATTCGCAATCGTAGCAACGGCCAGTCCGCGGTTTCGTCGCAAGCGACGCCGGTCGCTCCTATGTCGCTGCATGAGATGGAGAAGCAACTGATCTTGTCAGTACTGCAACATACGGCGGGAAACCGTACCCGCGCCGCCGAGATTCTAGGGATCAGCCGCGAAGGGTTGCGGACCAAGCTCCAGCGACTTCAAATTCCTGGGTCGCCCGATCCCCATTCATAGGTTTACGCGCTGTCAAAACCAATGGTAGGAATTTCTCATTTCTTCAATCCCAGGTGTTCAAGCAATACGGGAAACCTGGGGTCATTGCGGAGCGAATCTGCCATCGGGTCCGTGGGAAGATAAACCAAGTACTCACAGCGCTCCTCGTAGGCTTTGTCGAGCCAGGTGAACGCCTGGTCCTTATCACCAAGGCCTATGTAGATCAGTGCCACGTAAAGACTCGGGACGTATCTTTCTCCGCTCATCTGCTGCAACTGCGAAATGATTCCGCGCGCGACTGCTTTCTGCCCGGAAACCGCATAGAGGTGCCCAAGGAGTCCGAGGAGAGCAGGGTCGTGCGGTGCGAACGCCAGAATTGACTGATAAGCCATCCGCGCCTGGGGGTACATTCCCATTTGCTCGTAGTTACGTCCGATTTGAATGATCGCAACTGCATAGTGCGGGTCAATCGAAAGAGCCGCTTGATACGATGCGATGCTATCGCTAAACCGATGGGCCTCGTAGTACGCCTCTCCCAGCGCAGCGTTGAGCAGAGGCGACCTTGGTTCGATCGAAACGGCGCGCCTGCGCTCGGCAATCGCCTGGTCTAAATCCCCCATGGCAGTTAGATAATAGGCATAATACTGATGTGCGGTTGCGTAATCGGGCCGCAGTTCAATAGCCCTGCGGAATTCCTTTTCAGCTTCTGGGTAGTTCCAATCGTACACGAGCGCGGAATATCCCAGCGAGACATGAGCCTCTGCAAGGTCCTTGTCCAATGCAAGCGCTTTTAGGGCGCTGGCCTTCGCTTTGGGGAAGGCCTCGCTCGGCCGCAGAGCGGTATAGGGTGCGGTCGCCAAGAGCGCGTAACAGTCCGCCAAGCCGGCGTAGGAGGGGGCGTAAGTCGGGTCATATTCGATTGCTTTCTGAAAATAGGAGCTGGCTTCCATAAGACTTTGTGTCGTTCGCAGGTTCCACTCGAAACGCCCATGCAAGTATGCCTCATATGCTTTGGGGTCCACTTGATGTTCGGGCTGTACGTCTTTGGGGAGTGCAGCCAAGATTTTCTGGACGATGTCGTCCACAACCGGACCCATTCCTGATCCATCGGGATTCATGGCATGCCGGTCCCCTACCATGCCGGTCTGGTCCTTACATGACACCAGTTGATCGGTGATTGCCAATTGATTGCCGTCATGGTGAACCGCACCGGAGAGAACGTAGGTTCGTTCGCGGTTTGCGCAGACCTGTTCATAACTGAGTTCAGAATCTGCCGTGGTCAGCTCGACCACCCCCAACTTCAGGGGATGAACTTCGCTCAATCGCGTAAAAACTTCTTCTCTTACAATCTCGGAGAGGCGGCGCGCGTCAGGGTCTCCACCGAGCGTCTTGAAAGGCTGGACAGCTAAGATTGTCCTCGTCGGCCAAAGCAACTCAATGACACGTGGGATACCGACATACCCGACGACCGCAGCGACGATCGTGGCCGCGATCCCGAGAAGCAGTTTTGGCAACAACGGCCGAGGCGGCCGAGGAGGCTTTGGAGTGGCGCCAAGCGGGGGATGGACGACGTCGAGCCCAGTATCTCTCTGTAAGCCCACTTGCGTCAGAATCGCCGAGAAGCGCGGATCCGTCCGCAAACTGTCGAAAACTGATCCGACTTTCAAGTAGATCAGCAGTCCGTCGCGCTCCTCAACGGCTTTTTCCAACCAATGAAACGCATCGTCGGTCTTACCCAAGCCGGCGTAGACGATCGCAAACGCAACGGGCGGAACATAGCTTTGCTTTGACGCAGCACGCAATTCGTGCAAGATCTCGACTGCGTCTTCAGTTCTTCCAGCTTGCGCGCACACTTGCCCCAGGAACCCCGACCAAAGAGGTCTTGCACCCGCGATCGTCAAGGCTTGCTTGAATTCGGCGATCGCTTCATCAAATCTGACTTTCCGCCCAAACGTTAGCCCAAGGACAACGTGAGAGAGTGGAAACTTGGCGTCCATGGCCACAGTGTCGCGAAGCCGCTCGATTGCCTCCTCATTCTGGCCTGAGGCATACAGCAACAATCCCAGACTAAGACGCACATCAGGCGACAAGGGGCTGAGTTGTCGTGCCATCGTCGCTTCCCTGAAGGCTTCATCGAAGCGCCCCTGGACCAACAGGTACACCGTGTACGGGTAGTGCGCCAGATAATAGCAATGATCGATTTCAATTGCCCGCTTGAAGTGTTTCTCCGCGCCCTCCCAGTCCCACTCAAAACGGAACTTCACCATTGCTAATGACAGGTGCGCTTCTGCGACAGAATCATCGATACTCAAAGCTTTAAGGGCTGCCTCCTTCGCTTTCGGCATTACTTCGGACGGTGCCCTGAAGCCATATTCCCCTATACCCATCAAGAAGAGACAGTGAGCCAAGCCGGCATAGATCAGCGCAGATTGTGGATCGACCTCGATAGCACGCTGATAAAAGTCGACGGCTTTCCGGAGGTCTTTATCACTCCCCCGTTTGTTCCAAAAATATCGGCCCTTCAGGTAGAGATCGTACGCCCTGGGGTTTATCGAAGATGGCTGGATGCTGTCGCTCGTGGGAACCGCCGTCGAAAAGAGCGCAGGATCCAGAGCAGAGTTGCTTGACGGGAAATATAGTTCAACTGGTAACGATCCAGTTGAGGGGCGTAGCTTGGCCCATATCTCACTAGCGATTGCCGTGGCCACTTGCGCCTGCAAGCTCAGGATGTCGCTGAGGTCCCGGTCGTAGCTTTCCGTCCAGAGATGCTGGTCGGTGCGCGCCTCGATCAACTCCGCCGTGATGCGCACCCGGTCGCCATCGCGGCGCACCGAGCCTTCCACGATGGCGTCCACGCTCAATTCGCGCGCGATCTGAGGGAGCGTCTTACGGGCACGCTTGTACTGCATGATCGAAGTGCGCGAAATGACGCGCAATCCGCCAATCTTAGCCAGTGCCGTGATCAGTGATTCGGTCAGGCCATCCGCAAAATATTCTTGCTCGGGATCACCCGAAAGGTTCTCCAACGGCAACACTGCAACCGAGCGGATCGCAGGCAGTTGCGGCCTCAGACTCCCTGGTGGTCGCGGAGAGCGGCGATCGTGGCTTCCCGCGAGCGCCTCAAGCCCAGCCTTTATTTCGCTGGCATGCTGGTAACGTTGTCCCATCTCTTTACGTAGGCAGCGGTAGGTGATTTTCGAGAGCGACTCCGGCACATGCTCCGGCAGCGGCAATGGGGCATCATGCAAGATCGCGGAGCCAAGCTCAATCACGGTGGCCCCTTTGAACGGCATTTGCCCGCTCGCCATTTCGTATAGCAACACACCAAAGCTCCAAATGTCGCTGCGCCTATCGCTCGGACGGTGCTTCAGCACTTCCGGAGCCCAGTAGGGCGGGGTTCCCACGATGGTGTCGGAACTGTCCTTGGTGTCGGGGCTCTGAAGGGAACTTGGAACTTCGCTACGGCGTTGAATCTTCGAAAGGCCGAAATCCAGCAGCTTGATTTGGCCCTCCCGATTGAGCATCACATTGCCGCTCTTAAGATCGCGGTGGATAACGTCATTCTCGTGCGCGTGAGAAACAGCGTCAGCGATCTGGATGCCGTATTCGAGTACAAGATCAAAAGGAAGCCCGACATTGGCCGGGATGGCATTGGTGAGAACCTGCCCCTCGACAAACTCCATGACAATCCCGGCTTGGCCCGATTCTTCGATTACATCCTTGATCCTGCATATATTGGGGTGGTTCAGAGACGAAGCAATTCGAGCTTCCGTGTAGAGTTGGCGGCGGGCCGATTCGTCGGGAATCGTGTCTTCGCTAACCAGTTTAATGGCGACGACGCACGCCAGCGTGGGGTCCCAAGCCCGGTAAACCACCCCCATACCGCTGATGGCCACCAGCTCTCGGAGTTGGTAACGGCCGAAGGTTCTACCCGGTAGTGGCGCATCGCCAGACAATGCGGCCGATGTTAGATCGGCCCCACGCGTAAGTCAATCTAATCCGCAATCGTCCCGGCTCTCGCGGAGAAAGCTCGTGTCTTGGGCCTCGATGAGACGGTTGCCAGTGGACATTATAGACCATCTGCCGAATCTTCTTGCTGGGACTCCGCCGGCTAGAGCATTGTTCAGGGCCAGATCGGCCTTGTCTTTTTAATCATCCCGCAACGCTCGGGGCCTAACATTTAGATCAGAACTTTTGATGGTTTTGAACGGTCTGGGGAGGGCTGTTCAATGGAAGCGCCCCGTGACTCTAACCGGAGTCTGGGGCGCTTTCCTTTTTCACCCGGTGCTGAACTGGGCTGGGTGTCTTCTTAACTTGCTTGTCTGCACGCCTGTCGGCAGACCAGCCGAAACCTCGGCGCTGGCTTCGGTCGATACCGGTGTGGCTCCGGAAATTCCTCTCTTTCTGGTAGTGATGTAGAACTTCGCTTTGGCATCGGGTTTGTGTCAAACTTTAGGCATGGCAAAGAAACGTGCCAAAGCAACAGATTAGCCCCAGTCACCGAGCGCAGCGGAGTGCGGATTTGATAGCGGGTGTGCTTGCGCTCCCCGGTCCGAATCAGCGTCCCTTTGGTGACTAGTTCGACTAGATCACGAGTCGCGATCGCCGGGGATCCACCCGTAATCGTGGCGTACTTGCCAGTGCTCAAGCCCCCGGAAAGCTTTCAGGGCCTTCTCGCAACATGCGGGAGCAGTGCTATCGCGATTCAGCTGACCGCGCAGGCGATCGAGCAGCCTTGCCTTGTCGATCAAGAACTCGACGAGCGCAGTGGTGCGCCGTTGCGCTTCAATCGCCACTCCTGCAAACCAAGCTAGCCAATCGGTAATCTCATTTTGCCTTGTTCACTGCTTTGAGTTGATGCGCAACAAGGATGAGGAGGCTGCTAGCGCGGCATGCACTTCAGCGCTTGGCTGTGGCATCATAAGTCAGCTTGCCACCTACCCACGTCTTCAGGACTTTGACGTTACGTACCTTCGCTGGATCGATGTTAAGTATGTCGTCGCTTAACAGCACCATATCTGCCAGCTTGCCCGGAGTGATCGAGCCTTTCACGTTCTCCTGAAACTCAGCAAAGGCAGATCCCATCGTGTAGCCCTCGATGGCCTCCTTAATGGTTAGCTTTTGCTCGGGAAACCATCCACTGGGATTCTTGCCGTCCAGCGTGGATCGAGTTGTCGCGGCATATAGCGTCAACATGGGATCGAGTGGGGCGACATTCCAGTCCGTGCCGATCGCTAGGCGGACGCCGTGGTCGAGAAACGTGCGAAAGGCGTAAGTTCGGCTCGCTCGATCGTGACCGATCCGGCCCTCAGCCCAGCGACCATCGTCAATCGCGTGGTAGGGCTGCACGGAGGCGATGACATGAAGCTGAGCAAAGCGATCGAAGTCGCTGGCGGCCATGTGTTGCGCATGCTCGATCCGCCAACGGCGATCCGCGGGACCGTGCGCCTTTTCGATTTCGGAGTAAATGTCAAGGATCGCGGAAATGCCAGCATCGCCAATGGCATGCGTGCAGATCTGCAAGCCAGCCGTGTCGGCGCGCATCATGCGGTCCCGCATCAGCGAGATCGGATGCATTTCATCGGAAAGCAGTCCGCGATTGCCGGGCTGATCCGTAAAGGGCTCGAAAAAATAGGCCGTGCGTGAGCCTAAAGAGCCGTCGGAGTATGCTTTCACCGCGCCGATGCGCAGGTCGGGGCTGCCGAATGCGTGCCGGATGCCGATCTTAACCTGGTCGTCAACATCCGTAATCAGGGGAGCGGCGTAGATGCGCGTTGTGAGCTTGCCTTCACCAAGAAGCTCAGAGTAGATGGCTATATCCGCGTACGGCGGGTTCATGTCTTGAGCGCTGGTAACACCGAGTGAAGCGGCATGTTCGAGGGCGCGCTCAATGGCGTGTCGTCGCTGCGCATGTGTGGGTTCTGGGATGACCTTGAAAACCAATTCCTCCGCGGCATCTTTCAAGATGCCCGTGGGATTGCCTTGAGCGTCGCGGACGATAACACCTCCTGGCGGATCGGGAGTTTGCGCAGTAATTCGAGCAAGCTTCAGTGCCAGAGAGTTGACCAGGATCATGTGACCGTCATAGCGATCCACGGCAACAGGGTTTTGAAGCGTGATGGGATCTATTAGTTCCTTCGTGGGCACCCGCGGGGGGCTCCACTTCGTTTCGTCCCAATCGCCGCCTAATAGCCATTCACCTTTGGTCATTCCTGCCACGCGCTCGCCGGTGCGCCGGACAAACTCCTGCACACTCGCAGCGTCATTCAGTTGCACATTGTCAAGTTGAGAACCACCCGACATGAAATGCAGGTGGGCGTCGTTGAACCCCGGCAGAAGACGTTTGCCACCGGCATCAACGACGCGCGTCCCGGCGCCACGCCAGGCATCTAGCTCGCCATCGGATCCGACAGCGACAATGCGATCGCCGAGGACAGCAACAGCCTCAGCTTCGGGGCGAGAGGGGTCCACGGTCCAGATTTTGGCGTTACGAATTATCAGGTCGGCGGCAACTCCGGACGACTGCCCCCAGACAGGTACTGCGCAGACAAGAGCGACCAGAAACGACGACACACAATAACGCATCTTTCCTCCCGGGTTGTAGAAAATCCTGCTGAAAAACATTGAAAACCATTCACGCCATGACAAAGAAGGCCGTTCACGTAACGAATACTCGATATGGAAACACACCGCGGACACCTCGAGCACCAGATGGTCCCGAGCTGCCAACGGCTAGAAGCTGTAGCGCAACGCGAACTCCATCACGCGTGGGGTTGTCAATGTGCTGGTGTACTTGCCAAATGCCGGTCCCCGATCAATCTGACCGTTGTTCTGCGGCAACGGCGCAACGTCAAACCGTACTGAATTTGTGACGTTGAATACCTCCCAGCTGAACTTCAGGTCTTGTGATTCTCTGATTGGCCAAGTCTTACTCAAGCCACTATCGATTCCGAAATATCCCGGACCCCGGATCTCATTCCGCTGTCCTGATTCTCCCGGATACGAGTAGCGGAAGGAATTAATTGCTGTTTGGGGAGCTGCAAAGATGTTAGGATCACCGTCCTTGTCAATAAATGCCCCCGTTTTCGGCCTTGGCCCAAACAAAATGGCTGAAGATTCCAGATACCAGTTAGTCGGGTAGCAGCAGTATGCGTAGATCGTAGTGGGAAATCCACTCGTCCAGCGCGCCAGTCCCGACCACTCCCAGCCGCCGATAACGCTATTCACCCAGCCGTTTGTGGAGGCAGCGAACTTCTTCCCTCGGCCGAACGGCAACTGGTAAACCCAGTTGGTGTTTATCTGATGCGTGGTGTCGAAGTCAGATACCGACCGCAATTGGTTTGGCGACCACGCGTTGATTACCTGACTGAAGCCTTGAAAGTTCGATAGATGGGAGTTTAAGCGTTCTGCATTGGAACCGATATCCAGGGACTTCGAGAACGTGTAGTTGAAGTCCCATTGCAAGCCGCTACTCATTTTGCGTCGTAACATCAATTGCAGGCCGTTGTAGGAGCTGTTGCCGATACTTCTCCAGGAATAAAGTGAAGAGAACTGAGGATGGAAAAATGCATTCGGTGTAATCTGACCGTTGATCGTTGCACATGACGGGAAACAGCCGCCCGTTCCACTGACTGGAGCCACGCCCGGCACATCCGCCTGATAAAGGGCATAGGTCTCGTTATGCAAGTTGCAGGCGTAGAGGTCATACATTGCTTGCGTTGCTGTGGGACTGCCGGTGAAGCTCGGCCCAGTTCCCGGAGCACAGTTGAAGTACAGAGGTACACCGGTTGCTCCGGCGTAGATGTCTTCCCAAAACGGAATGGTCCCGCCGGGTCCGAAGTTTTGAATCGGAGTGCCCGCCTCGGCCGCTTTTGCGAAAAGAGTGGCGGCCGTAAAGTAATCCATCCCGGATTTCGGATCCCGAATATCGAGCGGCATTGCCAAATCTTCCTCTTGCAGCAGGTGACGCCCCAACCTGCCGACGTACGCCACCTCCAAGGCGAGATTCTTGGGCAGCTCTCGGGTAATGGACAGGTCAAAGACATAGGAGTAAGGAGTTTTCAGCTTGTCATCCAATCCCCAATAAATAGCGGTCGCATTGGGAGGAGTTTGAGGAAAGCCTCCTTGTGGCGCGGGCTGGATCAATTGCGAAGGGAGGCTATACAGATCGGTAAAACGCGGAGCATTGTCAACGGAAAATTGGCTCGGACTGTTCTCCAGAGAGGTCGACAATCCGAATGAGCCATTTTGGTCAAAGCTGTTCGTGATAGCGTCGCCGAAGTGATCATAGTAAATGCCGCCGCCACCACGGACCGATGTTTTTCCCGGGCCCCCAAACAATCGCTGCAAGAATCCACCTTCGGCTTTCGGTGACCACGCAAAAGAGAACCGCGGTGCGATGTTCTTGTAATCCCAATCCCAATAAGGTTTGCGCCCGTTCGCCTGGCCGGAGAGATCAAAGACGATCGTCGGATCGTAGGTCTGCCCCGCCAACATGGCGGCCACCCGCTTGTTGAAAAAGTCGTTCATGCTGATCGTGGATGCCACCTGGGTACCTGTCGTCTCATAGGGTGGCTGTAACAAGGTGTAGCGTAGCCCATACGTGAGAACGAGTTGCGGCGTCGCACGCCAGGAATCCTGGGCGTAAATTTCAAATTCGTGGGCGAGAAAGTGTCTTTGGGGGAGGACTCCCTCTCCCAAAACGTTTCCCTGCTTCGTGAGGTTGTAGTTTGAGTAGGACTGCAATAGCAAGCCGGTGGCGGCAGCAACGGGATAGTCGTATCCGAACTGGAAAGTATCGGTATCAACGGCAGGAAAACCATAGCGACTGGTAAATGCGCCTGGATCCAAGCTCCCGCCCGAACCGGCGATCTTGCCGCTGGGTGCCGCCCACTGCGAGTTGGTGATAACTTGCGAAAATGAATTGCTGTTCCAGGCTCGGTTATTGGTGATGATGCGCAAGTTGCCGCCGAACTGCGGCGTGTGTTTCCCCTTTACCCAGGTAAAATCATCCGCGAGATTGTGCACCGGAATACTTACGTTTTGGGTGGGGGTAAATCCCTGGATGCTATCCATGAAGTCGAATTGTATGTAAGGTTTATTTTGTAACCCGGCTGTATCGGTGCCCTGTCGGATAAACCCATATCGAAAATTGTTAATGAGTGTTGTGCTGAAAGTAGCGGTATATCCAGCGATGAGACCTTTGCTGTTATTGAGGCTGCTCTGATCCGCCGGGAGGCCCGAAAATTGCTGTGGCTGTAACGTCGTGTGGTCATTGACTAATCCGCCACGCACGAACACTCGGTGATTCTGGGTCAAATTGAAATCGAACTTGGCAATATAAGTGTCTAGTTTCCCAGGCATTGGTGCAGAAAATGTATATCCCTGGAAATTCAGCCCGTCGCCAGCATTAGTGGCATTAGGGTGAGGATACTTCTGAAAGAGAGCAAGAACATTGGGGTTAGCGCCGGCTCCAAGCGGGCACGTGCCCAGGCCTGTACAGTTTGGATCCATTTCAGCGAGGTCCTGAGGAGTTAGCGTATAAACATCGGTTGCAGTGTAGTAGTAACTCACGATCCCATTTCGAAGATTGTCGCTGGGAACAACCCGTGTGACTTCCTGATTCTCGCGAGTTCTTTGTCCCTCGTAGGATAGAAAGAAGAAGATACGGTCTTTGCGAATCGGACCGCCGACGGCGGTTCCAAACGTATTGCGGATCAACTGGCCAGGAACATTCGGCAAACCGTTCTTGAGCTCGGTATGTTTATTGAACCAATCATTCGCGACCCCGACCGTATTCCTGTTGTACTCGTATAGCGAGCCATGCAGCTTATTGGTGCCACTTTTTGTCACGAGCACGACTTGCGCTCCTGACGAGCGCCCCGCATCGGCATTGGCGTTGCTGGTCGTGACCCGGAACTCCTGGAGTGAATCCAGGGTCGAGCGAAGAGCACCAGTGAATGCGTACCCTCGTGTCTGGTCGTTATTGTCGATCCCGTCCAGTACTACGTTAGTTTGGTCGCTGCGGGCCCCACTAACTGATCCGCCGCGGCTGTCGACGTCTTGATCTACTGTCTTGCCGACATATGTGACCCCGGGCTGAAGGCTCAGAATCTGAACCGGATCACGGCCTTCGAACGGCAAGGAAGCTATTTGTGCGGTAGCGAACGCATTGCCCAGAGTGGCATCTTGCGTATTCACTTGTGTTCTTTCGGTGGTGACGTCCACCGTCGTTGTTTCTCCCTGCACGTTCAAAGTCACGTCAACAGTGGCTGGCAGGTTCACCATTAGCCGCAGGTTCGTTTCCCTTGTGGTCGCGAATCCGCTCTTGCTAACAGTCAAGACGTATGTGCCGGGTGGAAGCTGCAACAACTGGTAGGCTCCCTGATCGTCCGTTTTGGTCGATTTCGAGAACCCGGTGTTCGCATCTGAAATCGTGACGATGGCACCTGGCACGACGGCGGTTTGCGGATCAGTAACTGTTCCGCGCAAAGAGGTAGTCGAAGATTGACTCCAACCTAGAACAGCGAGCAAGAGGACAACACCTACTAAGACGATACGTTGCTGCGACCTATTCATATCCTCTCCTTAGTTGTTGGGGCGACAAGAGCTCGACAGAACTTGGCTTTAGCCTGTGCGCGGACGTGAAGTTCGCTGGTGGCTTTCGGGCGAGTAGCAAAGAGTGCACGGAGGTGCTCCGCTCGACGCTGAACATCAGCGCCTCCTCTCACCGTAAAAGGACCGCATATGCTACCGATTACCGGTGGCTCTGTCTGTGATCGCAATCACGCTTCTCAGTGAGCAGGCGAGATCGAACCTTCAACCTACCTTGGTTCACGAGAAACTGGCCTGGAAACAAGCAACACTTCTTGAAGTTTTCTCCTTTTATTGCAATGCTAAAATCGGGCCGAATATTGTAAGTCATCGGATGGGACGCACTATGCAACAGCAGTCGAACCTTGACATAACACGGCTACTACAGGCGTGGAGGCTCGGAGACGCTTCTGCCCTTGAGATTCTCATTCCCCTAGCGGATTGTGTTTTGCGAGTCCATCGAGTGCCCCGTCCAGGGCGACGAGATCGATGTCCGGCTCTTCACTCAATCAAACTCTTACCTTCGGCAGCATTCGGAGCGTAGACTGACCATGCTCGGAATCGGTGATCGTGCAAATGAACCCGTCAAGTATCGACGCGAATGAGTCCGTAACCCATCGATCATCGGGGCCGCTGCGCTCGATCGATTTCCGGCATTATGCGCTTTCTGTTCTTTCCGTCAGTGTCGCATTGGGGACATCGCTGCTTCTTGGGCATTTCCACTTTCGCGTCCCTTCGGCGCTTTTGCTGCTGTTTGCGGTGGCCATAAGTTCCTGGTATGGAGGACGAGGTCCCGCGGTATTGGCGGTCATCCTGTCCACGATCGGCTTCTACTGGTACTTCGTGGAACCCGTCCGCACCATCTACATTTACTGGTCCGAGATCCCGTATTTCATCATTTTTGCAGCGTTCTCTGCGCTCCTGTCTTGGTTCGGAACGGTTCGGCGGCGTGGCGAGGCAGATCTGCGCGAGCAGGCAGCTCTCCTTAACCTCACACACGACACCGTTCTTGTGATGGATATGGAGGGGGTGATCAAGTATTGGAATCGTGGCGCCGAGATGCGGTACGGCTGGACCGCGGACCAAGCGGTGGGCAGAGTTGTTCACGACCTGCTGAAGACAGTCTTCCCGGCGCCGCTTGATGAGATCAAAGCGAAAGTGACGCGTACCGGTCGCTGGGAAGGCGAGCTTCTGCACACTAAAAAGGATGGAAGCCAGTTGGTGGCGGCGAGCCGTTGGTCGCTGGAGCGAGGCAAGCGCGGTGAGCCGGTTGCAATCCTGGAGACCAACAACGACATCACCGAGCGCAAGCGGGCGGAGGAGACGTTGTGTCGTTTGAATCGCGAACTGCGCGCGATCAGCGACTGCAACCAGACCCTCCTGCGCGCCACCGATGAGCAGACCTTGCTCGACAAAATCTGCCGGATCGTCTGCGAGGAGGCGGGTTACCGCATGGCGTGGGTGGGCTATGCCGAACACGACGAGGCCAAAAGCGTACGCCCGGTCGCGTGGACCGGGGCCGAGGAGGGATACCTCGCAAACCTCGGCATAACTTGGGCCGACACCGAGCGTGGGCGCGGCCCCACCGGAACGGCCATCCGGAGCGGGAAAAGCTGCTGCATTCAGGATTTCGCAGCGGATCCTCTGCCCGCGCCCTGGCGGGAGAGCGCTTTGCAGCGCGATCTTCGTTCCGGCATCGCCCTGCCGCTCCAGGATGAACACGCCCATGCCTTCGGCAGTCTTACCATTTATTCCGCGCAGCCTAACACTTTTACGCCGGAAGAGATTCGGCTTCTTGAGGAACTGGCTGCCGACTTGGCGTTCGGCATCGTCACCCTGCGTTCCCGGGCCACACGCAAACAGGCAGAGCAAGCTCTGCGGCAGAGTGAGGCGTATCTAGCCGAAGCGCAGAGACTAAGCCATACAGGCAGCTGGGCCTTGGACGCGTCCACTCGTGAGTACAGCTATTGGTCCGACGAGATGTTCAGGATTTTTGGGGCGGATCCCCACGGTGGCATACCGATCAGGGAAGCAATGGGCCGACGAATTCATCCAGAAGATGCCAGCAGGGCGACCGCCGGCTTCGAGAAGTCTCTCCGCGAGAAAGTAGATACCTCCAATGAGTACAGATTCGTGCTGCCCGACGGAACGATCAAACATATTCAGAGCATTCGACACCCTGTCTTGAACGATGCCGGAGATGTCGTTCAACTGGTCGGCACGTTCTTGGACATTACGGAGCGGAAGGCGGCCGAGGAAGCCCTGCGCGAGGGCGAGAGGCGCTTTCGCACATTTGTGGACCACGCAGGCGACGCCCTATTCGTCCAGGATCTCGAAGAAGGGACCATTGTTGATGTGAACCGGCAGGCATGCGAGAGCCTTGGTTACACTCGGCAGGAACTGATCGGGAACACGGCCGTTGCCTTCCACCTGGATTCGGATCGAGCGGAGATGGAGTCAGTCGCGGAGCGAGCGGCGGCCGGTGAAACCGTGGTCGACACACACTGCCATCGGCGAAAGGACGGCTCGGTGTTTCCTGTCGAAGCAAACACGAGTTATTTTTGGTATGGTGGGCGTCGCTTCCTGCTGCATGTCTCCCGGGACATCACTGACCGCGTCCAAGCCGAGGAACAGCGCGACAAGCTACGTCAACTCGAGGCAGATCTCGCGCACATCGACCGGGTAAGCATACTGGGGGAACTGACGGCCTCGATCGCGCATGAAGTCAACCAGCCACTCTCGGGCATTGTGAGTAACGGTAGCGCGTGTCTGCGCTGGCTGGCCAGAGATGTGCCTAATCTGGAAGAAGCCCGGGAAGCCGTCCGCCGGATCGTCCGCGATGGTAAACGAGCCGGTGAAATCATCGCCCGGATTCGCGCCCTGACAAAGAAGGCCGTAGCGTCTGGAGAAAAGTTGAACCTGAATGAAACCATCCAGGAAGTCCTTGCGCTCGTCGGCGACGAAGCGAAGAGAAACACCGTGGTTATCCGAACGCGGTTTGGGGATGACGTTTTTCCGGTTCACGGCGATCAGGTGCAGTTGCAGCAGGTGGTCTTGAACCTGGCCATGAATGCTATCGAAGCGATGAGCAAAGTAGGTGACCGGGCACGAGAACTGGTGATCACCACCCGGAACATTGACCCGGACCAGGTGCAGGTAACGGTTGAAGACTCGGGGATAGGTATTGACCCTCAGGTGATAGACAGAATCTTTGACTCTTTCTACACCACCAAGGCCGGTGGCATGGGCATGGGACTTTCCATCAGCCGTT
>Ga0326727_10002554_pt1 | contig 61531 bp, 39 predicted proteins | sample MB2enrmetagenome_FD_207643 | JGI IMG/M metagenome (GOLD analysis project Ga0326727, IMG submission 207643) | Lab enriched peat soil microbial communities from McLean, Ithaca, NY, United States - MB29MY | ecosystem: Environmental > Terrestrial > Soil > Wetlands > Peat | place: USA: New York...
CCCCCACGCGAGATTCATTGCCTTCGGAAACCGTTGGAAGAACAAAACACAAATACATGACAAGAACAAGATACAAGCGCAGACCTCCGCCGTTGAGGTCTGCGGTTCTTCCCCAGGTCCGGAGTCCGCGCAACCAGCGAAGGACGGTGGCGCAGGGGCTACCCAATCAGCAATCGACAATCGGCAATCGACAATCAGCAATGGCCGATCGACATTGGAGAAACTCTACCGCGGCAAGATGGGCTGGCGGATAGCTCTGATCGCGAGGCGGCTCCGCCTCTTCTCGGACTCGAGCCAAGCCGGCGAGCCCGACCGTCAGGACCTTCTCCGCCTGCTGGATGAGGAAATCGCCGCCGTCGAGCTGGAATTCGAATACGCCGAAAAGGTGAACGCCGAGAGAGCCGCCATCGAGCGGGACGCCTGCCTGGCTCCGGCCGGCGACACCTGGCGCATGATGCTGCGCCAGGAAAGCTCGCTGGACCGCTCGATTGACCGCAAGGTGAAAATCATTCTGGGCATACGCAAGAAGCATATCGACGACTCGCTTAACGTTCTGATGGTAGAAGCGGGTTTGAAAGGGAGCAAGGACTCGGAAACGGACCCCGAGATGGAAGAAATCAATCGGATGCTCGGCCTCGACATTACGTCCGAGGAAGCGGCAACCGACACTCCGGTCGAGGACGCGGCGCCGCCTGAGCCGCCGAAACATCAAAATTCACGGAACAAACCGGGAATGTCTATGAAAACAAAGGGCCGGCCTCGTGAAACAGAGGCGGGCAGCGAGCCCGGAACGGACCAGCCAACCAGCTCAGACGGTGACGGCGTACCCGCTGGGCTGAGCTGCAGCCTTTAACCTGTCGTTTCGGGAGATCGCAGAGCCCAAAAGGCAGGGAGCGGAGCCCAAAAGGCAGGGATTTGATGCGCCAGCAGGGCATCCCATTCCCGTCCGTGGGTGAAAACTGACATCTGAGAGCTGACAACTGACAGCTAGATGCGTTCTACGAGTACCACTGCGCGCTTGATTTCCTCTGACGGCCTGTTCGGCGGATACTATTGAGACGGAATTCGAGTCCTTCTGCGGCTCCGATGGTGTTAGGAAACTCCTTGCGTGCCCGCGACACCAAGCCATCAACGAATGCATCATCGCTCTCCGGGTCGTGGTGGAACAGCACCAGCCGCTTCACGCCGGATTGGCGGGCGATGCGCCCGCCCTCCTGCCATGAGCTGTGCCCCCAGCCTTTCTTTTCGCCTTTCGATTGCTGAGGCGTGTACTGGGAGTCGAACAGGAGAAGGTCAGCACCCTTGACCAGGTTACGCAGCGCGCGATCGTGAACGCGGGAGCCGGGCTCAGTGTCCGTCGCCAGAACAAACACGCCGCCGTCCGCTTCGATCCGGTAACCGGCGCATCCCTGGGGATGATGCAGCAGCGCCGAGGTGATCGCTGCTCCGTCGATATTTATGGGCGTCTTGCCCAAGCGGAGAAAGCGGCGCTTGGCAGCCATGGCGACCGGAAAGTAGGGACGTCGCATCATGCCTTCGATCACTCGTCGCAACTCGGCGGCGCGGCACAGCGGGGAGTAAAAGAAGAAAGAGTTGTCCTTGTTGTAAAAGGGAACGAAAGACGGAATCCCCTGAATGTGGTCCCAGTGAAAATGCGTGAGAAAGATATGAGCCTGAATCGCCCGGCCGGCGAATTCTCGAATAAGGCTCTTGCCCAGCGCCCTGATTCCGGTTCCGCAGTCGATAATGATAACGGTGCCGTTGTCGAGCCTGAGTTCGATGCAGGCGGTGTTGCCGCCGTACCGCCCATTTCCCAATTCCGGGGTCGGCGTAGATCCGCGCACGCCCCAGAGCCTGACCTTCATTCAGTCAATTTACCACAGTTCCCAGTTCGGCGGCGAGCCGACGGTGGGTGCTGTCCCAATTTCGGGTGTAGCGCCGGCTTCCAGCCGGCAAAGAGCCGCCAGGATGGCGGCGCTACATTTAAACTAGGACAGTACCCGGCGGTGGCGTCATTTGCTTTTCCTTGCCTCGCGCGGCCCAGTTCACGGATACTGGTGGGGGCGGTTGCGCCGCAAGGCGGCGTGCCGCCCCAGGGCCGTGGGTCGTCACCCTGTGATCGACTATCCGCCAATCTGGAGGACTCAGTGAGCCGTTACTTTGTCTTCGTTTGCCTCGTTTTCTATTTGCTCTTGAACGTCCCTGCCGCGCGCTGCCAGCAGGCCAAACTGGATGGCCTGCTGGAGCCCGAAATGCCGTCGCTTCTGTCCACCTATAAGTCATTGCACGCTGCGCCTGAGCTTTCCCATCACGAGCAAAAGACCTCGGCGTTCGTAGCCGGCGAGCTGCGCACTCTGGGATATAGCGTTACTGAGCATGTGGGCAAATATGCCGGGCATCCGGAATGGGTCGGCTATGGCGTGGTGGGTATTTTGAAAAATGGCGACGGGCCCACGGTCTACGTTCGAACCGAACTTGACGCGCTGCCTGTGGAAGAGATGACGGGGCTGCCCTACGCCAGCAAGGTGCGGACCAAGGACGACGCAGGACGCGAGGTGGGCGTCATGCATGCCTGCGGACACGACATTCACATCACCTCTTTCCTGGGGACGGCGAAAATGCTGGCGGAAATGAAGGAGCAATGGCACGGAACGGTGGTAATGCTCGCGCAGCCCGCCGAGGAATCCATCAGCGGCGCCAGAGCCATGCTGGACGACGGCCTCTATACGCGCTTCCCGCGTCCCGATTACGTCATCGCGCTGCATGACACCCCCGCGCTCGAGGCGGGCAAAGTCGGGTTCACGCCGGGTTACGCCATGGCCAGTTCCACCTCCGTCGAGGTTACGCTGCGCGGCGTCGGCGGCCATGGCTCAGCGCCGCAAGTGGCCAAAGACCCCATCGTGGAAGCCGCGGAATTCATACTGGCAATTCAGACCATCGTGAGTCGTGAGGATTCACCCTTTGATCCTGCCGTGGTCACAGTCGGTTCAATTCACGGTGGCACGCGCCCCAACATCATTCCCGACGAGGTGCGCTTGCAGCTCACTATCCGCACCTACAAAGAGGAGGTGCGGCAGCACATTTTGGCAGCGCTCGCCAGAATAGCGCAGGGCATCGCGGCCGCTGACGGAATCCCACCCTCGCTTTTCCCCATTGTGACCGCCATCGATAGCGACTTCACTCCGCCGACTTACAACGACCCTCAACTGACATCGCGGCTGGCGCAGGTTTTCAAGAACGTGCTCGGGCCGGAGAATGTGGTGGAACTTCCCCCGGTCATGGCCAGCGAGGATTTCTGCCGTTTTGCCCTGGACGATCGCCAAATCCCAATTTGCCAATTTTCCCTGGGCGCCGTCGATCCGGCAAAGCTCGCCGAGAGTCGGCGTACCGGCGCGCGGCTGCCCGGACTCCACTCCAGTTTGTGGGCGCCGGTTCCCGAGCCGACGCTGCGCACGGGCGTGAAATCCATGACCAGCGCCGTATTGGATTTGATGAAGAGGTAGGTCCCCACGTAAACCACCTTGGCCGCCCGGCAGGCAAGACTCAAGTATGCCGGCTGAAACGGCTGCCCGTTATTGGACACCAGCACTTTGCGGCGCTTTTCAAAATCTGGGTGCGGACCCGGGAAAAGGCCTGATTGGCGCCCTCACAAACGCTTGCCCTCAGGAGACATCCGATTTAACGAGCAGGAATTCGTTGGGTACTTCGGATCGTCTGTCAAACAGGTTAGGGTTCCCGATGACGTTATTGCGAGCGTACGGGATACAGCTCATGCGGTGGCGCGCCTTCACTGAAGCCATCGGGATAGTGGTAGGTGCCTCTTCTCTTTCTTGCCCAAGCCGCCGCCCCGCCCGAAAGCGTACTCCTTGGGTTTTCTCATCGCCTCGAGCTTATGCTCCTCCCAATCTCGCGCTTGCAAAAAGCCTCACGCCCTGGAAGCGCCGCTTCGCACCATGGGCCGACCGGGTCGCCGCCGAAGGCGTAGGCCAAGGCCTGTTGCTTTGCCCAATTGAATCCCTCGACCAGGCGGGGGTCGGAGGATTCGATTACCAACTTAGACTCGAAATTTGTTCTTGACAAACGGAAAAGATAGGCTAGAGTGGTGAGTTGAGGTTGGGCGGGAGGCCACGGCCTGCCGGAAACTCAATGTGGCAATGTTACCCCTTTGGGAGAGGGCAAGAGCTACAAGACATGGTGAGCACACGCATTCGGAATGCGCTAGTTCTGTTATGCGCCGCCGGGGGCTGTATAATTTGGTCGGCGGCGCGGCCGCAGAAAAGTTCGGTCAGACTGTCTGGTAGCTCCATCCGGTTTGAAAACCGCCAGGCCCGAAGCGGCGTGAGGTTCGTTCTCAACAACGGAACCACAGAAGACAAGCCGATCATTGACAGCATGCTGGGCGGTGTGGCGGTGTTTGACTATGACAACGACGGCTATCTGGACATCTATTTCACGAATGGGGCAAGAATCCCCAGTCTCGAAAAGGATGGGCCCGCATTCTATAATCGACTCTTTCACAACAACCACGACGGCACCTTCACGGACGTGACCGAGCGCGCCGGGGTCAAGGGCGACGGCTACAGCATGGGCGTGGCTGCGGCCGACTACGACAACGACGGCTGGACCGACCTTTACGTGACCGGGGTTAACCGCAACATTCTCTACCGCAATAACGGCGACGGGACATTTACCGATGTCACGGAGAAGGCTGGCGTCGGCGGAATCACGTCGGGCGGCAAGAAGCCTTGGTCGGTGGCTGCCGCCTGGATCGACTACAACAACGACGGGCTGCTCGATCTGTTCGTGGCGAACTATGTGGACTGGTCTGTGGCAAAGAACCGCGTGTGCGGCGATCCTGGACGGCGTCTGTCTTGCACGCCCGAGCTTTACGACCCCCTGCCCAACATCCTTTACCGCAATAATGGGGATGGTACCTTTACGGATGTTTCCGAAGCGACGGACATAGCCCAGCACCCAGGAAAGGCCATGAGCGTGGCCATTGCCGACTATGATGAAGACGGTTTCATGGACATTTTCGTGGCCAATGACCGGGAGCCGAATTCCTTGTTTCACAACCTCGGCGGCAAGGAGTTTGCCGAAGTGGGCGTGGAGTCCGGTGTTGCATTGACTGACGACGGCTTGGCGGTCTCGAGCATGGGCGCCGACTTTCGAGACGTGAATAACGATGGCCGGCCTGACGTGGTGGTAACCACGTTGGAAGGAGAAGCCTTTCACTATTTCTCGAACCTTGGCCGGGGGCTTTTTTCTGACAGGTCCTACCCAGCCGGCATCGGCTATGCTTCCACCCAGATGAGCGGGTGGGGCATAGGCGCCTACGACTTCGACAATGATGGCTTCAAGGACCTGTTCACCGCTAACTCGCACGTTCACGAGAACGTTCAGTTCTACTGGCCGGAACAGTACCGGCAGCCCAATGCTGTCTTCCACAACGAGAGTGGTGACAGGTTCCGTAATGTCAGTTCGAGCGCGGGGCCCGCCCTGCGTGAAGCTGCGGCCCACCGTGGCACCGCTTTCGGCGATCTCAACAATGACGGCAAGGTCGATGTGGTCGTGTCAGCCATCGGCTCGCCGGCTGAACTCCTATACAATACGTCTCCCGGAACAAACCACTGGATCCTGATCCAGACAGTTGGGAAAGCCAGCGACCGCGACGGAATCGGGACTCGCATTAAGCTAACGGGTGAATCCGGACTCACACAATACAACCAGGTAACCACGTCGGTCGGCTACGCGAGCTCATCGGATAAGCGCGTACACTTCGGGTTGGGAGCCGACCGGCGCATCCGGGAAATCGAATTGCGTTGGCCGAGCGGTAAAGTACAAGTGCTCAAGGATGTTGCCGTGGACCAGGTGCTGAAGGTGGTTGAGGAATGAGGCGCACCTTACTGATATTGGCGTTGCTGCTTGCGGCCTGCCGCCAAGCGCATCCGCAATGTCCCGCTACAGCACAACTGGCATCTGCGGAAAGCGAGCTACTCCGCGGCAAGCCCGAGGCCGCCGCGCAGGTGCTGGCGCCGCTTGAAGAGTCCTATCCGCAGTGTCACGAGATTGTTTTGCTGCTGGGACGCACGCGCGCCACGCAGGGGATGCCGACGCTCGCGCGGGATCTGCTCACCCGCTATACCCAATTGGAGCCGCACGATTTCCGTGGCTTCATGATCCTGGCGGAGTTTTTGACGGGTCAAAGGGAATACCCTTCCGCAGAGCAGGCCCTCCGGCGAGCGCTCGAGATCAAGCCGGATTCCGTACCAGCGCTTCTCGCGGAGGGCGTAATTTTGGCGCGCCAGGGACGCGATCATGCCGCCGAAGCTCAGCGAGCGTTTGAAAAGGCCTGCCGGCTCGCCCCGGGCGATCCCAAGGCGCATTTTCAGCGTGGGGTTTTTCTCGACAACGTGGGAAGTTACGCGGAGGCGGTCGCCGCCTTCCGCAAGGTGGTCAGCCTTGATGCGAACAATCCAACGGCTTGGAGGTACTTAGGCATGGAGCTCGAACTTGCTGGCCAACCGGAAGAGGCCGATGCCGCATACAAACAGGGCTTGACCGTGAACCGCGGGCCGCGCTTCGATCCCCTACTTGCTTACCACTACGGGAGGTTTCTATTGCAGCTTAACCGCCTTGCCGAGAGCCAGGTCCAACTGGATCGCGCCGTTGAGCTGTTGCCCGACTATGGCGCTGTGTATTACGAGCGCGCCAGGCTTTATCTGCAGATGGGGAAATATGCGGAAGCGCGCGCAGACGCCGAACGCGCACTCGCGATTCCGCAGGCGCGCCGCTTTACCTCCGATTACCAGATTTACTACGTACTCGCCACCATCTACCAGCGCTTAGGTGATAAAGAACAGGCAGAGAAATTTGCAGCCCTGGCACGGACCGCACAACACGAGCTAGAACAGTCTCGTAAGGCCTCGAATCTCGAACGAATGGCGAACAGGCCAGCGGGCAACGGCAGTCTGCGCTGACAACGCAAAGTGGGTCTGCCCTCTCCCCCTTGGGGCCTTGAGGGGAGAGGGTGGACCGCCGCCGGCGTTCTTCAGCCGGGGCGGGACGAGTGAGTGGGTCTCGATCCTACATCACGGATGCCCTTCTTCGGCTACCTCAGCCAGGATGACAGAGAGGTACAATGACATCCCAAAACGTGGTTGATGGCATCACTCAGCGGGGCTTGGGCGGTGAGCTCTTTCGACTTTCGAGGGGCAAAGACTCGAGCGGTGCGGAAGTGCTCCCTTGTCGCAGGATGTGAGCTGTTGCCAACCTAACGTTTCGAACGTCGCGACCGTTCGCAAGGTCCACTTTCAAGACGGCTTGAAACAACATTGGTCCACCCCCTTTGGCCACCGAGCCCAGGGAAGCAAGAGACTTGTTCAACGCCTCGATTCCGGTTTGCGAGGTCGCGAATTCAACCGCCCCTGCCGTGCCCGCTGTATCGAGTCCAGCGAGTACGGCAACGAAGCGGCTTGGCTCGGCGCCTGGTTGAACGGTCATTAAGGCATAGTCAGTCAGGAGGATTTGTGTGACGGGATCGCGTTCGGTTTGGTAGAAAGTCTTCTCGCCGGCTTGGGGGTGAAGGTTCAAGATTTGGCCTCTCCACAATTCCCGGTGACGCTCCGGTTGATTGAATTGAAAGTCCCCGGCCACGGGAATCTGTGCAACCGCCTTATTTTGAAACGAGGACCCCAGAAGAATAATATTGTGCTCCTTAAAGTCCTTCACCGTCAGCTCCCGAGCACGCTTCATAATCAATGGAAGCCCCATCCGGGTAAACAGGCACGCCAATTTGGAAGTGCCCTCGAGTTCACCAACCCCGGTGTAACCGTTCTCATAAAACAGTGGCCCCGCCCTGCCCACAAGTGAAGGGTTGGAAGCAAATTGTTCCGCCAAGCTATGGTTGACCGGGGCGCCTCGATCGTCGACAGCGCCTTGCCTGAATCTAAACAAGTCGTTGGTTTCGTCAATAAGAAAGACTGCGTCGGGGTACCCCAACACGGCAACGGTCTCGTCCCTCATAAAGCCCGCCCAGAAATCGCGCACGGAGTCGGCGCCTTTCGCGGCGGAAGGAGCCATTTGAGCCGCAGATACTATGCCCCTTCTTGAATTCCTCCAACCTACCCACCGAGTGCCGGTCGCCAAGCCAAAGAAGAAGATAGCCATCGCCCCCAAAACAATGACGACTCGATGGAACAAAAGATGAGTTATTTGAGGAATGCGAGTTCGCTTCTTCGGATTTCCGCCTTCAGGTTCGAAGTACTCCGGCGAGGAGGAGGGTACCTCAACACCAGCTACGGCGCCGTTCACGGCAGGAGGATTCAACACGGTGAATCTCGGGCGATAGCGCCCCTTAGGGATTCCGACCAGGATCGGATCGCCCGCCCCTTCAGATTTGTAATACTCCTCCAACTTCTGTCGCAGGCGATGCACCTCGACTCGCACGACCGTGTCGATCTTCGGGTCGTAATCGGGTCCGCGACCGAGCGACTCGACCCCGATCGTGTATTCCTTGAGTTCGCCAGAGGGATCTTCGACCGCTTTGGAAGTGATGAAACGGAGCAGCCGCTGCAATGTTACAGCGTTACGGAAGCCTTCTGAATGGAGGATTCGCTCGAGTTGCTCCTGCACCTGCGCGTGCGGGACCACGCTAGACTCCTTCGTTGTATCAGGATGCAGACTCTTCATGGCGTTCTTCCCCAACGCATGGCCGTGCTCACCCCATGACTGCGTGAAATCTCATGTAACAATCGCCTTATCGCAGGGGTAACCCTCTGTAACTTGCAGCGGGTCATCCGAGATGCTTAGCATCGGGCCGGGCAGTCGTAAAGTACTCGGTAACGAACTGGCCGAGAGCGCCCCATGCCCGGAGATATTAGCACTATGCCCGGGAGGATGCAAGGTTGTCTCTACCCTTCAGATCGCCCTGAAAATGGCCCTGAGGGTTCGGTAATTATCTTGATTCCTTTGAAAAGAAATCAATTAGCTCCACAGAGCAAGTCTTAGCTAGGAAAGCTGACTCGCAATGCCACGCGGGGTACCTAGCATGTCTGTACTGGTTGATGCGTCGGGTCTGGGTCAAAACAGAACAGGAGGAAGACAAGGATGTGCAAATTCAAATGCCCGCACTTAGTAACCCTTTTGTTGGCGTTGGTTGTGCTCATGGGCTGGGCCACCCTCGCCGATGCCCAAGTTGTCAGTGGCCGCTTGATGGGTACCGTAACAGATGCCTCAGGCGCGGCCGTTCCAAACGCACAGGTGACCGTCACGAGCCAAGAAACGGGAGTCGTTTGGCACCTGAAAACGGGCGATCTGGGCAACTATGTCGCGCCGTCACTGCCGCCCGGAAGTTACAAGGTACAGGTCGAAGCGGGCGGCTTTCAGACTGCGGTGAGCGCAGCCATAGTGATTGAAGCCGAGCAGACGGCCCGACTGGACGTGGCCATGCAAGTGGGCGCGCTTACCCAGTCCGTAGAAGTAACGGCGAGCGCTCCCCTGGTGGAGAGCGAGACCTCGGGGTTGGGTGAAGTGGTTAGCAGGACCCAAGTTGAAACCCTGCCTCTCAACGGGCGCATTTTCTCTCAGTTAGTCGATCTCGTCCCCGGCGCTGTCGGGGCCGGATGGGCTGATGAACCAGAAAGCGCCGGCGGCGCCGGCGCCAGGAGCTATATTACGGCCAGCATAAACGGCCTACCTTGGTCGGGAACCGTCTACAACCTGGATGGCGTCAATAATATGGAGACGATGAACGCCTTTACCAATGTCGCCCCGCCGCTGGAAGCCATTGAAGAATTCAAAGTAGTGACCAACAACCCCAGCGCGGAGTTCGGTACTTTCGGGGGGGCTGCCGTGAACGCCACCATGCGTTCGGGGACCAACGAATACCATGGCGCCTTGTTTGAGTACCTGCGGAATAACGACCTCAACTCGAGGAACTTCTTCGCGGCTAGCACACCGCCATTCAAAAGCAACGAGTTCGGGGCTACTTTCGGCGGGCCCTTCAAAAAGAACAAGGCCTTCTTTTTCGGCGACTACCAGGGTTTGCGAATGAGATTTGGGGAGACGTTTTACGAGACAGTACCGACAGCGGACATGCGTAACGGCATTTTTTCGACAGCAGCGGGATTTGGGACTATTTACGACCCCACGACGGGCCAGCCTTTCCAAGACAACACGATCCCTTCTGCTCGCTTCGACTCGGTGAGTAACCAGGTCAAAGATATCTGGCCGCTTCCCAATTTACCCGGGATCACCAACAACTTCCTCACCAACGCTGTCAAGCAAGAAGATACGAACAATTTTGACATCAAGGGGGACTACGTCTTTAGCGACAAGGACCGGTTCTTTATCCGGGAGTCCTACGATCGGCGTAACCTGATAGCGCCGCTGCCTGGGGGCAATAGATTTATGATGACCGCCGACGTGAATTCCTATAGCCGCCAGCACAACGCGGCATTCGGCGAGACGCACAACTTTTCGCCGAGCCTATTGAACGAGTTCCGCCTGGGGTTCAACCGTTTCAATACCCATGATAACGGAAATGACTACCCCATTTTGGAAAACAACATTCTCGGGATTCCGAACGGCAATATCGCCGGCTATCCGGGTACGTACGGCATGGCGAGTTTCAACGTTGGCGATATCTGGAGCACCGGGTCTCCGGGATGGACCAACGCGCACCGGATGGAGGACCTTTACCAGATCGCTGACGATCTCAGTTGGGTCAAAGGACGCAACACCGCGAAGTTCGGCGTCAACTATATGTACATGGTGCAGTCGCTCACCAACGGGGGAAACCAGCGGGGCTACTTCAATTTCGATGCGGGCAATACCAGCCTCAACGGTGCCGGAGGCGACCCATTTGCCAGTTTCTTGCTGGGTGACGTAGAGTCGTATGGCCGGGACATAATGAATACAGACCCCGCCGTGCTCCAGCATGACCTAGCCCTGTATGCACAAGACGACATCAGAGTCACACGCAAGTTGACGCTCAATATCGGGTTGCGGTGGGAAGACTTTATGCACCCGAGCGAGCGTCATGACCGGCAAGGCAACTTCGACCTCAGCACCGGCTTGATTGATTTGGCGACCTCCAGCAATACCGGCCCGAACGTGAATAACTTCACCACGGCCTTCTCGCCCCGGCTGGGCTTCGCCTACAGCCCCGATAATGGCCGGACGGCCATCCGAGGGGCGTTCGGAATGAGCTATTTCTACGACAATTGGGGTGGAACCGGCGGCACTCTCGAGTTCGCTTACCCCTTCGACGAGTCGGCCAGCCATACGGAACCGACGCTCTACACGCCTTTCGCAACGGTGTCAGCTAACGGTCTGCCTTACCTTGCCATAGGACACCCGAGCGGCTCTAGCATCGCTCCACCCAACGGCGCGGGCGTGACGTATATGGAGGAGAACTTCAAACCGGACGGGGTGGTGATGTGGAACTTCGGGGTACAACGCCAGTTGACTTCAACCACAGCCCTTGAGGTGACTTACGTCGGCACACATGGCTATCACCTTTACAGGGGCGGCTGGCCTATTGACATTCCGCTGGCCCCGGGTCCTGCTCCACTCCCGCAAAGCTATAAGTATTATTCCCTCGCGCCCGAGGTCAGCTCTATCAATCGAAATGACAGCGACGGCGACTCCCACTACAACGGTCTTGAGGTTAAATTCACAAAGCGTTTTTCCCACGGGCTGCAAGGCTTGACCTCTTACACCTGGTCCAAATGCACCGACGACACGACTTTCTTCTGGACTTGGGACGACAAGCTGAATCGCGCCCCCTGTAGCATGAAGTCATATAACACTCCCCAGAACCTCGTAATGAGCGGCACCTACGAGCTTCCTTTCGGCAAAGGCCGGTCCTACCTCGCCAAGGCGTCCCGCGGCGTAGATGCTGTGGCGGGCGGCTGGTCTCTGAATGCGATCATGATGTTCCATTCTGGGCAGCCGCTCACCATGTCGGTCAGCCCGGACGAACTCAACACCAACACCGGCAACCATCCCGACCTGACGTGCTCAAAGGTGGGGTTGGTCAAAAGTGTGAACGAGTGGTTTAATACGAGCTGCTTCTCGGTTCCTGCCGCCTATACCTTTGGGAACGCTGGCGGGGGCATCGTGCAGGGCCCCGGTGTAGCCAACTTCGATCTCTCTCTCTTCAAGAAGTTTACCGTCACCGAGAGGCAGGCCCTCGAAATCCGCGGGGAGTTTTTCAACGCTTTCAACAACCCGCATTTTGGAAATCCGGCGACTACCCTCGGCTATAGCAACTTCGGAGTTATCAGCAGCACCATATTGACGCCGAGAGAAATCCAAGTCGGGTTGAAATACACCTTCTAAGAAACATCCAGCCCCACTTTCTTGACCGCGGCTCGGAAGTCACTTCCGAGCCGCGGTCGAGGTGTGTCCCATGCCCGGAGCTGGGATGAAGCTAACCGACACCCTAAGAATAACGCGGCGGAGTTTCCCATGGTTAAAACCAGTCGCAGGGAGTTCCTCAGCACAACTGCCCAAACAAGCGCTGTGATCGCTGCCGGAATGGAAGCAATGCGCGCTGGAAACGTCCCAGCATCGGAGGCGCGAGTACGGGCGCGCATCGGCTCGCACAAGGACGTGCCGGCGTTGTTCATCAATGACGCCGTGGCGAGCCCCTACGTCTACTTTTTCCCTGTGCCTGTCAAAGAGCATGTCGCAGACTTCGCCAAGGCAGGCTTACACATCTATAGTTGGGGCTGGAGCGACATCATCCCCCACTCTCGCGACCTGGGGTGGAAAGGGCCGAACGAGTATGACTATCGCGAGTTCGACGCCGAAGTCCAAACCATCCTCGCAGGAGATCAGGATGCCTACCTATTTCCACGCTTGGCCGTCTCAGCGCCTCAATGGTGGCTTGTGGCCCACCCGGACGATCGCTTGGCCGCAGAAGATGGGCCGTGCATCGCTCCCTACCAGACTTCCATGGCGTCCCGGACCTGGCTGCGCGACGCCTCCGAAGCTTTCACAAAGTTAATCGAACATGTCCGCAGCATGCCCTACGCCGGGCATTTTGTTGGATATCAGGTGACCGGAGGGTTGAACGAGTGGTTCTACTGCGGGGATGATCCCGATTTCAGCCCCGCCGCAACTCAACGCTTCCGCGAGTGGTTGAGGGCAAAATACAGCGACGATGTTGCAGCCCTTCGTAGCGCATGGAAGATGCGCGACCTCATCTTCGAACTTGCCGCCTTGCCTTCCAAAACGACGCGCCTGCAGGCGGACATAAACCTGTTACGCGATCCAGCGGTGTCTTGCTGGGTCAGTGACTATTTCGAGTTTCTTTCCGATGTCAATGCCGACGCCTTGATTCACTTCTGTAAGGTCGGCAAGGATGCCACGCACAACGAAAGTATTCTCGGCGCGTTCTACGGCTATTTGATCTGCGCTGTGGGCGCGCCTAATGTTGGCAGCGCTGTCCATTGGGGCCACCAGGCATTAAGAAAAGTGCTGTCGTCTCCTTACGTCGATTTTCTCTGCTCCCCCTACGAGTACACGCGCAGGACTCCGGGCGGCTACGATGGTGAGCAAGCTCTGCCTGAGACGGTGAAGCTCTATGGCAAGCTCTTCTTTTCCGAATGTGACACGCCGACCTTCGTCGCCAAGCCGACCGACTGGAACCTCGAGGGTCGTCCCGTTCCTACGCGCGCCCAGTCATTTGGGATGTTGAAACGTGATTTCTCGCATCGCCTGATTTGCCGCTACGGAATGTGGTGGATGGATCTTGTTCCGAAGGGCGGCTGGTACCACGATGCGGATATTGTCAGGCTCTTCGCCCGAACGCGCGTTCTGCGGGAAAAGAGCCTGAACCTGGACGTGCATTATAAGGGCGAAGTCGCGGTGTTGATGGATGAGGAAACACCTTACTATCTTAAGCCCGGAGTGGAGCTCCTCTACCCACTCGCCTATCTGCAGGAACGCTTGAACTTTCCGCGCATGGGCACGACTTATGACGTGTATCTTCATAACGATCTCTCTAATCCGAAGATGCCGGATTACAAGCTCTATATCTTCTTGGACACTCTCTACTTGACTGACGCCGAGCGAGAGGTGGTGAAACAGAGAATCCGGAAAGACGGGAAAGTGGCCGTGTGGCTGTATGCCCCTGGCGTGCTCAGCGAAAAGGGCTTTTGCGTGGAGAATATTCGCGACCTGACCGGCATCCGGGTGAAGCACCAGGTGGCTGATTTCTACGGCCAGGTGTCATCTCGTGTATATCTCACTGACTTTGAGCATACGATTACGTCCCGCATGGCGGCGATTCCGGAATTCGGCACGGATTCGCGTCTAGGACCGATATTCTACTGTGATGATCCCGAGGCGCGAATCCTGGGTCGGCTGCTTCCCTGGCACGGGGAGGGGGCGGGCGAGGCGCCCGGATTCGTGGTCAAGGAATTCGCAGACTGGACCTCTGTGTACATCGCCGCGCCAAACGTTCCGTCGCCGATCCTACGCAATATCGCGCGGCACGCCGGCTGTCATATTTACAATGAAGACGGCGACTTGGTCTATGCCAATAGCCATTTCCTGGCCATCCACGCCAACAGCGGCGGCGCAAAGCGCCTGATGCTGCCGAGGCAAACCAACGTTTACGATGCCTTCACGGAGAAACTGATTGCAAGGAACGTGACCGAGTTCACAGACACTGTGCCTCAGTATGAAACCCGGTTGTACTTTCTAGGCGAGATCTCACAAATCGCTGATCCCCAGTCGGCTTTCAACCTGTAGCTACGTCGAGGTCCCAATGATTGATAACCCTTTCTCACGCCGCACTCTGCTGAAGACCATGGGTGGGCTGGCGACTGCCGGTTTGCTCCCGGCAGGCGCAGCCTTAAGACAGAGCAGCCCGGCACACGCGCCCCAGATCCCCGGCGCGCTGAAACCCGAAAGACCCTGGAACTTCCCCTATCACCAGACGCTTGTCATCAAGCTGTTTCTTGCCCAGAAGCTACCGCCGAGCGGCTGCCGCGTTTATCTTACCTTTGAACAAGCCTTGGACGCCATTCGCAGAATCGATAATCTCACGCGAAACATGCCGAAGATCGTCTACGTGGTCGGCTGGCAGTTCGACGGACACGACTCCAAGTATCCCTCCTGGTCTGAGGTTAATCAGCGGTTGAAGCGACCGCAGGATGCGACAGCCGTCGACAGCTTGAAGTGGCTTGTGAGCGAGGGCTTGAGGTATCACTCGACCGTCAGCCTCCATATCAACATGATGGACGCTTACCAGGACAGCCCCCTCTGGGACACATACGTCCGCAACGACCTGTTGTGCAAGGAAAGAGATGGCACGCTCAAAAGAGGCGGGATATGGGATGGTCAGCAGGCCTACCTCGTCAATTATGCCCATGAATGGAACGCCGGGTTTGCGCAAAAGCGAATCGACGAACTGCTGAATTTTCTTCCCCTTCAGAAGGCGGGCACTGTTCACATCGACGCGTTTCACAGCGTCGAGAGCCCCGGACACGGGATTACCAGTGAGGAAGAGGCGAAAACCCAGCGGAAAATCTTTCGCTACTGGAAGGACAAGGGTGTAGATGTAACCAGTGAGATGGTATACCGCCCCGACCACTTCATCGGCTTACAACCCATGGCCTGGAACTTCCAATTCACCTTGCGGGAGTACATGGACGTCCCGGCATCTCTTTTCTGCGGTGGCACGGATTCTGGAGATGGCGGCAAGCTGTTTGGCACAAGCATGACGGCGGAAGGACGCGTGCGCGAAGATTGCGAGAGAATGACCGGGCTTCTTGAGGACTTTTGCCTGCAGACTCTTCCTTGGTATTACCTCAATCGTCATGACCGGTTGCGGCTGTTGCTTACACCCGAGATGTCCGAATCGACCTTTTCAGATGGCTTGGTAGTTCGTTTGTACCGTGACAACCGCTACCTCGTCGAACACAATGGTCGGCTGCTGCGCGAGGGAGATAACGTGTTTGTGCCGGCGCTTTGGCTCAGGGATAAGGAACTGATTGCTTTCAGCGCAGACGGATACGAACGCAAGATGTGGAAACTTCCGCCCGACTGGCAGCAGGTGAAGCAGGTATCGATGAGTGAAATCACCATGGCAGGCAACCAGAAGATTTCGGACCTTGCCGTCGACAGGGGAACCCTTACGCTATCGCTCCGCGCCGGTCAGGCGGTCTCGATCGTTCCCGCTCGGAGCTAGCATGTCACGACTTTCGGCGGTGTTCTTGTTGGTGTTTCTGATTGTATTGCTGTTGCCGTGCGCCCCCGCAACGGCTCGCGTCGTCACCTACTCAGCCCCTCAGGGTGAAGGGATCTCCCAGGATTACAAAGTGGAAGCCGACGGCCATCCGGCGGATGTTTACCTTGCGAAGGTCAACGAGTTTCCTCACGACAAACTTGATTTCGGGGGAGATTATTCGTTCGTCGAATTTGATTTCACGGGCACTGTCCAGCTCAAAATCAACGCGCCCAATCGATCCCTGGAACACACCATCATCCGGACGATTTCCGAGCCTGTCCGTTTTACCCCGATTGACGACCACACGATCATCGTAACCCTCCACCAACCCTGCCTCCTGTCGGTGGAGCCCGAAGGCAAGCGGCGGCCGCTGTTGGTGTTTGCGAATCCCCTGGAAGAGAATGTACCGCGACCGGGCGATCCCAATGTCGTTTACTTCGGTCCCGGAATACACCGCCCGCAGGGCGGCATCATCGACGTAAAAAGCAACCAGACCCTATACATTGCCGGTGGCGCCGTGGTTGAAGGCGCCATCGTGGCGGACGGCGCCGAGAACGTGGTCATTCGGGGGCGCGGCATCCTCTCAGGCAACGCTTGGGGCTGGGGCAAGGGCCCGAACCCACAGATGGTCACGCTCAGGAAGTGTAGGAACGTCACGGTAGAAGGGCTCATTTTGCGCGGTTCCTGGGCGTGGACTCTTGTGCCTATAGCTTGCGAAAACGTCAAAATTACGAACGTAAAAATCTGCAACGGCCGCGTCAACAACGACGATGGTATCAATCCTTGCAATTCGCGGCACGTGGTGATCCGCGGCTGTTTTGTTCGGACAGACGACGATTGCATCGCCCTGAAGGGATTGAAGCGGGAATGGGGCAATGTGGAAGACGTTCAAATAGAGAACACCCTGCTTTGGTGCGACCGGGCGCGGGTCACCCTGCTGGGACATGAGAGTCAGGCCGAGAAAATGGATTCGGTGGTCTTTCGAAACCTCTCCATCATTCATTTCGGAGAGTGGCCGGTGTTTCTACTGGAGCCGGGGGAAAACATGCAGCTCCAGAACATCCGGTTCGAAAACATCATGATCAACGGAGAAGGTCAGGACAAGTTTGCCATAATTCGGCCTATCATCAACCAATTTATGCAGGAGAAGACCTGTGGTCACATTCGCGACGTGACGTTCAAAGACGTCGATCTCGAAGGCAAACCCGGCAAATACCAGATCCTCATCGAAGGATGTGCCGAACGAAACCGCACATCCGGTTTGTCCTTCCAAGACGTTAACATCCTGGGAGAGATCCTCACCGAGGATTCGATGCGTGTGGTCTTCGGCCACAATCGGGAGAACTACGTCGAGATGGATACCATCAAGTTTACGCACTGAAGAAGAGTGTCAGGTAATGCGGATAAACTCAATGCCTTCATGTCTCACACGGTGGAAGGTCTCCTCAAGAGGAAGGAGGCTGCAACAATCCGGATTCGTCCTTGGGCGTCAGCAGGGATGCGGCCTCCAAAAGCACGCCCGCCGATGTATTTGTTGGGCCACACTGGTGGAGGTACTGGCATTTGCACTGGCGGTCAGGCCCTGTTGGCCCCAACAACCATCCGATAACACCCAGCGGGCGTGGGGACAAGTGCGCTTGGAATCCTCGGATCGGCATCTGCTAGCTGGATTCAATTGGGCCAAGCAGCAGGCTCTCGAGTACGTCCACACCTCTGACCCTGTGGGCAACTGGTACGACGCTGCCCTGCCAGGCCGCGGGTTTTGCATGCGCGATGTCTCGCACCAGTGCCTCGGTGCGCAGGTACTGGGCTTGGCCGAGTTCAACCGCAACATGCTCCATAGATTCGCGGAGAGCATCGCGGAATCACGCGACTGGTGCGGCTTCTGGGAGATCGGCAAGGACGGCAAGCCGCCGCTTACTGACTACCGGAACGACCAGGACTTCTGGTATAACCTGCCGGGCAACTTCGCCGTGGTCGACGCTGCCTACCAGGTTTACCAATGGACGGGAGACAGGACTTACATCGAAGATCCGGCCTTTCTCAATTTCTACCAGCGTACACTCAACGATTACATCCAAAAATGGGATAGAGGCGGAGATGGGATACCGGAAAGCAATCCGCGATATGGCGACCGCGGACTCGGAAGCTTCGACGAGAATCCCAGCTTGCACATCAAAATCGGCTGCGATCTGGTTTCGAACGAGTACGCCGCATATATCGCTTATGCTCGAATCCAGGAGTTGCGAGGGAACGCGGCGGAGGCTCGCCGTCTGCTTGCTAAGGCCGAGGTTCTGCGCCAACGCTTCAATCAGAATTGGTGGAACCCGACATGGCAGGTCTACAATTCAATGATGCTCAGCGATGGCAGAATGTACTTTGAGACGTCGTCTTCCTTCTTTCCTTTGTGGTCAGGGTTAATCCCTCCCGGCGACAGGGCCGAACACCAGCTTGACCTTGTCACACACCTTCCCTCGCCCGGCGTTTTTCTCCAGGCGGAACGGGACGAACGCGATGCGCGCCAGAGCGAAGAGGACCTGCGTCCGCGCCTGCCTTTGCCGGGTGTGGAAGAGATGTCGTACATCCCTGAGATCGCCTACCGCTACGGCAGGGACGAGCGTGGCTATACCATTCTTCTGGCGCTGACTGACCCGCATCAGATGCGCCGCGAATACCCGGAGATTGCCTTCACCGTCATCCGGACCGTTGCCGTGGGCCTAATGGGCGTCGCTCCGGAAGCCTCGAGCAGGTCCGTCAAAACCCGTTCTCACCTGAGTAGCGAGACTGCCTGGGCAACGCTGGAGAATATTCCAGTCTTCGAAGGCCGGATCACACTCTCTCACGTGGGACTCACACAGACAACGCTCTTTAACCATGAGAATGAGGCCATTAAATGGCAGGCCACGTTTGCAGGCAGGCACCCACGCTTGCTGCTTGATGGTACGCCTCAACCTGCCGAAGTTGAAGCAGGTCCTTCCGGTCGTCCGGAGAGCCGCATTTGGGTGCATGTGGCGGCAGGCGAAAAGCGGGTTGTCCGGGTCGCGAACGAAGACAAATGACGTCAATGCCTCCTTACGCTGAGCTGAAAGAAACCCTCAAAGTGTGCTATAGGCATCGCGCGTTTCTACGGCTTCAGCCTGGACCGGAAAAAACCACATGGAGTAAAGACAGTGAGGGCAAAGTTACTGGCAGTCATATTTAGTTTGATGGGGCTTACGATTTGTTGGACGGCGCCACGCGCCGGGCAACTGACCAGCGAGGTGAAGCGTTACAAGGGGATGCCCTCTCTATTCGTTAATGGGAAGCTCACTAGCTCCTTGATCTGCTTCACCAGTGAGAGTAGAGATTTGGCGGACTTCCTCAAAGCGGGCTTCCGAATTGTGGATATGAATCTCCCCTTCGATTGGATTGGTCCCGAAAAGTACGATTTCAGCAAGACGGATGAGGAAGTCGAGAAATATCTGAAACAAGAGCCGAGCCTCTTGCTTCTGCCTCGCATCAATGCGATTCCTGAAAAGTGGTGGTGCGACAAGTTCCCCAATGACCTCGCGCTGAAGAGCGACGGCAGCCGCGCTGGAATGTTCGGAGAACCTTGCTATTTTTCCTTCGCCTCAGAAAACTACCGAACTCTCGCCCACCGAGCGCTGGCTGCCCTGCTAACCCACCTCGAAGCAAAGTACGGCAATAACATCGTGGGGTATTTCATTTGCAACGGGGTTTTTGGCGAGTGGTTCTCCTGGAATGCCTACTGGCAAGCCGACCCTGGGGCGGCGCCTCCAAAGAACTTCGGAGTGGAAGATTACAGCGTGCCGGCTCAGGTCGCCTTCAGGCAATGGCTGAAAGCGAAATATCAGGGTAAGACGGAGGATCTCCGGCGCGCCTGGGGAGATTCAGAGCTGACCTTTGCGACCGTCCAAATCCCTTCGGAAGAAATCCGCAAACATCCCACGCACGGAATTTTCTTCGATCCCGGAATCAGCCGGCAGGTGCCTGACTATTTTGAATTCTTCAATAGTGAGGTTGCCCGGGTGTTGCTCGAGCAGTGCCGTTTGACCAAGGAGCTTACCCACCGGCGAAAGATCGTAGGCGTGTTTTACGGTTACCTCTGGTGCAATTATCCCCATCTGTCCCTCAACCACAGCGGTCATCTCGGATTCGATAAGGTCTTGCATTCGCCGGACATTGATTTTATCGCGAGCCCTTACAGTTATGATAACCGCATGGTCGGCGGCGCCGATACGTCGCAATCGCTGCCCACCAGTATAGCCCTGCACGACAAGTTGTATATTAACGAAGTGGATACGGAAACCCACCTTCACCAGCGGCAGTGGCGCTGGGGCGACTCGTTGCGCCTTCCACGCAACTTGGAGGAGACTCGAGGATTGCTGATCCGTGACTTTGGATACGCTTTCGGCGGCAATTTTGGGATGTGGTATATGGACCTGCTAGGCGGAATGTTCCATGATCCCGAAATCATCAACTTGTTCTCCAAGGTCCGTGCCATCGACCGGCGGTACCTCGAGACCGAGAAGCAGCCCAAGGCTGATGTGGCGGTGGTGCTTGATGAGGACAGCTTCCGATACTTCGCCGACGGTGAGATCCTCTTCACCGCCTTGCTTTCCGTTCAAAAACAATGGGGACTGGTTTTCATGGGGACGCCGTTTGACATGATTCGTCTCCGGGACTTCGAAGATACAAACTTATTGGACTACAAGTGCTACATAATGCTCAATACGTTTCACGTCACACCCGAGCAGCGCGTTGCCGTCCAGGCGAAGTTCAAGCGGAGTCACGCCACCGCCGTCTGGGTTTATGCGCCGGGTTACGTTGACCAAAACCTCTCCCTCGCGAACATGCAAGCCCTGACCGGCATTCGGCTTGGCGAAAGCGATTCACCCGGCGAACTGAGAGTGGAAATCACTGCCCGCGATCATCCTTATACACGGTCCCTCCCGCACGGCTTGGCTTACGGAACTGATGTGAACGTCGATAACATCAAGCCATGGTTTGACCACCACCTTTACCTGAAAGACCCCTCGGACAGCACGCTACGTCGGGACCTTCCAGGGTTCCGCATCAGCCCTCGTTTCTGGGGGGACGACCCCAAGGCAAGAGTGTTGGGCCGGCTCGCGGGCCTCGATCGGCCAGGGTTGCTGGTGAAGGAGCAGGAAGGGTGGACGTCAGTATATTCCAGCGCACCGATCCTCCCCGCCGCACTGCTGCGCAACATCGCGCGCGCCGCGGGGTGCCACATCTATAGCGAGGCCAATGATGTGGTCTATGCGAACCGGATTTTCCTGGCGATCTATTCACCTTCGGGGGGCGCTCGCACGATTCGGCTGCCACGGGCGGCTCGCGTCATTGACCTGATGGAAGGCAAGGCGCTGTCGGAAGGCAAGACGCAGTTTTCCCTCACCATGCCCGCCAACACGGCCAAGATTTTGGCGCTTGAATGAGTGTTCGTCACTGTGTCATTCCGAGTGTAGCGAGGCACCCCGCCCTGCGCTGGTGCGGAGCGCGGAAGAAAGAAGCAGAGCAAGATTCCTCACTCCGCTTGGAATGACAGGGATAGTAAAACGGAATGACAAGGGTGGTAAAAGCGGGAGCATGGTGCCATCAACAACCTATGCCCGCCTGTAGGCGGCCCCCAGACGGGCAATCTGGAAATGGAGGAATCACATTGAGTGAGATCGATCGAAGAGAGTTCCTCAAGAGAGCTGCTCAAACCACCGGAGCGGTGGCCGCGGGGCTGGAGGCAATCCGTTCCGTGAAGGCCGCTACCGACGGCCCAACGCGAGCTCGTGTCGGCCTGCACAAGGGCGCGCCCATGCTCTTCGTCAATGATGCGCCGACCAGTCCGGTCGCTTACTTTTTCCGGGACCCACTGAAGGGGAACATCGCAGATTTTCGCAAGGCAGGAATGCACATTTACACCTGGGGCTGGAGCGACATCATTGGTCATTCCCATGATCTGGGCTGGACGGGACCGAACGAGTATGACTATCGCGAGTTCGATTCCGAAGTTCACGCTATCGTCGAAGCGGACCCCGACGCGTATCTGTTTCCACGTTTGGCTGTGTCGGCGCCTCATTGGTGGCTGGAGGCCCACCCTGACGATCGGCTGACCGCTGAAGATGGGAAGCCCGCTTCTCCCTACCTGACTTCCATGGCATCCCAGGCTTGGCTGGGGGAGGCTTCAGAGGCTTTTAGGAGGCTTATCGAGCACGTCCGCAGCATGCCCTACACGAACCACGTCATTGGATATCAAGTGACGGGTGGGATCAACGAGTGGTTCTACTGCTCGGTGGATCCTGATTTCAGCCCTGCCGCAACGCGGGGTTTCCGCAAGTGGCTGGAAGTGAAATACGCCGGCGACGTGTCCGCGCTACGTCGCGCATGGAATATCGCTGACCTTACCTTTGATACCGCCCCGCTTCCAACTAAAGCGACTCGCTACAAGACGGACATCAACCTGCTCCGTGACCCCGCCGTGTCTCGATGGGTGAGCGACTATTACGAGTTTCTGTCGGACGTAAACTCCGACGCCTTAATTCATTTTTGCAAAGTCGGAAAAGAGGCCTCGAAGAGCGAAAGCATCCTCGGCGCGTTTTACGGCTATCTGATCTGCGCCCTTGGCCCGCCGGAAGAGGGCAACGCGGTGCACTGGGGGCACAACGCCCTAAGAAAGGTGCTGGCCTCTCCCTATGTGGATTTCCTGTGCTCGCCCTACGAGTACACGGGCAGGGGCCCTGGCGGCTACGACGGCGAGCAGGCCCTGCCTGAGACGGTGAAACTCCACGGCAAACTGTTCTTTACGGAGTGCGACACACCGAGTTGCGTCTCCGAGCCTGGATCCTTTACCGAAGGTCGTCCCCTCCCCACACGGGCCGAGTCCTTTGGAGTCTTGAAACGCGATTTCTCCCGACGCCTGATCTGCCGCTATGGAATGTGGTGGATGGATCCTGACCCAAAGGGGAGATGGTACCACGATCCGGACATCGTGCGGCTTTTCACCCGAACACGTGTGCTGCTCGAGAAGGGCCGCGAGTTGGATATGAAGTACAAGGGCGAAGTCGCGGTTCTGATGGATGAGGAAACCCCTTACTATCTCAAGCCGGGCGTCGAGCTGCTATACCCTCTTGGCTACCTGCAGGAACGCCTGAACTTTCCGCGCATGGGCACGACTTATGACGTGTATCTTCATAACGATCTCTCTAATCCGAAGATGCCGGATTACAAGCTCTATATCTTTTTGGACACTCTCTACTTGACTGACGCCGAGCGAGAAGCGGTGAAACAGAGAATCCAGAAAGAGGGGAAAGTGGCCGTGTGGCTGTATGCCCCTGGCGTGCTCAGCGAAAAGGGCTTTTGCGTGGAGAATATTCGCGACCTGACCGGCATCCGGGTGAAGCACCAGGTGGCTGATTTCTACGGTCAGGCTTCATCTCGTGTATATCTCACCGACTTCGCACATCCGATTACGTCCCACATGGCAGCTATCCCGGAATTCGGGACCGATTCGCGGCTGGGCCCTATTTTCTACGGTGACGATCCCGAGGCGAAAACACTCGGCAGGCTCCTCCCTTGGCACGGAGAGGGCGCCGGAGAAGCACCGGGTTTCGTGGTCAAGGAATTCAAAGATTGGAAGTCGATCTACATCGCCGCCCCGAACGTTCCAGCGCCCATCCTCCGCAATATTGCTCGCTACGCCGGGTGCCATGTTTACAGCGACGACGGCGATCTTATTTACGCTAATAGTCATTTTCTGGCGATCCACACCAATGCAGGTGGTCCAAAGCGGCTGAGGCTGCCCAGGCGAACCGACGTCTACGACGCGTTCACTGAAAGGCTCGTTGCCAAAAACGTTTCCGAATTCACTGAGACTTTGCCGCCGTGTGCTACCATACTTTACTTTCTAGGTGACGTTGCGCAAATCACCGATCCCCAATCGACATTTGCGCTGTAAAGGCTGGTATTTTTGACTAACGTCGTGGCTTGGAGTTTCCGATTTGTGATGACGAAGCAACTAAACAGCCCTCTCCCTCTTGGTGGAGAGGGTGGCCCGGCGCCGGAGTTCGTCAGCCGGGGCGGGACGGGCGAGTGGCGTCTCAAGCCGACGTTCCGAGGGTGACGGATCATGGATATGGACCGAAGAAACTTTCTGAAAAGTAGCGGGGCAACCGGTCTCGCCTGGATCGCCTACAGCGGATTGGCTCCAGTGGTGGCGAGCTCACGAATGCTTGCGGCGTCCCAGACCGGAGATGACGAGAACCCAAATTGGGCAATCGAAACCTTCAAGCCAAAAGCCCAAGCGTCATCGTATTTCGCCGATCCTCCGTGGGGATATCTCCCTGAGAACATCTTCAATGAGGACGAACATGCCGGGTGGGAGGCGGGCGAGCAATTGGTGGGCGCGTGGGTGCAAATCGATTTCCCCACACCGCGCACGGTGAACGAATTGTGGATTCTGGGCCGGCCGTTGACGCGTGATGTGGTCGGTTCCGATCCCTATCTGGCCACCTTTTCGCGGACCCAATTTTACGCGTTTCCGCATAGGATTCGATGCACCCTGTCGGATGGGTCCGGGGTCACCGCGGAATTGCGCGATGCGGACTGGTACCAGATCGTTCGTCTTCCCGGTGCCAGCACGTCAAAGTTCGTTCGCATCAAGATTGAGGACGTCTGGGGCCGGCCCGGAGCTCTGGAAACCGGAATTGCGAAGGTGAAGATCTTTCCCCAGCGGCACCAGCGGGGGTTTGAGATCGACGTCCACGCCATGTATGACGTCCATGACGGCAAGCCGGTACAAACGGCAACTCTTGAAATCACCAATCCTGATGAGGCGATCAACGGTGCGCGGCTGAGCATCTCCGCGAAAGGGGATCGGCCAGTCGAGATTCCGCTGGCGACCATTCCCGCCCGTGCGGTGAGCTGGCAGCCGGTCTGGATCCGTGCCCCCTTCCGCGACGCCGAGATGGAATTCAAGATAGTCAATGGAAGCTCGGCCTTCGGCTCTGCCCGATCGCTCAGAAATCCCTCCTTCCATTCGTATTTCGAGGGCGGAACCTTTGCCATTCATTGCACCTGCCACAATGACCTGGGCTGGCTCGACACGCAGGAAAAGACGGGAGACTTTCGCTCAGAGAAGATTATCCTCCCGGCCCTCAAGCTCCTCGAAGAGTATCCGGAGTTTCGCTATTCGATGGAATCCCCGGTGTACTTGATGGAATTCCTGGAGCGGCATCCGGAAAGGCGGGAGGAGATTGCCGGCTACATGCGAGACGGCCGGTTCGCCTGGGGCGCCAGCTACGTCCAGTGCCTGGAAGTTCATGTTGGCCCGGAAAAGCTGGTGCGGCAGTTTTACTTAGGGCGGCGTTGGTTAAGAAACAACTTTCCTGGTGTGGACTCGCACACATACTTTAAGACCGATCCTCCCGGCCTCACCATCCAAATGCCGCAAATCTTGCGCAAAGCCGGAATCAAGTACCTCCTCCAGGGGCGCATGCCATTTGGGTTTTACTGGTGGCAGGGCCTCGACGGGTCCACTATTTTCACCTACGGCCTGACAGCCACACCCCTCACGGATCCCCTCGATGCGAAAAGCAACGAAGGCTGGCTAAAGTTCGCGGAGCAGAGAGAATACTACTACCGCCCCCGCCAGCTTCCGCATGACCTCATCTACGACTACTGGTTTGACTATCTCGTGCCACAGCCGGAACTGCCGCCCTACGTTCGAAATCAAAACGAAGCCATGCAAAAAGTCGCAGCAGTATGGAACGAAACAGCAGAGGCAGGCCGGCAGATTCACCCGCCGCGAATGACTTTCAGTTCCGCTGAGGAATTTCTTGATGAGTTCACTCGGCATGATTTGAACCTCATAACCCTCAGCGGAGATTGGCCCCTCAATTGGGCATATTACGATGAGCCTGCCCATCGCGAGGGGTTGCTGGCGGGAAGGCTTGCGCACAACCGCCTGCTCACTGCGGAGCGAATTTACGCCGCCCTGAGCTTGTCCGCGGGATTCGATGACTACCCTCAGAAGACTTTTGAGGAGGCGTGGCGTGCCAACTGCTGGCCCGACCATGGGTTTGGAGGGAATAAGGGGCTGATTACGGATGCCGTCTTTGTCGCCTCTTACGAGAAGTCCAGTCAGCTAGCCGAGGGGCTACTCAGCGGCGCGGGAACCAAACTGGCAAAGGCTCTTAAACCTGACGCGAAATCCGCCCTTTCATTTGTCGTGTTCAATCCATTGAATTGGGAGCGAACGGATTTGGCCGAGGTTCAATTCGAATTGCCTGCCGGCTGGGAGGTTTTTTCGGTTTTCGATGAGGTAGGAGAGAACGTGCCGTATGAAATCGTGGATCGGCATCCTGCCCGCGCCCCCTTGCGGGAGGGAGAGGCTTCTGCGACGGCGAGCGAGACGCCCGCGCCAAGTCAGGATACCGTCTCTCGCTCAGTTCAGTTCGTATTCGTGGCTCACGCAGTGCCTTCGCTCGGCTATCGCACGTATGTTCTAAAATCCGCTCCGCGCGCCGAAGGATTCACTCCAATTTCCGGCGACGTTGTGGAAAACAGTTTCTTCAAGATGACCTTCGGCGCCGGCGGCATCAAGAGCCTCTATGACAAGCGTCGCGACTGGGAGGTGTTCAAGACCGGCAAATTCGAGGCTGGGGAAGTGATCCAGCTCACGGCTCTTGGCTACGCTTGGGATGATCCGCAAGACATCAGTATGGCGGACTTTGACCAAACCAGCCGCCATCCGTTCCCCTTCAAGTTCTTTGCCCGGACACCTGTGCGAGCCACGGCGGTACGTGAGGCTGAGTTCGAACATTTTCGTTTGCGGCAGCTCATCCATCTTTACCATGCGCTGGATCGCGTTGACCTCGAGCTCGAGCTGCAGGATTGGGACGGCCAAAAAGAGCGCGAGCTCAGGGTGGTTTTCCCCATCAACATCGACGAGGCACGGATCACTTATGAGGTCCCTTTTGGCAAAGTGGAGCTAGGTCAGGACGAACTCGACTTCTCCTTGCTGCCCGCAGATCCCCTGCGGACGTGGTTCGAGCAAGTTCCCTACGGAGCCAAGCGTGCGCTTCCTTACCGCGAGGCGATCAACTGGGTTGATGCCTCCGATGCTCATTATCTTGGCCATGGCTGCTTGTCAGCTTCGGACACCACTGTTCATCTGTTTCGTGATGACACCGATCATCCCATATCCCATCCCCTGCTTCAGCACGTGTTGCTTTGCACACGTAAGAGCCAGTCCTGGAACCCGCTGAACTGGTTCACGCAGAAGGGAACCCACCGCTATCGAGTGTCCGTGATGCCGCACGCAGACAACTGGCGAGACCGCTACCAGGAGGCCATTGGATTCAATTATCCGTTGCTGGCTTTTGTCAAACAGGAGGGAACTGAGCCTTCGAAGGGGATGGCTGGCGCAAGCGGAAGCTTCCTCCAACTCGAACCTGCAAACCTCGTTATTACGGCGCTGAAGAAAAGCGAGGAGGGAGAACAGCTTGCGCTTCGTTTCTACGAGGCAGAAGGGTTTGGGTGTGAGGCGCGAATTAGGTTTTCAAAACCAATCGCGCACGCATGGCAAGCTAACCTGATCGAAGATAAGGAAGAATCGCTCCCGTTAGAAAAGGACGGTTCACTGCGAGTGGCGGTGAAGCCCTGGGAGATCGTGACTCTGCTCGTCGCTTTTTGAGAGAGCGCAACAAGCACCACACCGCGTGTGGGCTTCGGTTTGGTTGACTGCAAGGAGCGGAGGGCACGGCCAGGAGGAAATTGGTAATGGCGCAAAGATCAAACTGGACGACATCGCTTGCGAACGGACGTGATCCCTCACGCGGGCCACGACGGCTGGAGAATACGCCGTCGTGCGCCACCCTCTCCGCAGGAAGAGGGCTGCGCTTCCGGCCTCGGCAACCTCGGAGCCCAACCGAAGGTACGGTTCTTATTGTTGTTTTTCTGTTGGCCGTAACGGCAGCGCTACCGAGCGGACTCTCCGCCCAAGACATTCCCAAATTTAACCTGACCGCCGGACCTTTGGAACTGGCTGGTCCGGCAAGCCCCTGGCGCTTTGTAAATGCAGTTGGGGAGAAGAGTGGGTTATGGGGTTTCGAAAACGGAACGCTCGAAGGTTGGGTCTACCCCCTGAAAATCTTCCATGATTTGCAATTGGCCTTTGAGCTGGAGGGGGATCCGAGAATCTACGCGGGCGCGGAAATCGCCCGTAGCGTGCGTGTGCGGCCCCACGCTGCGCTGATACAGTACTCAGCCGAACAGTTTTCAGTGAACGAGATACTGTTCGCCCCTCGCCAGAAGCCTGGGTTTGTCATCCTGCTGGATGTGCAGGCTCCCGCGAACCTGACGGTCTTGGTCCGGTTCAAGCCGGACCTCAATCTGATGTGGCCGGGTGGGATCGGCGGACAGGCGTATTCCTGGGATGCGGAAAACAAATGGATCAAACTGGAAGAGCCCAGCGAACGTTTCTCAGCTTTGATCGGCTCTCCGCTTGCGACGGGCGGAACCGCCGTGGGATATCACGCTTATCTTACCAATGAACATCCTGACGAGACGATCGAGTTGCAGATCAGCCCGGAAGAAGCGAAGCACTCCTACATCCCCATCGTGGTGACGGGTGGAATAAAAGGTGTGTACGATGCTTCCGCGACTTACCGCGAGATTCTGCGTGACCTTCCGGAACTTTACGAGCAAAGCCTCCATCATGACGTGGAACTCGACGCACAAGGAACACAGTTCCAGACTCCGGATCCCGAGGTGAATGCGGCCCTGCGCTGGTCGCGGATCTCACTCGATCAGCTCAAGGTTTGCAACCCCTATGTAGGTTGCAGCTATGTTTCCGGGTACGGCTCATCCGGCACCGGTACGCGCCCCATGTACGCCTGGTTCTTTGACGAGCCCGTGATTACCTCCTGGGCGTACTTGGAATACGGCGGCGTTGAAAACACCAAGGAAGCGTTCCGGTTCATTCAAAAGTACCAGCGAGCTGATGGAAAGATACCTCATGAGATCTCGCAGAGCGCCGGACTGATCAACTGGTTCAAGGATTATTCCTTCCCTTACATTCATCCCGACTCTGCCCTTTGGTATCTTGTCGCCATGGGGCACTTCTACCGCTTTACCGGCGACCAGGAATTTGTGAGGCAGAGTTGGCCGTCAATTCGGAAGGCCTACGATTATTGCATTTCTATACTCGATCCCCGTGATGGACTTCCAGCCATCCCCAAGGATGAGTGGGGTTCGGCAGAACTTGCAACTTTCTCGAAAGACTCGGCGATGGCAGGAGAATGGATTGCAGCGCTGCGTGCGGTGCGCGAGATCAGTGACTTGATGAGAGAAAATGCGCTGAATAAGGAATGCGAAGAGCGCGAGCACGTCGCCGAGGCTTCGTTGGAACGGCAGTTTTGGAACCCGCAGTCGAATTACTATGATTACGGACTGGACACCGCCGGCAAGCCTGTTACTTATCTCAATCCCGCGATCGGGTATTGCGCTTGGTTGGGAAGTTTGCCTGAGGCTCACGCCCGCGCCGTCCTCGAGCGTTTGAATACCGCTGCCTTTCTTTCAGACTGGGGGCAGCGGAACATGTCCCTGGAAGATCCGCGCTACACCGAGGGATCCTATCACATCGGGTCCGCTTGGCCCTTCATGACGGCCGGTCCGATGTTGGCGCAGTTTCGTTATCACAACGCCGTGCAGGGCTTCTCCACGTGGAGGTCGATGATTCGCCTGCGGGAATTCAGTGCTCGCGGGGCAATGCCGGAAGTCCTTACCGGTTTTCAGCTTCGACTGCTCGATGATGCGGTGCCCCACCAGATGTTCTCTGAACTCACCGCTATTCCCGGACTCGTTAACGGCATTCTTGGTCTTAGTCTCGATGTGCCGCTACGGACCCTGGCCTTGTCACCCCACTTGCCGCCCGACTGGCCGGAGGTTTCGGTCCGCCAGTTTCCATTTGGGCAGGAAAAGCCGAACCTGGAGCTGGATCAGAAACACGACACCCTCACTGCTGCTTTGGAATTCACGGGGCCGCAACCCGTTAAAGTTGAATTCTCACCCGCCTTGCCTGCGGGCTCAATCGTCAAATCGGTGTTGCAGGATGGCAAGCCGGTCAACTTCCACGTCGAGAATTCTGACAGCGATGTTCATGCCAGCGCGGCGGTGACGGTGTCTCGAAAGAGTACCCTGGAGGTGCGCTACACGCCGGGAGTAGCGGTGAAAGTAGACTGGCAGCCGATACTGGAAGGCGACAGCAGCCGGAACCTGCGCGTCCTCAACACGGCGTATCGTGACGGTCAATTGCAGATGAATGTGGAAGGGCTTCCGCTGCAGCCATACCGAGTCCAGCTTTTCACTCCGTGGAAGGCGAGTGCCCTCGAAGGCGTAAGAGTTGTTGAATCGACGAGCCAGGGAGCGACCCTGGAACTCACCTCGCCACGCGAAACAGTCGGCGCTTGTGACAGATCAGGGTACACGCGTTGGAAGGTCCGAGTACAACTACAGAAATGACCACCAACAACGATTCGGAGGTCTGGGAGGAAACCCCGAACTACCGCGCTGAGAGTCAACGGAGGGCCAATGCAAAATGGAAGCTTGATGCAGACGCCCCCTCGACGGGGCCCAGACATCTTGCAGTTCGAGGTTGCGCGCCGCGCCGAGGCGTAGACCCGAAACGCTCGATAATCCGTGACAATGTCATCGCCGGATGTCATCGTAGAATCTTGAGCTATCATGCCGGATGAGCGCCCCGGCTCGAGACGACATAGCTTTTCCCCTGGTAGTTGACATTGCGAAGCTCGGCGGCGGGATCGAAATCCGCCAGACGCGAGTTGACCCGGAGGCCGTCGTAGAGAGTTAAGTCGGCGCCAAAAACCGAGTCAATTACAAGGTCCGTGAAGCTGCCGCCCGAAACCTCGCACCAATCGTTCTCATAGGGTTCCTCGAGGGGACACTTGAACGCCCCGCCGTTTTCAGGCGGGAAAACGGTTTCTGCAATGTGTGCCTGCCCAAAGGGGCCCTGGTTGGCCGACTTCGCCAAGCCTTTCACCCAGGCCGCCACCTTGGCGGAGGGATCAATCTTGTAAAGGCCCTTGGCGGTCATCGAGGGCCAGGCCGTATAAGCTCCCAGCCAACTGTGATCGGCGCGGAGGTTCCAGGTGGCGTCCACATCGCCGGGAGAGAGGGCGTGCATCCATAGAGGAGTGTGCAGTTCGCTCCAGAAAAAGTGGCTCATCTCCTTTTTCTGTTTCTCGCTCAGGTCCTCGAACATGGTGTCGAGTAGGGTGAGCAGGTCGTAACAGTGCCGAACCTCGTTGAACGTGCCGTCGGGCTGGCCGCATTTCCACCAGCCCTTGCCGTCCACATAAAGCAAGCGATTGATGCGCGTCGCAAGCTCGGTTGCCTCCGAGCGCAACTGAGCAGCCCGCGTGTCCCCACGTCTCTCAAGTAACGAGGCCGTGAAACGCATGCCGTAAACATTGCCGGCATTCATGGCCGGGACTTCGTGAATCCAGGTGCTGACGACCTCCAGCAGGTCGTCGAGGTTGCCGTAGTCGCCCAGACCGTGCCCGAACTTGTCGAGCTTCTTCCAGTACAGGGCATGGTCCACCAAATGCTCGATCACCTTTTTTCCCTCGATGGTTTTATCGAGCCAGGCGAAGTCCCCGGTCACGCGCAGGTAGTCATGCGCGCAACGCAAGATGGCCATGTCGTTAACGGCGTACCAGGGCCCTACGCCCTGACCCGTCAGATAATCCGTTGCCAGATGCCCGTGCATGTCCTGGATGAGCCAGTTCTCGAGCAGCCGCCGTAACGCCTGGGGATCGAGCAGCGAGAGGCTGAGCGACGCCAACATGGCGTCCCAGATGAAGCTCAAGGTCGGGCAGACGCGTGGGATGGTGACGTATGTCGTTCCATAAAGGGAATCCGGCGAAACTCTTCGGTTGATAAGAAGGTTGGTAAAACCCGCATGGTAGAGCTTCCAAAGGTCCCGGTTGCGAGTCAAAAGCCGAGGGAGATGTCCGGAGAATTCTGAGTTCCCAGGGGTGAAGGCTGAGCGAAGAATGCCGGTGAACCGTTCCTCATTCTCCTTGAGTAGTCCCTCAAAGTTGGCTTGCTGTCGATCATACGCGTCCAGGGCCGGGTCCTTGTCCTCCCCGATGAGGTTGAGGTAGTGAAACATTCTCGTTTCTCCCGGACTGAGAGAAAATTCGTACACCAGCATGCGCCGCTGCTCGATGCGGGTGGGCCGGGGCGAAACGCCCTGGACAGAAACCGCCCTGCTATGCTGGGCCTCGAAGATGACGCAACCATGGGACTCGCTGGGCGTGAGCTTGTTGTCTGCCTCCGCCGGGGAGTTGTTGAACCAGGGTTTCTCACGCTTCACCGTCGTGCCGGCCCGTAAGTCGAAGCCCAAGGAGATCTTGCGCCGCTCATGGCTCTCGTTCTGCACGGCGATCAGTTCAGCGGCAGCGCGTTGCTTGGAAGGTAGGAAGGTCTGAGTCCTAAATCGGATTCCCTCAACCACGGCCTCGCGGACGATGCGGTGGGGGTACCAAGTGAAGGCAACCTCTCCGGCCGGGGCGGGATAGGAAGTGAGAATTCGGTCGTTCAAGAAAACTTCACAGGTTATGAGGTTGCCCGGGCTGAAGGGGGGCTCCGGGACACCGCAGCAGCTCAACGGTGGAAAGCTAATGGCGGTAATTCCCGAGACCGACTTGGTAGCCTGAAGATAGCCCCATTCGTTTTGCGCCGCGGGGGGGTTGAAGAGGTCGCGAAAATGGTGAACGAGTCGGTCGCTGGCAAGATCCGCAGGCTTGGGAATAGCAGGAAGCAATTCGCCTTTGGCCGCACCACGCTGCTCGGCCCCAAACGCCGGTGCGCCGCTGCCTGCTCCAGCCCTCGCCGGCGCGGTGAGTGGCAAAGCCGAGCTGAGGGCGCTGAGTTTCAGAAACGACCTGCGATCCAAAGCTCCCGGTCCGGTGTTAATTCGCTTAGAATTTCTGCTGGACATGGTTCGTTTTTCCTCGTTTCCCAGGATCTCCAGTTCATAGCAGATTCCGCTTTCAATTTGCAGAACTATAGGGCCACTTTGAGTGTCACAATTTCCCAGGGTTTGACCATCAACTGCACTGAGCCATCCTCACCCAGCGGCAAACTCCCCTCCTCCTCCTCGATCAGGTTGGTTGCCCATGCTTTGGTTATGGGCTTCGAAAAGCGTAAACGCGCTTGGCACCGGAAGCCTTCAGCCTCATAGAACCGAATCACGAGATGGTCATCATCCTCACATTTCTTTAGTGTCGTCAGGATCAGGTTGCCAGGCTCCAGGCGGAAGAAACTGCCATCCGCTGGGACGGTTCTCTCCGCAGACCTCTGACTTCCAGAGTTTACAAACGCCAGGAGGCGGTAGTTAAAACCAATGGCTTCGCGGTAGCGGGATCGCCAATCTCCTCCGTGGGGGAGCAAAGACGTTCGATACCGGTACGAGCCCTTCTGTGTGAACCAATAAACTGGATTCCACGCAATACTCTTCCGGGTCGAAAGCAGGGCGTGCTGAAGCACCGGGTAGGAGACTGGATGATCCGTCTCATCGTGGAATCGATGGACTGTGCAGTCCGAGGCAGATAGGCACCCGTGCCCCAAATAATGGTCATCGGAGGCGTCGACCCAGTTGATTGCCTCTCGAAACGGCAGAGGCTGGTCGCCTCCATAAAGCTTCAGTGAGAAAGGCAGGCTGACAGGAGAAGCGGGCAGCAGCGAAAAATTGAGCTCGTCTTTTCCCATTTCGACTTTACCGAACGGCACCTCATAGCTGAGACGAGCTTCACTCAGATTGATCGGGAAAGCCACACGCAGTTCGCGTTCCTTCTGCCCATCCCAATCGATTAGCTCCAATTCGATGTCCACGCGATCCAACAAGTGGTAGAGGTGAAATTTCTCTCGCAATCGAAAGTGTTCAAAGGCAGCCTCGCGCACGGCCGTGGTCCGTATAGGACTTCGCGTGAAGGTGTTGAACGGGAAGGCGTGATGACTGGTCTTGTCAAAGTCCTGCATGCCCACGTCTTCCAAGGGGTGTTCCGAGTCGTCAAATGCGTAGCCTGGCGCGGTGAATTGAAGCACTTCGCCGCCATCAAACTTGTCGGTCTGCAACACCTCCCATTTCAGACGCTTGTCATAAAGGCTCTTGATGCCACCGGCGCCGAAGGTCACTTTGAGAAAGTCGTTCTCAGTCGTGTCACCCCTTAACGGCGTGAGGCCCGGCGGCGCCGAAGCCGGCTCCAGATAATACCTGCGGTATCCGAGCGAGGGCATCCCTTCAGCTACAAAAGCAAGGCTCGCTTCCCCCGCTGCGGCCTCCTCCTCCACAACTTCGAAGGGTATGCTCGCTCCTGACTCGTCACGGAGCGCTAGTCCACTCCACCCTGAGGGCATTTGGAATCGAGCGTGGACAACGTCCGTTCTTTCTCCGGTCAGCGGATTAAAGACCACCAAGGAAGTCCTATTCTCTGAGGACCCGTGAACTGTTCGGGCGAGTTTCGCCCCGGCTTGCTCGAGTATTTCGTCGGCGAGTTTCTTGGACTTTTCATATGAATCAACAAAGTTCTGGTCCGTCTCGACGCCCCGGTTCCCGCCCCAGCCATGGTCCGGCCACAAAGTAGCCAACCATGCCTCGTCGAACGTCTTCTTAGGGTAATCCTGAAATCCTGCGACAAGACTCAGTCCTGCATAGATCCTTTCTGCGGAAAGGAGCCGGTTATGCGCGAGCCGACCCGCTAACAGACCTTTGCGATGGGCAGGTTCATCATAGTAGTCCCAATTAATCGGCCAGTCTCCGCTGAGGGTGGTGATGTCCAGAGGAAGGGACTTGGTGAACTCCTCCAGGAACTCCTCGCAATGGGTGAAAGTCAGGCGAGGAGGATGAATCTGTTTATTAGGCTCCGAGGCATAGTGCTCGTTCCACTTTTCCGCGAATCGTTTCATGGCCAGGTTTTGCTCGCGCACGTAAGGCAGCAGGTCCGGTTGCGGAGCCAGGTAGTCGCTCCAGTAATCGAACATCAGCGCATGCGGAAGTTTCCGGGACGCATAGTACTGCTCTCTCTCGCCCGCGTAATCAAGCCAGCCCTCGTTGCCCTTTGGGTCGAGCTCGGGTATCGAAGCCGTCGCATAGGTAAAAACAGTCGATCCGTCCGGCCCCTGCCACCAGTAATACCCGAAGGGCATGCGCCCTTGGACCAAATACTTAACGCCGGCCTTGGCCAGGATTTGCGGCATCTGGAGGGTGAGCGCGGGAGGGTCAACCTTGTAGTAGATTCGGGTGTCCACCCCCGGAAAATTCTTCTTCAACCAACGTCGGCCCCAATAAAACTGCCGCGCCAGCTTTTCCGGCCCCACATGAGCTTCCAGGCACGCGATGTAACTGGCACCCCAGGAGAACCGGCGTTCGCGCATCACTGCCGCCATTTCTTCCCGCTTCTCCGGATGGCGTTGGAGAAATTCCATTAAATATACCGTAGATTCCATCGAATAGCGGAACTCCGGATACTTCTGGAGTAATTCCAAGGCGGGGAAGATGATCTTCTCCGAGCGATAATCGGCTGTCTTTTCCTGTGTGTCCAGCCAGCCCAAGTCATTGTGGCAGGTGCAATCAAAAGCAAACACGCCATTGTCGAAATTGAAGTGATACGCCGGAACCTGCAAAGACCGGACGGCGCCGAAAGACGACCCGCCTGCCACAGCCTTAAACTCCATGACCGCGTCCTGGAAGGGCGCCGGAATCCACACAAACTGGACGCACGCCGCGCGGCTGGGGATAGGATCCAAAGGCACTTCCATCAGGCGAGCTCCATTTTGGGAAACGACTAGACGCGCCTTGGCGACTTCTGCCCCTGGATTCACAAGGTGGAGGGTCGCGGTCTGTACGGATCGCCCACCACGGACGTCATACATGGAGTGGGCGTCAATTTCAAACCCCGCTTCGTGAAAATGAGGAAAAACCTTTAGCTTGGCAATCCCGGTGTCCTGAGATTCAGGCCGGCTCCACACCTCCTCCACGGCAACCCGAACAGAGGTGGTCGTATGTTCTTGAGGAAATTTTACAATCTGGTAAAACTCTGCGTCGCGCATTTCAGCCGTCACGGTCGAGCCTTCGGAAAGCGTACAGCGGACCCTGCGGGGCGGCGCGTACAATTTGGCGCGCGAGTGAATATCCATATAGGGGTCTTGGCCGACCACGTGGCGAGGAAGTGGTCGCCCCAGAATCCATAGCTCGCTCACCAAGCGTGCTTCAGGGAAGCGGATCTCCAGCCATGCCCCGCCCATCTGTCCAATGGCTACCCAGCCGGAGTACATGTCGTTGCCAAAAGCATTTGAAGGGTCGTATTCTCCTCCCCAAAGAGAATCGACATATGAGGCCTCCGCCGTGGGTTTGTATGTTCTTTCAGTCCAATCCGGGTTGGGCGATTGGGGCGTGTCGTCCGCCGCGAATAGTCTCCTTCCCCCAACTGGCCAGTACAGCAGACTCAGCCAAGACAGAGTCATTGATCCGCTGTCCTTCAGGAAGCTTCTTCGATTCATAACGTATCCTCCGTAGGGAGAGTATTCGGCTGCTTGTTTTTCTCTCCGGGGCGGTTCGCGGGGAGCCACCCCGGTCCTTGTCAACTCCTGCGGGGTCCGATTCGAGGGTGGTCGAGTAGCCCAGCCATTCGGCTTCGCCCCCTCATGCGCATCGTCCGTCATTCGTAGAGGATAACCCCGGCCTGTGTCATTGTGAGCGAAGCGAAGAATCGGTAGTGTTGCAAGACCGCGGCGAAGTTCAGGCCACCTGCCGCGGTTCAGATGTGGCTGGCAAGCGAGATCACGTAAATTGCCGCCAGCAGAACGCCCATACCCACCCAGGAATACGCAAAAGATCGGCGGCTTGCCTTCGCCCATTCACCCGTTATTGCTCCCCAAAGGTTGGCGGTAATGATGATCATTGCCATATAAACCGGCCAGCCTATGATTCCACCAAGGCTGCCGAGTGCGGCCGCGCCCATGCCGTAGAAGGCGACGCTGCCAAATCACGGGGCGCCCATCAGGATGCCACCCACCCAGTAGCCGGCCGTGATCCCGGGACCTGAGAAGGTCCGCCAGGAGTGATTCTTTTGCAGAAGGTAAATGGTGTACCCTCCATTGGCGATGAACATGGAAGTGAGTGCCAGGGCCCAAATGGGGTTCGCCGAGACCCTTGCACTGCCTCCTAGCGAAAGGGTCAGGTCCTGAAATTCCTTTCCATACAGGAAGGCGAGATTAAGCGTCGCCGAGAGAATTCCTGAAAAGATACAAATCACCAAGCCCCCTGCGAAGCCTGTTCGGGGTGCATCCTGCGCGGACGGCCCGGCTTCCCGCTCCCGGCGACGACCTGCAATCGCGTAGAAGACAATCCCCAGAATCACCAGCACTGTTCCTGCCGTCAGGAAGTGGCTTGGCCGGCTCAAGGCTTGGTTGGGGTGCAGAATCGCCAAAGGAAGAAGTGAGCCCAAGGAGACGCTGATACCCAGGATGATCGCGAAGCCCAGCGCCAGCCCCAGGCGGGTTATGCCCAGACCGAACAGCATGGACCCTGTTCCTGACCCGAGTCCGAACAGCAGCACCAGACTGAAAGCGTGCCCGGAAGCCCGGTGATAGACTTCTGCCAAACACGGCACGGTGGTGGCGGCGAAGAGCCAGGGGGCGACCAGCATCGCGACGACTGAAAAAACCAGCCACGTGTTCTCCCACCTCCAACCCGGCATGCGCTTCACGGGGAGAGCGAAGCTGCCGTTCAACATGCCTCCGAGCGATACCAGTGCGACGCCTAATCCAACATTTTCACTCATGCAGCCTCTTTTCGGAAGCAGAATTATCTTCCTGGTTGTTATTTGAATAAGGAGAAGGTTCCAAAAGTTTCGTGTTCCGTCCGATCGTACGAGATTGTCTGGATTTGCCCTCGGAAGCGATTGCAGCCATATCGTCAAGGGTTGGCTTCGTGTGGCCGGGTCACTCCGAGGACGATTCAGCAGGCGGTGTGCGAAAACAAATCGGCTTATCGCCGCTGGCAGGGCACCGTCGCCCTGGCCGTAGTCCCACGCAGGCACCCGGCTCACCGAGAGAGTCTACTGCTTTCCAGCGGCGGCTCCAACATTCTTTTCCATTGCTCTTCCCGCAGAGCCGCCTGCTGGTTTGGTAATAACGTAAAGCCCCGCCAGGATAAACCCACGTCGCGGCGCGTCTTTCTTTATCCGGAACGTCGTTACAGAACGGGTTGTGTCGCCGCACCCGCCTTCAGATACAATAGCGGAACTATGATCGATGTGGAGAAACGCGTCCTGACGGAAGGTGATGCAGCGGCCTATTGGAATCTGCGGCCCAATCGTTCCCGAGCTTGTGCGGCGGGGCGGAAAGTGGGATAAAGAGAATCGTAATTTCTTACACAACCGTGGACACCCTTTTTCATGCTTTATCCACGACATCGGAACAACAGCCAGGAGGCTTTTGATTTGAACTGTCGACAAAGGGTTACGTGCGCAATCAACTTCAATAGTCCCGATCATGTTCCCATCTCCCACGCGGTTCTTCCAGCAGCGCAGATCAAGTATGGTAAGGCGCTGGATGCAATCCTCACGGAATCCCGCGAAGATTTTGGCTGGGACTATATGCAGGATCTGCCGCTCGCGGATTTTCCTGCTGTTTACAGGAAGGGTAGAAATACTGACGACTTTGGCACGGTGTGGTTCTCCGAATGGCTAGGGGTTTGCGGCATTCCCATCGAATGGCCGATTCGGGATTTGGACCATTACGAGGATTACAAGTGGCCGGAGGTCTTTACCGCCGGACCTCCCTCCGGAAGGCTCTACAGTGGACACATGGCGGGCTATGACGACCGCTGGTATCCCCGCGGCGCATGGATCACCTACTTTGAGCAATTGCAGCAATTGCGCAGCATGGAGAAATTCCTGATGGATGTCGCGACCGAGTCCAAGGAGTTTTACCGGCTGCTGGACGACATGCCGGGTTTCAATTTGCGTTGGATCAATAAGTGGAGCAGCCTCGAATACGACGGCCTCCACTTTGCCGACGACTGGGGCGGCCAAACCTCGCTCATCATCAAGCCGGAAACGTGGCGCCGGATATTCAAGCCCCGCTACGCGGAAATGTTCAAGCGAGTCCGCGATAAGGGTATGGACGTCTGGTACCACACCGACGGGCAGGTGCGCGACATCTTTGGTGATTTGATCGAAATTGGCGTGTAGGTGATCCATTGCCAGGTACCTGTGGTGGGACACGAATGGATCGCCAGGAACGTTCGCGGGCGCGTGGCCTTCCGCACCGATATTGACCGGCAACGTGTCATGCGTTTTGGCTCAACGCCGGAAGTGAGGGAAGAAGTGCATCGGACCTTTGAGGTGTGCGGCTCGTCAAAGAGCGGCATCGTCGCCTGCGGTGAAGTTGGCCCGGACGTGCCGCTGGAGAACATTCGCGCCATGTACGAGGCTTTCCGCGAGTGCGGGACGTACAATTGATGAAGTTCTGACGATGATCACCCAGAGGTACACAGGCGCAAAGGAGAGAATAGACGACAGGGAATCGGAAATCCTTAAATCTCCTGGCCCGCTACCTGTTTCCTATAACCAGATTCCTCAGCGCCGCGGCGTACCTGCGGGGAAATAGGCTTGGAGAAGGACAAACATGACTCCTCGGGAAAGAGTGTTGGCGGTTCTGAATGGGCTGAAGCCCGACTTTGTACCGTGGTTCGGTGATTTGGATTATTGGGCGACGGCGTTGATAGGGCGGGGTGAAAAGCCGCACGACTTCAAGCAGAGTGACGCTTACCTCGGCTGGCACCGGGACTTGGGAGTGGGTTTCTACTTGCAAGGCTATTTTCCTTTCCGGACCATCGCCGAGAATTGCCGCGTGCGTGAGTGGGCCGAGGGAAACCTTCGGCGCCGCCAGATCGAGACGCCCTGCGGAACATTGCGGGAAACCTGGACATGGCTCCCGGAATCGTTCGCGGAGGCTCCCACCGAGCACCTGGTGAAGTCGGCCACCGATTTGCGCGCGTACCGCTATTTCCACGAAAACACGCGCTATGAGCCGGACTACGAGTTTGCTGAGCGGCGGCGTGGACAAGTGGGCGACATGGGTATTGTGTTGTGCTATTTACCTAAGAGCCCGCTGATGCAATTGATTGCCCTGGACGCGGGGGTTACGACGGTTTTCGAAATCTTCTCCGATGATGATGAGGAGTTTCGCGAGACCTTGGAAGCGGTTCGGCGCTCGCACGATGCGGCGGCGAGCATCGCAGTGCAGAGTCCCGCCGAAGTGCTGATGATCCCGGAGAACCTCTCCTCGGAGTGCGTGGGGAAGACCTTTTACGAAATGTTCGTGCGCGACTATGAAGAGACGTGGGCGCGGCGCATCCGTGAGGCAATGAAGTATTCGTGCATTCACTTGGATGGGACCGTGAAAGGCTTGTTGCGCGAGGCGTGCTCGACCAGCCTAACGTTTATTGAGGCGCTTACCCCCGTGCCGGCCGGCGATTTAGAAATCGAGAAGTGGGCGCAGTGGAGCGGCAACTCGCGCACCATTCTCTGGGGTGGCCTGCCAGGGGTATTCTTTACAGAACTGGTGAGTGAAGAGGATTTTGATCGGCACACTCGCCACGTGCTGGAGGTCATGCGCTCCGAGCCACGATATGTGCTTGGTGTGGCCGACCAGGTTCCCCCCGATGGCTTGGAGCGCCGCGTCCGTCGCGTGCGGGAGCTTGTGGAAGAGTACGGAGCGTATTCGTAGTGGGCTGCCCTCGGGTGCAGGTTGGTTCGATCATAGCGAGACTCAAGTGACCGTTCACCACGACTTTGTGATCGGGGTGAACAAATCGGGCGCGCCGCGCTTAGGCGAGTTGCGTCCGGTGCGCCCAAATCTTCTGAAATGCCCTTACGTACTGGTCGATCACATCGTCGGCCTCGCCATAAAAGAGCGGCAGGAAGATGTGTTGGTTATTGATGTAATCATTGCCCGGCATGGAAGTTGGAATCACCGGCGGATGGTGCCACCACTTGGGTTCCGAGTAAATCGTCAGTTTATGCTGTTCGGGGTAAACCCACGTGGAAACGCCGACGCCCTCCGCCTTGAGGGCTTTCACCAGTGCATCGCGGGAAAAGCCGGCTTTGGCGGAGTCGAGCAGCAGCATGTTGGCGTGATAGTAGGCGCGTTTCACGTCGGGGCGCAAACGGGGCTCACTCAGGCCGGCCAACTGGATCAGGGGATCGTTTTGGCGGCGGACATTCTTTTCCACCATGTCGATAGTCGCTTCCAAGGTGCGCAATTGCATACGGCCGACTGCGGCGGAAAAGGGATGCATGCGGTACTTCTGGCCAAATCCGGTTCCGGCGTAGCGATGGACGGGGCTGTCCGGTGAAAACGTCTCCGGCGCCAGGTATTCGCCGAAGGCTGTGGCACGCTCATAATGCAAGCGGGTGTGATACATCCCCATACCGCCCTCGACGGTGGGCAAAACTTTGGTGGCCTGAAAGCTGAAGATTGCCAGGTCGCCCCATGTTCCCATCTTCTTGCCTTGCATACTCGCGCCGTCCGCGTGGGCGGCATCCTCGAGGACAATCAAATCTCTCTCCTTTGCCAAGGCCCGGATGTGATCCATTTCGCAAGGTTTGCCCCAGGAATGCATCGGAAACACCGCCCGCGTCCGGCTCGTGATTTTGCGCCGAGCATCCTCCAGGTCAAAGCACGCCGTGGCGGGATCGATATCGACGAAGATGGGGACGTAACCAAAAAAGCGCATGGCCAGGCAGTCGGAAAAGAAATCATAAGAGGGCACCAAGATTTCGCTTCCGGGTTCCAGATCGATAGCGAAGAACATGCTGGTGATGGCGCTTGAGCCATTAATGTGCGCCCGAAGGTAGGGGATTTTGGTGTACTCCTGCCACTCCTTCTCGAAGAGGGGCAGTTCTTCATAGAATTTGTTGGTGTCGATCAGCCGGTGCAGAGCATCCTTTTCCTCCTGACCGTAGCGCGGCCAGCGGGTGAGGGCTTCGAGTATATCTTCAGGAAAGTTGACCGCCTTCGGCCCTCCCAACAAAGCCAATGATTCGCTGGCGTGGGGCGTGGCGCCGGCCACCTTTGGCATAGCGAGTCCTAACAAGGCCATGCTTCCGGCCTGAAGAAAATTCCTGCGACCGCTGCGCCTTTCCGTTTGGTTTTCCTTACTTTTCATGATGAAGCCTCTTTGAACCGGAAGTGACGAAAATCGAAACTCGAAATTTGAAGCTCGCCTCGATTTTCGTGTTTCGAGTTTCGAATTTTGGCCTTTCCTCTAGTGGCTCGGAATGGGTCCCCGGATCCTCATCAGGTCGGTCCGGTTGTGCCCGTTCTGTGTGACCGCGGAAAGGGCGTAGACGGAGCCGTCCTTGCCCAGGGCGATGGAATTTACCTCCGAGGGACTTTGTCCATCCGGGAAGAAGATGGCGCCGTGATCCGTATACTTGCGCGTCGGAAGGTAATAGGTGATCAAGTGCAGATTCTCCTCGCCCTTCGACTCACCCTTTTCAGCTTTGCTCTTTCCGGCCACTCGCTGCCCATGGCGGTAAATCGGACCACCGGTCAAATAATACAAGGTCTTTCCATCCGGGCCGAGGATGAAACCCAGGTATCCGTAACTAAACTCATCATACATGCCGCTGCGCTGCGAAGGCAGTGACGTGATGCGGTCCAGCACCTCCACGCGCGAAATGCGGGGGTCAAAGCGGAAGAGATATCCCGAGTTCCCGTGGACTCCGTAAATCATGTTCTCGGGTGCATACCAGATGACCTGCCGCCAGTTATATGCCATGGTTCCGGAGGATGTGATGTCGTACGAACCGAAGTAGTCCTTGCGAAGGTCTTCTTCCTCGACCTTTTCGACCGCATCGCGATCATAGCGATAGCGAAATATGAAACCATCAGCGGTTGAAAAATATACTGACCCATCCCGCGGATCAACCACCATCGAGCGGCACAGGGTGCGGTAGTCGGGGCCCCTCACGCTCTCACCCAGGGCGGAGAACAGTCCCAAATCCTTGAGTTCCCTGGTGTGGAGGTCATAGCGAATGAAGTAGCCGGTGGGCCAGGTTATGCCATAGAGCCGGCCGCGCACGGGATCCATTGTCATGGTAATGATCCCTTCGCCGTGTGGGGCGACCGCCAGGTTTTCAAACTTTCCAGTGGCCAGATCGTACGAAAGGAAATGGCCGCCCGGGTAGGGCTTGTAACACGCCGGCGGCTCGCCCATGGTTTCCATACCATTCTTAATTGTGTAATACCCAATGTGGGATGCAAAGTAGAGTTTACCGTTCGCTTCCCAGAAGCGGACGTGCGACTTGTTCTGCGGAATGGCTGTTGACCCTTTTTCACCACATATTTCCGTCAGGTCGCCGAGGTGCGAGATCTTCTCCGTGGCGGGATCGAGCGAATAAATCTGCGCGCCGACGTCGATATCCTGTGACGAGAGCACGTAGTAAATCTTTCCATCGCTCGCCGCGCTGATGCCGTTGTAACTGTCGTGCGATAGGGAAAAGCCCGAATTGTAAATCCGCGCGGATAGGCGGCTCTCGGCGGTTATTTTCGGCGACGGGCCTTGTGGCGCCGAGTGTTGATGGGCAGCCAACACCGCGCAGAGGCAACCTAGAGCCAAGAATGCGGTAGACGACAGCCAGATGGGAATTAAGACCGTGAATGCAGCCAAGGGCAACAAGCGGCGCACTGCGCGTGAGAATAAACGGAGCATTACTTCTCCTTGGGAGAACAGTGGATAGTGGTTGTTGTTTGTGGCAGCCACTACCTACTAACTACTGTTTTTGCTCACTCCAGGACTTGGCGGAGGGTAGCTTTAAGCACGGTTTCTGTCGGTGGGCCGACCAGCGATTGTGTTGGTTCGTATCCCCCTTCTGTGAAGGCTTTGTCTGTGCAGATGTAACCCGTGCCAAGCTGGCCATACGCCGCAACAGCCACGAAATCGTCGGGACGCACACTCTGTGCGTAGAGTTGGTATTCCACAAAGGGCTCGCCGGGCAAGTGAAGGATTGTGGCCGGCCCGAGCCGGTAGGAAGTGATGTCCACGGTCGGGTTGATCTTCCGCCACTCGTACCACGCCAGCGCGATTGCCGCGCTCATACGGCGCGGGTAGGTTTGTTGCGCGTCCGCCAATACGGTGCGGAGCCGCTCGTCTGAAAAAATGGGTTCCTGGCGGAGCGGGAAGCACACATCGACGGTCCTCCAGGCCAGGGTTGCCGGCTCGGGTTTGCCGGTGGCGGCGATCGCGGCTTTCATGCCGTCGTACAGGCGGCTGGCAAGCTGCATACGCATCTCGTGGGAGCCGTCATTGTACTTGCCTGGGGCTACGTTTCCGGCGCAGCCGTTGAAATAGATTTGCGGGATTCCCTCTTCTTTGTCAAGGCGTTCGCGGGCAATTCCCGTGGTGTCGGGATTCATGTGTCCCTCGCCGTAGTAACTCTGCGGATGCGAAGCGTAGTAATGCAAGCGGGCAATTGGGCGCCGATGGCTGAAGAGGGTAACAGTCCTTATCCAGGGATCGATCAGGCCCTCCGACGCGGCAATCAGCACCGGATCATTACACTGGCTGTAACGGATGCCGATCTTACCATCGGGAAGGAGGACCCGCCGGTTGGAGGCAAACTTCTCCACTTTCGCCTTCCCGCAGGCAACGTGAGTCAGTGGCTGCAGGGTCTTCAAAGCCTCACACGCTGCTGATGCAATGCGCTCCGATGCAACCCCGGCAAAGGCCAGATCCGTGGTGCGAGGAGGAGAAGGTACCATTCCCGCCAGCATTTCCGCGTAGGTGTCGTAAAAAGGAGCGTCATGCGGGTGGATGCAGTGCACTTCAATCTGCAATTCGCTCACGCTTAAGGCATTCGCGACCGCCCTACGAAACAAATCATGGGCGCCAGTGCGCAGTTCGCAGTAGTCCAGCGAACAAAGGGCGTAGCGTGTGCTCCCGTCGGCGATCACCACGCCCTTGGCGAGCAGCGGGATATCTGCAGTCGTGGCGAAAGGCGGATTGCACATGGGCAACGGACTTCCGATGGGAGGTGTTATATCGCAGGTGAAGACCGCCGCCAGCAATTTCGCTGAAGAGGAATGGCCATCGCTGTGGCTCACGAGAGTCCCAGAAGCCGCTGCAGTCGCCAAAGCTGGCGGCACGCTGAGCGCGGGGACCGCCCTCATGAAATCCCGTCGAGAGATTTTGTTCAAATTGGAAACCTCCCTCATTTCTCGCTGGCGCATCACCGTTTGCGGCGATCCTCGAAGCCGACGCCCATTACTGTGGCTCCTCGTCAGAGGAACCAAGACTCAAAATTTCGCGCCCGAAGTTGAACGCGTGGGAATCGATCCCAAACAGCCCGAAAAATAAGAGATCGGAATATCCCGTGAAGTGCGGAGCCCAGGTCGTGCTTCGAGCAGAGCCGGGATGCTGTTGACAGCGATGGCTTCTGCCTCAGATCTTTGCACTTCAATCGACCCAATGATAGCCTTTTAACTCAAGGTGCGCACTAAGGCGAGGTAACCCTGTTTCGCCTGGCGCAACTCTTCCAGATTCGCCAGCTTCACCATGCCCCGGTCCCCCACCAAGACAACGCGCTGCAGTTGGAAGCGTTGATTCAAGTCGCGCACCACCTCCATCACCGGCGTTTGGTCCAAGCGATTCCCAGCGAACACGTGATGGGCCCCCAAGTCCAAGCCTGCGGGGTCGAGACCTGGTCGACGCGGGACCAGCGAGGCGAAGGTTGACCCTCTTGCAGCAGGCGAACCAGCGCATCCAGGTGGGGGGCCCATAGGTCCTTGCGGCCAAGATGCAGCACCACGCGTTGGCGGACCTTTCCGCCGTGGCGATAATTCTCGACCAGACGCCACTGCCGCGCCCGGCGCCTCTCCGTTGTTTTTCGCGGGACTTTGTAATACGCTTTGAGAGGGCGAACCCGTCAAAGTCAAGGAGGTCACACACATGAAGCGTCGAGCGTTTGTGGGTAGCGTTTTCGCGGGGTGGGCTGCCACGGCCTATGCAGCGAAACCGCCGAAGTCCAAAGCCGGAGACATCCCGATGCGAACGTTTGGCAAGACGGGTGAAAGGCTCACCATAATCGGCCAGGCGGGCGGCCGTTTTCCTCTCATCTCGTTTGAGGAGGCCAAAGCAATTACCCTGCGCGCCTACGACCTGGGGATCAACTATTTTGATAATTCGGTGGATTACTGGGACGGCCGCTCCGAGGAAGTTTACGGAGCTGTTCTCCCACCCTTTCGCAAGCATGTCTTCATTACCACCAAGGCCAACCAGCGCACTCGCTCCGGCGCAGCGGCGGAACTCGATCTTTCCTTGAAACGCCTGAGGACTGATTACGTAGACCTCTGGCAGATTCATGCCGTGAGTGAGAAAGCGGAGGTCGAGCAGATCTTCGGCCCCGGGGGAGCTATCGAAGCCTTCGAAGCCGCCAAAAGGGCAGGGAAGTGCCGATTCATCGGTTTCACCGGTCACCGCGATCCTCACGTTCATCTCGAGATGCTCGAGGCCTATGATAAGTTCGATTCCATCTTGATGCCCTTGAACATCGCGGACCCCGGCTACCTGAGTTTTGAGAAACGCACCTTGCCGGTCGCCGCAAAACGCCAGATGGCCGTTCAGGGGATGAAGTCCTTGGCCAATGCCAAGCTCTTGCAGGAGTTCAGCGCTCGAGAATGCTTGAGCTATGCCTTGAGCCTGCCGGTCAACTGCGTCACCGTGGGGTGCACAACTATCGGCCAACTCGAAGATGATGTTCGCATCGCCCAACAGTTCAAGCCCTTCGCACCTGAAGAAATGGACTCGCTGCGCAAACGAGCCGAAGAGATTAAGGGCCCCGGCCTGGAAGACTGGAAGCGGAACATTAATGCGCCGGCGACCGCATCCTCGTCTTCTCGCTCCGCCTCCCGACTCGGACACGGGTGATGATTGTTGGGACAAGTCCCCGCTAACTCTTGCTTAGGTAAAAAGCACAGCTTGAGGGTATTTCTTGGCAACGGTGAGCAACTTGAGCGCCGCTTGGTCCGGCTGTCGCACGCCCTGTTCCCAGCTTTCGACGGTATTGGGGCTGACATTGAGGAAACGGGCAAAGAGCGTCTGGCTGGCATTGAGCGCAAGTCGTATTCTCCGAATTTCAGCCGGCTTGAGCGGCTTGGGGGGCGGAGGGATCTCCTTTGTTCGGAGGTTCACGGGTTTGCCTAGCTCGTAGGCTCCGGCGTCAGCCAGAGACTGGCGTAAATCGTCAAAGACTTTCACTCGGATCTTTCTTGCCATGTTGTCTCCTAGGTCCTTTTCAGCTCCGCCACCATTCGCCGTAGTGTGGTCCGTTGCTGCGGGTCCAAATCTTCTTGTTCGTGTTTATCCAATAGAATGAGCAAGTGGATATGATCTCGGCGCTCCAGATACAGATACCAGTAGCGAAAGCCTCCCCGTTTTCCTTTCCCCCGTCCGGGGTTGCCTGTCCGCGCCTTGCGTATTCCTCCCAACCCTTGGACCATGCTCCCCCTCTGGGGATTCGCCGTTAAATCGCCCTGTATAGCATCCAATACGTCCTCAACGTGGTATCGTGCGAGCTCTTGCAAACGCCGTGTGAAGGCTGCCGATTCGATGAATACCACAAGGTAAGATATACCACCTTGTGGGATAGACGTCAAGTGACGTCTCTAGCAGGAGCCTGTAGCCGCCAAAGGCAGCGGCGCCCTGGCGAGGACTTGTTTGCGTGCTATAATTTCTTTTCATCGTCGAGACTGCTCTTGTAGTGCCCCTCGGCAGGCAGAATGAAGGAGGCCATTAGGTGATTTCTAAAACGTTCGAAACCAAGATCGTACGTGAAGGGTCATCGTGTTTCATCCCCTTGACGTTCGATCCCGAGAGCGTGTTCGGCAAAGTGCGTGCCCCGGTCAAGGTCACACTGAACGGTTACACGTACCGAAGCACTATTTTTGCCATGGGTGGGCCGCCATTCATTCCGTTGCGGACAAGCAATCGCGAGGCGGCGAAACTGGAGGGAGACGAGACGCTCGAGGTGCGGCTCGAGCTCGACACCGGCAAGCGAGAAGTGAAACCACCTGCCGACCTGGTCAAGGCGCTCAAAGCTGCGCCGCCAGCCTGGGAGAGATGGCGAGAGCTCAGTTACACCCACCAGCGCGAACACGTCGAAGCGCTGGCGCAGGCGAAGAAACCTGAGACTCGCGCCCGCCGCCTGGCGAGCGCGGTCGAGGCCATCCGGCTCCGCCCGGAGCGCAGGAGCGGGAAAGCGTGAGCCCGGTGACAAGTGGCCCCACAGAACCCTGAAGAACGCCGAACCCGAGTCCGCTGGTCTGTCGGCGCCCTGCTGGCCGCTTCCACGGTCATCAATTTCATCGATCGGCAAACGCTCAGCGCACTGGCGCCGATTCTGAAATCCCAGTATTCCTGGACCAACTCCGAATTTGCTTCTCTCCTCATTGCTTTTCGTCTCGCCTACACGATCATGCAGGGGGTGGGCGGCCGGTTGCTCGATGAGGTGGGGTCGCGTCTCGGCTTTGCGCTCGTGGTGGCGTTCTATTCGCTGGTGGCGATGGCCACCAGCTTCGCTCAAGGGTTGGCTAGTTTTCGGATTTTCCGCTTCCTTCTCGGGTTGGGCGAAGGCCCGAACTTTCCCGGCGCTGCAAAGACCGTCGCAGAATGGTTCCCCAATCGCGAGCGCGCCTGGGCTGTCGCGCTCTTTGACAGCGGCACTTCCATCGGCGGCGCCCTCGCTCCTTTCATTGTGCTGTACGCCTACAGGCTGTTTGGGACCTGGCGGCCTGCCTTCGCTCTCACCGGCTGCTTCGGAATGGTCTGGCTGTTCTTCTGGCTGCGCTTCTACCGCCCGCCCCAAAGCCATCCTTCGGTCTCGCCCGCGGAACTGCGGCTCATCCAGGAAGGCCGCTCGATTCCCGACGCGGCCGGCCAGGCCGCGCACTGGCGAGATCTGGTTCATTACCGCCAGACCTGGGGCATTGTGCTGGGGCGGTTCCTGCTTGACCCTTTCTGGTTCTTCGTTGCCGAGTGGTTTGCGCTCTACCTTTCCGGCAAAGGATTTCGACTCGAGGCCAGCGTGCTCGGTTTCTGGATGCCCTTTTTGGGAGCCGATCTGGGAAATTTCGCGGGTGGCGGGTTGTCGAGCTACTGGATCTCGCGCGGCTGGCCCGTCGGCAAAGCGCGCCGCGTGGTCCTTGTAATTTTCGGTCCCAGCATGGTCTCCCTGCTGCTCGTGCTTCGCACTTCGAGTTACTTCGCCGCCTTGCTCATATTTGCCTACGCTGCGTTTGCCTACGCCGCTTGTTCCACCATGTTTCTCTCTTTGCCCACAGACGTCTTCCACTCGCGCGCCGTGGGCACCGTAAGCGGCATGGCGGGCACGGGAGCCGGCCTCGGCACCATGATTTCCACCTACCTGATCGGTCGAGTCACCGATGTGACCTCGTTCGCCCCGGTGATCGTCGCCGCCGCGCTCGTCCCCTGCGCCGCGACGCTGGTGTTCGTAAGCCTGGTGCGTCCGTCGAAACGGCCGGACCCTCGAGGCCTGCTGCTGAACTTCTGACTCCTGACTTTCGATTTCTAACTTCTGACTCTTGCCTTCCGTCTCCTGACTCCCGATTTCTAACTGCTGACTCGTGCATTCTGACTCCTGACTCCTGACTTCCGAATCCTGCTTGTTCCCAATTGACAACCCTGTCGCCATTTGTTAAATGTTGTAACGCTACGATGCCTAACACAAAGCTACCTCCTCCACCCATCCTCGGCGATCTCGAGCACCTCCTCATGGAAGTTATCTGGTCGCAAGGTCCCTCGACCGCTGCGGGTTGCCGCGCCGCCTTGCTCCCCACGCACCCGGTCAACGGCGGGACCGTTTCCACTGTCCTGCGGCACCTGGAACAGAAAGGGCTTCTCAAGCACCGGGTGGGGGTGGACGAGCGGACTTATATTTACGAAGCCACTCACCCACGCAGACATTTCGCAGCGCGGGCCGTCCAAAACATCATCGACCGCTTTTGCGGCGGCTCGGTGGAACAACTCTTGGTAGGGTTGGTTGAGAACAAGGTGCTGAAGCAGAAAGACCTCGATCATTTGGCCCGCTACAGCGCCTCGCAGCGAGCAGAAAAGAAATGACCCTACGATGGGGTCTCGATCCGGCGCCTCGACTCGCTGAATCCGCGGTGGTCACCGTGCCCGTGACGCTCGGCGCCTTACATCCGCTCATTCTCTTTCCCGCCGCCTGGCGCGGCTGGAGCGAAGAGAAGATTCAGGCCGTGCTTGCGCACGAGTTGTCGCACGTATCGAGGAAGGACGCGCTGACGCGGACCCTGGCGGCCATTCATCGCAGCGTGTTCTGGTGCAGCCCGCTCGCCTGGTGGCTCGAGCGGCATCTCGCTACGCTCGCCGAGCAAGCCAGCGACGATGCGCCGTTGCGCAGCGGGGCAGATCGCGTTTTTTATGCGAACCTCTTGCTCGGTTCTTATCAGGACTTGAAGAGAGCGGCCGGACGCGTTCTATGGGAGGGTGTGGCCATGACTCGGGGAAAACAAGCTCGCGAGAGACTGGGTAGGATTTTGGATTCGAACCGCAGGCTTACAGCAGGCCTGGGAAGACCCGCATGGGCGGCGCTGCTGGTGCTGGCCGCGCCGGTGGTTTTTCTACTGGCGGCGGCGCAGCCCGTCGCCGCGGACAAGTCCGGCACGGAGTCTAAGCGCGCCGTAGCCTCGGCCGTGGCAAGTCCGGAACGTCTCGCGGCGGAATTGCAACCTCCTCCCGCGGGTGCGCAAGCGCCCCCGGCCCCGGGGGCTCCGGCTGCACCTAAGCCGGCTCCAGCCGCCGCCCCGGCTCCTGCGCAAACGCCCCCAGCTCCGGCTGCTGAATGGCACATCGGCCAATGGGTACCTGGGAACCCGGGCGAGGTCGTAATAATCAGCCGCGGCAACTCATTCTCCGGGAGCGGGCCTTATTACTCATCCGACTTCGAACACTTCTGGGTGTTGCGCCGCGCGAGCAACGCAGATTTGATCTGGTTCCGGCGCGACGGCAAGGGTTACATCATTCGCGACCCAGCCACTGTCGCGCAGGCGAAAGCATACTTTGTCGGGCAGGCGAGAGCATACTTTGGACCGCAGGAAGAGTTGGGACGTCAACAGGAGGCCCTCCGGAAATTGCAGGCTCAACTCGACCAACTCCACAAGCATGGCGTCACGGAGGAAGAATTATTCGGCGAGTTGCAAAATGCTCTGGCGGATTTGCAGGGGAGGCTGGGACCTCAACAGGAGGCCCTCCGGAAATTGCAGGCTCAACTTGACCAACTCCACAAGCACGGCGCCACGCAGGAAGAATTAGGCGAGTTGCAAAATTTGCTGAGGGATTTGCAGGGAGGGCTGAGTGAACTCCACGGCGAAGCAGGAGGGCAGCAGGGCGCTATCGGCGGCAAACAAGGCGAACCGGGCGCGCGCCAGGAGAAGCTCGGTGAACAGCAAAAAAAACTGGGTGAACAACAAGCACGCCCTGCGGAGGAGGCTTCGCAAAAGATGAAGGCCCTGCTCGATAACGCCCTCGCCAAAGGCCTTGCAGAACCGGAATAGTGTCAGCGCCTCAAACTATCTCCTGGCGGCAAGGTGGTGAGCATGCCGCTCATAACTAAGCACTAGCCAGACGTTCACATCAGGGAAAAGGGATGATCTCGTATACCTTGGCATTGTCTAACCGCAGGGATCCCGGTCGTTTGGATCGGATGAGGGGAAGCGAAACGCGTCTTCCTCGCTTTCTCCGATTGCGCTGGAGTTCAACCTCGACACCCCGGAGGATCAGTTCTTTCACAGAGCGTCCCTCGGTCGCGGCCTTTCCCTTGAGCTCGCGATAAAGCGGATCAGGAATATCCACCGTGGTTCTCATGAAACAAGCCTGCCATATTTATGGCAGGACGCAAAGAAGGTGGGACACTCTGTCTCTTGACAGACGGAGACGAATAGGCTACCATGCTGTGTGGGGTTGTGCCAGGATCTCGAGACAGAAGCGCGCGTGCCGGGGCAATTATGAATAGTGAATTCGAATCGAACCGGTCTGCTCCGACTTGGCGCCGCTTACCGCGTAGGGGCAGGTTTTGCCCTACCCTCGTTAATGAACGATGTGGCTTCTGCCGCAGGGGACGGCAAGCGTTCCCGGCTGTAGCGATCATGACAAGATGTCGCCTCCGAGAGCGGGAAGAGAGAACTCTGTAACTCTACAACTGCAGGAACAAACCGGGAATGTACATGAAAACAAAGGGTCGGTATTCTGCAGAGGGCGTCAAGCGGTCCTCGCGGAAGCAATGGTGACAAGAAGTCGGCTGCGAGGCGGAGAAGACAGAACTCTGTAACTCTACAACTGCAGGAACAAACCGGGAATGTATAAGAAAACAAAGGGTCGGCTTTCCACAGGCTCAGCCGAAGCTCTAATGTCATTGAAAACAAAGGAGATAATGGATAATTCCGGGAATGTTGTTGAAAAAACAGGTGGTTAGACTCAGCTTCTGACTCCTGACTCCTGACTCCTGAATCCTGACTCCTGCTCTTCTTCTTGCCTCGTTCTTTCTGCGTCCCCTATAATGGAACTCTGGGCGCGCGTGGTTCCCCCTTGAAGCGAACAGCGCAAGGCGGCTGGCACTGGGTCAGTCCAGGGAAAGGACACCTCGCGCACTTGTCTAAATTGGTTTGTAAGAAACCTCGATGCTGCGTCCGTTTCGCCCAATCTGGCCTTATCTGGCTCGCTACAAAGCGCGTTATGTGGCGGGCTTTCTCTGCCTGGTCGTGTCCCAGGTGGGTGTTCTTATTCCCCTCATCATTAAAGCGGGCATTGATGATTTGACGCACGGCGGTCCGGCGCAGAAGCTCCTCGGCGTGGCAGGGTTGCTGGTGGGCGCGGGCGCGTGCAAGGCCGTGCTTCTATTCTGGACACGGTGGATCCTGATCGGGATATCGAGGGATGCCGAGTACGATATGCGCAACGATCTCTTCGCGCACCTCATGCGCCTCTCCCCGCGTTACTACACTGAGAACCGTACCGGCGATCTGATGGCGAAGCTCACCAACGACCTGAACGCGGTGCGCAACATGGTGGGGCCCGGCATCATGTATTCCGCCAACACGGTATGCGTGGGCGTGGCCACGGTGGCTCTGATGGCGCGCCTTGATTGGCGCCTCACGTTGTATTGCCTGATCCCCATGCCTCTGGTGTCGGTTGGGGTCAAGTTCCTGGGCGAGCAGATTCACGTACGCTTCGAGAAGATTCAGGCGCTTTATTCGGACCTTACCGAGCGGGTGCGTGAAAACCTCTCGGGAGTGCGGGTGGTGCGTGCCTTCTGCCAGGAAGAAGCGGAAATGGCGGAATTCGATGCCATGAATCTGGATTTCGTGGCCAAAAATAAGGGACTGATCTGGATTTCGAGTTTCCTCTGGCCCAGCATGGAACTGCTTTTCGCGGTGTCTTTCCTGCTGTTGATGGTGGTGGGCGGCCATCACGTACTGCGGGGAAGAATCAGCCTGGGCACTTTCGCGGCTTTCAATGTTTACCTTGCTTACCTGATCTGGCCCATGATTGCGCTGGGCTGGGTGACCAACCTCGTGCAGCGCGGCTTGGCGTCGCTGGGACGGCTGATGCTCATCTTCGATGCGAAGCCCGAGATTGACGATCGCGACGTTCCCGCGGCGCCTGTTACCTCGCTACGAGGCGAAGTCGAGTTTCGAAACCTGACCTTCGGCTATAACGGTTCGCCGGTGCTCAAGAACCTGAACCTGCAAATACCCGCCGGAAAGACGGTGGCCATCGTGGGGGCGACGGGTTCGGGCAAGTCCACGCTGGTGGGGCTGATCCCGCGGCTTTACGATGCGCCGGAGGGTTCGCTGCTCGTGGATGGCATTCCCATCCGGCAGATTCCACTCCAGACGCTGCGCCGGCACATTGGATTCGTGCCCCAGGAGACCTTCCTGTTCAGCGAAAGCATCCGGGAGAACGTCAAGTTTGGGGCGCCGGAGGCCTCGAACGCGGAGGTCGAGCAGGCGGCGGAGATTTCCAATATCCTGCCGGAAATCCGGGGTTTCCCGAAGGGCTTTGACACCATGGTAGGCGAGCGCGGGCTGACACTCTCGGGAGGGCAAAAACAACGCACCGCGATCTCGCGCGCGGTCATCCGCGATCCGCGCATCCTCATTCTCGATGACGCGCTTTCGAGCGTCGATACCTACACCGAGGAGAAAATCCTGCTGCGCCTCGCCGGCGTGATGGCCGGAAGAACCACGATCCTGATCTCGCACCGCGTCTCGACCATCCAGAACGCCGACGAAATCGTAGTGCTGCACGAGGGCGAGATCGTCGAGCGCGGCACGCACGCGGAGCTATTGGCCCTCAACGGCCATTACACGGACTTGTATAACAAGCAATTGATTGAGGAGGAGTTGGAGAAAGAGGCGTAGGGGCGCGCTTTGCCGTGCCCGTCAGTTGTCAGTGGTCCGTTGTCCGTTGCTGCCTTGGCTATAGCAACAGGTTACCTGACAACGGACAACTGACGACTGACAACGGACATCTGACAATGGCCGAAAGTTTCCACGACGAAGAAATCCTGGGCAGGGCGTACGACTCGCGCCTGATGCGGCGCCTGCTCGTCTACCTGCGTCCCTACTGGCGCATGACGCTGTTTGCGCTGGTGGCGATCCTTCTGTTCGGGATTTTGCAGGCTGTCTCACCCTACCTTCTCAAGGTCGAGGTGGACCGTTACCTCGACCCGACGGGGCGCGCGCAACTTCCCAAAATCCTTGCCGGCTTCCTCAGTTCGAACCCGCTGGTAGGCATTGCCCAAATCGCCCTTGTCTTATTCCTTCCCACCGTTCTGCTCACTTTCGTTCTGGAGTTTGCGCAGTCTTTCGCCATGCAAGTGGTGGGGCAGCAAGTGATGTACGACATGCGCAAGCAACTGTTCGCGCACCTGCAACGCCTCCAGATGAGCTTCTTCGACCGCAATCCGGTGGGCCGCCTGGTGACGCGCGTGACTACGGACGTGGATGTGTTGAACGACCTGTTTGCTTCCGGGGTAGTGGCCATCTTCGGGGATGTCTTCTCGCTTATCAGCATCGTGGTGGTGATGCTGAAGCTGGACTGGAAACTGGCGTTTCTCACCTTTTCGGTGCTGCCCATCATCGTGATAGTCACCGCCGCTTTCCGCAGGGCCGTGCGAGAGTCCTACCGGCGCATTCGTGTGGCTATTGCCCGCATCAATGCTTACTTGCAGGAACACATCACGGGAATGGCGGTGTTGCAGCTCTTTAACCGCGAGGAGCGTAGCTTCAAGGAATTCGAGAAGATCAACCGCGACCACATGGAAGCCTACAAGGACTCGATTCTGGCTTACGGACTGTTTTATCCGGCGGTCGATCTCCTGGGCACGGTAGCGGTGGGCATCATTATTTATCTCGGAGGCGGCATGGCGTTGCGCCATCTGGTTACGGTGGGGACCACCATCGCCTTCATCCAATACTCCCAGCGTTTCTTCCGGCCGATTCAGGACATGAGCGATAAGTACAACCTTCTGCAAGCGGCCATGGCGAGTTCGGAGCGCATTTTCAAACTGCTCGATACCCCAGTGACTATTACCGATCCAGGTCCGTTGTCCGTCGTCCGTGGTCCGTCGTCTGTCGTCAGTTCCCCACAGTATCAGGAGAAGTCCTTATTGGCCCCAGCAACGGACCACGGACAACTGACAACGGACAAGGCGGAAACGCAGACTGCTCCCCTGCCAAGTTCTCTTGTGGAATTCCGTAACGTGAGTTTCGCCTACAAGGATGAGCATCGCGTGCTCGAGAATGTCTCGTTCTCCATCGCAGCGGGGGAGACGGTGGCGGTTGTGGGTCACACCGGGGCCGGAAAGACGACACTCACCAACCTGCTGCTTCGTTTCTACGATGTGCAGGAAGGGCAGGTCCTGTTCGGCGGCGTGGACATCCGCCATTTGCGGCTGCGAGACTTGCGAAGGAACTTCGGCATCGTTCTCCAGGACCCCTTCCTCTTTTCGGGAACCATTGCCAGCAACATTCGTTTGGGCAGCGAGTGGATCACCGAGGCGCAAATCCGTGATGCGGCGCGCCAGGTGAGCCTGCTGGATTTCGTCGAGAGCTTGCCCGGAGGCTTCCGGGAACCCGTCAAAGAGCGCGGCGCAACGCTTTCCGTGGGTCAAAAGCAACTGCTGTCATTCGCGCGGGCGCTCGCTCACAATCCCAGAATCCTGATCCTCGACGAAGCCACCTCGAGCGTCGATCCCGAGACGGAGCATTTACTGCGTGAAGGCCTGCGCTGCCTGATCGAAAACCGCACTTCCCTGGTCATCGCGCACCGCCTGTCCACCATTCAGAACGCCAGCAAAATCGTGGTCATGCACAAAGGACACGTCCGCGAAGTGGGGACGCATCAGGAATTGCTTCAGAAGCGGGGGATTTACTTCAAGCTTTATCAGCTTCAGTATAAGGATCAGGAACTGTCCGTGGTTCATCCGTAGTCCGCGGTCAGTTCTCCGTGGTTTCGTAGGGCTTGACCTGCTCCGCGATCTTCGACTTATCGCCCACGATCACAAACGCCATCTTGTCAGGAAGCAGATACTTCTCGGTGACAGCCCGGATTTCCGGCGGCTGCACGCCCATTACTTTCTGCACGTACTCGGAGAGATAGGAACGGCTCAAGCCTTGCGAATCGACAAAGTGCAGTTGGCCGATTACCGCGTCCGGGCTGATGGTATTCCGCAGGACGAACAGGCCGGCGAGGTAAGTCTGGATGCCTTTCAGCTCCGATTCGGAAGGCGGCTCTTTTCTCAGCCTCTCTACTTCATACAAGATCTCTTTTATCGAGGGACCGGTCACCGAAGTGGTCACATCGGCGGTCTCCACCCAGTATGCCAAATGCGTGCGCGTCGAGATTTGGCTGATGGGCGAGTACGTGTAACCTTTCTGCTCGCGAATATTGGAGGTGATCCGTGACGCAAAGGAGCCGCCCAGAAGTGTGTTCATGACATCCAGGGGAATATAATCGGGACTGTTGGGGCCCGCAACCGGCAGTCCGATAAACAGGGTGGATTGAGGAGCGCCAGGCCGATCGATCAGAGCGAAGGAATGGGCTTTGACGGGATTCGCCGAGATTGAGGGCGGCGCCGCTCCCTTCGAACAGCCTTCAAACGCCGACCGTATTGTCTCCCGAAGATCACCCTCCAGCTTGCCCACCACATACAAGTGCGTGCGGGCAGCGCTGAAGTTGTCGCGATAGAATGCGGCTGCGTCTTCCGCGCCGTAACCCTCGAGCTCGCTCGCGGCCGGAAAGACGCGTCCGTACGGACTATCGGGGAACATGGTGCGTAAGAAACGCTCTCGCGCCAAATCGTTGGGCTGAGTCTTGGCTACGGCGAGCTCACGCGCCAGGTCAGCCTTCAGCCGCGGGACCTCGGAAGCGGGCAGGGAAGGATTCTCGAGCACATCCGCAACCAGAGCGATAAATTGCGCCGCGTGATCGGAAAGCGCCACGCCGCCGACGGTTGTAAACTCGACGCCGGGCTCGATCTCGAGTCTCCCTCCCGTGTCGGCAACCTCGTTCGCGAGCTGCACGGAGGACCGCGTCTCGGTCCCTTCCTTCATCAGCAGCCCGGTGAGCCGCGACAGCCAAACCTGATTGGCCGCCTCGTTGATGCCGCCCGCGTTGACGTAAGCGCGCACCGCTACGCGCGGCACGATGCCATACTGCACAAGCGTCACCTGCATGCCGTTCGCGAGCGTAAAATCCTGGGTCGGCGGCAGGTGAAAAGGTTTCGGCGGCCCGCCTTCCGGCGGCTGTTCCTTTTGCTGGCCGAAGGCCAGCGCGCACGCCGCACAAGCTAGGAGATAACTTCCTAGTATCATTGCGCGCCTCCCCCGGAAGCGCCAGCCGTTGCGCCGGGCTCGAGGACCAGCACGGTGCGATTCGTCTTGCGCAGATATTCGCGAGCCGTTTGCTGGATCAGTTCAGGCGTAACACTCCGAAAACTCGCTTCCAAATCGTTGATCCTCGAAGGGTGGTTATCGAACAGCGCAAAGCACGCCAGGATATTGGCGCGTCCAAATCCGGCGAATTGCGTCATCGAGTCGTAAACGTAAGATCGCATTTTGGTCCGGTTTCGATCCAGCAGCTTTTGCTCCACGGGCTTGGATTGTAATGAGTCTATTACGCTATCGACCGAGGACATGATCTGGTCCGCGGTCACGCTCGAATCATGGATGAGGTGAGTGGTCCAGAGCATCGGGCCGTTATAGTCGAACATATCGCCCAGATCGACGTTAATGCCACCGGAGATGCTTCCGGTGTAGCCGTGCTTCTTGATCAGTTCCTCATAGAGCAGGCTGTCGTCGCCTTGCGCGAGCATCTGGTCGAGCAGCCCCATCGCGTAATACTCGGGCGAATTGCGCGGCGGCATGTGATACGCAAAGGCAAGCGCCGGCCGGTTCGCCAGAGGGTCCTTGCGCGCCGCCTTGATTTCCTTCTCCTGGCGAGGCTCCGCGACATCGGGCGCCGGCGGAAGCTCGGATTTCGGAATCGGCCCGAAATACTTCTCAACGAAACCCTTGGCTTCTTCCGGTTCGAAATCACCCACGATTGCCATTGCGGCGTTGTTGGGCGCGTAATAGGTCTTGAAGAATTTCAACACCTCGTCCAGCTTGGCCGCCTCGATGTCCTTCAGCTCGCCGTAGAAGTTGTGGGCGTTGTACCAATTGGTGTTCGCGTACTGAGGAATCCAGAGCCACGGAAAGCCGCCATAAGGTTGGTTCAAGACGGCCACTTTCACTTCATTTTCGACAACCTCTTGCTGGTTCTTGAGATTCTCGCCCGTGATGGCCAACCCTTTCATGCGGTCGGCTTCCGCCCAGAGCGCCGTCTCGAGCTTATTGGCGGGGAGCACTTCGAAGTAGTTCGTGAAGTCAAAGCGGGTGCTGCCGTTCAGGATTCCGCCATTCTGCTGCACGAGCCGGATGAACTGCATCTTGCCCAGGTTTTGCGAGCCCTGGAACATCATGTGCTCGAACAGATGCGCAAAGCCCGTGCGGTCCTTCGGTTCGATTCGAAAACCGATCCGGTAATAGATGGCCGTCACAACTGTAGGCGCTGTATGGTCCGGCGAAAGGACCACGCGCAGGCCGTTCGGCAGAGTGTAATAGGTGACGGGAACGGTGAACTGGTCGGCGCTTCCGGATTGCGCGCGCAACGGGACGCCGGTCCCGAGCAGTGCTGCGAGGAAGAACGATTCTCTTCTCAAGTACATTTCACCCCGATGAAGCTTATCCTTCTACCTTTATCACCGCCCTCGGCAGAATTCAAGATCGATTTGACTTGGGTACTGGGCCAGTTTGCTGTAGCGGCGCTCTCCGAGCGCCGGATGTCCCCAGAAATCAGGATTGGATTGCGAAACCGCAGGGCTCCGCTCTGCGCGGAGAGCGCCGCTGTGGGTGTGTCTTGTAGGGGCGCCCCTTGTGGGTGCCCTGAAAGGGCGGGCACAAGGCCCGCCCCTACAGTTAGTTTGGCCAGGCCGAAACAGCTAAGTCAAAGCGCTAGAACAATGGGCAGTGGCTTAGTTTGATTCTTGTAGCGGCGGTCTCTGACCGCCGGTCTTGAACTCTCAAGGAACTCCAGCGCTCGGAGAGCGCCGCTACAGCGGACTGACCCACTACCGAACGATGGATACTGTCAGGCTTTGCTGGAGCAGCTTTCCGTGGGCTTAGATGGAAAGAGTTGACAAGAACTGCCTCGAACTACGTTGTGGGGGCGGAGGCCGGACAATTGCGGTATATTACAAGGTTGGATCCGCTTGAACGGAGGTATAAACCGCGTGCAAACCCTGCGCAAAGCGAAACCGAAACCCGCCGCTTCGGCGCGATGCCGGATGGAGAAAGGCCGGATGTCCCTGCGCTTTGGTGAGACTATTCCTGCCACCTTGCAGGCGGTCGAAGGGGTCGTCCAAAAAATCATCGCGCTGGCAAGTGAAATGAAGTGTGGAGAAGGCCATTTCCCGGAGATCGAATTGGCTTTGCGAGAGGCGCTCGCCAACGCTGTTATTCACGGGAACCGGCAAGACCCGGCCAAGAAGGTTCATGTGAGATGCTTCTGCCAGCCCGATCGAGGCATGTTGTTGGTGGTCGAGGATGAAGGCGCAGGCTTCGATCCGAAGGAAGTCCCGGATCCCACCCAGGCGGAGCGCTTGTTTGCCACCCATGGACGCGGGCTCTTCATGATTCGGCACGCCATGGACCGCGTTAGGTTCTCGCGCTCGGGGAGACGGGTCACGATGGTAAAGCGTCTTACATAATCCAGAGGAATTCCCATCATCTTGATGATCTTGAGCGCATTCGAGTGGTCCACCTTTCCTGGGCGTAGGCGGTAATCGAAGGCTCGATCCCGCTCAGCCTCGAATCGAATGATCTTGGATTCATATGAGGAAGCGATCCCGTCGTTCGGTCGCGCCAAATTCTCGGGCCGTGGACCATCTTCGAGGCCCAGTACCGTGAACATGCGCGCAGGATAACACCTGCGCGGATATTTTCCAATCGTGAATCGGAGCGGGTAGTGGGTCAGTTTGATTCTTGTAGCGGCGGTCTCCGACCGCCGGTCTTGAATCCTCAAGGAGTTCCGGCGCTCGGAGAGCGCCGCTACAGCAAACTGACCCACTGCCTCGGAGCGAATCGGAGCAGGAAGAGGCTGAAGAGGGAGAGGCTGAAGAGGCTATGCACGCGTGCTGTCTTTTGATAATATCTGCTGCGTGCCAGCCCCAACCCGGAGGGACGCAAAGTCGTCCGCGGCGGGCGACAGTTTGCTTTACGAAAAATGCTGGGCCAAGACGACCGAAAACGGAAGACCCGGCATCAGCGCGCGAGACCACTGCCTGAACGTCGGCTGCGTCGCCGAAGCACTTCTCGCTCTGCTACCCCCACAACTCCACAGCCTGATCCCACCTGGCGCTGCCACCCTCGCCGCTCTGCATGACATTGGCAAGGTGTCACCGGGGTTTCAACGCAAGTGCCCGAAGTGGCTGGAAAGACATCCCTTACCACCAGAACTCTACGAACCAGATCATGCCAAGATCAGCCAATGGTTTCTCCAGTCTTGGCCTCAGCCGGAAGTGCGTAAGCTCCGACGAT